>ERZ778017.13-NODE-13-length-366145-cov-118.737171_pt1 | contig 366145 bp, 333 predicted proteins | sample MGYA00375747_ERZ778017 | MGnify/ENA primary metagenome ERZ778017 (study PRJEB29350, sample SAMN05509838) | bioreactor metagenome | biome: bioreactor; material: wastewater | place: South Africa: University of Cape Town | collected 2014-03-17 ... | reverse complement strand
TTGCTTCCATGAACTCCTCCTACACGAGGTGTCCACCAAACGGGGGGATATCCAGGCGCAGGCCGCGATCGATGGGAAGGCGGCAATCAAGCGCAACCGGTTCGTCAAGCTCACCGGCGGCAAGCGATCCATCAACCGGGATTTGGAGGCCAACGCCCGGGCGGTCGCCGGGATCAAGGGCTACATCAGCAACAGGCTCGATCTGACTCCGGAGCAGACGATCGCCGCCTACCACCAGCTGTGGCACGTGGAGAAGGCTTTTCGGATGTCCAAGAGCGATCTGAAGGCCAGGCCGATCTATCACCGTAAGGCCGAATCGATCGATGCACACCTGACGATCGTGATCGCCGCAATGGCCGTCAGTCATCTCATCGAGACCGAAACCGGTTGGAGCATAAAGAAATTCGTCCGATCAGTCAGGCGCTACCGCACCGTCGACATCGAAATCGCCGGCCACACCATGCCGATCACCGAAACCCCACCCGACGACGTCGCCACCGCCCTAGCCAAAATCAGCGCGGCCCGAAATGGACACTAGTTTGGCCCAAGTCGGGTTTGACGGCGGCGCACGCTTCAGGTGACCGCGAGTCAGGAACTGTCATAACTCGGGGCTCACTTGCGCAGTGTTTGAGCGCCTCGCGCATAGTTCGTAGTTACCTCCCACGGGGGTGGCGGTAACGCCGAGGGCGTGGTTGAAAGCGTCTAGGAGGGTGTAGGAGCAGTTCTCCCAGGTGGAGAGCTGGACCAGGATATCACTCTCAGCCAGAAGCTCCTCGGCTTCGACGTGGCCTGGCAACGTCACCACGTGCTGGAGGGCGAGGTCCGAGACGCGCGCCTCAAGTTCGGTGCGGAGTGGACCTTGGCCGGCCATGGTCAGACGCGCCTCGGGATGCTCGTCGTAGACGAGCTTGAAGGCCTCCAGCAGGTCGAAGAGGCCCTTCTCGGGAGACAGCCGCGACAGGGAGATCACGTGGAATCGTCCGGCGACCGGATCCGGTAGCGTCGCCGGTGCGTCCACGCCGTTCGGGATCACGACCGTGCGGAGTCCATGCTGCGGGTGCCACTTCCGGCGGACCGCATCGAGGGTTGCCTGCGAGACGGCGATCAACGCGTCGAACCGGCGCAGCCGCGCCGAGTGCGCCAACTCCATGACGCGGGACTTCCATCGTGTGCCGTGATAGACGAGGTCGTTCCCCGCGATGCCATGCTCCGTCGAGACCAGTTTCGTCGGCATTCCGGTGGTGGCGCCGACGACCAGGAAATCCGAGTACGCGAGGTGTGAGTGCACAACCGCCGGCCGCAGCGTACGGACCGCGTGCCGCACCGCGGAGAGTCCGTCGGCCAGGGAATCCGCTGGACTGATCGGCGCAGTCAACGCCGCGGCCCCTTGCGCGCGCAGCCTCTCGGCCAGTGGCCCCTCCGGGCACAGCACGAAGATCCGCCAGCCGGGAATACCCACCCGGGTGGCATCCAGCACGTGCCGCGCCACACCGCCCAGATCGCCGACAGCCACCACCCATAAGGCGATGGGCTCGGTCGGGGCGGCGTCATACTCGGCGATATCCGCTCGCGGCACCAGCAAGTCGTAGCATCGTGCGATCGACGCCGTCATCTCGGCGACCGTCGACAGCCGCGGTCGTGACCCATCCGGGCTGGGCGCCCAGGTGATCAGGCCGGGCTCGCCGGCCCGCGGCACTCGCATGGCAACATGCTCCCCGACGGGAGACTCGTCCGGATCGACGTCATACCCGAACGCTTGTTGCCGCAGCCGCCAGACGCGCACGATCGCATCTGCCACGTCGCGGTGGAACTCGGGACTGCGCATTGCGACGCCGCTCACGAGCGTGCCCCGCCCGCCAATGGAACTGAAGCCCGCGCTGTCCGGTAAGCGCGTGCCTGCCCATCACGGCGCCTCACGGAAGGAATCACGATTCGAGCATAACGGGCAACGCGAATGCGACGCGTCGGGCAGCGGGCGTTGCCCGGCTCGGATGCATCGTGGAGTGGCGCCGATGGTTGGCGCCTCGGCAGGAGATCGCGATCCGCCGGGCACTGGCGCGCTTGGATCACTGCGAGGGTCAGGGACGGGTCGTTGCCGTGTCCAGCACCCGCGGGCAAGAGGAAGGTAGAAGTCACCAAATGTTACAGAATGCACCTGCCCGCGCTATACTCGCGGAATGGTGTTGAGCATCAAGGACAGAGAAACCGACGAGATGGCACGCGCACTGGCCGCGGCTACCGGCGAAACGCTGACGACCGCAGTGGCGATCGCGGTACGCGAGCGGCTGGAGCGGGTGTCCGGGGCCGTGCATGCCGATGACTTGGAGACCGAGCTGAACGCCATTGCTCTGCGCGCTGCTTCACTCCCCGTGCTGGACGACCGGTCCGCGGACGACATCATCGGCTACGACGAGCATGGGCTGCCCGCCTGATGGTCATCGACACCTCGGCGATCGTCGCCATCCTCACCGACGAGCCGGAGCGCCCGACCCTCACGGCCAAGATTGCGGCGGACCCGCGGCGACTCGTGTCAGCCGCGACGTTGCTCGAAATGTCCATCGTCACCGAAGCGAAACTCGGCGAGGCCGGTGGGCGTGAACTCGACCTGTTCCTGCACCGGGCGAAGGCTCAGGTCGTCGCCGTGGACGAGGAACAGGTCCAGGCCGCGCGGGTCGCGTGGCGGCGATACGGCAAGGGGCGCCACGCCGCGGGGCTCAACTACGGCGATCTGTTCGGCTACGCGCTCGCGCGCACCGCGGGAGAACCGCTGCTGTTCAAGGGGAATGACTTCAGCCAGACGGACATCGCACCGGCGTAGGCGACCCTCCTTCGAGGGCTGCTTCCGCCTCAGAACCATTGCTCCAGCCGGCCGAGGGCAACCCAGAACCCCTCGCCACCGTTCACATGGCCCTGCCAGATCTCGGGGATGAACGTCGCGGTCGGGGCGAACGCATCGAGTTGCTTGGCCAGCAGTGGCCAGTCGATCTCGCCGTCACCCACCTGCGAGCCCTCCCCGTCCACGCCGGTGGCGTCCACCAGGTGCAGATGATCGGTGAAGGGCGCCACTTGCTCGGTGAAGTCCGCGAAGCCGACGCCCAGCCAGTTCGCCGCCAGCTTCGAGTGTGAGACGTCGAAACACACTCTGCGGTCGTAGGTTTCGCAGAACGAGACGATCTCTTCCGGGCGGACCAAAAGGTTGTGGTGGGATTGCCCGCCCATCAGCCACGGATACGGGGGCATCGTCTGCGGGCACAGCCGCACGCCGGTGTCGTCGATGCGGGCCAGCCCGGCCGCCATGCGCTCGTACATCGCCGGCCGCGCGGCGTCCGGCACGAAACTCTGCGAAGTGAACCCCCCCAGGTTCGCCACGATCACGGGGTCCCGGTCGCAGCGGGTGAAGTACTTCCGCATGGCTCGGGTCGTATCCACCACCCGCTGCAGCTCGACGATGGAGCGCTCCCAGTACTCGTCGTCACTGGAGGCGAGGTCCACCAGGAAATCGCCGGCGAACAGTTCCGGCGCGTGCGTGGTGTAGCTCATGGGCAGCCCGCCGGGATACTGGGCGAACACCGTGTCCACGTCGAGATCCAGATCCTTGTAGGAGAAGTGGAACTCGAGGAAGTCCGGTGTGCAGTCGGCCGTCATCGCGCCGATATCGTGATACCGCACCGGAAGCCCCCACGGCCGGCGGAAGGCGAACTGCCGGCCCTTCGGCGCCTCGTCACCCAGATCGGTGGCGTAGAAGAAGTCTCCTGGCGCGAACGCGTGCTGCGCGACCCGACCCACCAGCTGCGACAACGAGTTCGGCTGCAACCCCCGGCCGGGGCTCTTGATCTCCACCGCGTCCACCGTGATCGTCTCGCCCGGATCGATGGCCCGTGCCGCGACCAGGGACTTGGCCAGGTTCACCCGGTTCATCAACTCGCCCGTGGACACCGCCCGCGGCGACGTGGACCCCAGCGCCTCCTCCACGTCGCGGATACGGCGCACCATCTCGGCGAACTCGCCGGGCAGCAGCGACACCTTGTGGTCGTTGCCCTCGAGCGACCGGTCGGTGGTGAAGTGCTTCTCGATGATCCGGGCCCCGAGCGCCACCGCGGCGATCGGCACATGGTAGCCGCGCTCGTGCCCCGAATAGCCCACCGGGCAGTCGCCGATCTCCTTGAGCCGCTTCAAATACTTGAGGTTGATGTCCTTGTACGGCGCGGGATATGCGGACTGGCAGTGCAGTAGCGCGTGCGGCACACCGGTCTGGCGAAGCAGCTCTGCCGTCTCGCGGATCTCGGATTCCGTGGACATGCCGGTGGACACGATCATCGGTGTGCCGCTGACTGCCATCTGGCGCAGCAGCGCGTGATTCGTCATATCCGCTGACGCCACCTTGAGCGCCGGGATCCCGTACTCCACCAGCCGATCCACGCTCGGGCCGTCCCACGGGGTGCAGAGCACGTCGATGTCGATCGACCGGCAGTAGTCGAACACCTCGAAGAGTTGTTCCGCCGTCAGGTTGTACTTAGCCAGCAGATCCAGCGTGTACTGCGCGCCCAGATCCTCGCCGGCGGTCTCGCTCGAGCCCTGCCGGTACAGCGCCGACAGGTCCCGCAGCTGGAACTTCACGATGTCCGCGCCCGAGGTCTTGGCCAGATCCACGAGCTCTTTGGCGAAGGTGACGCTGCCCTGATGGTTGTTGCCGATCTCCGCGATCAGCAGCGTCGGCTGATCGTCGCCGACGATATGTCGGCCCACGTGCAATTCGTCGCTGCGGTTGATCGCCACCGCCACGAGGTGGTGCTGCTCGTCGACCAGCGGAACGTAATCCACCCCGGGGCCGAACAGCTCCCGCATCTGCGTGGGCGTGGCCGACTCGGACGCGGACTTCGCATGGGCGTTGGCGACATTGATGGTCGCCGTTTCCAGGTCGAGCGACGCCGTGGTGGACACCCAGCGGCGGAAGTCGCCGTCCGACAGGGAGCCCAACAGACGGCCCTGCACATCGACCACGAAGATGATGCGCGCCTGGTTCGCCGTAATCTTCTCCAGCGCGCGACGCACCGGGTCTTCCCCGTAAACGATGAACGGTGCGATGTGCCTGTCGATGATCACGTGCGATTTCTCCCTGGATGACGAATCTGCACCTTAAGTTACCGCAGGCCGCGATGGCTGCGATGCGTCGCACGAGCCGTCGCAGGAGGAATCCTTCGGCGTTACGGCGCGCGACGGATGCATCCCGAACCCGAGACGGCACAGTCACCCCGCGGCGTCGTTCTTCGGGGATCACGCATGCGTTAACATGCATGCATGCGTACCACAGTCGAAATCACCGACCGGCAGCGTGCGGCGCTGGCCGCGATTGCAGACCGGCGAGGCGTTCGCGGGTACTCGACGCTGGTCCAGGAGGCGCTGGACGCTTACCTCTCGGCGCTCGATGCTGACGAGATCGACGTGCTCCTGAGCCTCGGAGGCTCCCTGTCCGAGGCGGAGGCGGACCGGGTCGAACAGCGGATCTCGAAACTGCGCGGTACCTGGCGCGCAGTATCGTGACGACGCCTCCGGGTTTCGACGCCGCACGCGTCGTCGTGGACACCGATCTCGTCATCGATTTCCTCAGGGGCAAGGGTGCCGGCAGCCGCCTTGTCCCAGGACTCGTCGCAGAGCGCCGCTTCACCGTGACGGCTGTGACTGCGTTCGAACTCCGGGTCGGCACCGACTTTATGCCACGTCGAGATCGGATCGGACGCCTGCTGAACCAGCCGACGCTGCCGTTCGATGTTGCGAGCGCGCTCGAAGCAGGTCGCATCGCGTCGGCGCTCGGCGCGGCCGGCACTCCGATCGGCATGGCCGACTGCATGCAGGCCGGGATGTGCATCCGGTACCGGATGCCGTTCGCGACGCGCAATCGGAAGCATTTCGATCGCATCGACGGCCTCGATCTCGTCGGCCTGCCGGAGGAGTAGGAGCGCTGAGCGTCGTGACGTGACGCTCCCGGGTCACAGGTCCGAGCGGCTCGCCGCGCACCGGTCGCTCACCGAGGGCGCTGCTACTCCGGTCGCAGCGAGTTCCGGTTCCCGCCGAGAATCGCGGCGGCGTAGGCGAGGTCGAGTTCGGTGTCGATGTCCACGCCCTCGGCATCGTCCATCACGAACAACTCGATCCGGCCACCGAGACGGTTGTGCAGCTCGTCATAGATGCGTGGCTTGGTGACGTAGAGTGAACCGGTTTCGCGGTAGCGCATCCGGTCGGCTGAAATCTCCTGTCGCCGTTGCCGATTCGCGACGTCATAATCGGCGCTCGGCGGGTCGCTAGCCCACCACAGGAACGGCGTCTGCGGCACTACGCCGACGATCGAATCCGCACCGGATGACGAGAACTGTTGTGCGGCGCGGTCAATGGTGCCAGGCAGGCGGATCGGCGATGTCGCCTGCAACAGCATGACGCCGTCCGGCTCGCCGCGATGCTCGCGCCACCACGCGAGGGCATGTTCCACCGTGGGCTCGGTCGCGGCGGTGTCGACGGCGAGTTCGGCGGGCCGCAGGAATGGCACCTGCGCGCCGGCACCCTCTGCCACGGCGGCGATCTCGGCGTCGTCCGTGGATACCAGCACTTCGATCTGCGGCCGCGCGGCGAGAGCCTGCTCGATGGTCCAGACTACCAGGGGCTTGCCCGCGACATTGCGGAGGTTCTTCCGCGGGATGCCCTTCGACCCGCCCCGGACGGGGATCACTGCCAGGATGTTCATGACGCTTTGATCACCTTCATGACGGCGTTCGCGATGGCTTCCGCCGGCTCGATCTCTGGCCGCGGCGGCGCCGGGGTGGGGGAATCACCCCACTGATGCATGCCGTAGCGCTGCCAGAACTCGGCGAGCCACTGGGGTGGGTTCGCGTGATATGCCCAGGCAGGCAGCCCCTTGGCCGCCGCTTCCAGGATTCCGGTAGAGAACGCGGAGACGATCGGGGTATTCAGGTCCGCCAAAGGTGTTGCCCCGCTGTCGATCTCGATGCCTTGCGCGGCCCACTTCCGGTGCTGTGCCCGCGACCGGCGATCGTGCTCGGAGGGGTGCGGCCGGTAGATCGCGTGCGTCTGCCGGCAGAAGCGTTCCGTCGATGCTGCGAGTTCGGCGCGATCCAGCTCCGCGCCGTGGAGCTGGCCCAAGTAGACCGGCCGGTCGGTGGGCGCCGGCGGTTCTGCGGCGCGTTTTGCTGTTGCCTCCCACAGCAACTGGGAGCCGACGACGGTCGCCGCGACATCGGTGCGGCCGGATCGCCAGAAATCGGCATCGGCCTGCGACCAGGCGAGCAGATGCGTATTCGGCGCGAGCGGCGGGGCATGCGGTGTCATCAAGCCATGTTGAACTGTCAAAAAAGCTGTCCTGCGTGCACCGCGGTACGCGGCAGCACCAAGCGGCAGGTAGTCCCCGGACGAGAGAATCGCCTTGGCGCGCGTGGCCAGAACGGTGACGGCGTCGATATCGGCGTGCCCCTCACGCCATTCGCCACCGGGAACGATGTCCGCAATGGACTCGGGTGTCGCGATTCGGATACTTATTCCACGAAGATGTTCGACGGGCCTGAGCAGGGCGAGAATTGACGTTGCTGTGGTGGCATCCATCGCGATGAGAAGGTCGCATCCGGAGCCTCCAGTTGCTGTGATCCGAATCGGGGGCCGACCATGCCAAGGGAGCCGCGCCAGGTGGTGCCTCGCCTGTGCTCGGATTCCTTGCTTGCGTCGTTGCCACGCTTTCCAGCCGTCGAGATCCGCTGGGTAGCTCAGGCCCGTTACTGCCATAGCTTCTCCAGTTCGGCCACCCGATGGTCGAAGGTGTGCTCGGCCAAAGTGCGCTTGCGCCCACCCGCCCGGATCCTCTCGGCCCAGGCTCGGTCGCGTAGGGCGCGCCGGGCCAGCTCAATTGCTTCCTCTGTGCTGTTGAAGACAGCAATTTCGGTGTCGGGCTCGTAGAGCTCCCTGACGTCCGGGCGGTCGATCAACTGCACGGCGCCCACACCGGCGGCCTCGAACGTGCGCATCGTGAAGCCGTCCTGATCGCCGTGAATGTTCAATGTTGCGATCGCTCCTGCCATCACGCCGTAAGCGTGTACCCGGTCGAGGTCGCGCCCATTCGGGACACCCACCGTCTTCACGCGCAGCGTCCGAACTCGATCGATGACGTTATCTGACCAATCGCGCCCGTACGCTCTGATCTCCACGCCGCGAGCGTTCAGGTCCAAGAGGAGCTGCTCTCGCTTCGGATACCGCGCACCGATGAAGGTAACGCCACCAGTCTTAATCGGTGTGAACGTAGTCGAGAGGTCGAATGCCAAGGGTAGGTGAATAGCGTTGATACCGCTGCTTTTCAGTGTCGCTACGTCGCTGAGGCTGTAACTTGCGACGGCGCTCGCCGCAGCAAGTGACTCGGCAGTATGTTGCGTCCGCCTTAACTCGTCGTAGAGCCACAGCGCCCGATGACGGTAGGACGTGACTTCCTCCCAAAACTCTGGCCCGAGGGTATCCCCCTTGATGATCACAACGACGTCTGGTCGGATGCGCCGGAGCGCAGAGATTGCGATTCGAGTCTGAAGCCTATCGAATGGCCGAGAGAGCCCGGCCTTTGCAGCCGTGTCATGCGTCAGTTTACGCAATACGCGGCGAGGGAGGCGATGGTCATCGTAGATGTGCGGGTGAACCGTGAGGCCCCGACGTTCGCATGCCCGCGCGAGAGACAGCCAGTACCCGTGAAACTTCGGCGACACCAGCGCCAGGGTTGGCTGTGTCACGAGGTCAATCCGCGTGATTCGAGTTCGCCAAGTGCTTCGTCCCAAGTTGCCGCCGGAGCCCCGGGCTTGTCCCATGAAGCGCGGATGAAATCTCCAATGGCGTCTGCTGACGTCCGCTCGGCTAATGGAGCGTCGATTTCTCCTAGCCGCGTCAGGTCCGCGCACGCGTGCCGAATATCGCCAGCGCGATGAACGTCGATATGGCGTAATCCTGGGGACGGCACCGGCGCGGCTGCAGCCGCTATTGACGCAAGATCGTTGAGGCTTGTTCGCATGCCTGTACCCGCGTTGACGATTCGGGGGGCGCTTCGCGCAGGTGGATTTTTCACCAGCCACGTCAAGAGTACGGCGACGTCTGCGACGTGGATGAAGTCTCGGGTGTCCAACCCGTCGCCGTAGACCGTCAGAGGAACCTGCTCTCGGAGCATTGCCAGGAAGGCGGCGAGCACGCCGGTGTAGGGGTTGTGCAGTGCCTGACCAGGCCCCACCACGTTTTGCGGCCGAACAATCGTAAGTTGTCCCCGGTCACGCATTTCTGCCTGGGCGGATCCTTCGGCTAGGACTTTCGTGTCGCCATAGACCGAGACTGGTTTCAGTTCGTCGTCCTCGGCGCTGAGCGCGGGTATTGCCAGGGAGCAGCAAGGTCCGCCGAAGGTCACAGTGTGTCGCGGGCACTCATAGCGGCCTTCGCCGTAAACCGCGCGCGAGCTGAGCACGATGAGCGGGATGTCACGGCTCCGAGCGAACTGGGCGGCCAGTCTTGTCCCGTCGACATTGACTTGGTGGTATCGGCTTGCCTCGTACATGGACTGGCCGACGCCAGTCTCAGCGGCCAGATGGATCACGGTCTCGACGTCGCGGAGGCTATCCCACGCGCGACTGTCAGAAACGTCTGCCCGGAAGATTGGCCCTGGGAACGCCCGGAGGCTGGCGTCCGGGTCCGCATGCACCTGTGGATCCAGAGTATCGAGTGCAGCGACGCGGTATTGGTCCGCCACGAGACGTCGGGCCACATGCTGTCCGATGAAGCCAGCACCGCCGCTCAGCAAGACTGTCATGTGGCCGACTTTCGCGTTGGCTTCGCCGGAACACCTGCGACGATAGCGCCCGCCGGCACGTCGCGGGTCACGACGGCGCCGGCGCCGACCGTTGCGTCGTCTCCAATTGTCACATTTCCGAGAACTGTGGCCCGTTGGCCGAGGAAAACGCGGTTGCCGATCGCGATTGGTCCCGTTCCCCGCACCGCCGAGCGGTCATCGCGACCGTGATCTGTCGAGGCGACAAAAACGCCATCGGCGAAAACGCAATTGTCTCCAACGGAGACGGAATCGATCGCGTGAATATGAACGTCGTGTCCGAAGTAGTTGCCGTCTCCGACGCGGATTGTTCCGCCGGCTTCGGTCTGGAGCCACGCTCCGGCATAGATCGCGCAATCCCGCCCGATGCTGATGCCTCCGACTCCTCGAAGTTGGCGCGGGGACACGATCACTGTGCCGCGACCGATGTCGGCAAACGCCCGCCGGTACAGCAGTGCCGTCAGTAGCCGTCCGCGGTGCCACCGGATGGACGGCGGGGCTTCCGTCAGCCAACGCGCGATGTTCATGACAGTGCCCCCGCGTCGTTCGCTTCCGTGCTGCCTTGCGGTGAGCTCTTGTCGGGAACCTCATTTTGTGTAAGGCCATCGACTGCCGCGTGGATTCTGCGCTGAAAACGCTTGGGGGAGAAGCGGTCTGCGTGCACCAGAATCTCGGCCGGCTCCCAGTCGAAGTCGTCGGTCTCCGCTACCGCGTCGGCGATGGCCGCCGGAGTCAACACGTCGAAGAAGACTCCGGACGTGCCTTCGGCCACTGTGTCGAGATACCCGCCGGCGCGGAGGGCAACCGTCGGCTTCCCGAACATCGCAGCTTCGAGCGGCGTGAGTCCATAGTCTTCGAACGACGCTGCCACCAGCATCGACGCCCGGCTGTAGAGCCAGCGCAACTGGTCGTCCGACACCCGGCCCAACAGCGCAATTCGCCCTCGTGTGGTGCCGTCCGGCTGTATTGACCCGCCTAGGTGCTCGGCGAGGTCGGCGAGTCGGCGCAGATCGGGCCCGTCGCCGACGACCACGAGCTGATGATCGGGAAGTTCCTGCATCGCCGCGATCACCATGTCGACGTTCTTGTACGGCAGCAGCCTGGCCACACACAGCACGAAACCTGGTTGGAGGCCATCGATCTCGTGCGCTGCGCCGTCCGGATCCATAGCCGGGGGCGGAGGGATGATCTCGGCGTCGATGCCGTATACCTCTTTGACCGCGGCCCGGACCGCGGTCGAGTTCACCAAGTAGCGGTCGGCGCTGAACGCGGCCTTGCGGTCCCAGCGGCGCAGTGGGCCGCCGAGCGCCTTGACGGCGATCTGCGCCAGGGTCCTGCGGTACCTGTCCTTGGCGGGCTGGCCGTCGCCGTTACCCAGATAGCGCGCGGTCTGGTAGAGCCACCGAGCCGGCGCATGGCAGTAGACGACCTTCCGCCCGGTGGTGTGAAAGCCGTGCGCCCAGCCGCTGCTGGATGCGATGGTCACGTCGGCAGGGATCGTCATCCGCGACACCGCGGGCGCCAGCAGCGGCAGCGCGAGACGATGGTCGTTGCGCAGCAACGGAATTCGGTTCAGCGCGCTGGCGCGGATGTTGTGCATCGCGTACTCCGGGAATGTGCCGGACGCATGATAGAGACTTGTATATATAGGCGCATCGGGGAATGTGCGTGCCAGATCCAATACGACGCGTTCTGCTCCGCCCGCTTGCGTGAGATAGTCGTGCGCGATGGCGACGGGGACGTGCCTCGCTGAGCCCATCGTCACCTCGTTACCGTGCTCTTCTGTCGCAGCCACTGATCATATCCGGCGTGTTCCCTACAGGGCCGCTTTGGTTCCGGGCGCCCGAGGATTCGGGGCCGGCGTGCAGGGGTCGTCGAACAGGGCCTTGACCCACGCCCCACTCTGGTAGATCGCCTGGTACACCCAGCCGGCCGCATTGAGATGAGTCTCGGGATTCGTCGCCGCCACAATCTGAACGCTGCCCGGGAAGCACTTGCCGATCAGATAGCGGGCCCGCGCGGCCTGAGGAATTGGAGCAATGACCACGATGCTCTGCCAATTCTCCTGCCGAGCGAGCCGCTCCACCTCGCCCGCCTCGCCGGACGTGCTGAACGGATACGGGATGAAGCACGTGATGCGGATATCGGGCTGATGGCATGTGCGCTCCTGACCCGCGAAGTCGCCGATGGAAAGCACGACCCGGTCCACGTCGAGCTGACGCGCCAATGAAAGCGCCTGAGTGACGCGCTTGCTCGACGGGCCGAGAACGACAATGGCGTCCGCGTGGCCGGGATGCGCCGTCATCGACGGATGCCCGATGACGGTGACGACGAATACAAGCCACGCGGCGAACAGCGCGACGAGGGCCCCGGCCGCAACCAGCCACCGCCGACGCCTCCGACCGGTCGCCATCTATCGCGCCGGGTCGCAGCGCGGCCGCGTCGAGGCTCGCCCGGGGGTTGCGTCATACCCACTGAGACCTGCCGATGTGTGCATGGAGTTATGCCAGGGCGCCCAGGGCGACGAGGTGCGCGAACTCCGCGTTGGAATCGCGCACCTCCTCGAAGGAGCCGATGGACACGATCTTGCCGTCTTTCATGAACGCGAGCTGATCGGCGTGCCGGGCCGTCGACAGGCGGTGCGCGACGATCACGACGGTCACGGTGCCGCGCAGGCCGGTGATCGCCTCGGTGATGCGGTGCTCGGTCTCGTTATCGAGAGCGCTGGTCGCCTCGTCGAGCACGAGGATCGACGGGTTCCGGTACAGCGCCCGGGCGATGCCGACCCGTTGCCGCTGCCCGCCGGAGAGCCGCGAGCCGCGTTCGCCGATGTAGGTGTCGACCCCGTTCGGCAGGCCGGCCACCACATCCTCCAACTGCGCATCGGTGATCGCCCGAGCGAGCCGGTCCGCATCCACCTCGTCGTGCTCCGCGTCGAAGGCGATGTTCTCCGCCAGCGTGGCGTCCAACATGAACACCTCCTGCGGCACGTAACCGATATTGGCCTGCCAGGCACGTCTGTTCGCCTCTATGTTGACGCCGTCCACGGTGACGCTGCCCCGCGCGGGGCTGTGCAGGCCGAGAAGGGTGTCGACCAAGGTGGTCTTCCCGGCACCGGAACTGCCGGCGAGAGCCAGCGACTCGCCATAGGGCAGGGCGACCGTGACGCCGTCCAGCGCCGGCAGCGCTGCATCCGGATAGCTGAAATGCACGTCGTCGACCGCGATCTCGCGGGAGAACGGCATCCGCTGCACCGCCTCGTGGCGCCGCGGGTGATGGGTCTGCGCCTTCATGTTCTTGAACTCGGCCTCGACCAGATCCAGGTAGGGCAGGCCCACGCGCAGCATGCTGATGCTGGCGATCAACGCGGCCACGGACGGCAGTGCCCGGAAGCCGCCGGCGACGAACGTGGCCAACAGGCCGATCACGGTGCCGCCCGCCGGGCCCTCGGCCTTGGTGGCGACGGTGGTGGCCAGCAGCACGCCGACTGCGATGATGAACAGGATCTCCATGAAGAACTTCGGCGCGCTGCCGATGAAGGCGGCCATCTGGTTCGGCCGGATCGACTGCTCCGACGCTTCGCGGTAGCGCTTCTCGAAGACGGCCTCGCTGCCGCGAACCTGCGTCTCCTTGATACCGCCCAGCGCGGCGAACGCGGCGCGATACGCGGCCCGCGAGGCCTCCGCCGCAGCGCGTCCGGCCCGGCGCGCCCTCGGTTTCATGATCTTCAGATAGCCGAGCGCCCCGAGGCCCAGGAACACGATCAGGGCCAGCGCTGGAATCGGAGCCGTGACGAACAGTGCCACCGCGATGCCGACCATCGTCAGGCCCTGCACTGCGATCTGCAGCAGACCGCCGACCACATTGCTGTAGGTCCTGCCGACGGCGTCGTTCATGGTGCGCAGCAGTTCCGCGCTGCTGCGCCGCGAGATCTCGGTGTAGGGGGAGGCGAGGTACTGCCGCATGATCTGCGTCGAGGTCTTGACCTGGTTACGCCCCTGGAAGCCGCCCTGCCACCAGTTGAAGATCAGCGCGCCGATGTCCTTGACGATGAAAAGGCCGATCGTGAGCAGCGCGACGTAGACCACCAGATGCTTGGCCGGCGGGTCGCCGAACAGATGCTTGAGGCCGAGCTCGAGACCGGTGGTCGGCGGCACCCCGGTGGCCAGATCGACGAGCGGCAGCATCAACAGCACCGCGACGGTGTCCAGCAACGCCAGCACGAGGGAGGCGATCATGGCGCCGCCGAAGCGCAATTGCGTGGGCTTGTCGAGGATGACGCGCAGGCGCCGGGTCAGGTGGAGCAGTTTTTTCATCGGAGTTGATGATACGGGCGCGGCTGTGTCGCGTCGCTGGCGCGCGGCCGGGCCGCTCAGCGAGCGTCCGCCGCGGCCTAAATTATGACCTCGGCCCGAATCGGGGCTTGGTCATAATTTAGCGCGCTCTAAATTATATCCGCTGGTAGAGTCTGCTTGTGGCGGATATTTTCGGCGGCGACGTTGTCGCGGAGCAAGTGCGTGCGGCGCTCGCAGCCATTGCGACCGGACAGACCATACCGGAGCGTACGCACTTCGACTTCAAGGAGGAGGCCGGACGCCGAGACAAGACCGGCGTGGTCGCTCCCGGCATGGCACAGAACGAAGCGGCAGCGCAATCGCTGGCCGGCGAGGTCGCTTGCATGTGCAACACGCCGCGTGGTGGTGCCCTGATTGTGGGCGTGACCAAAGACGGCACGGTAATGGGGACGAGTCTGGACATCGACTGGCTGCAACGCCGCCTGTACGAACTGTTGCAGCGGCGCATCAGCGTCGTCGTCACGGACGAAAGTTTAGGCAGTGCACGAGTTCTCGTCATCCGCTGCCCGCCGGCCCTCGAGCCGATCTCGTATCAGGGCCGAGCGAAGTGGCGGGTCGGTGATCAATGCGTGGACGTGGACTTCGCCGCTTGGCAGCGTCAACGTGCAGATGTCGCCGGATACGACTGGTCTAACCAGCCGACCGCGGTCCCCATGACTCACGTTCGACCGGAGGCGCTCGCCATTGCCCGGCGGTACTTGCGAGACAGTGGTGATGACCGCTCCATGGATCTGGCGACCGCGTCCGATCACGACCTCCTGCGCCGTGTCGGATTGATAACGGCCGACGAGATGCTGACGAATGCTGGCGCGCTCCTGCTTGTCGGCAGGGGTGATCCTGCCCTGGACTACATCCGTCGCGCGACCTCCGGCGCGGACAGCCAGGAGCGGATCAATGAACCGGGACGATCGCTGCTGGAGGAGATCGAACAGGTCTTTACCACAGCTCGCGCCTATAACCCCGAGGTTCACGTCGAGCAAGGCCTAGTGATCGGTCGGCCGCGCGCCTTGCCGGAGCGTGCGATCCGTGAGGCGATTGTCAATGGCGTCGCGCACCGAACCTGGCTGGACCCGAACCCAACCACTGTGGAGCATGTCGGCGGCACCCTGCGGGTGAGCAGCCCTGGCGGTTTCGTCGGAGGCGTTCATGCCGACAACATCATCAACCACCCGTCAGTCTCGCGTAACACGGCGTTGACGGCTGCGCTGGCCGCGCTGCATGTGACCGAAAGGCAGGGTATTGGTGTTGATCGGATGTTTGTCGACATGCTGCGCATGGGCCACCCCGAACCGGAGATCGCGGAACGGGACGGACCGCGCGTTCTGACAGTATTGGCCGGCGATCGGCCGGATACGGGCTGGATGCGTTGGCTAGCAGCTATCGGTGGACTTGCGCAGAGCGACTTGCGGGTGCTGATGAGTCTGCATAGGTTGGCGACTCGCTGGTGGACGGACGATGCCGATCTCGCCCCATACCTGCAGGTAAGCGCGGTGGAGGCGGAGCAAGCGATTCGGCAGCTCGAGACCCTGGACCTATCTGGCCACCCCGTCGTCCGTGAGGTGGAAGGGGTGCCGGCGGACCGCGGGGTGACAGTCGTTGCATTGACCCCCTACGCGCGGGATGAGCTTGCGGCTTATCGCGCGGAGTCGGGAATCCCGCATCACGATCCGACACGTGAAGCGATCGCATTGAACTACGCGGATGCTGCTGGCCGGGTGAGTACTACCGAACTCGGCAGCATACTCGGAGTGTCGCCTACCAATCTGGGTGCTGTCCTGCGCAGCCTAGAACGAAACGGTGTGCTGGAGCCGTCGCGTCCGAATCGACGCGGACCGGGCTTCTACTACCGCTTCGTCGGCGCACCGACTCGGCCTAAATTATGACCCCGGCCTGAATTGGGGCCCGGTCATAATTTAGCGCGCTCTAAATTATATTTGCTGGTCACGGCGGCGCTCAGGGCTGCTCAGGCGGGCGCAGTAGCTGCTGAGGCCGGCGCGCCAGTCGCCCGGAGCGACCCCAGCGGCGGCGATTTTGGTCAAGTCCAAGGCGCTGTTCCGCGGTCGCGGGGCGATAGGCGACGCTGGGTGCCCCGCCGCACGGGCCTTCTCGGCCGTCTGGGCGACGTACTGTTCCGTGCTCACCGGCGTCACGCGCGCCGGATCCTGCCCACACGCCTCGAACACCGCCCGCGCGATCTCGTACCAGGACGCGGGATCGCCGCCGCCGGTCACGTTGTAGAGCCCGTACGGAGCGCTCGACTCCACCAGATGCCGGATGACGCGCGCGATCTCACTGGTGAACGTGAGGCGGCCGATCTGGTCGTCCACCACCTCCGGAGCGATGCTCCGCTGCGCCAGATCGGCCATGGTGCGCACGAAATTGGCACCGTCGCCGATCACCCACGAGGTGCGGAGAATGTAGTGCCGCGGCACCTGCGCGACAATCGCGTCCCCGGCCGCTTTCGTCTGCCCGTACACGCCCAGCGGGCACACCGGATCGTCCTCCCGATAGGGGCGCTGCAGGGTGCCGTCGAAGACGTAGTCGCTGGAGACGTGCACCAGGGTCAGCCGATGTTCGGTGCAGATCCGGGCCAGAGCGCCCACGCCGATGACGTTCGCGGCCCACGCCGCCCGCCGGCCCTCGGCGGTCTCCGCGGCGTCCACCGCCGTGTACGCGGCTGCGTTGATAACGGTGTCGTAGTCGCTCCACCGTCGCGCCGAGGCGAGATCGCTTACTCCCAAATCGATGTCGGCTCGATCGGCGAAATCGAAACGCGAGTCGCCGCCGAACTCGGACCGTAGCGCCCGGCCAAGCTGTCCGCCGGCACCGAGCACCACCGTCTTTCGCGCGGGGATCGGCCGCACCGCCGGCAGCCGCGGGTGGCCGCGGTCCTTCTCCGAGATCACCGCCTGGGCAAGCGGTATCGGCCAGTCGATCGCTGCGGTCTCGTCCGCCAGGTTGAGAAACGTGTATGACGCATCGGCGGACCAGTGCTCGTTCACCAGGTAGCTGTACGCGGTGCCCGGCTCCAGTGTCTGGTACGCGTTGCCGACCCCGCGCGGCACGAAAACCGCGCGGCCCGCGTCGATCTCAGCCGTGACCACCGCGCCGAACGTCGGCCCCTCGCGCAGATCCACCCATGCCCCGAAGATCCGTCCGGCGGCCACCGACACGAACTTGTCCCACGGCTCGGCGTGGATGCCGCGGGTGACTCCGAGCGCATCGTTGAACGAGATGTTGTTCTGCGCCGGCGCGAAGTCCGGCAGCCCGGCCGCCAGCATCTTCTCCCGCTGCCAGTTCTCCTTGAACCAGCCGCGCGCATCGCCGTGCACCGGAAGCTCCCAGACCGTGAGCCCGGGGATCGCGGTAGCGGCGGAGCGAAGCTCCCGCCCGAAAATCGTCATACCTGCCTTTCACGCATCTTCTCGGAACGGGTTCTCCACGCGGAGACCGTCGAACTCCTGACCATGTCTCAGATCCTCGGTGAGGAGTGTGCCGCAACCGGCCCGCTGCGCCGCGCACACGATCAGTGCATCGAATATGGACAGTTCCGCGGACTCGGCGAGCGACGCTGCGCGGAGAACCAGGTCCCGGTCCGTCTCGACCGTGGGGAGTTTGCCGACTGACCGGACGGCGGTAGCCGCGTCGTTCTGGCTCAATCCGAGCGTGCGCGTGCAGACGGCGTGCAGCTCGATGAGGACCTGTGTGCTGACAGTGATGTCGCCACGCCTGGTGTCGAGCAACTGCTGTGCCCGGATCTGTTTCGCTCCGGCGCCGGCATCCAGCGCGGAGGCGAAGACGCTCGTGTCGACGAATGCGGTACCCACGTCACTGCTCGCCCGGCGTCGTGCGTTCCAGCGGTGCCTCTGCCCGCCGGTGCGCTGCGGTGAGGCTTGTGATCGTCGCACTGGTTGCGGTCATGCGATGTGCAGCCGTTCGGCGTACAGGTCTTCGCGCGACCAGGCTCGGTCCGTGCCGCCGTTCCTCGATCGGCGCTGCGCGAAGGCAAGGAACTCGTCGATCGCTCGCTCTGCGCCGTCGCCGGCGGCGTACCGCTCCAGTTCGCCACGCAACACCGCATTGACCGACGTGCCCTGCTGGGCGGCCCGAACGCGAGCGCGGTGCAGGATGTCGTCATCGACGGCAATGGTGAGGTTCGCCACGGGATCAGTGTAACACGGGATCCGTGTTGACTTGGTGAGCGGAAATTGGGCGCGTCGATGGGGCCCGTCGAGTCACGAGCGGGAAAGTCGGAATCCAGGACGTGTGGCTGTATAAGCGCTGGTGCAATATCTATGTCGTACCGGTGTCTTAGTGTTGTGAGCATGGAAGAAGTGAGTGGCACCGCGACGGTGACGACGCCCGTGTGTGCTGCCCCCGCACTGGGCGGATGCGGCGGGGCTGGTGCGGCGACCGACCCCGGATCCGCTGCGGCCGGCAAGTTGGCCGAATCCCGGGCCGGCGATGCGCTCGGCCTTCTGGATCGGCGTACAGCCATTTCGGCCGGCGTCGAGGCGCTCCGCGAGTTGCGCTCCGTGCTGACATTCTGCGCCACCGGGGAGTTGGCGCCACTGGCCGGCGAACTTGCAGAATTGAGGGCTTTGGCCGGCGCGGGGCTGGTCGCGGTCACGGCGGAGGCCGAGTCGCGGGGTGTGATCGAGGCCTCGCAGTGCGCCTCGACGGCCGAGTGGGTGGCGGATAGCGCGTGGTTTTCGCGCCGGGAGTCGGCCACGGTCGCGAAGGTTGCGGCGCTGCTTCTGCAGGCGGACTACGAGCCGGTCGCTGACGCGGTAGCCGAAGCCGACGTCGATCTGAACAGCGCCGTGGTGGTGGGGGCGGAGTTCGCCAAACTCGCACCGGACCTGATCGATGCCGCTAAACCCGTGGTCTTGGGCTACCTGCTGGATGCCGCCGCCGAACACGGTCCTGCAGCGGTGCGTCGGTTGAAAGACGAGATCCTTGCACGTTACGGCAGCGACGGCGATTTCGAGGAGCAAGAAGAACGCCGGCGCCGGCAGATAGAACTGACAGCCGGCCGGCAGACCCCAGCCGGGATGTGGGACTACCAGTTGACTCTCGACCCTGAAGGCCGCGCAGTCCTCGAGGCAGTGATCGGGCCGGGCTCCGCTCCCGCGCCGAATTTGGATACGGGCGCGCGGGATATGCGATCGATGGCGCGGCGACGGGGCGAGGCACTGGTTGAGGCGCTCCGCCGGTCGGTGACCGCGACCGCACACGTGCCGACCTCGCCGAAGTCCGTGCTCATGCTCACCATGCGGTACGACGACCTCGCTGCGCGACTCCCGGTCTCCGGCCCGAGTACTTGCGCGGGCGTGTCCAGCTCGATCATTGGCGCCAGCGCGATCATCGGCGCCAGCGCGGGCGGGCGCGGATCCGGCTCGGGTACCGCCGTGCGCGCGAGCGGGGTAGTGGTGGGCAGTCGCGCGGACGGGACATTGCTCAGCCATGAGTCGGTGCGACGTATCGCGTGCGACGCTGGAGTCATCCCCGTGATCCTCGGTGCGCATGGCGAGATCCTGGACCAGGGGCGGATGCAGCGCCTCTTCACGACCAGCCAGGTGCGGGCTCTGTGGTTGCGCGATAGACATTGCACCTTTGCCGGCTGCGACGTTCCGGCGGCGTGGTGCGACGCGCACCATCTCGTTCATTGGATCGACGGCGGGCCGACCGACATCTCGAACGGGGCGCTCCTGTGCGGGCGACACCACACCATCGTCCACCGCGATCAACTCGCCGGGCAGCTTCGCGTCTGCACGAGCACTGAAGCCGGCGCGCTCTCGGAAGAACCCTATGTCCGGGATGGCGCTGCAGCCTACCGGCCCGATTGGCGCGGTTTCGAACCGCTGGGTAGTCGTCCAGGCGGCCAGCAGCCCAGCGGATCGACGCTCGGCAACTCGGCCAGGGCCGAAGGTGAGACGGGCCCGCCCCGGAATTCGACGGGCAGCAACTCAACGACCACCTCTGGCAGGGTCGGCCCCCCGCGGAAACGGGCGCGAAGCAATTCGACCGGCGCGCCAGCAACCATCGGAGTCACCTGGGACCGTCGTCCCGGCTCTTACCAAGCCAGACGGTGCTGAGGTTGCGCACGGGGGTGCCTGAGGTCGCGGCCGGCGTCGTGAGGTCGCGCGCGGGGGTGCTGTGGTTGCGCCCGCGTCGTGAGGTTGCGCGCGGGGGTGCTGGGTTTGCGTCGGCGTCGTGAGGTTGCGCGCGGGGGTGCCGAGGTGCGTCGGCGTCGTGAGGTCGCGCCCGGCGTCATTGAGTTCGCGCCCGGGGTGCTGAGTTTCCGTCGGCGTCGTGAGGTCGCGCCCGCGATGTGGCGCTACTGCCCGCGCGCCGCGTAGAACGCCTCGGTGCCGTCCTTCGAGCCGGCCCACCACGCCTCGTTCTCCCGGTACCAGTCGATGGTGGCCGCGAGTCCCGAAGCGAAATCGGAATACGTCGGCTGCCACCCCAGCTCGGCGCGCAGCTTGGCCGAGTCGATTGCGTAGCGCAGGTCGTGGCCCGGCCGGTCGTTCACGTGGTCGTAGGCGTCGGCCGGCTGGCCCATCAGCGTCAGGATCTGCTCCACGACATCCCGATTGGACCTCTCGCCATCCGCCCCGATCAGGTACGTCTCGCCGATGCGGCCGCGCCGCACGATCGCCAGCACGGCCGAGGAATGGTCGTCGGCATGGATCCAGTCCCGCACATTCGCGCCCGAGCCGTACAGCTTCGGCCGGATGCCGCGCAGCACGTTCGTGATCTGCCGCGGGATGAACTTCTCCACGTGCTGATACGGCCCATAGTTGTTGGAGCAGTTGGAGATCGTCGCCCGCACACCGAACGAGCGCACCCACGCCCGCACCAGCAGATCGCTGCCCGCCTTGGTCGACGAATACGGCGACGACGGCCGGTAGGCGGTCGCCTCGGTGAACCGCTGCGGATCGTCCAGCTCCAAATCCCCGTACACCTCATCGGTGGAGATGTGGTGAAAGCGCGTGCCGTGCCTCCGCGCAGCCTCCAGCAGCGTGTATGTGCCGATCAGGTTCGTGTCCACGAAGGGGCGGGGATCGGTGAGCGAATTGTCGTTGTGCGACTCGGCGGCGAAATGTATGACGGCATCCGCGGCGCCGTCCAATCCCGCGAACAGCGAGTCCACCAGGCCGGCGTCACAGATGTCGCCCCGCACGAACGTGAGCCGCTCCTCCGGCAGGCCCGCCAGCGAATCGAGATTGCCGGCGTAGGTGAGCTTGTCCAGCACGACGACTCGATTGTCCGTGTGCGCCAGCACATGTCGTACGAAGTTGGAGCCGATGAACCCGGCCCCGCCCGTCACCAAGAACGTCGTCATACGTGGCTCCTCGCAATCTTCACAGTCGTCGTCATCAGCGATCGGCGGTACTCAGGGCACCAGTTGGAAACCTTCCGCGGCGGCGGCATCGCGCAACTGCGTGTCGAAGGCGGCGAATTCGTGGCAGCCGGCGTCGGCATCGCGGACTGCCAATGCACTGGAAAGCTGTACGGAGTCGTAAGCGCGCAGCCCGTGGACGGCGCAGAGGTGGGCTGCGGAGTCGAGGATGGGCGGGGTTGGCGCGATCGAGACGAATCGCGGGGCGGTGTCGACGGAGCCGAAGAAATCGACCTCGAACTCATCGATGAGCCTCCGCGCATCGGCCGTGGTGAACTCTCCCATACGGCACTTGCGCCACAGTGCCGAGGGAACCTCGACGCGGATGAGCGCGCTCGCTACGAACGTCTCGATGGCGCGTATGTGCTCCGCGTTCGGTTCGTCGGCATAGAGCTTGACGAGGGCGGACGAATCGGCGAAAACGGTCACCTGCGGTCAGCGCTCACGATGTCCGAGAGCGGTGTTCCGCGGCCAGCCGCGCGCCGCGCCGCCTGCAAGGCCTCTCGCGGCGGGCGAACGCGATCTGAGGTCGCAGGCAGCACCGTCAACCCCGCGGCTTCGAGCCGGGCGCGGAGCCGCTCGGCCTCCGAACCTTCCAACTCCGGGTCGGTGGCAGCGTCCATCGTGCGGGTGACGAATTCGTTGATGCTGATTCTGCGCTCCTCGGCGCCGCGCCGGATTCGCTCGAGCAGGCTTTCTGACACGCGCGTCGTCATCTGCTTCATGACATCATGGTAGCAGTCACGACATCACCTGGTGACAGTCAGCATGGTCGTCTCGATGTAACCCTGCAGCGCCGGAAGACTGCCGGTCAGCGTGTCCCACACCAGCGTGTAGTCGAGGGAGTCGTAGACATGGGCGACCCGTACTCGGAGCGCAATAATCAGGTTCCACGGTTGCCCGGGGAACTCTTCTAGGAGCTTTGATGGCAGCCGATTTCGGACGATTTCGCCGATTCTGGCGATCGTCGCTTCCGACGCCCGCTGCAGGATCATATCCGCGAGGAAAGCCTCACGGCCGTGCTCGGCGATCTTCGCAGCGTCAGCGCAGTAGCCGACGATCTGCCGCAGTGCAGCGACCGTGCGCGGGCCGTAGCGGCGCTCGATGTCCGCGTATCCGGACGCCATGTCGCCAGTGCCGCCAACGCCGTCCACTGTGCCGTCCACTACGCAGCCCACGGGCGTGCAGACGCACGGATCTCGGCGCCGATGGAGCCCCGAAGGCCACCGAGTGACACCACATCCACGTGGATGCCGAGCAGGTCTTCGAGCTCCAGCGACAACGCTGCCTCGTCCAGGAGTGTCGCGCCGGGCTCGAATTCCACCAGGATGTCGAGGTCTGATCCGGGTTGATCTCGCCCGGTGGCGGTCGAGCCGAAAATCCACAACTGCCGCCCGCGATGCGACTGCACGATTTCGGTGACTCGCTTGCTGTGCGCACTGAGCAATTCGGATGGGCGGGGGCCGAGCACGCGTCGGATCCGATTGAGCGTTTCCTCGCTCGGTATGCGGCGGCCGGATTCGTACGCGGCGATATTCGGCTGCGCCATGCCAGCGCGTGCTGCCAACTCGCGCTGGGTCAGCCCCGCCCGCAGGCGTAGATCTCGTATCCGTCGACCCGCCTCATTCGCCATTCATTCATGATATACGCGATATAAACGCGTCATGAGCGGTCCTGTTGCAGCAGGTCCAGCAGGTACTGGCCGTAGCCGGACTTCATCAGCAGCGCGGCCCGGGTGCGCAGATCGTCGTCGGACAGGAACCCGCGTCGCCAGGCGACCTCCTCGGGCATTCCGATGCGCAGGCCGGTGCGGTGCTGGATGGTGCGCACGTAGTCCGCCGCATCGATCATCTGCTCGAAGGTGCCGGTGTCCAGCCAGGCCGTGCCGCGCGGCAGCACCTGCACCTGCAGCGCGCCGCGGCGCAGGTACTCCCGGTTCACGTCGGTGATCTCGTACTCGCCGCGCGCGCTCGGCGCAAGCTCCCGGGCGATGGCCACCACGTCGTTGTCGTAGAAGTACAGGCCCGGCACCGCGTAGTTGCTCTTCGGCTGCTGCGGCTTCTCCTCCAGCGACACGGCGCGCCCGTCGCCGTCGAATTCGACCACGCCGTACGACTGCGGATCGGCGACCCAGTAGGCGAAGACGGCTCCGCCATTCACATCCGCGAAATCCTGTAGCTGGCTGCCGAGACCCGGCCCGTAGAGCAGGTTGTCGCCCAGCACGAGCGCGACCTTGTCCGCCCCGATGAAGTCCGCGCCGATCGTGAACGCCTGTGCCAGGCCGTCCGGGGACGGCTGCTGAGCGTATCCGATCGAGATGCCGAACTGCGATCCGTCGCCGAGCAGCCGTTGAAACGCTGCTGCCTCGTGCGGGGTCGTGATCACCAGGATGTCGCGGATGCCGGCCAGCATCAGTGTGGACAGCGGGTAGTAGATCATCGGCTTGTCGTAGACCGGCACGAGCTGCTTCGACACGCCCAGCGTCACCGGGTGCAGCCGGGTGCCGGAGCCGCCGGCCAGGATGATGCCCTTCACCGGGCCCCTTCCGCGGCGTCGGTGCTGTCTGCTCCGGTGCCGCTGTCCATGTCGGCTCGGCCGGCCACGAACGCGCGTAGCCAGGCGAGGAACGGCCCGCCGATGTCGTCCCGTTCGCTGGCGAGGGTGACGACGGTCGTCAGGTAGTCCAGCTTGTCGCCGGTGTCGAAGCGTCGGCCGCGGAACACCACCCCGAGCACGCCGCCGCCGTCCGCCGGATCCATGCCGATCAACGTGGCCAGCGCGTCGGTCAACTGGATCTCGCCATTCCGCCCGGGCGCCGTGCGGGCCAGCACGTCGAAGATCGCCGGTTGCAGCACGTACCGCCCGATGATCGCGAGGTTCGACGGGGCCTCGTCGGGAGCCGGCTTCTCCACCAGACCCGTGACGGCCACCGCGCTGCCGACGACCCCGGCCGGCAGGGGCACGCCCTGCGGCACCGGGGTCGTGGCCGCGCACCCGTACAACTCGATCTGATCGCGCGGCACCTCCATCAATGCCACGACCGACCGGCCGGTCGCCTCGAACACCCCGATCATGCGCTGCAGCAACGGATCTCGCGGATCGATCAGATCGTCGCCGAGCAGCACGGCGAACGGATTGTCGCCGACATGGGGCCGGGCGCAGAGCACCGCGTGCCCCAGCCCCTTCGGGTCGCCCTGCCGCACGTAGTGCAGCTCGGCGAGCTCCGTGGGCTGCTGCACAAGCGCCAGCCGCGTCGTATCGCCCTTGGCGGCCAGCGTCGCCTCCAGCTCGTAGTTGCGGTCGAAGTGATCCTCCAGCGGGCGCTTGTTGCGCCCGGTCACCATCAGCACGTTCGCCAGCCCCGCCGCGGCCGCCTCCTCCACCACGTACTGGATGGCCGGCTTGTCCACCACCGGCAGCATTTCTTTCGGCGTCGCCTTGGTGGCCGGCAGGAAGCGGGTGCCCAGGCCGGCGACCGGGATCACCGCATGGGTCACGCTCGCGGCAGCAGGTGGGTCCGGTGGCATCGAAGACCTCCCTGGATCGTCGGGCGGACGGCGCCAGAAGCGGGGCCGGCCCCGCCATGGCTACGCCTGAGCATAGGAGAACCGGGGGCCGGAGTGATCATGCTGGGCCGGATCAGTTCCGCACACACGTGGTGTGCCACGTGTCCCGCCGCCCGGACGGCGGCCCGACGGCGGCCCGACGGCGACCGGACGCCGCCCGGACGGCGGCCCGACGGCAATCCGACGGCGGCCCAGCGGCCCCGGCCGCGGGAAGCGTCATACCTGGTGGGCGGCCGCGTGCGTCTTCGCCAGCTCGACGTAGTGATCCGCATTCACCCTCAGACGCGCCACCTGCTCGTCGGCCAGCTCCCGCTTCACCTTCGCGGGCACGCCGGCCACCAGCGACCGCGGCGGGATCACGGCGCCCTCCGGCACCACCGCGCCGGCCGCCACCAACGAGCCCGCACCGATCTGCGCGCCGTTGAGCACCACCGCGCCCATGCCGATGAGGCAGTCGTCGCCGATGGTGCAGCCGTGCACCACGGCGCGATGCCCCACCGACACGCCCGCGCCGATCGTCGCAGGGAAGTCCGGGTCCGCGTGCACCACGACCCCGTCCTGCAGATTGGACCGCGCGCCGACCCGGATCGAGCTGGAGTCGCCGCGCAGCACCGTGGTGTACCAGATGCTGGACTCGGCGCCGAGCCGCACATCGCCGATGACGGTGGCATTGGGTGCGACGAACAGCGCGTCGCCGGTGTGCGGCGCGTGGCCGCCGATGGGGATTTCCATGCCGTCCAGCTTCCTACTTTTCCGCCTCGGGTGCCCCACGTGGCGCTATACCGCCACGTGGGGCACCCGAGGCGCGGAAACCACGGCGAAGTCGACGACGGGTCCCGGTGCTCGAGGCGGATAGATTGATGGCCATGACCGCGGCAGCCGAGACGGTGTACCACTGCGAGTTCGCCTACCTGGGCGGGGAGGCTGCCCAGCCCGACGTGCAGATCGCGGTGACGGACGGACGGATCACGAGTATGACGCCGCGTGCGGCGCGCGTGCCGCACGCCGAGTTCCTGCGCGGGCTCACCCTGCCAGGCCTGGCCAACACGCACTCGCACGTCTTCCACCGCGCGATCCGCGGCCGCACCCAGACGGGCGCGGCCGACTTCTGGCAGTGGCGAAACGTCATGTACCAGGCGGCATCTCGCCTCACGCCCGACAACATCTATGCGCTGGCCCGGGCCACCTACGGGGAGATGCTCGCGGCCGGCATCACCAGCGTGGGCGAATTCTTCTACGTGCACCACCGAGGCGACGGCACGCCCTACGGCGACCTCAACGAGATGGGCCTGACGGTGGCGCGCGCCGCGGCCGATGCCGGCATCCGGCTCACCCTGCTCGACACCTGTTACCTGCAGGCCGGTGTCGACGGGGCGGCTCCCGAAGGCGCCCAGATCCGCTACAGCGACGGCTCCTGGCAGGCGTGGGCGGAACGGGTCGACGCGCTGCGGTCCGGGCTGGCCGGCGAGCCGCTCATCCGGGTCGGCGCCGCGATCCACTCGGTGCGCGCCGTGCCCCGCGCGGCCATGGCGCCCATCGCCGAGTTCTGCCGCGACCGGGACATGCCGCTGCACGCGCATGTCTCGGAGCAGCCCGCCGAGAACGAGGCCTGCCTGGCCGTGCACGGTCTGACACCGGTGGAACTCCTTGCGGCGGAAGGGGTCCTGTCGCCGTCGTTCACGGCGGTGCACGCCACGCACCTCACCGACCGGGACATCGGCCTGCTCGGGGACTCGGGCAGCCTCATCTCCATGTGCCCCACCACCGAGCGCGACCTGGCCGACGGAGTCGGGCCCGCGATCCGGCTGGCCTCGGCCGGCTCCGCGCTGACCGTCGGCTCCGACGGCCACATGATGATCGACCTGCTGGAGGAAGGCCGCGCCATCGAGCTGGACGAACGGCTGGTGACCGGAGTACGCGGCCATCTCACGGCCGCGCAGATCGCGCGGGCGATCACCACCGACGGGGCGCGGTCCATCGGCCTGCCGGCCGGCGGGCTCGCTGTCGGCTCGCCGGCGGATATGACGACCATCCGGCTGGACTCGGTGCGCACCGCCGGGGCCCGCAGCGGGGACGTGCTGGCGCACGTGATATTCGCCGCGACCGCTTCGGATGTGGACAGCGTCATCCTCGGCGGCAGGCGCGTCCTCCGGGCCGGAACCTACCTGGCCGACCCGGATCTCGGCACGACCCTGGACCGGGCGATCGCCGCGCTGTGGTGATGGCGCGCGTGTTAGCGACGTCGGCGCATCTGCCTGCGTCACTCACGCGCGCGCATGGGCCGGCCCGAGGATGGCGTCATACCTGCACGGCATCTGCATCACGGGTTACTCAGGTCGACATATGCGCTGGGCTCACGACCACGCGGCGAGTCGCGCGGGGTTATTAGGCGGCGGCGCGGGGTCTACTCCTCGGCCAGCGCCTCAGCCGGAGCGATCCGGGCCGCGCGCCGCGCCGGCAGCACCGACGCCAGCGCTCCCGCCGCCACCGCGATCGCCAGCACCACGGCGACCCGGACCCACGGCACGGACAGCACCAGCGTGCGGCCGATCTCGGTGAACGTGGCCGCGGCCCCGGCCCAGCCGTAGCCGAGGCCGAGCAGCAGCCCGACCGCCGCGCCCACGGCCGCCAGCAGTATCGCCTCGAGGGCCAGCATCAGCCGGAGCTGGCCGCGCCGCAGTCCCAGGGCGCGCAGCAGCGCCGACTCCCGGGTCCGCTCGGCGACGGCCAGGCCGAGGGTATTGCCGATCCCCACGATCGCAATCACCACCGCCACCGCGAGCAGCCCGGTCGCCACCGTGGTCACCGTGCCCAACACCGATTGCAGCGACGCCCGGTCCGCGGCGGCCCCGGTGACCTGCAGGCCCGGCTGGTCCGCCACCAGGCGATTCACCGCGGCCATCACCGACGGCGCGTCGGCATTGGGGGCGAGCGCACCCCAGACCGCGACGGCCGGCGCGGACGGCGTCAGTCGGTCGAGGGCGGCCTGCGTCACCACCACGGCCGAACCGGCGAACACGCCGACGTCCGTCAGCCGTCCCACCGCCACGGTGAACGGCTGCGAACGGCCATCGACGGTCAGCGTGACCGTGCCGCCCAGCGCGACGGCGCCCGACTCGACCCACCATGACGGAACCAGGGCGGTGGGCGCGGACAGGGTGCTGCTGTCCAGCGCCGCCAGGCCGCCGCGGACGACCTGGCCTGCGCCGTCGGGCACCGCGACGACGGTCACGGGGTCACCTGCCCCGCTCCCGGACTCCGGGCCCGTGGGCGTCCCGTCGCCGGCCCGCACGGCGGCCAGAGCCGAGGTTCCGCGCACCGCGAGCGCTCCGGAGACGCCCTGGGTATCGCGCACACCGTCCGCCAGCGAACCGGGCAGCGCGGATCCGTCACCGGACACCACCACGTCGACCGGATACCGGTCCGCGGTCGCCTGGTCGATGCTCGCACCGACCGAGGCGGACGCGACCTGGAACATCACGATCAGCGCCACGCCCACCACCAGCGCCGTGCTGGTGGCCGCTGCGCGCCGCGGGTTGCGCACCGCGTTCGCCGCGGCGAGCCGCCCGACCGGCCCGGCCCCGCGGCCGGGCCTGGCCGCGGCGTGCAGCAGCGGGGGCAGGAACGAGCCGGTCAGCAGCAGCACGCCCACGGCGGAAAGCGCCCCGCCGGGCAATGCCACCAGCACGGCTCCCTGGACGACGCCGTAGCCGAGCAGCACGCCGCCGCCCGACAGGAGCACCAGGCCCAGCGCCACCCGCAGGCGCCCGGCGCGCCGCACCGCCCGCGGCTCGGCGAAATCGGCGGGCCGCAGCGCCGCCAGCGGTGCGATGCGTAAGGCACGGGAAAGGGGCGACGTCGCGGCGATCAGCGTCACCGCCATCCCGGTCAGGCCCGCGGCAGCGACGGGCAACGGAGGCACCGCAAGCCCGCCGGAATCCAGACCCGTCAACGATGCCGCCACCGCGCCGACCGCGACACCCACGGCGATACCAAGGACCGCGCCCGCGGCGCCCACCATGCCCGCCTCCGCGAGCAGCTGGCGACGCACCTGGCTGCGGCTCGCCCCCACGCACCGCAGCAGAGCGATCTGTCGCCGGCGCTGCGCGAGCAGGATCGCGAACGTATTGCTGATCACCAGAGAAGCCACCAGCAGCGCGATCGCCGCGAAACCGAGCAGCACGGTGGTGAGCGCGGTCGTCTGACCGGTGTAGTGCTCGATATCGACCGTTGCCTGTTCGCCGACAGTGCGCACCGGCGCGCCCGGCGCGGCTGCGGCGACGGCGGCCCGCAGCGAGGACGGCGTCACCCCCGGCTGCGCCAGCACCGCGATCTGCGACGCGTAACCGACGCCCAGCTGCGGGAAGGCCGCGGCCGGTGCGAAGGCCAGCATCCGCTCTCCGGCCAGCGCGGATGACGACACGTCGGCGATGCCCACCACCGTCATCGGGCGCGAGGTCGGCGCGGTGCGGTCCGCGCCCGGCGAGTCGATGGTGACGGTCCCGCCGAGCGGCAGGCCGGCGGCGACGGATGTGCTTGCGGTGACGGCGATCTCGGACGGCCCCTGCGGCCAGCGGCCCTCCGTCAGCGGTGCCCAGCGCAGCCGCGGATCGTGCGGGGCGAGCTGCAGGCTCAGATATCCGTGCGCCCGGTTGCTGGAATAGGCGACATACGACGAGTAGAGCGGCTCCGCGTCGGCGACCACGGGGACGGCAGCGAGCGTGCGCGCGGTGGCAGCGGAGTCTTCCTCGACGCCGCCGACCACCAGGTCGGCCCCCGAGTACTGCGCGGACAGGCGGGCCGCCAGATCGGCGTGGAACGTGGCGGTGAAGACCAGTGCCGCGCACGCGAACCCGGTGCCGATCACGACGGCGACGACCGTCGCCACCAGACGCGACGGCCTGGCTGCGATCTCGGCCCATGCCGACGACAGGGCGCGCATCAGACCGTCGCTCCCTGCAGCTCGCCGATCGCGCCCAGCAGGCGCTCCGGGGTGGGTGCGGCGATCTCGCCGGCGATCCGCCCGTCGGCCAGCAGCACGGCCCGTTGCGCGTAGGCGGCGGCGATCGGGTCGTGCGTCACCATCACCACGGTGCGGCCGAGTTCCCGGGCACAGGACCTCAAGTAGGCCAGCAGGCTGTGCCCGGTTGCGGTGTCCAGCTGGCCGGTCGGCTCATCGGCGAAGATCACATCCGGGCTGGCGATCAGGGCCCGCGCGATCGCGACTCGCTGCTGCTCCCCGCCGGACAGCTCGCTCGGCCGATGGTCGAGGCGCCGACCGATCTTCAGCGACGACACCAGCGCGTCGAAGATCACCGGGTCCACGTCCCTGCCGGCGAGATCCAGTGGCAGCACGATGTTCTGGCGCGCGGTGAGCGTCGGCAGCAGATTGAACGACTGGAAGACGAAGCCGATGCGGTCGCGGCGCAGCCGGGTCAGCTCGCCGTCGCCGAGGCCGGTGATGTCCGCGCCGCCGACGGTGATGCGGCCGCTGGTGGGGGTGTCCAACGCGGCCAGGCAATGCATCAAGGTGGACTTGCCGGAGCCGGAGGCGCCCATGATCGCGGTGAACGAGCCGGACTCGAACGCCACGGTGATGCCGTCCACCGCGCGGACCGCCGCCGGGCCCTGCCCGTAGATTTTGACGAGATTCTCGGCCGATGCGGCCACGGTGCTGGCCGCGGTGTCGAGTGACATGACAATCCTCTTTCGGATCTGCCGGCGGGTGACCCGGCCCGGCACAGGTGCCGGCCCCGGTCACGCATGGGGAGCGTTTTCGGCGGCGGCTCTCCCGCCGCCACGACCGACAGTAGGGATCGCTGTGGGCCGCGACATCGGCTTCGGGTAGCCGGTTCTCGGGCCTCGCCTGCAACCGGGGTCGTAGCCCCGGCGCGATCCGGTTCAGGCCGTCAGACCGTGGGTGTAGGCGAACACCACGAGGCCGACGCGGTCGCGGCAGCCCAGTTTGGTGAAGAGATGCCCGATATGGGTCTTGACCGTGGCCTCCGCCATGAACAGCGACGCGGCGACCTCGGCATTGCTCGCCCCGCCCGCCACCTCCAGCAGCACTTCCCGCTCGCGGGCGGTCAACGCCTCCGCGCGCGGATCGGGCTCGGCCGCGGGCCCCGGCAGCGAGCCCACCACGTGGTCCAGCAGTCGGCGCGTGGCGCTGGGCGCCACCACGGCGTCTCCCGAGGCCACCGCGCGGATTGCCGAGAGCAGCTCGTCCGGCCGGGCATCCTTGAGCAGGAAGCCGGACGCTCCGGCCCGCAGTGCCGCGAACACGTACTCGTCCAGGTCGAACGTGGTGAGTACGAGAACCCTTGGCGCCGAGTCGGTCCCGCTCGCGCCGGATCCGTCGCCGCGTGCTCCGCCGATCAATCGCCGCGTCGCCTCGACCCCGTCCATCACCGGCATGCGGATGTCCATCAGCACCACGTCGGCGGCGATCCGGCCGCTGGTGAGAAGCGTGACCGCCTGTGCGCCGTCCCCGGCCTCGCCCACCACGGTCATATCCGGCTGCACGTCAATGAGCATGCGGAATCCGCTCCGCACCAGCTGCTGGTCGTCGACCAGAAAGACCCGGACGGGCTCGGGATCCGGCCGCGCCGGCGGCTCTACGGAAAGGTGCACGCTTCTAGCCTGCCGTATCCGTGGCATGGTGCGGCCCGGCCTCGCGGCCCGTCCCGTACGGGATCGTCGCCGACACCTCGTAGCCGCCGCCGACGCGAGGCGCGGCGTGCACGCTTCCACCCAGCAGTTCGACCCGTTCGCGCATCCCCTGCAGCCCATGGCCCGGCTCCGGGGTGGCGTCATACTCGCCGTCTGCTGGCCCGCCCGCGGTGATGGCGCTCGCCGCCCCGCGCCCGTCGTCGGTGACGGTCACCACCGCCTCGCGCGGCCCGTAATGCAGCACCACCTGCACCGACGCAGCCGGGCCAGCGTGTTTCAGCACGTTCGTCAGCGACTCCTGGACCACCCGGTAGACGGCGAGACCGGCATCCGGGCTCATGGCGCGCGGGCCGCCGATCGTCTCCAGGGTGACCGGCAGGCCGGTGTCGCGGACCTGGTCGATGAGCTCCGGCACGGTGTCGGGTCCGGCGACCGGCGCGAACTCGGCGGGCAGGCTGCCGTCACCGGCGCGCAGCACACTGACCATGCGCCGCATCTGGGCCAGCGCGTCCCGGCTGGTCTCGGCGATCGTCTCCAGCACCTGGGGGCCGATCTCCGGCTTCAGCCGCGCGGCCGCGGCACCCCCGTCGGCCTGCACCACGACCACGGACAGCGAGTGCGCGACGATGTCGTGCAGCTCCCGCGCGATGCGGGCCCGCTCCCCGGCCGCCGAGGCCTCGACACGGCTATCGCGTTCCGCCGTCAGCAGCCGGTTGCGCTCGGCCATGGCGGTGAGCTGCTCGGCCGCGTGCTCCCGGCGATCGCGCTGACGGATGCCCAGCAGGTAGCCGACACCCACGACGGCGACCCCGGCCAGGAAGATCGTCATCAGCAGGCTGGGCTCGTGGTCGAACGGGAAGCCGCTCCACTGCGCCGCGGCGATTGCGGAACCCACGACGCCGCTGCCCAATGCCGCGTATCCCCACCGGCGGTCCGGAATGTAGGCCGCCGCGGCGTGCACCACGATCGGCACCACCGCGTCGCCCGCCACCGGGGTCTGGATGAACAGCGTCTGCAGCACCATGAACCCGACCGTGGTCAGCAACACCAGCACCGGGTAGCTGCGCCGCAGGAAGAGCGGCAGCACCAGGGCCACGGTCATCGTGGTGCGCGCGCCCGCCACGCCGTAGCTCCACGCGTCGTACGACCTGCCCGTCACCGTCGTCACGCCGACGGACGCGATGCCGAGCACCACCAGCAGCGTGCCGGCCAGCAACGCGTCGCCCGCCCAGCGGTGCTCCTCGAACCATCGGTTCACGTCGCGCAGCATGATCCGAGCCTAGGGCGGGTGCGGCCGGCGGCACATCCGACTGCGGTCGCGGTCGCGGTGCGACCCGGGGCGGAGTCGCGAGGGGTCAGCGGGCGTCGCCCATGACGCGGTTCCGGCCGGATCGCTTCGCCGCGTAGAGGTTCCGGTCCGCGTCGGAGAGCATCGCCGACGGGGTGGTGCGCCCGCCGACGGCGGTCGCCACGCCGATCGACACCGTCAGCGAGAGATCGCCCGTCAGCGGCGACCAGTCGTACTCCGCCACCGCGCGGCGGACGGCTTCGCACGAGGCCACAGCCTCGGCCGCCTCGGTGTGCGGCATGATCAGCACGAACTCCTCGCCGCCCAGCCGGCACACGGTGCTGCCCGCCGGCTTCGCGGACAGCAGCAGCACAGCCGCCTCGCGCAGCACCGCATCGCCGACCTCGTGGGAGAGCTGGTCGTTGATCCGCTTGAAGAAATCCGCATCCATGATGGCCAGCGACAGCGACGATCCGTCCATCTCCGACTGGTGGATCGAGCGGACCAGCAGATCGTCCATATAGCGCCGGTTGAACAGGCCGGTGAGCGCGTCACGCATGGCGAGCTGCCGGAAGTGCTCGGCCTGCTGGCGATTGCGTTCCGCGTCGAACGTCGCCTGCACGATGCGCGCCCGCGCCTGCTGTTCCTCGGACTGCAGCGCCATGATCGCGTCGTGGTACGCCTTGTACTCGGTGAATGCCCGCTGATAGTCGCCGCGGTCGGCGCACAGGAACGCCTGCTCCTGAAGGATCCGCGCCAGCAGGTGTTTCATCCCGGCGTCGTCGGCACGCTCCATCGCCTGGTCCAGGTGCCGCTGCGCGGTGTCCCACTCGCGCAGCCCCCGCCACGCGCGCGCCAGCGCCAGCAGGCCCAGCGGCAGCCGGACATCCGAGGGCACGTCGTCCGGGCCCAGCACGCGGTCCATCTGCTCGACGGGTTGCAGCACCGCGACCGCGTCCGCGTAGCGTCCCTCGTCGTTGTAGAGGCGCGCGGCCGTCTCCAGTTGCACGATCGGCAGCTGATACTGCGCCCGCTGCGCCGCCTCCATCATCAGTTCGACATGCTCGTGGGCGGTGGCCAGGTCGCCGTTGTCCATCGCCGCGTACGCGATGTTGTTGTGGATGATGATGGTGCGCACCGGGTCGTCGCACTCGTCGGCGATCGTCAGCGCCTCCTGGAAGTACGCGTCCGCCTGCGGTGACGGGTTGTAGGCGATGGCGACGATCATCAGGTGATCCATCACGATGCCGCGGGGCGTGTCGTCCGGCAGCAGTTCGAGCGCGTGGATGCCGTGGATCTGCGCCTCCGGGATGTCGCCCAGGGTGTGCGCCGCCCAGGCCAGCTGGTAGTGGGCGCGCGCCAGGGCGAAGGCATCGGAGTTGCGTTCGGCGTCCGATTGCACCTCTCGCGCCAGCGACGAACCGGCCACGATCTCGCCCATCCGGATGGTCGCGTCCGCGATCACCAACTGGGCGCGGCGGCGCAGATCGGACCGGTCCAGCTGGGTGGCGACGCGCACGATCCGCTGTGCGAGCGGCGTCTGGGACTGCACGTACTGGCTGTGCCGGAGTTCGAGGTGCGTGAGCAGTTCGGCCGCCCGGTCGGCGGTGATGATGGTCGACTCGTCGACATCCGCCCACGGCGCGGCGCCGTGGACAGGGAGTATCGACGGAGAATTCACATCGGTCCTATCGGTCGGCGACGGCATCATCTGACCACTGACAACGTGTCGTCTCGACCACAGACGCGTGCCAGGCCACGGTAGGTTACCGCAGCGAGCGGACAGTGATGCCGGGAAAGCGGCCGATGCCCGACTCAATCCTTAATTTGGAGGACGAGTTCGTCGGTGAAGCGCTGCCATTCCTCGCGGCCGACGGGCCGGCCGGGGATACCGGGCCGCGTCTGCCAGGGCAGCGGCCCCGAGGCATGACGGTATTCGACGCCGATGGCGTCCAGCCGCTTCAGGTGCTCGGTCAGACGGGGCTCGAACTCCGTGTAGTCGCGGTCGCCGCGGCTCCACAGCGCCTCGGCGATCGCCGACAGCCGCGGGAACGCGAAGAAGTCCACGGTGCGCGCGCTGTCCATGTGCTCGGTCCAGATGTTGGCCTGCCCGCCCAGGACGTGCGCGGCCTGCTCGGCCGTCAGCTGCGGTGGCACCGGCTCGAATGCGTACGCGTCTGGCACGGTCACCGGCATCGCGACCGGGATCGGCTCGTCCGGGCGATCGGACTGTCGGAAGTCCAGGTAGGCGACGCTCGTGGGGCAGGAGATGACGTCATACCCGCGGGTAGCGGCGGTGACGGCGCCGGTCATGTCGCGCCAGGAGGAGATGACGGTACCCTCGGGCACGGGGCCCTCCAGCAGTTCGTCCCAGCCGACCATGCGTTTGCCGCGGGCGGACAGGTGCGCGCCGATCTGCGCCATGAACCAGCTCTGCAGATCGGCTTCGCGGGTGATGCCGCGTTCGCGCATCAGCTGCTCGGTGCGGGGATCGGCCGCCCACTGGACGCGCGGGCACTCGTCGCCGCCGACGTGCACGAACTCGGAGGGGAAGAGCTCCATGACCTCGTCCAGCACATCGCAGAAGAACGCGATGGTGCTCTCCTCGGCGTTGGCGACGTCCTCGATGATCCCCCAGCGGGTGGCCACGTCGATCGGCTTGCCGGTGACGCCGTATTCGGGGTAGGCCGCGAGCATCGCCTGCACGTGGCCCGGCATCTCGATCTCCGGCACCACCGTGATGTGCCGAGCCGCGGCGTAGCCGACGATCTCCCGGATGTCGAGCTGCGTGTAGAACCCGCCGTGTGGGCGGCCGTCGCCGGGGCAGCCCTCCTGCGCGCCGACCTGGGACTCGCTACGCCACGACGAGACGTCGGTGAGCCGCGGGTATTTCGTGATCTCGATCCGCCAGCCCTGGTCGTCGGTGAGGTGCAGGTGCAGCACATTGAGCTTGTGCATCGCCATCAGGTCGATGAAGCGCAGCACGTCGTGCTTCGGCATGAAATGGCGGGCGACGTCCAGCATCGCGCCCCGCCAGCCGAACCGGGGCGAATCCTGCACTGCCACAGCGGGTATCGACCAATCAGCGCCGGGAGTTGTTGCCCTGCGGTAGATCTCGGGCGGCAGCAATTGCAGCAAGGACTGGCAGCCGTAGAAGACGCCGGCCGCGCCGCCGCCGTCGATCGTGACGCCGCGCTCGGCGACGGTGAGTCGATACGCCTCGGCACCCAGTGAACCGTCGAGGCCGAGCGTGATCTGCCCCGCCGCGTCGCGTGCGGATGCGCCGGGCATGACGCCGCCCTCGGGGATGACGCTGTGCGGAAGGGGCAGACCCGTCGCCGGGCGCAGCGCGGAACCCAGCCAGATCGCCTCGGCCGTCAGCGCTTCCGGGGCGGCGATCGTGGTGGTCGGCGTCAGGGTGAACCGGCCGGCTCCGGCGGTGACGGTGTGCGGGCGGGGGAGCAGCATCGCGGGACCAGCTTTCCACGACGGGGCGGGCGCGCCGCCGGGTCGCACACGTCGGACAGCACAGGTGGGACTGCCTGCAGCGTACTGGACGGAGTCCTTACAGTTCCTACCGTCGACCGGCGTCCAGGATCCGGCGCAGGAAGCGCTGGGTCCGCTCGTCCTGCGGATGCTCCAGGATCTGCGCCGGCGGGCCCGCCTCGGCGATATCGCCGCCGTCCAGGAACACCACCGTGTCCGCCACCTGCCGGGCGAAGCCCATCTCGTGCGTGGCCACCAGCATCGTCATGCCGTCATCGCGGAGCTCCGCCAGCAGTTCCAGCACCTCGCCGACCAGTTCCGGGTCGAGGGCGCTCGTCACCTCGTCGAACAGCATCAGCACCGGCTTGGCCACCAGCGCCCGGGCGATGGCCACCCGCTGCTGCTGCCCGCCGGACAGCTCATCGGGGCGGGCCTTCGCCTTGTCGGCCAGGCCCACCCGCGAGAGCATCGTCATAGCTGCGTCTTCGGCCTCGGCGCGGGCGATGCGGTGCACCCGGCGCGGCGCCAGCGTCACGTTGTCCAGCACGCTCATGTGCGGGAACAGGTTGAACGCCTGGAAGACGATGCCCACCTGGGTGCGGACCTGGTCGCCGTCGATGCGCGGATCGGTGATGTCCCGGCCCTGCAGGAACACCTGCCCGTCGTCGACGATCTCCAGCAGGTTGATGCAGCGCAGCAGCGTCGACTTCCCCGAGCCGGAGGCTCCGATCAGCGTCACGCATTGATGCGCCGGAACGTCCAGCGACAGGTCCCGCAGCACCACGTTCGACCCATAAGCCTTGCGCAGGTGGGAGATTCGCAGCAGCGGCTGCACCGGCATGGTCATTAGAGAGCACCCCCGGTTCCGGCCCAGCCCTGGCGCCGCGCCACCCAGTCCGTCAGCCGCGTCATCGGGATCGTCAGCACGACGAACAGCAGACCGGCCACCACGAACGGCGTGTAGTTGAACGTCGCGGCCGTCTCGATGCGGGCGTTGAGGACGGCGTCATAAATAACGCCCAGCACCGAGATCAGGCCGGTGTCCTTCTGCAGCGACACCAGATCGTTGAGCAGCGGCGGCATCACCCGGCGCACCGCCTGCGGCACCACCACGTGCCGCATGGTCTGCGCGTGGGTGAGCCCCAGCGAGCGGGCGGCGGCGCGCTGCGACGGATGCACCGACTCGATACCCGCGCGGAACACCTCGGCCACGTACGCGGAGTAGGTGAGCACCAACGCCACACAACCCCAGAACAGCGCCGATGACGGCAGCCACGACACGCGCAGCGACGGCATGCCGAAGCCCAGCATGTACAGCACCAGGATCAGCGGCAGCCCGCGGAACAGGTCCGTGTAGCCGATCGCCGCCGCCCGCACCGGGAAGAACACGGGGCCGCGCAGCGTCCGGGCCAGCGCGATCGCCAGCGCAACGACGAGGATCACGGCCTCGCAGATCAGCATCAGCCGGACGTTGAGCCACAGCCCCTCGGCGATCTGCGGCAGTACCTGCCAGCCGTAGGACAGGTCGAAGAACGACTCGCGGAACTGCGGCCAGCCGGGGGTGTTCGTGACGACGAGAACGCCGACCGCGATCAGCACCGCCGTCGAGACGGCCGCTGCCAGCGCCGAGCGGCGCGACCGCCGCCGCCGGTAGGCGAGCCGGTCCAGCTGCACCGCCGACGGGGTCCACGAATCGAGCCGGTCGGCCGCGGCCGGACGGGCGCTGTGGGCCCCGGGACGGTCGGCCATCGGGGGCGCGCTTACTTCAGTTCGGGGGCGCCGGCTTCGGCCAGCCACTGCGTGGCGAGGTCGCCCAGCGTTCCGTCGGCGCGCAGCGCGTCCACCGCGGACGAGACGCAGCCGGTGATCGGCGACCCCTTCTCCAGCAGCAGGCCGAACTGCTCCACGTCGCCGCCGGTGGTGGCGGGCAGCTGACCGATGACCTTGCCGTTGTCGAGCTGCGCGCCGGCCATGTAGAACGCCGTGGGCAGATCGGTGACGACGCCGTCGATCTGGCCGTTCTGCAGCGCCTTCACCGCGTCGTCGTTGGTGTTGAACACGGCCGGCTTGTTGGTCGGCTGTATGGCGGCGTCGATCGCCGCCAGGCTGGTGGTGCCGATCATGGCGCCGAGGGTCGCGCCCTTCAGGTCTTTGATGCCGGTCGCGCCGGCGATTGTCGAGTCGGCGGTGGTGACGATGGCCTGGGCGACGTCGTAGTAGCCGGTCGAGAAGTCCACGACCTTGGCGCGGTCCGGGGTGATGGAGAACTCGTTGATGTCGAAGTCGAAGTTCTTCGGTGCCGGCGAGATCACCGCGTCGAACCCGGCGCGCACCCAGGTGACCTTGTCCGTGGCGAATCCGAGCTGCTGTGCCACGGCGTACGCGACGGCGGACTCGAAGCCCTTCCCGTTGCTCGGGTCGTTGTCCACGAACCACGGTTCGTACACCGGCTCGTCGGTGGCGATGGTGAGCGTACCCGGCGTCTTCGTTGCGAGAGTCGCCGCGTCGCACGACGTGTCGGCGGCGCTCGACTCGGCGGAGGATTGCTGCGAGCTGGACTCGGCTGCCGATTCGCCGCTCGACTGGCCAGTCGCCGTGCTGCTTTCCGCCATGCTGCTTGCCGTCGAGGTCTCGCCGGAGGCCCCCGCGCTGTCGCTGCTGGACCCGCAGCCGGCCAGGACGGTGGTGGCCAGCAGCAGGGCGGCTGCCCCGGCGGCGGCGAGGCGGGCGGAACGACGCAGGGCCATGGACATTCCTCACGGGCGGCGGCGACGATGGAGGCGGTCGCCGGGACGGCAGGGGCGGACGCGATGCCTTTCGATCATAGGTCGTGCGCGCCGCCTGTCGTGAGCTGGATCTGTGTGTTTGGCTGGGACGCGGCGGCCTGCGCCGGCGGCCTATAGTGACGATCCCGGGCGAGTGACGGAGGGTGGGCATGGGCAGCGACAGCGGCAGCGCCGCGAGCGGATTCGATGCCGGCGACCATGACGCCGGCCTCGCAGCGGGCGCATCCGATGACGCCTCCGGCGCGACGTCCGTCATACCCGATCCGGCGCCGGAGCCGACGGTCGATTCCGCGCCGGGAGCGGCGTCTCAGCTGGCACCCGGGCCGACGGAGCCGGTGGCGACGCAGGCGCCACCGACGGTCCCGATTGCGGCCCGGGCGGCAGACGTGACGCCGCGCCGGATACTTCTCGCGCCGTTCCGCACCGGACTGCTGGCGGGGCTCGGCCTGCTGCTGGCGTATGCGCTCTATCTGTCGCTGTCCACCATCTTGAGCACGCTCGTGATCCTAGGTATCTCGGTCGTGCTGGCGATCGGCCTCGACCCGGTGGTGCGGCTGCTGGTGCGGGTGGGCCTGCGGCGCGGCGGGGCGGTGGCGATCACGTTCCTGGGGCTGCTGGCGATCCTGGGCGGCGCCATCTACGCGATCATCCCGCCGATCGTCTCGCAGGTGGCCGCGCTGATCACGGTGCTGCCGGATCGGTTGGACAACCTGATGAACGATCCGACCGTGCGCGCTCTGGACGACCGGTTCGGGCTGATCGCGCGGGTCAAGTCGACGATCGCCGGAATCGGGCCGGGCGCCGCGAACGGCGTATTCACCGCCGCCGGGATCGCGGTGGACCTGCTGGTGGTGCTGGTGCTGACGCTGTACTTCCTGTCCGGGCTGCCGCGGATCACCGACTCCGCATACCGCCTGGTACCGGTGTCCCGGCGAACGCGGGTGCGCGAGATCGGCGACAAGGTGGTGCTGCAGATGGGCGGCTACCTCGGCGGCGCCACCACCATCGCCTTGCAGGCGGGGCTGGTGGCCGGCGTCTTCGCCTGGATCGTGGGTCTGCCGTACCCGCTGGCGATCGCCGCTGGAGCGTTCGTGCTCGATTTCGTGCCGGTGGTCGGACCGGTGATCATCGGCGTGTCCATGGCCCTGCTCGGCTTCACGCAGTCGCTGGTGATCGGCATCGTGGCGGCCGCGTTCTACACCGGTCAGCACCTGTTCGAGGCCTACTGGCTCTATCCCAGAGTGATGCGCCGATCCGTCCACATCTCTTCTGCCGCGGTGATTGTCGCCATCATCGTGGGCGCCGCGCTGCTGGGCGTGGTGGGCGCCGTGCTGGCCGTGCCGGTGGCGGCGGCTGTGCAGCTCATCGTGCGCGAGGTGGTGCTGCCCCGCCAGGACGCGGCGTGACGAAGATGCTCCCGCAGGTGTGGGACTCCGTTCGGCGACAGGTCGACAATGGGGCGCCGCCCGGCCGGTTCCTGCTGACCGGCTCGGCAACGCCCGTTGATGCGGTCGGCGCGCACAGCGGGGCCGGTCGGATCCTTTCGCTGCGAATGCGGCCATGGGGCTCCACGAACGAGGCTCGGTCACGCCGACGGTATCCCTGGCGGCCCTGCTCGCGGGTGAGAAGGTCGAGATACAGGGGGCAAACAGCCTCGCGTTGACCGATTACGCGGAGGCGATCGTCTCCAGCGGCTTTCCGGGGATTCTGAGTACTCCGGCACGGGTGCGGCGCGGCCTGCTGGATGCTTATCTCACTCGGGTTGTCGACCGCGATCTTCCCGACCAGGGATACGAGATCCGGCGGCCGGACACGCTCCGTCGCTGGCTGCGAGCCTATGCGGCGTCATCCTCTACGACCACGGCCTACTCCCGTCTTCTGGACGCAACGACGGGGGGCGACACTGCCCAGCCCGCGAAAACGACCACCGGCGCTTACCGTGATCACCTCAGCCAGCTGTGGTTGCTCGACCCGGTTCCCGGCTGGACACCGTCGCACAATGCGATCAAGCAACTCCGTCAGGCCCCGAAGCATCAGCTGGCAGATCCGGCCTTGGCGGCCCGGCTGCTGGGCCTGACCGCATCGAGTTTGCTGAGTTCGGCAGGCGCTCATCTGGCCGGTCCGTTGTTCGAGTCCTTGGCCACGCTCGGAATCCGCACCATGGCTCAAGCTGCCGAGGCCAATGTCGGCCACCTGAGGACGAAGTCCGGCGAGCGTGAGGTGGACCTGATCGTCGAGGGCTTCGACGGACACGTCGTGGGCATCGAGGTGAAACTCGCCCCCGCGGTGACCGACGCCGACGTGCGCCATCTTCTGTGGCTGCGTGATCAGATGCCGGACCGGGTAGCGGATCTCGTTGTCGTGACGACGGGGTCGGTGGCGTATCGCCGGCCGGACGGGATTGCGGTCGTTCCGCTGGCGCTGCTGGGACCGTAGATCGCGACCCTGCCTGCCGGGCGCGACCGGCCACTGCGCCAGGATGGACCCATGCCCATGACGGAGTCCTCGACTGTTCCCGCGGCGCTGTGCATCGGCGAGGCCATGGTCGGATTCTCACCGGTCGACGGCCCGCTGCGCACCAGTGACCACATCCAGCCGTTCGTGGCCGGTGCCGAGGCGAACGTCGCCGCCGGACTCGCGCACCTCGGGCAGCCCGTGGAGTGGTTCGGCCGCGTCGGCGACGATCCGTTCGGCGACCGCATCCGTGCCTCGCTGCAGGAACGCGGCGTTGGGGTAGGTGGCGTCATCGTCGATCCCGTGCGGCCGACCGGCCTCTACTTCAAGGACCGTGACGGCGCCGCCAGCACCATGCACTACTACCGCGCCGGATCGGCCGCCAGCGCGCTTTCGGTGGGCGACCTCGACCGGCTGGTGCTGGGCGAGCGGCGGCTGGTGCACGTCAGCGGCATCACTGCTGCGCTGTCGCCGGCCTGCGACGCTTTCGTGGACGCGCTACTGAACCGGGTGGGCCGCAGCGCCGCGAGCTTCGACGTGAACTATCGGGCCAAGCTGTGGCCGGTCGATGTGGCGGCGCCGCGCATCCTCGCCCTGGCCCGCCGGGCGCGCATCGTGCTCACCGGTCGCGACGAGGCCGAGGTGCTCTGGGGTGCCGCCACGCCGGCCGAGATTCGGGAGCTCTTCCCGGATGCGGAGGCGCTGGTGGTCAAGGACTCCGACATCGGCGCGACCGAGTTCCGCGGCGGCGCAGAGGTTTTCGTGTCCGCGCCGTTCGTAGACGTGGTCGAACCGATCGGCGCCGGCGACGCGTTCGCCGCCGGCTACCTGGCGGGATTCCTGGCCGGAGATCCCGGTGAGACCTGCGTCAGGCTGGGGCATGTGATGGCGGCGCAGGCGCTGCGCAATACCAGCGACAGTCCTGTCCCGCCGGACGCCGTGGAGCTGCGGGAACTGGCTGCGCGCAGCGGCGACGACTGGGGACGGCTCGCCTTCGGCGGCACGGCCACCGCGACCGGGACCGGCCTGGGGGCCCGCTAGGTGTCAGTCGCGCTCGTCGCGCGGCTTGCGCAGCGCGATCACGATGGCGAGGACCACAAGCACCGCAGCGGCACCGACGATCACCCAGAGCCAGACGCCCAGGCCGCCCTGCGAGCCGCTTCCGTCGGTGGTGGTGGCGGCCTCGCCGCCGGCCGCCGACGTCGGGGTGCCGGTCGCCGTGCCAGCAGCGGCGTCCGTCAGCGTGAACGTGATTTCCCCGGTGACCGGGTGGCCGTCGGCCGACACGATCCGGAAGGCGGCGCGGTAGTCACCGGCCGGGCCGGCGGCCAGGGGGGCCGAGATCGTGGTGCCTTCGACGGTCGGTGCCGCGGTGGTGAACTCGTTGCCGCCCGGCCCGAAGACCTTCAGCGCCGGATCGAAGTTCTGGATCGGCTGGTCGAATGTGAACGAGACCTGATCGGGCGCAGTGTCCAGCGTGGCGCCGTCGGCGGGGTCGGACGACACCAGCACGTTGTGCGCCGACGCCGGTGTGGCGCCCACGAGCCCGACGAGCGCCGTCAGCAGTGCCACGACCAGCGCCGCGCCGGCGCGCCGCATCAGGGCCGCTCCTGATCGTTCGGACCCGGGCCGGCGACGCTCGCGGCGGGGACGGCATCGTGCGGGGCGGAAGCCTGCGCGGCCTTCGGGCCGCGGCGGCGCCAGCCCAGGGCGGCCACGACGAGCGCGACGGCGGCGATGACCAGGGCCACGGCCGCGAGGATCTGCGCCGCGCTGTCCGACGCCGTGGGCGCGGAGCCCGCTGACGCCATCCCAGGCGCCCCCGCCGCCGCGATAGTGAGCAGCGGCGCCGGATGGTCCAGGTCGTGCCGGTCCTGACCTTCCTTCGCCACCTCGTCCCAGTTGACGACGGAGCCGTCCGAATAGGTCTGCGTCGCCGGGAACGTCAACGACGCTGCGTCGGGCACCGGGCCGACAGAGATCGAGAACTCTTGGAACTGGCCGGGTTTCACTCCGACTCCATCGTCGGCTGTCCAGGTGATCGAGGAGACCGCATCGGTGAGGTTGAACTTCCCGGTCTTCAGCGGCGGATCGAACGTCGTGGTCTTGGTGGTGGCGGTCCAGCCCGGCACCGGCTGTAGCGACACCGATGCGAACGGGTGGTCGGTGGGCAGCGACACCTGCACCGATACGGTGCTGGCGGTGTCGGACTCGGTCGGGACCCGGAACGTGAGCTTCGCGTAGGAGCCCGCCGTGGCGTCCGACGGGTTCACGGTCACGTGCGCGGAGGCGACACCGGCGCCGAGGCCCAGCAGTGCCGCCGTGAGTGCGCCGATGATGCCGATGCGCGTCCACCTCCGGGTGCGCGGCGGGTCGGCCGATGCCCTCTTCGTGTGCGGGATGGCATGCCGTGGCGTGCCCGGGCTGGAGGAGGCGAATAAGGTCACCTCGCCACCATAGCCACGATCCGGGCACCCCGGTTATGGCACTGGTCACCGGCCGTTCCGGGACCGCCGGCACTGCAGGCGGCCCCGCGACACGCGGTCAGTGACGCGGGCTCATCAGGTGGGACACCAGGTCCGCGTCGATCTGGTCGAGTTCGCGGGACACGGCGTGCAGCACCTCGCCACGCTTCGCCCGGGGCATCGTGGCGCTGGCCTGGACCGCGGCGGTCAGATCGCGCAACCGGGTCGTCGCGACCTCTGCGAACCGGGTGACCTGCAAGTCGTTGCCCTTGCGTGAGGCCAACTCCCGGACCGAGTCGGACAGCCCGGTGATCCGGGCGCCCGCCGCGCCGGTCGGACCGCGGTATGCGCCGACCTGATCCACCGGCACGCCGAGGGCCCGTGCGCGGCGCTCGTCGAGGAACCCGCGCGCCCCCGCCGCGGCTTTGAGCAGCACCGGCGCCAGCGCGGGCGCAAGCACCTTGCCGATCGCCACCGCTCGCTTCGCGGTCTTCGGATCGGACAGCTTCGTCACCAGCCGCGCGGGTTTGGTAGCGGCGGCAGCGGCAGCCGCGGCGGACGCCTTGGCCGCGGAATCGCTGGCCTTCGACGCGGCCTTGGATGCCTTGCGACTGGCCTTCGCCTCGGCGCGCCGATTCTTGCTGTCGGCGTCGCGCTGTTTGCGTTCCTGCGCGGCCGCCTTCTGCTCGGCCTTCTCGGCCGCGCGCGCGGCGGCGGCGGCCTCGCGTGCGGCCTTCTGCGCGGATGTGCGTGCGGCTTTGCCGTCGGCGTGCGCCGCAGCATCGTCAGGTCGGTGTCCCACGGATCCAGCCTAGGCAACGCGCGCCATCGGCGCAGCATCGTGCCCCCGAAAGCGCCGTCGCGGCCGGGCGAGGGCTCTAGTGTGAAGAGGTGAGCGCCCCGTACCGATCGACTGACGGCCTCGTCGCGCCGCCGGATGCAGCCGCCCCGTCCGCTACGGTGCGGCTCGGCATGGCCGCAGCCGGACGGTGCCGTCGGCGCGTCCATCTGGATCACGACCCGGACGCGGACCGGAGTCGGCAGCGAGTACCCGATGCGGGTCTGCAGCTGCGGCTCGACACGCTCGCCGCCCACCGCTTGGCCGTCCGCGATCGGCTGGCGGCGCGTATGACGCTTTCCGAGGGCTGGCGCCCTACCGACCCGAACCGTCCGGGCGCACTGTGGAGCGTGCGGCTCGCCTCCGGCAACCGCTTCGCCGTGGTCGATCTTCTCCTGCGCCTGCCGGACGGCGGATACGCCCCGGTGCTGATCCGCGGACACCGCACCACCGACCCGGGCGGCGGCGCCCGGCTGACGGATCTCGGGGAGCTGCCGGACGCGGGGCCTATCGGTCGGGCCGATCCGCGCAAGAAGCTCCGCTCCCATGCCCGCGACGCGTTGGCGTTGGCGCATGTGTATCGGCTCCTGGACGAGCTGGGTCTGGCGTCCGGCGAGAAGCGTGGTGGCATCATCGGTTTCGGCGGTCCCTCCGGCGACGCGGCCTGGGACGACGGTGCGGTGATCGCCTGGCACGATCTCGACGCGGCGAGCGGGAACGGCAGTCCGCTGGCGGAGTACGACGCGCGCTTCGCCGACCGGCTCGCCGTGGCACAGGCGGCGGCGGCCCGACGGCCCGCGCTCGCCCAGCCGTCCCGGATCTCGGAATGCCGCCTCTGCCCCTGGTGGACAGTCTGCGGCCCGGAACTCGAATCGGCGCACGACATCTCACTGTTGGTCGCCGGGGGCGACGTGGACATCCTGCGCAGTGCGGGCGCCGCCACCTATGACGACGTGGCCGCGATGGACCCGGCCGTGGCGGCCGGGCTGCCCCTCACCGGGATACCGGCGGGGGAGGCGCGCATCCGGGCACGCGCCATGCAGCAAGCGTTGCCGATGGTGCGACGCTCCGAGACGGTCGATGTGGTGCGTGCCGACGTGGAGCTCGACGTGGACATGGAGTCGTATCTGGACGACGGTGCCTACCTGTGGGGCACGCTGCTCACCGGCCGGCGGGTACCCGGATTCGAGCAGGGTTACCGTCCGTTCGCCACTTGGGCACCGCTCGACAGTGCCGGGACCGCAACGAATTTCGTCGCGTTCTGGAGCTACCTCGCCGGCGTGCGGGAGGTGTGCGCGGAGCAGGGCCTCACGTTCGCCGCCTACTGCTACTCGCACAAAGCCGAGGAGCGCTGGCTCTACGGCACGCCCGCACGGTTCCCCGACGCGCCCGGCATGCCCACACGCTCCGACATCGCCGCGTTCTGCGGCTCACCGCAATGGGTGGACCTCTACCAGGAGGTGAGACGGCTGTTCATCGTGCCGGGTTCGCTGCGGCTGAAGGCGATCGCGCCCGTCGCCGGGTTCGCGTGGCGCGACCCGGAGCCCGGCGGCGAGAACTCCATGGCCTGGTACCGCTCGGCGGTGGCTCCCGGTTTCACGCAGGGCGAGACCGGCGCAGCCGAGGACGTCGTCATGCATCACCGGCAGCGGATCCTGGACTACAACGAGGACGACGTACGGGCGACCTACACGCTGCGGCAGTGGATGTCGCAGCACCCGGACGCCATGCCGACGGCTGCTTCCCTCGCCTGAGCGGGCCGGTGGGTCAGAGCTTGTGCGGCCACGGGACGTCGGTCGACACGCGCTGGCAGGTGTTCCGGTCGGTGTGGTGCATCGTCTGGCCGATCGCCGCCAGGGTGAGCTGCAGGTCCGAGGTGTAGCTGAACGAGTCGTCGTCGTTGATGGTGAACGTCGAGTGGAACCGGCCGCCGGTCCGGGCGCGCTGCGCCAGGTATTTGTTCTGCAGCAGGCCGAATGTCGGATCGCCCGGCTCGGCCATGAACGTGAGCGTCTTCGAATCGGGCTGCGCCACCCCGCCGGCCAGGATCGCCAGGCCGCGCGGCACCGCGAAACAGCGCAACACCGTGGACGTCGACGGCTCCCACAGCAGGTAGCCGACCTCGTCGTGGAACGGGTCGAGGTGCTCCTCACCGTGCCGCCACGCCGTCATCTCGTAATTGAGGCCGTGCATGGTCTGGCGCCCGTTCTCCACGACGGGAATCGGTGTGAACCGGGCTTTCTCGAAGTACGTCGTCTCGGCTGTCTCGTCCTCCTTGTTGTGGTAGGAGAGGTCGACGCCGACGTTGCCCTCCCAATGTCCGAGGAATTGTTCCAAAGGGCCCAGTTCGCTGCTCATGGAACTCATCGTGGCACGTGAGCCGATCACCGATTCGCCCGGGTTGCCGCTGAGCGGAACCGACCGGTCGCCGTGCTCGCGAGGCAGGTGCAGCGCCAGCACGCGGCCCGCGCCGTACTGTCGAGCTACTCGGCCAGCGCCGCGGACGCGATCCGGAAGGCCGTGTTCGCGTCGGGCACGCCGCAGTAGATCGCCGACTGCAACAGCGTCTCGCGGATCTCAGCAGGCGTGACGCCGTTCCGGATGGCCGCCTTGACATGCATCGCCAGCTCCTCGTGGTGCCCGCGCGCCACCAGCGCCGTGATCGTGATCAGCGAACGAGTGCGCCGGTCCAGCCCGGGCCGGGTCCAGATCGTGCCCCAGGCGTAGCGGGTGATGAGGTTTTGGAATTCGGCGGTGAGTTCCGTGGCGGCTGCGGTCGCTCTGTCCACGTGCTCGTCGCCGAGGACCGCCCGCCGCACGGCGAGACCGGCGTCGTACACCTGCTGCTGGGCGAGCGCCCCGTCCGCGAGCTGGATGAGGGCCATGGCGACCTGCACGGGCGCCTCGATCGGCGCCAGGTGGGCCACATTCGGCAGCACCATTAAGCGACCGTCGGCGACGGCGCCCGCGATCTCGGCCAGCCGGTCCGGCGGGGTAGAGGTGTCCACCGCGCCCGCGATGGTCAGTACCGGCACGGCGATCTCGGCCAGCCGCGCCGTGACGTCATAATCGACCAACGCATCGCACACCGCCGCGTAGCCCTCGGCGCTCGCATCCTGCAGCCCGTGCAGCAGGGCGGCTCCGCGCTCCGGCTCGCGGTCCAGGAAACCCGGCGCGAACCAGACCCTCGCCGAGTGCTCGATCATCGACGGTGTGCCCGAGGCGCGCACCTTCGCGGCGCGGGCCCGCCACGAATCCGGGGTGGCGAACGACGCGGCCGTGCAGATCAGGGCGGCCGCCGCCACGCGGCCCGGGTGGTCCAGCAGCAGCTGCAGCCCCACCGCGCCGCCCGCCGAATCGCCGGCGTACACGAAGCGGCCCGGGTCGGTGCCCGCGTCGCGCGCCGCGTCGTCCGCCAGGCCCACGACGGCGCGGGCCAGCTCGCCGAACGAGAACGGCTCGGTGGGAACCGGACTGCGACCGTGACCGGGCAGGTCCCAGGCCAGCACCTGGAAGCGGTGCGCCAGATGTGCGGCGGCGACGCGCCACAGGTCGTCGGCCGTGGTGCCCAGGGACGGCCCCAGCACCAGCAGCGGCGCGCCCACGGTGCCCCACTGCACGGCCCTGATCACGGGAACGGTCATGGCAGGCTCCTCTCCTCGCTGTGATCGCTCTCGTCGGCGTGATCGCTCTCGTCGGTGTGATCGGCGGGCCGGCCCGCGAGATACCGCCGGGCGCGCGCCGCCACCCGGTCGATGATGACGCCAGTCGCACCGAGATAGTCCACGGCCGGAGCGGAGCCGGTCAGCGCGGCCATGGCGCATTGTTCCGCGTCGATACCGCCGGCGCGCTCCAGATTCGCGGCCAGGTTCGCGGCCATCGCCGCGCTGTCCACCTCCAGGCCGTCCAGCAGTTCGGCCGCCTGCGCACCGGCCGCCAGGGCGCGCCGCACCAGCGTCCGCAACGTGTCCCACTCCGCATGCCACGCCCCGTCGGAGCGTTCCTCGTTCGCGGCCGCGGCGGCCAGGTGCAGGGTGGCCGCCAGCGGCGGGGCGGCGATCGCCGCGCGTCGGATCAGGACCGACAGCACCGGGTTGCGCTTGCCGGGCATGGTGGACGACCCGCCGCGGCCCGGCGCGGCAGGTTCGCGCAGTTCGCCGACCTCGGCGCGTGCCGATTCCAGCACGTCGCGGGCGATGCGGCCCCAGGCGTCGGTGCAGCAGGTCAGCGCGTCGCCGAGCGCCGTGATCGGGCGACGCGAGGTATGCCAGGGCAGCGACCGGCGCAGGGCCAGTCGATCGGCAAGCAGGTTCGCCGCCTCGGCCGCGACCGCCACCGGGTCGGCCAGGCCGCGCCCTCGTGCCAGCTCCACGACGGCCGCCAGGGTGCCCGCCGCTCCGCCGGCCTGCACCGGCAGGGATCCGGCGGCCGCAGTCAGGGCGTCGGCCGCGTCGAGCACTCCCGTCATCCAGGCGGCGACCCTCCTGCCGAACGTGGAGGTGAGCGCGGGCTGGGTGAGCGTGCGGGCGAGCATCGGCGTCGAGCGGTGCTGCGCCATGAGCGCGAGGAGGGCCGAGACCTGCTGCGCGAGAAGGGATTCCACAGCGGCCACGGCGTCGCGCAGGCACAGCATCAGCGCCGTGTCCACCACGTCCTGACTGGTCAGTCCGCGATGGAGCCAGGTGGCAGCGGGCTCCGGCAACCGCTCCCGCAGCATCGCTACCAACGGTACAGCGGGGTTGCCGGCGTTCTCGGCGGCAACGGCAAGCGCGGCGACGTCGTCATCGCTCAGCGCCCAGTTGGCTTCGCGGGCGGCAGTATCGGCAGCGCTGCCGGCGGCACTATCGGCGACGTCGATCGCGGGGGCGAGACCGGACTCCACCAGCACCGCCAGCCAGGCACGCTCCACCCGCGCCATGGTCTGGGCGACCTGCCGGTCGGTCAGCACCTCGCCGGCGCGATGGTCGCCCGGCCACAGCAGGTTCGCCATGTGGTCCCTTCGGTGGGCCTCAGTCCAGGTGGGCAGGGAAACGCAGGAACACCGTCTCGCCCTCGCCCTGGAGATGGATGTCGAAGACGTATCCATCATCGTCGGCGGTGGCGATCAGCGTCGACCTCCGGTCGGCATCCACCGAGGCGAGCAGCGCATCGTCGTCCAACCCCGCGCCGGGCAGGTAGCAGCGGGTGAACAGGCGGTTGAGCAGGCCGCGGGCGAACACCACGATCGAGAACCAACGTGCGGTCGCGCCGTCCACCGCGCCGGGGGCGACGGTGGTGAACGTGTAGCGCCCGGTCCGGTCGGTGGGGCAGCGTCCCCAGCCGGTGAACGTCCAGCCGTCGCGGTGCAGCGACCCCTCGGCGCGCGGCACCGTGCCGTCCGGCGCGGCCTGCCAGATCTCGATGAGGGCGTCCGGGATCGGCTTGCCGCTCCCGTCGTACACGATGCCGGTGAGCCGGATCGCGTCGGCGCGGCCGGCGGGGACCAACTCCGCTCCTCCGTCATACGGGAGGCCGAAGTGGAAGAACGGCCCGATCGTCTGGCCGGGCGTCGCCACCAGCGGGGACTGCGTCATAGCTGCTCCTCCATCGGTGTGGCGCCGGACCCGGTGAGCACGATGTCCCAGCGGTAGCCGGTGTGCAGTTCGTGCTCGGTGACGTCGTGGTCGTAGGTCGCCACCAGCCGGTCCCGCGCCTTTTGATCGCGGATCGCCTGGTAGATCGGGTCCAGCGCGAAGAGCGGATCGCCCGGGAAGTACATCTGGGTGATCATCCGCTGGGTGAAGTCCGTGCCGAACAGCGAGAAGTGGATGTGCGCCGGCCGCCACGCGTTGTAGTGGTTCTTCCACGGGTAGGGGCCGGGCTTGATCGTCATGAACCGGTAGGTGCCGTCGGCGCCGGTGATCACCCGCCCGCAGCCGGTGAAGTTCGGGTCGATGGGCGCCGGATGCTGGTCGCCCTTGTGGATGTAGCGGCCGCCCGCGTTCGCCTGCCAGATCTCGATGAGCTGGCCCGCGATCGGGTGCCCGTCGCCGTCCAGCAGCCGGCCGGTGACCTCGATCTTCTCCCCCAGCGGCTCGCCGGCATGCTGCACCGTGAGGTCGGACTCGATCGGGGCGACATCCCGCTGCCCGAAGACCGGAGCCCACAGCTCGATGCCTTCCGGGTCCGCGTGGTGCAGGTCCTTGGTCGGGTGCCGCAGCACGGAGGAGCGATACGGCGGGTAGTCGAGGCGCGACTGGGTTTCCGTCGCACCGGATTCCAGATAGTTCTCGGAGAGCGCCGCGATCTCCGCAGTGATGTCGGCCTGGCTGGACAGGCCGCCGCGACCTGCGGGCGCTGACGCATGTGGTGTCGTCATATCGCGCACCCTACGTCCGTGGCGCCGCCGGCGCGCGGGCGTTTTTCTGTCCAGTGGAACGGCGGCGCGTCCCCGATCCGTCCGCTTCGCAACTCGCGCGGTGCTTCGCACCCGATGCGGCAGGTGCGAACCGCTATACCGGTTGCGGAGCGCGTGGGCGGGGCGTCATACCCGGGTGGACGGCCCCCGGTTCACGGCGGCCAGGTCGCCCTCGATGTCGCGCGCCGCGGCCATCAGGTGCGGCAGGATCTCGGCGCGGATCACCTCGGGCGTGCCGCGCCGGGTGGTGGTCGAGACGTTGATCGCCGCCACCACGCGTCCGGCCGCGTCGTGCAGCGGCACCGCGATGGAGCGCAGCCCCTCCTCCAGTTCCTGGTCCACGAGCGCCCAGCCCTGGTCGGAGATCCGCGCGAGTTCGGCCTCGAGCTGGCGGCGGTCGGTGATCGTGTGGTGGGTGCGAGGGGTGAGGTCGAGCTGGTCGAGCAGCGCGGCCAGTGCGGCCGGCTCGAGCCCGGCGAGCAGCACGCGGCCCATGGAGGTGAGGTGCGCGGGGAAGCGGGTGCCCACGGTGATGGCCACCGTCATGATCCGGCGAGTGGCCACGCGCGCCACATAGACGATGTCGGTGTCGTCGAGCAGCGCCACCGACGACGATTCGTTGACGGCGACGGTGAGCTTCTCCAGGTGCGGGGTGGCGATCTCGGGAAGGTTGAGCGAAGAAAGATAGGTGTAGCCGAGCTCCAGGATGCGCGGCCGCAGCGAGAACTGCTTGCCGTCGGTGGCCACGTAGCCCAGCGAGGCGAGCGTATAGAGGATGCGCCGGGCGGTGGCCCGGGACAGGTCGGTGCGTCGGGCCACGTCGGACAGTGTCATGTCCGCATGGTCGGCGTCGAAGGCGCGGATCACGGAGAGCCCGCGGACCAGCGACTGGATGATGGGGGAGACGGCGTCGTCGCCCTGCGATGCGTCGTCGTGGTCTGCTTGCTCTGGGGGCACAGCGGTCAGATTACCGGCAGGCGGCGGTGTTCGCGCCGGGCCGGGGCCGGACTCTTGACACGTCGCCCGTTCCGTCGATACGTTCGCGTAGCAAACATGTGTTCGCAGGGCGAACGACTGTGCGCGCCCGATCGTGCCGTGCGCGACGGATATGACGGTATTTTCGTGCCCCGGCGGCCGCCGCAGGCCGGCGCCTCGGCCGCCAGAGATCCAGCGGCACCGATTCCGTGGAGGAGAGCGACATGCAGTTCCACTTCGACGGGTATGTCAGCGGCGACCCCCGGCTGGGCAACCGCACCGCGCGCGATCCTCTCGACGATGCTGCCGACGATTTCGACGCGATCATCGTCGGCGCCGGGCCCGCGGGTCTGGTGACCGCGGCGAGCCTGTCGGCCTATCCGGGTGTGTCGTTCTGCCTGCTGGAGAAGCGGCCGGGACGGCTGGGCATCGGGCAGGCCGACGGCATCCAGCAGCGCTCCGTCGAGATGTTCCAGGCCTTCGGATTCGCCGGTCGACTGCTGGAGGAGGCCGCGTACGAGGGCGAGGTGAGCTTCTGGTCGCGGGGCGACGACCCGGCCCCGACGCTCGAACGCCACCGCGTGGTGATCGACGACCCGAACCGGCTCAGCGAGTTCCCGCATGTGCTGGCCAACCAGGCCCGGGTGCTGGACTACCTGACCGACTTCCTGGGCAACGCGCCGAACCCGATCGCGCCCAGCTACGGCCGCGCCGTCACTGGGATCGAGATCGACGCCGGCGGCGAGCGACCGATCAGCGTCGCCATCGAGAATGACGCCGCAGCAGGCCCGGGCGGGCGCCGGTTGAGCTGCCGCTACTTGATCGGGGCCGACGGCGCGCGCAGCACCGTCCGGCGCGCGGTGGGGATCGAGATGCGTGGCACCGAGGCCATGCATGCCTGGGGTGTGATGGACGTGCTGGTGGAGACCGATTTCCCCGACATGCGCCGCAAGTGCGCGATCCAGGGCGGCGGCGACGGCAATCTGCTGCTGATCCCGCGGGAGGGCGGCTACCTGGTGCGCATGTACGTGGACCTGGGCGAGACCGCCGGCGATCACGCCGTTCGGCAGACCCCGGTGGAGGACGTCATCGCCCGCATGCAGCACATCATGGCCCCGTACACCGTCGAGGTCCGGCACGTCGCGTGGTTCTCCGTCTACGAGGTGGCGCATCGGGTCGCGGACGATCTGGCCGTGCCCGTCGCCGGCCCGGACGGCGGCGAGTACCACGGCGGCGTCTTCCTGCTGGGCGACGCCGGCCACACCCACTCGGCGAAGGCCGGTCAGGGCATGAACGTCTCCATGCAGGACGGGTTCAACCTCGGCTGGAAGCTGGGCGCCGTCCTCACCGGACGCGCCCGGCCCGCCCTGCTGGCCAGTTACGGCAGCGAGCGGCTCGAGGTCGCCCGCGACCTCATCGCCTTCGACCGGGAGTGGTCCGGGCTGATGTCCGCGCAGGAGGAGTCGCCGGAGGAGTTGGCCGACTACTACCTGAGGACGTGGGAGTTCCCGGCCGGGCTGATGACCCGCTACCAGGACTCGGCGATCACCGACCGCAGCTGCGACCCCGCGGCCGCCACCGGCTACCCAGTGGGCAAACGCTTCCACAGCGCCCCCGTCACCCGCTGCTCCGACGCCAAGACCGTGTACCTGGGTCATCAACACGCGGTGGACGGGCGCTGGCGGGTGTACGTGTTCGAGGCTGCGCGCGGCGCGGACGCGGACCTGAGATGGACCGCACGCATCGGCGCGGCCGTCGCCGCGACCAAACCGGGAGCGCTGCCGGCGGTCGAGGACCTCATCGAGTGCTACCTGGTCCTGCGGCAGCAGGAGAGCGTCGTCGATTTCGACAAGATCGACGGACTGTTCCGGCCGCCGGTGGGCCGATTCCGGCTGCGGAACTGGGAGAACGTCTTCTGCGCCGGCGAGTCGAACGACGTCTTCGCGGAGCGCGGTATCTCCGAGCGGGGCGCGCTCGTGATCGTCCGCCCGGACCAGTACGTGGCGGGCGTCTACACGCTGGACGAGGCCGACAACGCGGCCGCGCGGCTGTGGCGGGCCGTCGGCGGCGGGTGAGCGCGCCCTTTCACCCCGACCCACCTCGCCTCGTGTTACTGAGACCACCGTATGTGCCGGCCTCAGTAACACGACGCGAAAAGGAACGGGCGGCGCCGAAACCCCTTGACACGTCCCCCATTCGCGGATACGTTCGCATAACAAACAGGTGTGCGCGTGGCGAACATCCGATGGCGCGGCGGCGGGGATCGCCGCGGCAGGAGGCGGGACCCGGCCCACGCGCCGCTGATCGCTCGCGCGCGTAGGAGGCGCCATGACAACCACGGCATCCGCACCATCCGGGACGTTCCTCGACGAGCCCCGCTGGTCCGGCAAGGTCTTCATCGACGGCCAATGGGCCCCGGGCGGTGGTGGGTCAGCCGCCGTCGACGAACCGGCCACCGGTAGGGAGATCGGGCGAGTGGGCACGGCCGACGCCGCCGATATCGCGCGCGCCGCCGCCTCCGCCCTGAAGGCGCAGCGCGAGTGGGCGGCCCTGCCGCACCCGGCCCGCGCGGCCATCCTGCGCAAGGCCGGCGATCTGTTCACCGCCCACGGCGACGAGATCCGCGCCTGGAACGTCCGCGAGGTCGGCGCCATCGGCATGATGGCCGGCTTCGCCAGCCACGTCGCCGCCGAGCAGTGCTACGCGGCGGCCGGCCTGCCCGGCGCCAACTACGGCGAACTCATCCCCAGCGAGGAACCGCGGCTGTCCATGGCGCGGCGCGTGCCGGCCGGCGTGGTCGGCGTCATCTCGCCGTTCAACGTGCCGCTGATCCTGTCCATCCGCTCCGTCGCCCCGGCGCTCGCCCTGGGCAACGCCGTACTGCTCAAGCCGGACCCCCGCACCGTCGTCACCGGCGGCGTGTCCATCACCCGCGTCTTCGAGGAGGCGGGCCTGCCCGCCGGGCTGCTCCAATTGGTGCCCGGCGGGGCGGACGTGGGCCAGGCGCTGGTCACGGACCCCAACGTGCGCGTCATCTCGTTCACCGGATCCACCCGCGCGGGCCGCGCCATCGGCAAGGCCGCCGGCGAGCACCTCAAGCGCGCCCACCTGGAACTGGGCGGCAAGAACTCGCTGATCGTGCTGGACGACGCGGACGTCGAGCAGGCCGTGAACCTGGCCACCTGGGGCACCTTCTTCCACCAGGGCCAGATCTGCATGAGCTCGGGCCGACTTCTGGTGCACGAGAAGCTGTATGACGATTTCGTCGCGGCTCTCGCCGCCAAGGCCACCTCGATGACGGTGGGCAACCCGGCCACCGACGACGTGCAGCTCGGCCCGATCATCGACGCCGGGCAGCGCGACAAGATCCACTCGCTGGTTACTGCCAGCGCCGACGCGGGCGCCCGTACCGTCTCGGGCGGCACCTACGAGGACCTGTTCTACCGACCGACCGTGCTCGCGGACGTCACCCCGTCGCAGCCCGCGTTCACCGAGGAGATCTTCGGACCGGTCGCCCCGGTGACGAAGTTCGCCGATCTGGACGAGGCGGCGCAGCTGGCCGGCGCCGGCGAATACGGCCTGTCGCTGGGCATCGTGACGCCGGACGTGATGAAGGGCCTCGCCCTGGCCGATCGCATCCCGACCGGGATCGTGCACATCAATGACCAGACCGTGAACGACGAGGCCAACATCCCGTTCGGCGGCGTCAAGGACTCCGGCACCGGATCGCGTTTCGGCGGTGCGGCGGCCAACGTGGACGCGTTCACCGAGACGCGCTGGGTGACGCTGCGCTCGACCCCGCCGACCTACCCGCTGTAGGCGGCGCGCCGATACGTCACGCAGGGGCCTGCCCGCTCGTCCGGAGCCGGGTAGGCCCCTGTTGCCGTCCGGACGCCGGTCCCGTCGGCTACGGCGCGAACGTCGCGTCGGGCTGGACCGCGATCTCCAGCAGGATCGGCTCGCGACGCTCGGCGATCCCGTCGGTGACCTCGGCGATCGCCGCGGTGAGCGCCGCGTAGCCCTCGATCCGCCGGGCCTGGATGCCGTAGCCGCGGGCGATCTGCGCGACCGAGATCTGCGGGAACTGCGGCCAGGCGGACTTGCCGTCGCGCTGCTCGGCCAGCCGGTCCATCACCGCGTAGGTGCCGTTCGCCATCACCAGGAACACGACGCCGGCGACCTGCTCCCCGGCGCTCCACAGCGCCTGGATCGAGTACATGGCCGATCCGTCGCCGACGACGGCCACCACGGGACGCTGCGGCAGCGCCTTCTTCAGACCGATCGCTGCCGGTAGGGCGAAGCCCAGGCCGCCCATGGCCGCGGAGACGAAGCCCAGCGGGGCGCGCGCCGGCACCATCGCCTGCAGGGCGGGCCGCGACGACGGCGACTCCTCCACCAGGATCGTGTCCGCGGGGAGGGCGCCCGCCAGCAGCGCGAACACGTGCGCCGCGCGCACCGGCTCGCCGTCACCGGGCGGCGGCAGCGCGAACGCGGCGCCCGCGGGTGGCGATGCGGGCCGGTGCGTGCTGGCCGCCGGCAGCGTCGCGGTGAGGGCGGCCAGCATGGCGGACACGTCGCCGGTCAGCGCCAGGTCGGCGGCCGAGCGGTTCGCCTGGTCCGGATCGGCGGTGAGCACCGCGACGCGGGTCCCGTCCGGGAACAGCGGGCCGTCCCGGAACGGGTACTGACGCAGCGCGTGCGTGGCCACCACGAGGACGGCGTCATATCCGGCGAACGTGCTGCGCACCCGCGGGCGGTCGGCGGGCACCTGGCCCTGGTAGAGGCGGTGGTCCTGTGGGAAGCCGGCCCGCGAGCCGAACGGCTCGATCCACACCGGCGCGTCGAGGTGCTCGGCCAGGGCCGTCAGCGCGCGCCAGCCGTCGGCGGTGTCGTTGCCGGAGCCGACCACGATGGCCAATGAGCCGGCGCCCCGGATCAGGTCGGCGACGTCGGCAATCTGATCCGGCACGCCGCGCGGGGCCGCGTAGGAGGCCGCGGGCGCGGCCACCGCATCCGGCTCCGCCTCCGCCTCCCAGTCGTCCATGGGCACGATGACGAGCACCGGCCCGCTGCCCTGCGCCGCGATGAAGCCGGCGCGCTCGATGGCCGAGGGCACGTCGGGGCCGCGCTCGGGGACGAGCACGTCCAGCGGGTAGTCGCCGGCCAGCCCGGCCAGCCGGCCGGCCAGGAACGGCTCCAGCGCCAGATGCCGGCGATCCTGCTGACCGACCACGATCACCAGCGGGGCGCGGTTGACGCGCGCGGTGGCGATCGCGCCCACGGCGTTGCCGAGCCCGGCCGTGGTGTGCAGCAGCACGAAGGCCGGCCGGCCGCGCCCGATCGCGTAACCGGCAGCCATGCCCACCACGCTGGACTCGTGCAGCCCCAGCACGAACTCGAAATCGTCGGGCATTCCGCCCAGGAACGCCACCTCCGTCGAGCCTGGGTTCGCGAAGATCGTCGTCATACCGCGGCGGCGAAGGTTGTCGAAGACGGCGTCACGGACGTGCGTGGGCATGGCTCACCTCGATGGGCTGAAGGATCTGCGGCGCCGGTGCTAGTGGGCCGTCTCGGTCGCGTCGTTCGCGATGGTGTTGCCGGTGGTGGTCTTGGCGCGCTGGATCTGCGCGTAGATGTGCGACCGGGCCTCGGCGAACTCCGGCAGGTTGCGGGTGGTGAGCTGATCGCGCTCGTCGGGCAGGTCGATGCGCACGTCCTCCTGGACGACGGTCGGCGAGTTGGACAGCACCAGCACCCGCCCGCCCAGATAGATCGACTCGTCGATGTCGTGCGTCACGAACAGGATGGTGACGCCGAGCCGGTGCCAGATGGAGCGGATCAGGTCCTCCAGATCGGCCCGCGTCTGGGCGTCCACGGCGGCGAACGGTTCGTCCATCAGCAGCACGTGCGGCCGGTAGGCGACCGCGCGGGCGATGGCGACGCGCTGCTGCATGCCGCCGGACAGCTGCCACGGGTACGACCGCGGCACGTGCGCGAGTTCCACGGCGGCGAGCGCCTCGGCCACCCGCTGGGCGCGCTCGGCCTTCGGCACACCCTGCGTCTTCAGCGGCAGGTCCACGTTGTCCTGCACCGTCATCCACGGGAACAGGCTGCGTCCGTACTCCTGGAACACCACGGCCATCGCCGCGGGCGGTTCGGTGACCGGCTTGCCCTCCAGTTCGATGGTCCCCGATGTGATGCTGAGCAGCCCGGCGACGCACTTGAGCAGCGTCGTCTTGCCTGCCCCGGACGGGCCGACGATGCAGGTCAGCTCCCCGGGCGCGATGTCGAACGTGAGGTTGCGGATGGCCTCCACGTCACCGGACTTGCTGTGGTAGACCTTGCGCAGCCCGCGGACGGACAGCGTGGGGGTGGTGGAGTCGGGGTTGGACGACATCGCTTCCTCTCTATGCGTCCCGCTGCGCTTTGCGCAGCCCGTGGTACCAGTGCAGGACGCGGCGTTCGGCCACTTGGAAGATCACCGACAGCACGATGCCGATCAGACCCAGCACCACGATGCCGCTCCACATCTCGGGGATCGCGAAGGCCCGCTGGAACAGGACGATCGTGAAGCCCAGGCCGGAGGACGAGCCGAACATCTCGGAGATCACCATCAGGATCAGCCCGATGGACAGGGACTGCCGGATCCCGGTCATCATCTGCGGGCTCGCCGACGGCAGCACGAGGTACTTCCAGCGCGCCAGGCCGCCGATCCGGTAGCTGCGGCAAGTGTTGGTGAGCACGGTGTCGATGGCGCGCACGCCCTCGACCGTATTGAGCAGCACCGGCCAGATCGCGCCGGAGATGATGACGACGACCTTCATCTGGTTGTTGATGCCGATCAGCAGCATCAGCAGGGGGACGAGCACCGGCGGCGGGATGGCGCGCAGGAATTCCAGCAGTGGTTCGGTGAGTGTGCGCAGCCAGCGCACCGAACCGATCAGCGCGCCCAGCAGGATGCCCAGCAGGATCGTCGCGACGAGACCGGCCGTCAGCCGCCCCACACTGGGCAGGAAGTCGGTCAGGAACCGCTCACCGACCCACTCGTTCCACAGGGTGACGGCCAGCTGCCCGGGCTTGGGCACGTAGAAGCTGGTCGAGTCGATGGTCAGGCCCCACCACAAGGTGACCAGCGCCGCCGGCAGCCCGAGTGCGTACAGCGCGTTCTTCACGGTGGTCACAGCACTGCCTCCCCCCGCACCGAGGTGTGCCAGGCCAGGACCGAGCGCTCCACGCGCCGGACGACGACATTGATGAGGACGCCGATGAAGCCGGTGGCGAGGATCAGCGCGTACATCTCGGGCACTTGGTTGCCCGACTGGGTCAGCGCGATCTGCTCGCCGAGACCGGGGCTGCCGATGATCAGCTCGGCGGTGATGGCCAGGATCAGGGCGACGGCGGAGGCGAGCCGGATGCCCGTCATGATGTACGGCAGCGCGGTGGGCCAGACCACGTACCGGATGCGGGCCAGCCGGCCCATGCGGAAGCTGCGTGCCGTGTTGTAGGCGACCGGATCCACGTCCGCCACGCCGTAGAGCACCTGGATCAGCACCTGCCAGAACGACGCGTAGATCACCAGCAGCAGCGACGACTTGATCTCGGCGCCGAACAGCAGCACGGCCAGCGGGATCAGCGCGACCGAGGGGATCGGGCGCAGGAACTCGATCGTGGTGAACGTGGCCCGCCGCAGGAACGTGCTGGACCCGATGATCAGGCCGGCAGCGATGGCCGCGATCGTCGAGATCGCCAGGCCGATGCCCCAGGCCGCCATGGTGTGGCCGGCGCTCGCCCAGAACGAGGAATCGAAGAGGTAGGTGACGAACCGGTCGATGACGGTGGTGGCGGCCGGCAGGAACCGCTCCTGGACCAGGCCCAGGCGCGGCACCGCCTCCCACGCCACCAGGAACAGCACGATCCCGGCGGCGCCGAGCAGCGCGCTGGAGGCGCGCGCCCGGCGATGCCGCCGCTTCGTGGTCACGGAAATCGTGCTGCTCCTGGTGGCCATCGGTCAGTTCTGGCCCGGCAGGATCGTGGCGACGTCCAGCGGCTTGGAGATCGTGCCGTACTTCAGCGCCGCGTCGGCCAGCTTCTGGTCGGCCGCCTTGTTGAAGTCCACGTTGTACTTCGGGATGACGATGTCGTCGAGCTGGGCCGTCGTCATCTTGGTGTACGTGGTGACGATGCGCTTGACCTCGTCATGGTTGGCATCCGCGTATTCGAGGGACTTGTTCATGGCGGCCACGAAGTGCTTGACCAGGTCGGGCTTCTCGGTGATGGTCTTGCCGAGGGTGAAGTAGCCCGCGATGTCCAGGTTCGGGTCGAAGGCCGAGAAGTTGTAGGTCACCAGGCGTGCGCCGTGGTCGAGGGCCGCGTGGAAGAACGGGTCCAGGATCCACGCAGCATCGACCTGCTTGTTCGTCAGCGCCGCTTCCGCGTCGGGGAAGCCGACCTCGACGAATTTGACCGATGCGCCGTCGCCGCCGTCCGCGTCGACGACGGTGCGGATCGTGGTGTCGCCGATGTTCTGCAGATTGTTCACCGAGACGGTCTTGCCGGACAGGTCCTTGGGCGACTTGATCGGGGAATCCGCGTTCACGATCACCGCGCCGAAGTCGGGATCGCCTGCTGTCGAATTGCCGTTGGCCACGTAGCGCAGGTCCAGGCCCTTGTCCTGGGCCACCATCACGGAGACCAGGTTGCCGAAGGCGAAGTCGTAGGTGCCGGACACCACGCCGGGCACGGCTGCCGCGCCGCCGCTGGTGGTCTGGACCGTGACGTCCAGGCCCTCGTCCTTGAAGAAGCCCTTGTCGACGCCGAGCCAGATCGGCGCGGTGTCCACGATCGGGATGACGCCGACCGTGATGTGCGTCAGGTCTGCGGGGGCCCCCGATGCGGAGCTCTCCGCGCTCGCGGAGTCGGATCCCGCCGCCGGGCTGCTCTCGGAGCCGGCGGCCGCCTCGGAGCTGGAGCCCTGATCGGCCGACGTCGCGTCACCGGTCGATCCGCCCGACGAACAGGCCGCCAGGACCAGGGCCGCGCCGAGTGCCAGCGCGGTGAGCATGGTGCGTTTCATCATCACTCCTCATCTGGGAGAGCGCGCCGGAAATGAGGGCGTGCTCGGTGGGTACTCCGTGTAGAGTTGTCTGCGATTTGTTCGCATGCCGCACATGTGTTCACCTAGCAAACTATGGGGTCGGGTCCGCCGAGTCAACACTTTGCCGACAACTTGAGGCAACGATTCGGTTGCGACGGCAGTCCCGGTGCGGCATGCGGGGACAGGTATGACGCAGCCCTCTCCGCGGCGCGTGCCGGACGGTTGTGCCGGCGATGGCGGGCCGGGCGATGCGACGCGGCGGCAGGCCGGGCTACGGCGCGAGGCTCGGCGGGAAAGGCGGCATCGCGATGGTGCAGGCACGCTCGGGGTCCGGAACCACCCGGCTGAACGCCGTGTTCACGCTGGTTGCGCTGCTGCTGGTGGCGGTGAACCTGCGGCTGGCGATTGCCGCCATCGGCCCGGTGCTCGACGAGATGCGCACCGATCTGGCCATGAGCCACGGTGTCGCCGGGCTGGTCACCACACTCCCGCTGATCTGCTTCGGCCTGCTGGCGCCCGCGGCCGCATACCTGGGCGGGCGGATCGGCACCAGCGCCGCGCTCGTCGCCGCGCTCGTCGCGCTCGCCGCCGGCATCGTGCTCCGATCCGCGGGCGGCCCGGCCGTCGTGCTGGTGAGCACGGTGCTGATCGGCGCGGGAGTGGCCGTCGGCAACGTTCTGGTGCCCGTGGTCGTCAAGTCGCGGTTGGCGCACCTCGCCGGCCTTGCCATGGGTCTGTACACGGCGTTCCTCACCACCGGCGCCGCCGTCGGGGCCGTGACGGCGGCCGGCCTGGCAAGCGCGGGTTGGGGCTGGCGCGGCGCCCTCGTCATCGATGTGGCCCCCGTCGTCGTGGCGCTTGCCATCTTCGTCGCCTGGTGGATGACGACGCGCGGCGACGGTGGGTCGTCGGTGCCGACCGCGCCCTCGGTCGGGCGTTCCGTCTGGCGGGCGGGCGCGGCGTGGCAGCTGGCGGTGTTCATGGGCGGGCAGTCACTGCTGTTCTACAGCTTCGTGTCGTGGTTGCCGGCGCTGCTGCAGAGCCGCGGCGTATCGGTGGCCACCTCCGGCGTGATGCTTTCGCTGTACAGCGTTCTCGGTATCGTCGGAGCGCTCGTCATGCCGGCCATCGCCGCGCGCGCGGCGAACCCGCGCGGGCCGCTCGTGGTGTCCGTCGCCGGGTGGAGCGTGGGCGTGGTCGGGCTGTGGCTGCGGCCGGACTGGTACGTGCTGTGGAGCGTGGAGCTCGGCCTGACGCAGGGGGCCGGCATCGCGCTGGCGCTGATGATGATCGTGACGCTCAGCAAGGACGCGGCTGCGGCCCGGCACATGTCCGGCATGGTCCAGATGGTCGGCTACCTGTTGGCCGCCGTGGGGCCCTGGCTGTTCGGCGTGTTACGGGACCGGACCCACAGCTGGACGCCGTCGCTGCTGATGCTGCTGGTGATGTCGGCGCTGATGATGGCCGCGGCCTGGCTCGTCGCGCGGGCGCGCCCGGTCGGGTAGCCCGGCACCGCACGGGAATCCGGTTCGGAATCCTTGACAGTCCGGACACTCGCGACTACGTTCGCATATCAAACAAGTGTGCGCGGAGCGAACAAGCAGGGTGCGGTTCCCCTCGTGCTCCGGAGCCGCTCGGCAGTCCCGCTACGTCCCGTACAGAGCTACCGTCCCCGTTCCCTCTCGACCTACGGAGCCCCCATGTCGCACAACATCCCCGGCACGTCCGATCACGGATTCGGCCGCCGCACCCTGTTCAAAGGGATCGGCCTCGGCGCGCTCGCAGCCGGCTCCACCAGCCTGCTCTCCGCCTGCGGCGGCCTGAAAGGATCCGGCGGCTCCACCAGCACCGCCCTGAAAATCGGCCTGGTTTCGCCGCAAACCGGCGCCCTGGCCAGCTTCGCGTCCTCGGACACCTTCATCGTCGATTCGGTGACGCAGGCGCTCAAGGACGGCCTGACCATCGGTGGCAAGAAGTACACCGTCGAGATCGTCGTCAAGGACACCCAGTCCGACCCGAACCGGGCGACGGACGTGACGAAGCAGCTCATCAACGACGACAAGGTCGATATCGTGGTCGGCTCCGGCACCCCGGACACCACGAACCCAGTTGCCGATCAGTGCGAGGCCTCCGGCATCCCCAACATCACCACCATCGCACCCTGGGAAGCCTGGTTCTTCGGCCGCGGCAAGAAGGACGGCGAGGCGTTCAAGTACTCGACGCTGTTCTTCTTCGGCATGAAGGAGTTCGGTGAGACCTTCTTCCCGATGTGGAAGCGCATGGACCTCAGCAACAAGAACGTGGCCTGCCTCTGGCCGGACGACACCGATGCGAACGCCTTCCGCGACGGGCTCGGGCCGCTCATGTCCGCTGCCGGCTACACGCCGATCGACGGCGGCAAGTACAAGGACGGCGCCACCGACTACTCCGCGCAGATCGCGAAGTTCAAGGATTCCGGCGCCGAGTTGTTCACCTGCACGCCGATCCCGCCCGATTTCCAGTCCTACTGGAAGCAGGCCGCCCAGCAGGACTACCGGCCCAGGCTGGCCACGGTCGCCAAGGTCATGCTGTTCCCCTCGGAGGCGGAGGCGCTGGGGGAGCTGTCGAACAACATCGCCACCGACTTCTGGTGGGCGCCGGTGTTCCCATACAAGTCGAGCCTGGACGGCACCACCGCGCAGCAGCTCGCCGACAGCTTCGCAGAGAAGTCCGGCAAGCAGTGGACCCAGGCGCTGGGCAGCGTGTACTCGCTCTTCGAAATCGCGGTGGAGGCGTTCAAGAACGCCGACGATGCCAAGGACCACGACGCGGTGGCCTCCTATCTGCAGAAGATGAAGTACGAGGGCATCTCCGGCCCGCTGGACTTCGGCAGTGGCCCGCAATCCGGTGTGGCGATTCAGCACCCGGTCGGCGGTCAGTGGCGCCCCGGTAAGAAGTTCGCCTGGGAGCCCGTCATCGTGGACAACACGCCGAACTCCGCGATCCCGCTCGGCGGCGACCTCGAACCGACGTTCAGCAGCTGACACGTGGCTCCACTGCTCGCCCTCACCGGCATTCACAAACAGTTCGGCAAGGTCGTGGTGGCCGCCGACCTCTCGATCGATCTCGAGGCCGGCGGCACCCTCGGCATCGTCGGCCCGAACGGCGCCGGCAAGTCCACCCTGTTCGCCATGATCAGCGGCGACCTGAAGCCGGACAGCGGCCGGATCGAATTCGACGGACACGACATCACAGCGATGCCGGCGCACCAGCGCTGCCGCGCGGGCATCGGCCGCACCTACCAGATCCCCCGGCCGTTCGAGAAGATGACGGTGTTCGAGAACGTGCTGGTGTGCGCGCGCGAGGGCGGCGGCCTGCACGGTCACGACGCCTACGACAAGGCCATGTTCGTGATCGACAAGTGCGGGCTGGGCAAGCACCTCAACCAGCGCACCGGCGGGCTGCCGCTGCTGCAGCGCAAGAGGCTGGAGATGGCCCGGGGCATGGCGACCGGGCCGAAGCTGCTGCTGCTCGACGAGGTCGCCGGCGGACTCACCCGGCCCGAGGTGGCCGAACTCGTCGACTTGATCCGAGCAGTGCGCGAGGCGGGTGTCTCGCTGCTGTGGATCGAGCACGTGGTGCACGCACTGGTGGAATCCGTGGACCGGCTGATCTGCCTGGCCGGCGGCGAGATCGTGGCCGACGGCACACCGGCCCAGGTGCTGGCGAACGACCGCGTGCGCGAGTTGTACCTGGGCCAGGCCCCGGGAGAGGCACAGGGGGCAGCATGAGCACCGGCCACGACGGCGCGTCATACCTGCTCGAGGTGACCGACCTGGACGTCTATCACGGCCAACTGCGCGCGGTGGCGGACTTCTCGCTGCGGCTGGCCGCCGGCAGCACGGTCGGCGTGATCGGTGCCAACGGTGCCGGCAAGACGACATTGCTGCGCTGCCTGGCCGGAGTACTCCCGGCCACGTCCGGCCGGATCGTGCTGGACGGCACCGACATCACCGCGCTGCCCGCGCACCGCCGCGTGGAATTGGGCATCGCGTCGGTCCCGGAGGGCAGGCGGCTGTTCGGCTCGCTGTCGCTGCAGGACAACCTGCTCACCGGCACCTACCGGAAGCGCAGCGGGCCGTGGACGTTGGAGGCGATCTACGAGCTGTTCGACTGGATGCCGGCCCGCGCCAAACAGAGCTCCCGGCAACTGTCCGGCGGTGAGCAGCAGGCCGTGGCGATCGGGCGCGCGCTGCTGGCCAACCCGCGTGTGCTGCTCATCGACGAGCTCTCGCTCGGGCTCGCGCCCGTCATCGTCAAGCGGATCTACGCGACTCTGCCGCGCATCGTCGCCGGCGGCACGGCAGTGCTACTGGTGGAACAGGATGTGTCCCAGGCCATGGCCGTGGTGGACACCGTCTACTGCCTGCTGGAGGGCCATACCGTGCTGACCGGCGCCCCCGCCGACCTCGACCGCGGCGCCGTGGAGGATGCCTACTTCGGCCTGGCCACCGGGGCGGTGAGCTGATGGGCGTCACCAACGCGGTGCTGCAGGGCTTGCTGCTCGGCGGGCTCTACGCCCTTTTCGCGGCCGGCCTGTCGATCATGTTCGGCGTCATGCGCATCGTCAACCTGGCGCACGGCGACCTGTCCGTTGTCGCCGCCTATATCGCCGTGCTGCTGATCGGGCAGAACTTCCTGCCGCTGTGGCTCGTCGTGGTGCTCGTCATCCCGATCTTCGCTGCGATCGGATACGTGTTGCAGCGCACCGTGTTTCAGCGCAGCCTGTCGTCCGATCCGCTGGCCACGCTGCTCGTCACGTTCGGTCTGTCCATCGTGATCCAGAACGTGCTGCTGCAGACGTTCTCCGCCGACACGCGCACCATCGACGCCGGCTCGTTCGTTACCGGCTCGCTGAAGTTGGGCGGCTCGATCCGATTGTCCTGGATCGGCATCGTCGGCCTGGTGGCGGCCGTCGCGTGCATCGTGGCGATCCAGGTGTTCTTCTCCCGGTCGCGCACCGGCCGGATGATGCGGGCCGCCGCCGACGACCCGGAGACCGCGTCGGTGGTCGGCGCCAACCCGCACCACGTCTACGGCGTGGCCACGGCCATCGCGTTCGCCACCGTGGCGTTGGCCGGCCTGATCTTCGCGATGCGTTCCGCGTTCGACCCGTCGGCCGGCCCGCAGCGACTGATCGTCGCGTTCGAGGCCGTGGTGATCGGCGGCCTCGGGTCGCTGTGGGGGACGCTGCTCGGCGGCCTGGCGCTGGGTATGACGCAGTCCGTGGTGTCGTTCTTCGATCCTGGGAGCGCTTTGCTCGCAGGCCATCTCGTCTTCCTGGCGGTGCTGGCCTTCCGGCCGCAGGGCATCATCCCGGCAAGGACGGTGTGACGTGATGTCGCAGAGCTCCAGTACGCCCGGGCAGCATCCGACATCCCTACCGTCGGCTCCCGATACGGGCGCCTCCTTCGTCGTCCGGCGCGCCGCGCGGTCCGCCTGGGTCGGCCCGTCCGGCTTCGGACTGGTGACGCTGGTGCTGATCGTGCTGCCGTTCGTGGTGTTCCAGTCGATCACCGGCGACCTGATCACGTTCTTCGTACTGGTGGCCATCGCCTCCATGTGGAACCTCTTGGCCGGCTTCGGCGGGCTGATCTCCATCGGGCAGCAGGCCTTCATCGGCATCGGCGCCTACACGGTGATCGGCCTGGCGGACCTGGGCATCAACCCGCTCGTCGCCGTGATCTTCGCGGTGATCACCTCGGCATTGTTCGCGTGGCCCACCTCGTGGCTGGCGTTCCGGCTGCGCGGCGACTACTTCGCCGTGGGCACCTGGGTGATTGCGGAGGTCTACCGGCTCATCATCAGCCGCATGCAGACGTTCGGCGGGCCCAGCGGAAAACCGCTCAGTGGCATCGGCGAGATGGATCGCACGCTGCGCGCCGCCGCCACCTACTGGATGGCGCTGGCCGTCGCGGTCGCCTGCGTGGTCGGCTGCTACCTGCTGCTGCGCGGCCGCACGGGACTGGCGCTCACCGCGATGCGTGACGACGACGTGGCGGCCGCGGCCGGCGGCGTGGACATCGCTCGCGCCAAGCGGCTGGTCTACCTGACGTCCGCGGCGGGCTGCGGCGCTGCCGGCGCGGTGCTCACCTTGAATGCGCTGTCCGTACAGCCCAACGCGATCTTCGACGTCAAATGGTCCGCCTACATGATCTTCATCGTGGTGATCGGCGGCATCGGCTACCTGGAGGGCCCGATCCTCGGCGCGATCGTGTTCTACGGCCTGCAGTCGCTGCTGGCGGACTACGGCAGCTGGTATCTGATCGTGCTGGGCCTGATCGCGATGCTGGCCGCCATCTATTTGCCGCGCGGCCTGTGGGGCTGGGTGTTCGACCGGACCCGCTGGCGGCTGTTCCCGGTGGGCTACTTCGTGCGCCGCACGGAGCGTGAACTCAGTGGTTAGCGGACGCGGCCTCACCGACCTGGATCTGGTCGAGGCAGCCGTCGCCATCGAGTCCGGCGCCCTCGATCCGGTCGAGCTCACCGAGGCGTACCTGGCGCGGATCGAGGCCACCGAGCCGGAGCTCAACGCCTATGTCACCGTCGACGCCGACGGGGCCCGGCAGGCCGCGGCTTCCGCCCGGGACGAGATCGCCGGCGGCCGCTACCGGGGACCGCTGCACGGTATCCCGGTGGGCATCAAGGACATCTTCGACACGGCAGGACTGCGCACCACCTACGGCTCCATCCGCTATGCCGGCAATGTCCCGACCAGCGACGCGGTGGTCGTCGCCCGGGTACGCAGCGCCGGCGCCGTCATCCTGGGCAAGCAGGCCACGCACGAGTTCGCATGGGGCGGGCGTACCGACAACCCGCACTTCGGGCCCACCCACAACCCGCGCGATCTCACCCGTATCCCGGGCGGCTCGTCCGGCGGCGGCGCCGCGTCCATCGTGGCACGCAGCTGCCTCATCGCGATCGGCTCCGATACCGCAGGCAGCGTCCGGATTCCCGCGGCGCTGTGCGGATGCGTGGGGCTCAAACCGGTGTACGGCTGGATCGACATGGCCGGGGCGTTCCCGCTGGAACCCGGCCTGGATCACGTCGGCGTGCTGGCCCGCACCGTCGATGACGCCGCCCTGGCCGTGGGCGTGCTGGGCGGTCCGGTGGTCGCCGGCCGTCGGGGGCCCGTGCCGGAGGGCGGCCGGCTGCGCGTCGGGGTGTTGACGGGCGGGTCGCAGGACCTCCTGGATGACGCCGTCCGCAGCGGGCTGGGGCGCGCGCTCGCCGCGCTCGCCGAGGCGGGGGCCGAACTGGTGGATGTGCCGCTGGACGGCGTGGACGAGCGGGCGATCGCGATCCTCACCCGGATCAAGGCGACCGCGGAATCCGTGCACCGCAGCGACTTCCGCGATCATCCCGGCTCGTACGGACCGGATCTGGCCGAGCTGCTGTTCGGCCCGGCCGTGACGGATCGGCAGCGTGACGACGCCCTGGCGGCGGTGGACCGTGCGGTGGCAGACCTCGGCGCGGCCGCCGGCGACCTGGACGTGCTGCTCAGCGCCACGGTGCCGATCACCGCGCCGCCCATCGGGGCGATGACGGTGCCCATCGATGGCGAGAGCCGGCCCATCGAGCCGGTTCTCACCCGGCTCACGTCGATCGCGAACGCGGCGGGCTGGCCCGCCATCAGCGTGCCCGCGCCGACCGCGCCGCCCGGCGGCACGCCCACCGATCTGCCGGTCGGCATCCAGTTGCTCTGTGCGCCAGGGGATGTCGGCGCGCTGCTGCGCGCCGCGAACAGCGTCATGGGCGGTTCGCGAGCGGTGCACGGATATCCAAACAGTTCTCGACGGACGACCCTAACGTGAGCTCATGTCAGATCAAACTCCTGTCAGGATCGCGGCGGTGCACGATGCCGCCCCGTACCTGGATCGCGAAGCAGGCGTGGAGCGCGCCTGCGCCCTGATCGATGAGGCGGCCGCGCAGGGCGCACGCATCATCGTGTTCTCCGAGACCTACCTGCCCGGGTACCCCTACTGGATCTGGTCGCACACGCCGAAGGAGGCGGCGCCGCTGTTCGCGGAACTCTACGAGAACAGCATCGTGCTGCCCAGCGATGCCACCGACCGAATCGGCGAGGCGGCGGCGCGGGCCCGGGCGTGGGTCGTCATCGGCATGGACGAGCGGGAGGGCGGCACCCTCTACAACACGCTCGCCTACTTCTCGCCGAACGGCAGCCTGGTCGCCCGCCACCGCAAACTGCACCCCACGAACGCCGAGCGCACCGTGTGGGGCCAGGGCGACGGCCGCGACATCTTCGCCATCGACACCGAATTCGGGCGCCTGGGTGGGCTCATCTGCTTCGAGCACACCATGGATCTCGCCGCCTACGCGATGGCATCGTTCGGCGAGCAGATCCACGTCGCCGTCTGGCCCGCGATCAACGCCACCCACGCCGACCCGAATTCCGACGACTTCGATCACTATTCGACGACGCTGGCCAGCTCGTATGCCATCCGCAACCAGTGCTTCGTCATCGTGGTGCAAGGCAGGATCAGCCAGGAGATCATCGACAAGTTGGCGATCAGCGACCCGGGCAAGCTGCCGACCCTGGGCGGCGGCATGAGCGGCGTGATGGGCCCGAACGGCAGGTGGGTCCAGCCGCCGCATCGCGACGACGAAGGCGTGGTGTGCGTCGACATCGACCTGTCCACGATCGCGTACGCCAAATTCTTCGCGGACAGCGCCGGGCACTACGCGCGCCCGGATGTCTTCAGTTTCGGCATCAACCACACGCCGCGAAAGCCGTTGACGAACCAGTCGGTCGGCAGCCGGCCTGGCATGTTCACGGCGGCCGACGCCGACGACGACCCCTCATTCGACCTCTTGGTCACCGCCCCCGCCCAGCAACGAGCCTAGGAGCCACCACGATGGATATCAGGGATATCTCCGAGGCGACCGCCGTCTTCAGCGATGCCTTCCAGTTCCCCGGAACCGCGCTCAATCCGGAGGCGCCGCCCTATATAGAGCGGGACCGGGTGGTGATGGCCGCGCGGCCCGGCATGCTGCGGAAGCTGCTGCCGATCCGTCAGGACCCCGCCGGCGTATTCTGCGGCGGCTGCTACCTGTTCGACACCGTGGACAACGCTCGCGCGTACGGGGACTGGGTGGCCAATGAGTTCCGGCTGGACGGCGAGACGCTGTTCCTCGACCGTCCCGAGTTCCTGGAGCCGACCTCGCAGCTCTGGCAGATCGTCGGCGCGCGGGATTTCGGAGACGTGACGACCCAGCAGACCGTGATGCGATTCGAACGGTGGCACGTTCCGTCACTGCCGCCCATGGGCGAGCTGCGCCGCTCGTGGGACGCCGTCGAGGGCGCCGCCGGATCCGCGGGCGCGACGAGCGCCTGGCTGCTGTCCGGCTGCGACGAGGTGCATCCGCAGCTGGGCACGGTGACCGCGTACCAGGCGGATCCGAGCCACGCGGGCGACGCCGACAACGCGACCCTGGATGCGATCGGCGGACGTCCGTCGGTGGGCGCGGAACTCGCGAAGTCTCTCGGCGGCACGAAGGTATTCGACCGTACGTCGTGGATCTACATGATCTGGTTCCCCATCGATGAGGGTGACACGTCGCCGGACACCGCCCTGTGGCCTGTCTCGCCTCCGCTGCCCGGGCTCTCGTGAGGCCATGGCCCCACCGGGTGCCGTGGACCTGCCGGGCCACTGGCGGCGCTTCGACTCCTCCCGCGTCGACGTCCGGGAAAGGACGCCCGCCTGGGAGCGGCTGACGCGCGACCTGCTGCTGCCGCTCCGCCTCGACGCCCCGGCCGGCCCCATCCTCGGCACCATTGCGGGCCGACGGGCCGGCTCGGTGCGTCAACTGGCACTGCTGGCGTCGGCGCACTTCGGCGTGCGCACCCGGCGGCTCGCCACCGGCATCGGCAGCGACCAGTGTTCGATCGCGTTCGCCACGAAGGGCCGTGTGGAGGTGCGCCAGTACGGTCGCCGGGCCGTGCTGGCGCCTGGGCAATGCGCGGTCTATGACACTTCGGATCCGTTCGCGGTCGGCAGCCGGTTGCCGTTCGGCGCCGAGATCGTGATGTTTCCGAACGGGCTTCTCGGCCTGCCCTCCGGACGGATGGCCCAGATCGCCGGACGCCCGGTCGCCGGGTCGCTGGCGGGCCGGATCCGGCGAGCGATCGAGGCGTGGACGCATGCGCCCGACGCGGACATGGGGGAGGTGGGTGAGTTGATCGCCGGTATCGGATCCCGGCGGCCTGTCGCGGCGGGCGCGCCGCGTACCGACGAGGCGATCACGGACGCGGTCGGCCGCCTCATCGGCGACCACCTGGCGGATCCTCGGCTCGGTCCGGACTTCATCGCGGCTGTGCTGGGGATATCGCGCCGGAGGCTGTACTACGCATGCGCCGACGTGCTGGGCCCGTTCGCCGGCTATGTGCGGACCAGGCGGCTGGAACACGCAGCGCGGCTGCTCCGCGGACCCGAGGCGGCGGAGCTGTCGATCACGGAGGTCGCGCGGCGCAGCGGATTCGGCGACCTGGCGCACTTCAGCCGACTGTTCTCCGAGACGTACGGGGCGTGCCCCACGGAGTGGCGCGCCGCCGGCTGCGTCATGCGCGGATGACGCTGGTCCAGGCGGGTCCTCAGACCGAGAAGCCGAGCCTCGCCGCAAGTTCTGCGCGCGTGGCGCCGAACGGCTCCCGCAGGTGCGCCGCGCCGCCCGCCAGCTCGAACACGCCGTAATCGGTGTACACCCGGCAGACGCACCGGGCCGCCGTCAAGGGATAGCTGCACCGCGAGACCAGTTTGGGGGAGCCGTCTTTCGCGAACAGCGTCATCATCACCCAGGTCTGCTTCGCGCCGATCGCCAAATCCATCGCGCCGCCGACGGCCGGGATGGCGTCGGGCTCACCGGTGTGCCAGTTCGCCAGGTCCCCGCCGATCGAGACCTGGAACGCGCCGAGCACGCACACATCCAGGTGCCCGCCGCGCATCATCGCGAACGAGTCGGCGTGGTGGAAGTAGGAGGCGCCGGGCAGCTCCGTCACCGGGATCTTGCCGGCGTTGATCAGGTCCGGATCGACCTCGTCGCCGTGGGCCATCGGGCCCATGCCCAGCATGCCGTTCTCGGTGTGCAGGGTGATCCCGGCGGTGGGCTGGAGGTAGTCGGCCACCAGCGTGGGCTGGCCGATTCCGAGGTTCACGTACGCGCCCGCCGGGATGTCGGCAGCCACCGTTCGGGCGATCGCGGCGCGGTCCAGCCGGGCTGCCGGCGCGGCTGCGGCATCGGAGATGACGCCGGTGCGTGCCGAGGGTGTCGTCATTGGCCGTTCTCCTCGCTTCGGGGCAGGCGGGCGGACGGTATCTCCACCACCCGATCCACGTAGATGCCGGGGGTCACCACGGCTTCCGGGTCGAGGGCGCCCGTGGGAACGATCTCGGAGACCTGGACGATGGTGGTGGTGGCTGCCGCCGCCATGAGCGGGCCGAAGTTGCGCGCCGTCTTCCGGTAGACGAGATTGCCCACGCCGTCGCACCGGTAGGCCTTGATCAGCGCGACATCGGCGTGGATCGGCAGCTCCAGGGCGTAATCGCGGCCGCCGAAGGTGCGGATCTCCTTGCCCTCGGCGAGCATCGTGCCGACACCGGTCGGCGAATAGAAGCCGGCGATGCCGGCGCCTGCGGCACGGATGCGCTCGGCCAGGTTGCCCTGAGGCACCACTTCCAGCTCGATCTTCCCCGCCAGGTACAGCGCGTCGAATACCTGAGAGTCCTTCTGCCGCGGGAAGGAGCAGATGATCTTGCGTACCCGCCCGGCCGCCAGCAGCGCCGCCAGGCCCTCCTGGCCGTTGCCGGCGTTGTTGTTGACCACCGTCAGATCCGTGGCGCCGCAGTGCGTCAGTGCCTCGATCAGCTCCATCGGCTGGCCGGCCGTTCCGAATCCGCCGATGAGAACCGTCGATCCATCGGCGATGTCGGCAACGGCGCTGGCGGCGTCGGCGATGGTGAAGGTCATGTGGATCCGGCTTTCGACGCAATGGTGGGTGGCGAGGTGCGAGCGGTGAATAGTGGGAAGTGAGGGCCTCCTGCCTCGTTCGTTACAGGGATCATAAACAAATGACCACTCTGCGCACAAGCGTTCGCTTGACGAACACCAGGGATCGTCGTAGTGTCCGATGCAAGCCGCACATGCCCGGTTTCTGCTGCCGTCGGACAGCTTGGCGCACGTTGGAGGAGAGATGGCCGGCAACACCGCGACACCCGGTCGTACGGTCACGTCCCGCGTGCTGGCCATCCTTGGTTCGTTCGACGCCCAGCACCGCTGCCTCGGCCTCGGTGAGATCGCCCGTCGCGCCGAGCTCTCGCTCACGACCACGCACCGACTGACCGGCGAACTCGCCGAGTGGGGCGCCCTGATGCGGGTGCCCGGCGGCTATGCCATCGGCTCGAAGCTCTGGGAACTGGGCCTGCTGGCCCCGGCCGAGTCCGACCTGCGGCAGATCGCCGCACCCTTCATCAACGACATCCACGCCGCCACCCGCGCCACCGTGCAGCTCGGTGTACGGGACGGCGCCGACGTGCTCTACCTGGCTCGCAGCGCCGGCCACGGCGACGTGGCGATTCGCAACGGCATCGGGTCGCGGCTCCCGCTGCACGCCACCGGCGTCGGCAAGGTGCTGCTGGCGCACGCCCCCGCGGATATCACGGGCGGGATCCTCTCCCGCCTGGATCGCATCACGCCGTACACCGTCACGCAGCCGGGGCGGCTGGCCCGCCAATTGCAGCAGATACGCATGGACGGCTACGCCACCACCGCCGAGGAGATGAGCCTGGGCGCCTGCTCGGTTGCCGTGCCCGTGGTGGATGCCGAGCACCGGGTGCGCGCCGCCATCGGTGTGGTGGTGCCGGATCTGGGACGCGATGTCGGTCGCTACGTGTCGGTGTTGTCGATCGCGGCGAACGGCATCGCCCGGCAGTTGAACTGATGGGCCCGCATTCGCATCGACAGCCCGCATCGACAGTTCCGAGAAGGAGGCCTCGCGCCGTGACACAGACGATCCGCACCCAGGTGGCCATTATCGGCGCCGGGCCGTCCGGGCTGCTGCTCGCCCACCTGCTCGCCGCCCGGGGCATCGACTCCGTGGTGGTGGAGCGGCAGAGCGTGCAGTACGTCGCCGACCGCGAGCGCGCCGGCATCCTGGAACAGTCCAGTGTCGACCTGCTGCGCGAGTACGGGCTCACCCGGCGCATCGACGCGGTCGGCGAGGTGCATCGCGGCATCTACCTGCAATGGCCGGGCACCCGTCACCACCTCGACTTCACCGAACTCACCGGGCGTCACGTCTACATGTACGCGCAGACCAAGCTGCAGCACGACCTGGATGACGCCACGGCCGCGCGCGGCGCGCAGGCCTACTACGAGGTGACCGACGTGACGCTCGCCGGCATCGACACCGACCGGCCCACCGTGGAGTTCACCGATGACGCCGGCACCCGGCGGCGCATCGAGGCCGACGCGATCGCCGGCTGCGACGGCGGCCACGGCATCTGCCACACCTACTTGCCGGGCGCCGAGTCCACCAGGTGGACGCGGGACTACCCCTATTCGTGGCTGGGCATCCGCGCCAACGTCGCCCCGTCCACGGACGAGTTGATCTATGCGTGGACACCGGGTGGCTTCGCCCTGCACTCCATGCGTTCGCAGACCGTGAGCCGGCTCTACCTGCAGGTTCCCGCGGGCACGGACATCGGCGACTGGTCGGACGACCGGATCTGGTCGGAGCTGCGGGAGCGGCTCGGCCACGGCCAGTCCGGCTGGGAGCTGCGCGACGGGCCGATCACCGAGAAGAGCGTGCTGCCCATGCGCTCGATGGTGCAGGCGCCGATGCGGCACGGGCGGCTCTTCCTCGCCGGTGACGCCGCCCATATCGTGCCGCCGACCGGAGCCAAGGGCCTCAATCTGGCGATCGCCGATGTGGCGCTGCTCGCCGCGGCGTTGGACGGCCTGCTCCGCGGGGACAGCCGCCTGGCGGACACCTATTCCGAGCGCGCCCTGGCCAGGGTGTGGCGCTGCACCCACTTCTCCTGGTGGATGACGACCATGCTGCACGCCAGCGGCGACCCGTTCGACGCTCAGCTGCAGCTGTCTCAACTGCGCTGGGTGGCATCGTCCACGGCCGGCGCCACCGGTCTCGCCGAGAACTACGCAGGGCTGCCGCTGGAGCTCTAGCGGCGATCCCGTTCCCTGCCGCGACATATCCCGGTTCTCGCACCTGTTCCCGGGCTTCGCAACGGCTGCGGCGGTTGCGAAGCCCCGAACGGGGTGCGGAAACGGTCAGGCCCGCGACGGCCCGGCCTCCCCTCAGCGCCGCTCGCTAGGGTGGAGTCATGCCGGATTGGCGCCGCCTGCTGCGAGAGCCCGCCCGGCCGGATGCCATCCGAAGCCGCCCCAACGCGCACTGGTATGCCGTCGCCACCGTGTGCATCGGCGCGTTCATGGGACAGCTCGACGCCTCCATCGTCACTCTGGCGTTTCCCGCCCTCGAGGACGAGTTCGGGGCCGGCATCGGCGCCGTCACGTGGGTGGGCCTCACCTACCTGCTGGTCCTCGTCGGCCTCGTCGCCCCGGTCGGTCGGCTGGCAGATATGGCCGGCCGCAAGCTGCTCTACACCTACGGCTTCGCCGTCTTCATCCTCGGCTCGGCGCTGTGCGGGTTCGCGCCAAACCTATTGACCCTCAACCTTTTTCGGGCCGCGCAGGCGGTGGGCGCCGCCATGCTGCAGGCCAACAGCGTCGCCATCATCTACGCGGCCATGCCGCGTGACAAGCTCGGCCGCGGCATCGGCATCCAGGGCGCCGCGCAGGCTCTCGGTCTCGCCCTCGGACCAACGGTCGGGGGCCTGCTGGTGCAGGCCGGCGGGTGGCGGTGGATCTTCTGGGTCAACGTGCCCATGGGCATCGCCGGGGTGGTGCTGGGCTGGCTGTTCATCCCGCGGTCCCGGAACCTGGTGAGCCGCAGCCCGTTCGACTTCACCGGCCTGGCGCTGTTCTTCCCCGGGGTCGCGGCGCTGCTGGCCGCGATCTCGCTCGGCAACGACGCCGGCTGGACGTCGCCGTGGATTCTGGTGCTCTTCGCCGTCGCCGTCGCGGCGCTGGCCGCCTTCCTGCTGCGCGAGCGCGTCACGGCCTCGCCCATGCTGCCGCTCGCACTGTTCCGCCGCCTGCCGTTCACCGCGGGGATCGGCAGCGGCCTGCTCTCGTACCTCGTCATGTTCGGCACGCTGTTCGTCGTGCCGTTCTATCTGCAGCGGGCGCTGGGGCTCGGCCCCAGCCGGTCCGGACTGATCCTCACCGTGATGCCCGTCGTACTCGGCGTCATCGCGCCGCTGGCAGGTCGCTGGGCCGACCGGGTCGGTCCCCGGCCGCTGACGGTGTCCGGCATGGTCGTCTGCGCGGTCGCCCTGGCCGGTCTGGCGCTGCTGGAATCGGATATGACGCTGCTCGTGGCCGGGCTCGTGCTGCTGGGCATCGGAATGGGCCTGTTCACTCCGCCGAACAACGCGGCCATCATGGCAGCGGCACCGGGCGACCAGTCGGGCGTGGCGGCGGGCGTCCTCAACATGACGCGCGGCATCGGCACCGCCCTGGGATTGGCCGCCACCGGCCTGGTCTTCGCGGCGGTCGCCGGCGAGAACGCCTCGGCGGCCGATCTCGTCACGCGCGGTTTCTCCGCGGCTGCCTGGTTTCTCGCCGCGGTGGCGGCCGTGGCCGCGGTGCTGTCGGCCCTGCGCGGTCGCGCCCGTCTGGATCCGTGACCGACCGTCGATACGGCCCGCGCGACGGCCCGCGCGGACGAACTTTGCCCCAGCGGTCACTCCAGTCCCAAAAGGGCAACCTTCGTCCGCGCAGGCGAAGTTGATCCGCGCAGGCGAAGTTGATCAGCGCGGGGGCATGCGCAGCGACCCGTCCAGCCGGATCACCTCGCCGTTCAGATAATCGTTCGCTGCGATCGAGAGCACCAGCGCCGCATACTCCGCCGGGCTGCCCAGCCGCGCAGGGAACGGCACCGTCGCTTCCAGCGCCGCCCGGAACTCGTCGGTGATGGAGGCCATCATGGGCGTGTCCATGATCCCCGGCGCGATCGCCATCACCCGGATCCCCTGCTGCGCAAGGTCTCTCGCGGCGGGCAGCGTCATGGCCGCGATGCCGCCCTTGGATGCGGCGTAGGCGATCTGACCCACCTGGCCATCGAACGCGGCCACCGACGCGGTGTTCACGATCAGGCCCCGCTGCCCGGACTCGTCCACCGGGTCGTTGGCCGCGATGGCTTCGGCCGCCAGCCGCAGCACGTTGAACGAGCCGATCAGGTTGATGCCGACCACGGAACGGAACAGATCGAGATCGTGCACGCCCTTCCGGCCCAGGATGCGCGACGCCCACGCGACCCCGGCGCAGTTCACCGCGAGCCGTAGCGGGGCGGCCCCGTCGCCGGACGCCGTGGCCACGGCGCGGGCCACGTCGGCTTCGGCGGTGACATCCGCCTCGACCGGTATGACGCCGCCCGGGGTGGGCGTCTTCCGCCATCCCGCGGCCAGATCGATACCGACGACGCGCACACCTGCTGTGACGAGCGCGGTCGCGGTGGCGGCACCCAGCCCCGAGGCGGCACCGGTGACAATGGCAGTGGATCCGGTCAGCTGCATGCGGCGAACGTTACCGGCCGGCGGTGGCGGGCGCAGCGTGCGGCCGGCCGGACAGCCCCTGGGATCGGCGAGGAGGAGCGCGATGGCAGGCCTTTCGCGCCGGGCGGTGCTGGGCACCGGGCTTGCGGCGGGCGCCGCGGTGGCGACCGGATGCGCGAACAGCGGGTCGTTCGATCCGGAGCGTTCGACGGCCGGAAGCGGGATGCTGATCCCGCTCGACGAGGTGCCGATCGGCGGCGTGGCGTCGGTGACCATCGACCGCCGGCCCGCGTTCATCGCCCGGCCCACAGCCGATACGGTGCGCGCATTCTCGGGTGTGTGCACGCACCGGAGTTGCACGGTGGTGGCCGCCGGCGACATCCTGCTGTGTCCGTGCCACGGCTCGCACTTCGAGCTGCTCACCGGCGAGGTGCTCCGGGGCCCGGCCGAGGAGCCGCTGCCACCCATCGATGTCGCCATCGACGGGGGCAGCGTCATACGCGGGTGACGGACTCCGCGGCAGCGCCGTCAGCCCCGGCGTGCGAACGCGTGGACGACGTAGTCCTCCAGCAGGGCCCGAGCCTCACCGGCGGTGAGCCGGGAGCCCGGCAGATAGGTCTGCACGACGAGACCGTCCATGAGAGCGATGTACTCGATGGCGCAGCGTTGCGGCCCGTCTGCGGCGCCGCGGGCGAACAGGTCGGCGGCCAGGCCGTGCAGGTCGCGGTAGACGTCCTTCTGCCAGGCGGCGTAGTGCGGCTGGCGAGCGGCCAGGGTCCAGAAATCCAGCCAGAGCCGCCAGTGCTCGGTGGCCCGCGGGCCGTCCGCGATCAGCCCGTCGGTGAGTGCCTGCAGGCCCGCCGCCCCGGTTCCGGCGTCTGCCGCGGACTGCATCACGGCGGCCGAGAACTGCGCCATCTCCGTCTGCAGCACCCCTGCCAGCACCTCCGCGATCCCGGAGAAGTGGTAGGTGACGGTGCCGACGGCGACCCCGGCTGCTGACGCGATGTCGCGGATAGTGGTCGCGTGCATGCCCTGGGCGGCGATGAGCTCTCGTGCCGCGTCGATGATCATGGCGCGACGCACCTCGGGCGGCTGGCGCCGGCGGGCGGGCTGCGTGCGGGCGGGTGCCGCGGGGCGTGCGGCGGTGTCGGCCGGGGACATGGCTGCTCCGTGGTTGGGCGGCGAGCTGACGACCGCGATGGTGCTGACAGCAGGGCGGGGGATCCGCTATTCTTCTGTCAGAGGCTAATCGTACGAGCGAACGATTAGCAAGCGGGTGGCCCGGCGGCTGCCTCGCGGAAGCGAAGGGGAGAGACCATGTTCCTGCTGCGCGGGCCGATCCTGGCGCTGTCGAAATCGGCAGCGGTGCGCGACGCGGTGACCGGTTTCCCGCCGACCCGGTCCGTGGTCGACCGCTTCGTGGCAGGGGAGACGACGGACAATGCGGTCTCCGCGGTGCGGCGACTGACGGCGGCGGGCATCGCCGTCACACTCGACCATCTCGGCGAGGACGTCACCGCCGCCCAGCAGGCCGATGCCACGGCCGCCGCCTACCTCGCGCTGGTCGACGCATTGTCACGCGCAGGGCTCGCCGAAGGCGCCGAGCTGTCCCTCAAACTGTCGGCCCTGGGCGCGACATTGCCGGCGGGCGCGACGGTCCCGGACGGCGGCGAGGCCTACGCCCATGCTGCCGCCCGGCGGATCGTCCGCGCGGCCTACCAGTCCGGCGCGCGCGTGACCCTCGATATGGAGGATCACACCACGGTCGACGCCACGTTGCGCACGCTCAAGTCGCTGCGGGGCGATTTCCCGGATGTCGGCGTGGCCATCCAGGCCATGCTGCACCGCACCGAGACGGACCTGGCGGGGCTGATCGGCGTGGGATCGCGGGTGCGGCTCGTGAAGGGCGCCTACCAGGAGCCGGCCTCCGTCGCCCACACGGCTCCGGCCGAGGTGGACCGCGCCTACGTGCGTGCGCTGGGACGCCTGATGGCAGGCGACGGATATCCCATGGTCGCCTCCCACGACCCGCGCATCATCGCCATCGCCGGGCAGCTCGCCGCGCGGGCCGGCCGCGGGCCGGCCGACTTCGAGCACCAGATGCTCTACGGCATCCGCTCCGACGAGCAGCGCCGGCTGGTCGCGGCCAGGCGGACGGTCCGGGTCTATGTGCCGTACGGCTCCGACTGGTACGGCTACTTCACCCGGCGGCTCGCCGAGAAGCCGGCGAACCTGCTGTTCTTCCTGCGCGCCCTGGTTTCCCGCGGCCGATGACGAGCCCGCGGGTATGACGCGATCCGCGGGTCCTGCCGATCCGCGATGGTGATCGTCGGGACACCGACCGAGCACCACATCGAACGAACATCGACCGTGACAGAAGGAGAGCCGGACATGGACGCCGTCACCCAGCCGCCATCGCCCGTGGGCGAGCCCGTCTACGACTACGCGCCGGGGAGCCGTGAGCGGGGCGAGATCGAGGCGGCGCTGCGCGACTTCGCCGAGCCGCGCGAACTGCCCGCCGTGATCGGCGGCGAGCGGAGGATGCCCGGCGGGGAGCCATTCACGGTGGTGGCGCCGCACGACCACCACCGGGTGCTCGGCACCTCCGCGCACGGCGACCAGGCCGATGCCCGAGCCGCGATCGACGCGGCACTGGCGGCGGCGCCCGCCTGGCGCGCGTTGTCCTTCGACGATCGCGCCGCCGTGCTGCTGCGCGCCGCCGACCTGCTGTCCGGGCCGTGGCGGGCGCGCATGAACGCCGCCGCCATGCTCGGCCAGGCCAAGACCGTCTACCAGGCGGAGATCGACGCGGCCTGCGAGCTGGCGGACTTCTTCCGATTCAACGTGCACTTCGCCCGCGGCATCCTGGCCGACCAGCCGGCCGCGCACTCGCGCGGCATCTGGAACCGGGTGGACCACCGGCCGCTGGAGGGGTTCGTCTACGCCATCACGCCGTTCAACTTCACCTCGATTGCCGGCAACCTGCCGACGGCACCGGCACTGATGGGCAACGTGGTCGTGTGGAAGCCGTCGCCCACGCAACAGCTCTCGGCCTCGGTGACGATGGACCTGCTGCAGGCCGCCGGCATGCCGGCCGGCGTGATCAACATGCTGCCCGGCGCCGGGCCGGGCATCTCCGAGATCGCGCTGGCGGACGCGGATCTCGCCGGCATCCACTTCACCGGATCCACCGCGACGTTCCAGAAGCTGTGGGCGGCGGTCGGCGCGAACATCGCGTCATACCGGTCGTACCCGCGGCTCGTCGGCGAGACCGGTGGCAAGGATTTCGTCGTCGCGCACCCGTCGGCCGATATCGACACGCTGCGGGTGGCCATGGTGCGCGGGGCGTTCGAGTACTCGGGGCAGAAGTGCTCCGCGGCGTCGCGCGCCTACGTGCCCGCCTCGCTGTGGCCACAATTGCGGGACGCGCTGATCGCGGAGACCGAAGCCCTGGCCGTCGGCGACGTGGAGGACTTCGGCAACTTCACTTCCGCCGTGATCGACGAGCGGGCCTTCGCCAAGCTCAAGTCGGCGATCGACCGGGCGAGGGCCACCGACGGGATCGAGGTGCTGGCCGGCGGCCGCTACGACGACAGTCGCGGCTACTTCGTCCGGCCGACCCTGCTGCTCGGCACCGACCCGCACGACGAGATCTTCAGCCGGGAATACTTCGGCCCGCTGCTGGCCGTGCACGTCTACGACGACTCCGTTCGCGGTGGTTTCGCCGACGTGCTGCGGCTCGTGGACTCGGCGTCGCCCTACGCGCTGACCGGGGCCGTGATCGCGGACGATCGTGCGGCGGCGGCCGCCGCGACCGAGGCGCTGCGCTTCACCGCGGGCAATTTCTATCTGAACGACAAGCCCACCGGCGCCGTGGTCGGGCAGCAGCCGTTCGGCGGCGGCCGGGCGTCGGGAACGAACGACAAGGCCGGCTCGATGGCGAACCTGATGCGTTGGACCTCGCCCCGGTCGATCAAGGAGAACTTCGTTCCCCCGCACTCGGTCCGCTACCCGCACCAGGGGTAGCGGACCATCTCCCGGGACTGTCCACGCGCATGCCGCCGGGATCTCGTTGCCGTGGTGCCGTTGGTATCGCGCGGTCCGTAGTTGCGGATCAGTAGTTGCGCAGCCCTTGTGCGACCGCGCGGTGCACGGCGCGGGCCAGGCGCGCGCCCCACACGGATCGCGGCCCGGCGAACGGGATTTGGCTCCCGCCGCGCCCGGCGAGCGGTGCGCAGATGACGATGGCGTCGGACGCGGTGCCGGTGCCGGGCATGCCGCCCTCGATGAGCGCCTGGGTCTTCGCCTCCGTCGCGGTGATCACGGCGCCCACCAGCGCGGCGTCCGTCAGCGGCACCGGGAGCTGGCAGACGATGTTGACCGTTCCCGGACGCCACGGCGCTACCGGCAGCGGGTCGCCGTCCGGGGCGGCCGCCCACGTCGGGTAGGAGACGCCGACCGTGGCGTCGCAGCGCACCGCGCCGTCTATTCCGGTGGCCACCCGCTGCACCTGCGCCGCGGTCAATAGGCCCACCCCTGGGCCGGCGGGCAGGTGGTGCCCGGCGGCGATATCAGCCAGGTGGGCGGCCGGGTCCGTCCGCGCGTAGTCGGATCGCACCTGCGCGTTGAGAACCCAGATGCTGTCGGTGATCCCGCCGCCGAGCATGCCGCTGGACACCGTGCGCATCGGTTCGGGAAATCGCCAGACCAGCATCGGGCCTGGCTCACCGGCGCCGGCGTGCGTCGCATGCTCGAAAGCCGCTGGCGTATAGGTCATGTCGCCGCTGCCGGCGCCGCGAGGTATGACGTCATGCCGTGCTGCTCGCCGTGCTGGCCATCGTCCCGGCCGGCTCCGGGTGATCCGGTGCGGCCTGCTCCGCGGGCGCGTCATCGACGTTCGCCTCGCCGAACGTGGCCATCTCGGACAGCACGCGGGCGGCCGCCTGCACCAGCGGGATCGCCAGCGTCGCGCCGCTGCCCTCGCCGAGTCGCATGCCCAGGGCCAACAGCGGCTCCAGTCGCAGCGCGTGCAGCGCGGCGGCTGCGCCCGGCTCCGCGGACAGATGCCCGGCGATCAGGTAACCGCGGGCGTCGGGCACCAGGGCGCTGGCGACGAGCGCCGCGGCGGCGGAGATGACGCCGTCCACCAGCACCGGCACGCCGGCGGCGGCCCCGCCCACGATCAGCCCGGCCAGGGCGGCGATCTCCAGTCCGCCGACCTCCGCCAGCACGGTGAGCGGCGAAGCATCCGCGGCGAGCCGGGCCACCGCGCCGGCCACGATATCCGTCTTGCGGTGCAGCGTCTCGTCGTCGATGCCGGTGCCGCGCCCGGTCACCTCCTCGGCCGGCCGGCCGGTGAACGCCGCGATCAGCGCCGCGGCCGGCGTTGTGTTGCCGATGCCCATCTCCCCGGTCACCAGCAGCTGCGCGCCGTCGGTGACGGCCCGGGCGGCCACTTCCGCCCCCACGTCGAGCGCTGCCCGAGCCTCCGCCGGGCTCATGGCCGGGCCGGTGGAGAGGTCCGCGGTACCCCGCCGGACGGTTCGGCGCAGCAGCGTAGGCGAGTCGGCGGGGATGGGCGTGGACACCCCGACGTCGGTCACCAGGACGTCGGCGCACGCCTGTCGCGCGAACACCGTGACCGCGGCGCCACCCGCGCAGAAGTTCGCCACCATCTGCGCCGTGACCTCCGCGGGCCAGGGTGAGACCCCCTGGGCCAGCACGCCGTGGTCGCCGGCGAAGACGCACACCGTGGCACGTTCGGGTACCGGAGGCGGGCAGACGCGGGCGATTGCCGCCAGCCGGCTGCCCAGGGCCTCGAGCCGGCCCAGCGAGCCCTTCGGCTTGGTGAGCAGGTCCGTGCGCGCGTCTGCGGCGGCGCCTGCTCCGGCCAGGTCGGTCGGCCTGACTGCTGCCGCGGCTGTCTCGAAGGCTGTGCCTGGGGATGGTGGTGTCACGGTTCTCCTCGTCGTGTCGCGATGGGCTGCTGCGGGATGCAGTCCGATTGCTCGGCTTGTCCGGGGGTGGCGTCGGATGCCGGCGTGTCCCACGGGGTGGGTGGTCGCGGATTGCGATCCTTGCCCTGCCGGCTGTTGCCCGGCGCGATGTCGAGAGCGGCATCCAGTGCCGCGTCCAATGCCGCGTCCAGCCGCGCCAGCCCGTCCGCCGTCGGCACCGCGATCCGCATGATCCCCGGCATGCCGAAGCTCGCGCAGTCGCGTACCAGTACCCCGTGCGGCGCCAGGGCCTCCCGCAGGCCGGGCGCCTGGACCAGCACCCAGTTGGCATCCGAGCGCCGCGCCGAGAGCCCGTGGCGTGCCAGGACACTCGCCAAGTCACTGCGCAACTCCGCGATCATCCGTGCAGATCCCGCCAGGTCGACCGACGTCAGTAGATCCGGCAGCGCCGCGCACACCAGGCCGTTGACCGACCAGCCCGGTTGCCGAGCCCGGCAGGCTGCCACCAGGCCCGGGTCCGCCAGCACGTAGCCGGTCCGCAGCCCTGGTGCGGCCAGGAGTTTCGTCAGTGACCCGACGACCACGGTGCCGGCATCGCCTCGCGTCCAGCGCCCGGTGGCGAGCTGGTAGAACGCCTCGTCGCGGACGTCGGCGATCTCGTCCTGGGCCGCGAGCAGCCCCGAGGGGCTGCCCGGGTCGGCCTGCCACAGTGGCTCGCCGCCGCGCGGGTGCAGCGCGAACGACGGCTCGATCACGCGTCCGCCGATCTCCGCGGCGACGAGCGAGATCGCCTCCGCCCCACCGTTCGTCAACAGCAGCCGCTCGGGGTCCACGCCCATCGCCTCGGCCAGCGCCGCGGTGGCGCGCCCCGGATTCGGATAGCGATCGAGGCCGGCCCGCAGATGCGGCATCACCACAGGCAGCGGATCCGGCGCAGCCGGATTCATCGACGCGGACAGGTCCAGTAGCGATGCCGGATCGATACCCAGTGCGGCAGCGACGATCTCGGCGTCGCCGCCGTGGGCGCCGGCAGCAGGTATTCGGCCGGTCGCCGCGAAATCGGGCATGAAGCCGTCGCGCGCGCTCACAGCGCCGCCCACGTCACGAGCCCCACGGTCTCCCCGACGACCCCGGCCGCGCCGAGCACGTCCCCGGTGAACCCGCCGATCCGTACCCTGGCGGACCACGCGACCAGGGCCGCCCCGATCGCCGCTGCCGCCACCGCCACCAGTCCGCGCCACTGCGAGCCGGCCAGCGCCAGCGGCATCGCGATCGCCAGCGCGAGCGCCGTCGTCACCACGGCGACCGCGCCGCGCCGCCCGCCGAGGAATGCGCTCGCCAGGCCGCCGGACGCCCGGGCGTAGGGCATCGTCAGCGCGATCACCGCCATGCAGGCGCGCGAGAGACACCACAGCGCCGCGACGGTCAGCGGCGCGGCCGGCGTCGACGCGAACACCGACAGCCGCAGCAGCAGCATGACGATCAGCGTGACGGCCCCGAACGCCCCCACTGACGGGTCGCGCATCACGGCCAGCCGCCGGTCCCGCTCCATGGGCGCGATGAGTCCGTCGGCGGCGTCGGTGAGACCGTCCAGGTGCAGCATCCCGGTGACGACGGCATCCGCTGCGAGTGTGATCGCCGCCGCGACCAGCGGTGGCCACAGCTGCCCGGCGCCCCACCATGCGTAGCCGACCGCCAGGCCGATGAGGGCACCCACCACCGGGAAGAAGGGCAGCGCGGCCGGGGTCGGCCGGGCCGCCGACACGCCCGCGCGTCCGGCGATGGTGAGGAACGACAGCGCCTGCAGCATCACCGCTCCGGGGCCGCATCGAGCGTCAGCACCCGGCCGGCGACGACCAGCAGCACCCGGTCCGCGACGGCGGCCACCGCCTGGTTCAGCGAGCCGAGCGCATCGCGGAAAGCACCGCCGGCGGCCGTCGCCGGGATCACGCCCAGACCCACCTCGTCGGAGACCACGATCATGTCGCCCGCTCGCCTCGCGAGGGCGGCGCACAGCGCAGCGGTGTCGGTGGAGAAGGAACCGCTGGAGGAGTCGAGGTGCAGTGCCAGCCACGGACCCAGCGAGTCGAGAAGCACCGTGCCGGAAGCGGATTCGAGCGCGTCAGGCAGGTCCCGGTGTGCACCGGTTTCGACGGTCGCCCAGTCGGCCGGCCGCCGCTCTCGGTGCCGCGACACCCGCTCCGCGAGGGCGGCGTCATCCCCGACCTGCATGGTGGCGAGGTAGGTGACCCCGCAACCGTTGTCGCGTGCGGAGGCCGCAGCCAGCCGCTCCGCCAGCTCCGACTTGCCTGATCGTGCCCCGCCGAGCACGAGCGTGATCATCCGCCCCACGCCTGAAGGCTCTGCCGGTTCTCCGCAGCCAGATGCGTATGGGCGCGTACCGGGGCGACGACCAGCGCGCCGGACGGATCGCGCAGCACGTGTACGTTGCCGCCGAAGTGCCGGGAGAGGCGCTGCGGATCGAGCACCTCGGCCGGCGTGCCCGAGACGACGGCGGAGCCGCGATCCATCAGCAGCAGCCGGTCGGTGAACTGGGCCGCGAGCGTCAGGTCGTGGATGGCGCTGAGCACGGTCAGGCCTCGTTCCAGGCGCAGCTCGTCCACGAGTTCCAGCGCATCGACCCGATTGCCGAGATCCAGCGCCGACGTCGGCTCGTCCAGTAGCAGTACGGGCGCCTGCTGGGCCAGCGCCCGGGCCAGCACCGCCCGCTGCATCTCCCCGCCGGACAGCGTGGTCAGCGTGCGCGCCGTCAGGTGACCGATGCCCAGGCGTTCGAGCAGCGTGGCGCACTGCCGCCTGTCCTCGTCGGACTCCACGCCCAGGTAGCCGATGTGAGGGGTGCGCCCGAGCAACGCGTAGTCGAGAACCGTCATGCCGGCAGGCCTCTCGGGCTGCTGCGGCACATAGGCGACCAGCCGGGCGAGCCTCCTGTGCGACAGGCCGCCCAGCACCGTGCTGCCGACCCGCACCGTGCCGGTGTGCCTCTGCAGCGATGCCACGGCGCGCAGCAGCGTCGACTTGCCGGCGCCGTTGGGACCGATCAGGCCGAGCCATTCCCCTTCCGTCACAGCGAAAGTCACGCCGCGAACGGCGTCATCCTCGCCGTAGCGAACGCCGACGGAGTCGAGTCGCAGCATCACAGCACCCCGTGGTGGCTGCGCTTCGAGCGCAGCACGAGCAGGAAGAACGGGCCGCCCACAAAGGCGGTGATGACGCCGATCGGGACCTCGGACGGCGACTGGATGGTGCGCGCGACCAGATCGGCCAGCACCAGGAACGCCCCGCCGCCGATCATGGCCACCGGCAGCAGCACGCGGTAGCTGGCGCCCGCCACCAGCCGCACCGCATGCGGAGCCACAATTCCGACGAACCCGATCAGGCCGCTGACCGATACGACGGCCGCGGTGCCCAGGGTCGCGGCTGCGATCACGACCAGGCTGGCGCGGGCCGGATGCACACCGAGCGTGGCCGCCTCTTCGCCGCCGACCCGCAGCACGTCGAGAATCCGGCGGTGCGCCAGCAGCACGGCGGCCGAGACGACGACGTACGGCAGCACCACCCAGACGTCCGACCAGGAGGCGAACGAGAACGATCCCAGGATCCAGTTGTAGATCTGCCGCATCTGATCGGAATGCTGCTGCTGCAGGTAGGTCTGGATCGCGGTGAGCATGGCCGCGACCGCCACTCCGGCCAGGATGATGGCGTAGCCTCCGGCACGCTCGGAGCCGGACGCCGCCACCACGTACGTGAGGGCGACCGCCAGGATCGCGCCGGCGAAAGCCGCGATGGGCAGCATCGTGGTGCCGCCGTACCCGGTGACGATCACGCCGGTGGCGCCCAGGCCGGCGCCTGCCGCGACGCCCAGCAGGTACGGGTCGGCCAGCGAATTGCGCAGCACCCCTTGGTAGGCCGCCCCGCCGCCGGCGAGCATCGCGCCGACCAGCACGGCCAGCACCACCCGCGGCAGCCGCACGTCCCAGATGATCGCCTGCTCCACTGCCGGCACGTGCGATCGGTAGCCCACCCAGGGCAGCTTCGACAGCAGGGTGGAGAGCTGATCGCCGGGGCTGATCGCCACCGGACCGAGCGCGATGCTCAGCACGACGGCCGCCAGCAGCACGGCCAGCGAGATCGTGATCGGCAGGCGCGCGGTGCGGCGGCGCGCGCCGGTGCCGACGACCGAATCGGTCACCGGCACCGGCCGCGGCGTCGCCCTCGTGGTCATGGGGCGACCGGATGTTCCTTCAAGGCATCGACCACGGTCTGCATCAGATCGACGATGCGCGGGCCCCAGCGCGACGCGACGCTGTCGTCGAGCGCCACGACCCTGCCACCGGATACCGCCGAGAGCGTGGACCAGCCGTCGCGGGCGGCGACCGAGGCCGGGGACTGGTCGCAGCAGACGGTATCCGTCAGGAAGATGTAGTCCGGGTTCGCCTTCAGGATGAACTCTGCACTGAGCTGCGGGTACCCGCCGGCCGCAGCGGCGCCCTCGGCGTCGTCCGCGATGCTCGTCAGCCCCAGGTCGCCGAGCACCCGGCCCACGAACGTGTCGGAGGTGACGGAGTAGTAGGTCTGGTCCAGCTCGTAGTAGTACGTCAGGGGTTTCGCCACGGCAGGCGCCTGGGAGGCGATGTCCGCGACCGTGCTCTTGAGCTTCGCCACCAGTGCGTCGGCCTGCGCCACGTGCCCCGTCGCCTCGCCGAGCGCCTCGATCTCGGCGAAGGTACCGTTCAGGTCGGCCGGCGCGGCCTGCACCAGCATCGGCATCCCGAGCGTCTTGAACGCGGTCTCCTGCTCGGGGCTGGCGCCGCTGGTGATGACCAGGTCCGGCTGGTAGGCCGTGAGCGCCTCGACGTTGAGCTGGTACGCATCGACGCGCGCGTCCGGCAGCCCGGTCTGCGGGTAGTCGGAGTACTTGTCGACCACGGTCACCTGGTCGCCGGCCCCGATGGCGTACAGCATCTCGGTGGCGGTGGCGGACAGGGAGGCGATCGACACCGGCCGCTTGGGGATCGTCACTTGGCCGTTGTCGCCGGTCACCGTGACGGGGAAGGCGGCGGTCGTGGCTGAGCTGCTCGACGCTGCTGGGCCCGACGTGGCGCCGCTGACGCTGATCGGGGCGGTGCTGCTGCCGGGCGCAGCGCTGCTATTCGCCGTCGCCGGGCCGGCGGCCGTGTCGGCGGGCGGGGCGGCGGCGCATCCTGCGGCCAGCACGAGTGACGTGACCACGGCGACGATCGCCGTTGCCCACCGGGGTTTGAAAGTACTGCGCTGCAATGACATTCGTCATCCTCCATCGATACGCGGAGGACGAAGTGCGTCCGTCGCGTCCGAGGAGCGGGCGCTCACGGAACCGCCCTTCCTCCGAGGACTGGTTTCGCGGAGCACAGCAGGCGTCCGGGCTCGCCGCGTCGTACGCGGCAGTACCGTTGCGGGACAGCGCCGGATTCTCACCGGTCTTCGCTGGTTGTGCACCACCCTGCGCGAGGAGCGCGGGGCATCGTCACTCTACCCCACCCGGCTCGCGGTGGCGATGTGGTCCCACTCGCCCGAGCAGCGACGTCATCGCAGGTGCGGCGGCTGCGGATGCGATCGCTGTGACGAGTATGACGCTCTTCGTCAGCCGCGCCGCTGCCGGAATATCGGATGCCACGGGGGCCCTGCCGGTGCCGATCCGCGGCCGGTGTTCCACGCGCCCGGCGTAGCTGTTGCTGCCTCCCAGCCGCACGCCGAGTGCGCCGGCATACGCGGCCTCGCACCATCCGGAGTTGGGGCTGGGGTGGGCGTGGGCGAAGCGCCGGGTGGCCTCCCAGGTACGGCGGGGGGAGCGCGAGATCAGTGCCACGGCAGCCGCTGTCGCGCGGGAGGGGGCCAGGTTGGCCAGGTCGTCCAGCCGGGCCGACGCCCACCCGAACCGTTCGAACCGCGGGCTGCGATAGCCGACCATGGCATCGAGCGTGTTGGCGGCGCGGTATCCGAGAAGGCCCGGCATGCCGGCGACGGCGCCCCAGAAGAGCGGCGCCACCACGGCGTCGGAGGCGTTCTCGGCCACCGATTCCACTGCGGCGCGGGCGATCTCGTCCGCCGACAGCTCCGACGGGTCGCGACCCACCAGGTGCGTGATCTGCTGCCGTGCTCCCGGCAGGTCGCCGGCCTCGAGCATACGATGCACCGACAACCCTTCGGAGATCAGACTTTTCGATCCCAGGACGGCCCAGGTGGCGAGCGCCGTCATGCCGGTTCGGGCCAGCGCGGACGAGCGGCCGAGCCGCGACAGGCCCGCTCCCACGGTCACGCTCGCCCCTACGCATATCGACGTGAAGACGGCTCCGCGGGCGCGGGAGTCGGCCCACAGCAGGTTCTCCACGCGGGAGGCTGCGCGACCGAAACCGGCCACCGGATGCCACCGCCGCGGGTCGCCGACGGCGGCGTCGAGCATCACGCCCGCGGCCAGGCCCGCGGCGCGCGCCCAGCCGGCATGCCGCCGTCTCGCCTGTCTTTGCATCACCGCGTGGCGGCCAGGCCGACGCCCGGCGCCCGGCGCTCCCGGGCAGCCGGTGCGAGCACCACGATCAGGATGGCGAACGCCGCCACCACCAGCAGGGCGTCCATCAGCGGGATCGCGTGCGCGAGGGTGCCGATCAGTGGGGCGCCGAACAGGAATCCGCCGTACCCGATCGTGGAGACGTTGGCGATGGCGTGCGAGGCCCGGCCCGGGATCTCGCCCGCTGCGGAGACCGCGGACGGGAAGACGATGGCCAGACCGAGTCCCCAGGCCGCCGCACCCAGCAACGCCGCCGTCGTGTCCGGGATCAGGCACAGGGTCAGTATGCCGATCGCGGCGACGGACCCGGCGGCGCGCAGCGACCGCGTCCGGCCGAACCGGGCGATCAGCGGGCCGCCGGCGAACCGGCCGATGGCCATCGTCACGTTGAAGCCGGCCAGCGCCAGAGCCCCGAACGCGGCGGGTGCTCCGCGTTCGTCGACCAGCGCGACGGCCAGCCAGTCGTTGGCGGCGCCCTCGCCGAGCGCGGTGGACAGCATGATCAGACCGAGCAGCAGTTCCAGCGGGGTGACTCGGACGCGGCGTCTCCGGGTCCGGGCGGTCGTGGCGGCCTGCTCGGCGGTACTCACGACAGGGGCGTCGCTGCTGGCCACCACCGTGTCGCTCGCCGGATTCGGCAGGTACACCAGGCACGCGGCGATCGTCGCGGCCCACAGCAGGCCGGACAGCACCGGCAGCTGCCAGCCGAGCGTGACGCCCCACTTCGCGGCGCCCGCGCCGATCAGCGCGCCGAACACGGCGCCGACCGAGAACAGCCCATGCCACAGCGGCATCAGGACCTGCCCACGCGTCCGCTCCACGATGGAGCCCTGCACGTTCATGCCGACGTCCCAGGTGCCCACACCGACGCCGGTGAGGAACAGGATCGCGGCGAGTTCCGGCACCGACCGGGCGAGCGGGATCAGCGACCAGCCGGTGGCCGCGATGGTGGTGAAGACGCCCACCACGCGCGCCGTGCCGAAGCGGTTCACCAGCCGGCCGGCGAATGGCATCGCCACGATCGAGCCGATGCCGACGCAGACCAGCGCGAACGCGAGTTCGGTGGCGGTGGCCCCGACCTGGGCCTTGATCTCCGGCATCCGGGACACCGCCGACGCCATGATCAGACCGCTTGCGGCGAAGGTGACGGCAACCGCCGCCACGGCGATGGTGTTCGGGCGCTGGGTGCGGTCAGCGGCGCCGTTCGGTCGGCGTCGGGATGCGGAAGACGTGCTCACGATGTTGGAATGCGCTCTCTGGCAAGGGATGTCGAACGTCAGGTGGTCAGCGGGGCGATGTCGTTGAGCATCAGCAGCTCGTCGTCGGTGGGCTCCCAGGCGGTGGCCGCGGCGGCATTCGACGTGACCTGCTCGGGGCGGGAGGCACCGGCGAGCACCGACGTCACCTGCGGCCGGGCCAGCAGCCAGCCGATGGCCACATCGACCATGGCGATGTCGCGTTCGTCGGCGAACGACTGCAGCTTGCCCAGCACATCCCACGGCGCCGTGTCCAGCAGGCCCGGCTTGAACGTGGCCAGCCGGCTGCCCGCGGGCACCTCGGACCTCGTGTACTTGCCGGTGAGCAGGCCGTTCGCCAAGGGGTAGTAGGGCAGCACGCCGACCCCGAACGCGTGTGCCGCCGGGATCAGCTCGCGCTCGGCGTCGCGATTCAGCAGGGAGTAGTGGTTCTGCGCGGAGATGAACGGGGTGCGGGTCGCGGACTGCGCCGTCCAAGCGGCGTCGGCCAGCTGCCAGCCGGCGAAGTTGGAGTGCCCCAGATAGCGGACCTTGCCTTCGCGCACCAGGTCGTGCAGCGCGGCCAGCGTCTCCTCCAGCGGCGTCTCGGGGTCGGGCTCGTGGATCTGGTAGAGGTCGATCCAGTCGGTGTTCAGGCGTCGCAGCGACGCCTCGACGGCCTGCCGGATATAGCGGCGCGAGCCGCGGGCGCCGAAGTCGACGCCGTTGGCGCCGCGTGCGTCCATGCCGAATTTCGTTGCGATGACGACGTTCCCGCGCTGCGCGCCCAGGGCCGCACCGAGCAACTCCTCGGACCTGCCGCAGGGGGCCCCGTACACGTCGGCAGTGTCGAACAGGGTGATGCCGGCGTCCAGTGCGGCGTGCACGACGGCTGCTGCCGCGGCCGGTTCGGCCGTGGCCGAACCCGCCCGGCCCAGATTGTTGCAGCCCAGCCCGACGGTGGAGACCACCAGGCCGGACGTGCCCAGCCGGCGATACGTCATCTCTGTGTCAGCCATTCGGCCAGCTTACGGCCTCGCCGGATGCCCGCTGCTCGGCCGCGCGCCGGCACAGCCCGCTCGCCGAAGCGGTCACAACGGGTCGTCCACGAACAGGGTCGGGCCCGGGCGGATCTGCTCCAACCAGGATCGGGTGACCCGCACGTGTTGCATGGACAGGAACCGCGCGGACTCCGGGTCGCGGTCGACGATGGCCGTCGCGATCTCCCGGTGTGCCTGGTCGCTGACGTCCTTCAGATCCGCATGCCGCGGCGCCTCGTAGATGCGGTAGTCGCGGCCGCGCTTGCGGATCGGGTGCAGCAGCGCCGCGATCACCTCGTCCCCGGCGCCCTCGATGATCAGGTCGTGGAACTCTGCGTCCAGGATCTGCGCCTCGTCGGACGGCTTGGCCGCCGCCAGCCGTTCGGCCATCTCGCGCAGTCGGATGCCGTCCGCCGCAGCCATTTTCGCTGCGGCCTGCGCCGCCACGTGGCCCTCCAGCACCTCCCGCAGCGTGAACAGGTCGATGAATCTGTCCAGCGGAAGCAGCGGGATCACCATCTCCAGGCCGCTCATCATCTCGCGCGGCGTCATCTGCGATACGGATGAGCGCCCGCCGCGGCGCGACGTGAGCGCACCGGCCACCGCCAGCATCTTCTGCGCCTCGCGCAGCGACGACCGGGAGACCCCGAACCGTTCGCACAGCTCCACCTCGCTGGCCAGCTGCTGACCGGGCGCGAGCTCACCGGACGCGATCATCTCGGCGAGTCCGCGCCGTGCCGTCTCCACCGCGCTCGGCGACACACCGCCTGCCCCGTCGTCGTCGCCGCCTGGCTGTTTCCGTCCCATGCCCAAATGATGCCTCATGCCTGATTGTCAGACAATCAGTCTCGAGTTGGTCACGAAGGAGCTTGATTCTTGAAGAAATGTGCATAATTGTCAGACCAGGAGGTTGGTATGACGGTATTCGCGGCCGATTCCGGCCGTTCGGCCGAGACGGGCCCGGCGTTGCAGTGGTCGCTCGATCCGTGTGTCACGCACGTCAACCACGGGTCGTTCGGGGCTGTGCCGGTCGCCGTGCAGCAGGAGCAGGCACGGCTGCGGCAGTTGATGGAGGCCAACCCGGTCCGCTGGTTCGCATCGCTGGCCGAGCGCATCGGCGAGGCTCGCGTCGACATGGCCGGCCTGCTGGGCGTGGAGGCTGCGCATTCCGCCTTCGTGCTCAACGCTTCCGCCGGCGCTTCGGCCGTCTTCAACTCGCTGCTCGGCGCCCGGCCGATCGACGTGATGGTGACGAACCACGGCTACGGCGCCATCTCGATGGGCGCCGGGCGCCTGGCCCGCCGCACCGGCGGACGCGCCGTCACCGTCGATATTCCCCTGGGCGCCACGGCCGACGAGGCGCTGGACATTCTCACCGATGCCGTCACGCGGCACCGGCCCACACTGCTGGTGATCGATCAGATCACCTCGGCCACGGCCAGGGCGTTCCCCGTGGACCGGATCTGTGCCATGGCCCGCGAGCACGGCGTCATCTCCCTGGTCGACGGGGCGCACGCGCCCGGGATGATCGCCGAGCCCGTCTGCCGCGAGGCGGACTACTGGGTCGGGAACCTGCACAAGTTCGCCTGCGCCCCGCGCGGCGCGGCGGTGCTGGTGGCTCGCGGCGACGGCCAGGAGCTGGATCCCGTCATCGATTCCTGGGGTGCGCACCAGCCGTTCCCCGAGAGATTCGACCACACCGGAACTCTCGACACCACGGCCTGGCTCACGGCGCCTTTCGCCTGGCGGCATATCGAGGAAACCGTCGGCTGGGACGCCGCTCGCAAGCAGACCGCGGAGTTGCTCGACGAGGGCACCGAGATCGTTGCCGAGGCGCTCGGCCGGGTGATGGACGACCCGGTTCCGGACGTCGGTCAGCCCGTCGGCGCGCTGCGCCTGTTGCGCCTGCCCGGCGGTCTCGGCGCCGATCACGCCGCGGCCGACGGCCTGCGCGTCCCGTTCTCCGACCAGGTCCGGATCGCCTGCGCCTTCGCCAATTTCGAGGGCCGTGGCTACCTGCGCCTGTCGGCTCACCTCTACAACTCGATTCGCGACTACCAGCACCTGGCCACGGCCGGCGTACCCCTGCTGAGCCAATGGGCAGATTCATCCCGTCGCGTGTCGCCCACGCCGCCACCTACGCGGGCGTGAGCAGCACGAGGCGCCGATAGCGAACCATCCACCACCACCCCGTAAGGAGTACAGATGAGAAGGAATATCGCCCTGAGTGCCACTGCGGCGATCTCCGCGCTCGCGTTGGTTCTCAGCGCATGCGGCAGCAGTGCCGGCGGCGCCGCCGGCAGCGGCGACGAACAGGTCACCCTGCAGATGGTCGAGTCGCTCACCAACCCGGCCCGCACCACCCTGATCAAGGGCATGCTCGCCGACTTCGAGAAGGATCATCCGAACATCAAGGTCGATCTGATCTCGCCGCCCACCGAGCAGGCCGATCAGAAGATCCAGCAGATGCTTCAGTCCGGCTCCGGCGTCGACGTGCTCGAGGTCCGCGACCTCACCGTGGGGCCGTTCGCCAACAACAAGTGGCTCTACGACATGGCCGGCGACCTCAAGGGCTGGGACGGGCTGGACAAGCTCACCGACCAGGCCAAGAAGTTCACGTTCGACGCCGCAGGCCACTCGTACTTCATCCCGTACGGCTTCTACGGGCTCTCGCTCTTCTACCGCACCGACCTCGTGAAAGAGGCCGGATTCGACGGGCCGCCGGCCACCTGGGACGATCTCGTCACCGAGGCCACCAAGATCCAGGACCCGGCGCAGAACCGCTACGGCTACGCCTTCCGCGGCGGCTCCAACTCGGCCGGCCAGCTCATGAGCATCCTGGAGGCGTACAACGCCGACAACCTGGATGCCGAGAACGCCTACAAGGTCACGAGCGGCGCCACCATCTTCTCCACCCCGGAGTCGCAGACCGCGCTGGACAAGTACATCGAGCTGTTCAAGACCGGCTCGCCGGAATCGTCCGTCGCCTGGGGCTACGCCGAGATGGTGCAGGCCTTCACCAGCGGCTCCACCGCGTTCCTGCTGCAGGACCCGGAGGTCATCGCCACCGTGAAGGACTCGTCCCTCACCGCCGACCAGTGGAGCGTCGCACCGAACCTGCTCGGGCCGACCGGCAAGGCCGCCTGGCCCATGGCGACCGCGGGCTGGGGCGTGGCGCAGGCCTCGAAGCACCACGCCGAGGCGACCGAACTGGTCAAGTGGCTCTCCGGCGAGCCGTCGATCCAGTTCGACAAGGAGAATTCGCTGGTGCCGATCCAGAAGTCCGCGTCGAACGACGAGTTCTTCAAGACCGGTCCGTGGGCCGCGTACGTCGAGATGACGTCGAACCCGGACAAGTGGATCTCCGTCATCGAGCCGCGCGACTCCGCGTGGTGGACCGAATGGATGCAGCGCTCCGGGAGCGACCTGCAGAACGTGCTGCTGGGCAAGATGAGCACCGCTGACCTGCTCAAGGGCTGGGATCAGTACTGGACCGACAAGTGGAATGGCTGACGATCCAGCCATGACCGCTGACGGCGTCGGTGGGGCCGGGACCGCGCGTTCCGGCTCCACCGGCGCGCGCCGGCGGGCGGCGTCATACCCGGGCAAGCCGACGCCGCCACGCTCGGGCACCCGGCAGTTCGGCTGGCGCAACGCACGCGTGCTGCTCGCGTTCTTCGCGCCGGCCTTCGTGTTCGTGGCGATCTTCACCTATTACCCACTGATCCGCGGTGGGCAGATGGCGTTCCGGAAATGGTCGCTGTGGGACCTCACCGAGACGCCGTGGATCGGCCTGGACAACTTCCGCACGCTGATCGAGAACCCGATCTTCACGACCACCATGCTCAATTCGCTGATCTGGGTGGTGGTCTCGCTCGTCGCGCAGTTCCTGATCGGGTTCGTGATCGCGCTCGGCCTGCGCCGCAAGTTCCGGTTCCGTGGCGTCTACCAGGCGCTGGTGTTCTACCCGTGGGCGGTCTCCGGCTTCCTGATCGGCATCCTGTTCCGCTGGATGTTCAACTCCGAGTTCGGCGTGGTGAACGACATGCTGATGCGGATCGGACTGACCGACAAGCCCATTCCGTGGCTGGCGGATCCGAAACTGGCGCTCGCCTCGGTGATCATCGCCAATATCTGGTACGGCGTGGCGTTCTTCGCGATCATGATTCTTGCTGCGCTGCAGTCGGTTCCGCACGAACTGCACGAGGCGGCGGCCCTGGACGGCGCCGGTCGGTGGAAGACGCTGATGCGCGTCACCGTGCCGACGATCAAGACCACGCTGGTGCTCACCGTGCTGCTCCGGGTGATCTGGATCTTCAACTTCCCGGACATCATCTGGGCCATGACCGGCGGCGGCCCCGGCAACCAGACGCAGATCGCCACCACCTGGATGATCCAGTTCACCCAGCAGGGCGAGTACGGGCTGGCGTCGGCGCTCGGCTTCATCGTGATGGGCGTGCTGGTCGTGTTCACCGGCGCCTATCTCATGTTGCTGACCCGGGAGCGCAAGCCATGATCGACCGCGACACCTGGCCGATCCGGACGGCGCGCGTGGTGATCCTCGGCGTGTGGCTGATCATCACCCTGTTCCCGCTGTACTGGATCGCGCTTACGTCGTTCAAACCCGCCTCGCAGATCGCCGAGTACCCGGTGCGGTACTGGCCGCGCACCTTCTCGTTCGACAACTACCTCAGCCTGTTCCGCAAGTCCGACTTCGGCCAGTACCTGGCGAACTCGACGATCGTGGCGCTGTCGGCCGGGCTGGTCGCCACAGCCATTGCGCTGCTATCCGCATATGTGTTGTCCCGCTACAGCTTTCGGGGCAAGGGCGCCATCATGCTGGCCTTCTTGGTGACGCAGATGATCCCGGCGTTCATCGCACTGGGGCCGCTGTACCAGATGTTCGTGGGCCTCGGCCTGGTCGACTCGCGGTTCGGCCTGGTGCTGGTCTACATCGCCATGACGATCCCGTTCTCGGCGATCATGCTGCGCGGCTTCTTCGACAACGTGCCCGATTCGCTGGAGGAGGCCGCGATGGTCGACGGCGCCTCCCGGTTCGGCGCGTTGTGGCGCATCATCATCCCGGTGATGACGCCGGGCATCATCGCCACGTTCATCTTCAACTTCGTGAACGCGTGGAACGAACTGTTCCTGGCGGTCACGCTGATCAACTCCGACAAGTACAAGACGATTCCCACGGCTCTGAACGGATTCATCTCGTCGTTCAACATCGAGTGGGGGCCGATGTCCGCGGCCGCCGTGCTGACGGTGGTGCCGACGATGCTGCTGTTCGCGTTCGCGTCGCGGTGGATCGTCGCCGGCCTCACCCAGGGCGCGGCGAAAGGCTAGCCCGCGTCGAAGCGATCGTCCCGGGTGCCTGAGGTGGCTCCATAGCGCCACGTGGGGCACCCGCGGCGGGAGTGGGAGGGGGACAATGGAGCCATGACCTGGTTCTCGAATGCCGTCCGTGCCGCCTATGCCGAGCCGCTCACCGCCGAAACGGCTCTGGCGGGCCGCGCCGAGCCCATGCGGGTGAATGGCACGCACGCTGTGCTCGGCACGCCGACCGTGCCGCCGTGGCCTGCGGGCGCCGAGACCATGACCGTGGCCATGGGCTGCTTCTGGGGCACCGAGCGGATCTTCTGGCGGCTGCCCGGCGTGATCACCACGGCGGCCGGCTACCAGGGCGGCTTCTCCCCGAATCCGACCTACGAAGAGGTCTGCACCGGGCGCACCGGCCACGCCGAAGCGGTGCTCGTGGTGTACGACCCGGGCATGACGCAGCCTTCGGCACTGCTCAAGGCGTTCTGGGAGAACCACGACTCGACCACGGCCAACCGCCAGGGCAATGACGTCGGCACCCAGTACCGCTCGGCGCTGTACTACACGACCGACGAGCAGCGCGCCGCGATGCTGGCGACCCGCGACGCGTTCGCGGACGTGCTGCGCTTGAGCGGTTTCGGTGCGCCGACGACGGAGATCCGCTCCGCGGCCGACGCGGGACCGTTCTACTACGCCGAGGACTACCACCAGCAGTACCTGCACAAGAACCCGAACGGCTACTGCAATCACGGACCTAACGGGCTGACCTGCCCGGTGGGCATCGTTCGCCAGGATCAGCTGCCCAGCCAGGAGTCCGTGCTGCGCTCCGCCGACTGACGCGGCCTAGATCTGCAGCGCGACCCAGAGCAGAGTGGCGGCGCCGGCCAGGATCGGCGGGGTCGCCGCGAAGCCCAGCGCGTGAAACACCGTGGTGCGCGGGCGATGCCGCGCCGGCAGCAGCCTGCGCCAGAGCAGGGTGGCCAGCGACCCCGCGTAGGACAGGTTCGGGCCGATGTTCACACCGAGCAGCATGGCCAGCATCAGCGCCGGGCGGTCGGCGAGCAGCGGCACCAGGGCCAGCGTCGCCGGCGGATTGTTGACCACGTTCGCGATTGCCGCGGCCAGGAAGGTCGTGCCCAGAATCGCGAGAATGCCGGTGTCGGAAGGGATCACGCGCTGCAATGCGCCGCCGAGCCCGTGCTGCAACGCCCCGTCCACGATCACGGCGAGCGCCAGCACGAAGGCGCAGAAGCCGAGGCTCGCCGCGCGGAGCAACTCGCGTGGGCGCACGGTGCGCCGATGCCGTTGCGCCGCGGTGAGCGCCGCGGCGCCGGCGAAGGCCGCCCATGCGGGAGATACGCCTGCCATCGACGTCACCACGAACCCGATGACTGTCACACCGCAGACGGCCAATGCCGTGCGGGGTGCGCCGCCCGTGAGAACGGCGTCATACCCGGGCGTTTCGCGGCTCGTGGCGGCAGCCAGGTCGCGGCGGAAGAAGACGCGCAGCATGCACCACTCGGCGACGCAGACGAACAACCACGGCAACGCCATCAGCTCGGTGAACCGGCCGAAGGTGAGCCCCGCGTAGCTGAATGCGATCAGGTTGGTGAGGTTGGAGATGGGCAGCAGCAGCGAGGCGCTGTTGGCCAGCCGCACCGTCGCGTACAGGTGCGGGCGCGCCGGAAGCCCGAGACCCGTTGCCGCGCTGAGGATCACCGGCGTCAAGAGGACGATGGTGGCGTCCAGGGTGAGTACCACCGTCACCGCCGCGGCCAGGGCCACGACCACGGTCAGCAGCCGGACGGGGCGGCCGCGCGCGGCCCTTGCCGCCCGCGCGCCCAGGTAGCGGAACACCCCCGCGTCGGCAGCCAGGTGACCGAACAGCAGAATCCCGGCCAGGAAGATCACCGTCGGGCCGAACCGCTCCAGCACCGCTCGGGCGGCGGGCCAGGGCACGATCCCGGTCGCGACAAGCAGCAGCGCCGCCGGCACCGCGACCGCTGCCTCGCTGATGCCGCGCGGGCGGACCACCGCGAATCCGAGAGCGCCCAGCAGCAGGGCCAGAGCGATCGGCTCCGCGATCGCGGCGGTCATGGGAAGAGCGTAATCGCGCTCCGCGCCGTGGTCGTGCGAGGCCGGCGCTGGTAGATCGACGCCGATTTCGCCGCGTTGGACCACGACATGGCTAAACGTCCCCCGGCTTCGCAATGAGCGTCGATCTACCAGCGGATCGATGCGATGGCGGTGGATCGGCTGACACCGACGACGAGTTATCCACAATCACGGCGACTGGCTGGCCCGTGCAGCCCGTTGACCAGCACAGTGGCACCATGCATCCGGCGATCGACGAACTGCTGCGGTGCTCGGGCGGTGCCGTCGGGCGCAGCGCCCATCCGGAACTGGCGACGCGATTCGACAGGGCGCTCCGGCAGGGTGAAATCGTCGCCGTGCTGCGCGGTGCGTATGTGCACCCCGATCGGGCACGTGACTGGCGCGCGTTGGCGGACGCCGTGTACTGGTGGGATCCGCGCGCCGTCGTCGTAGGCCAAGCCTCCGCGGCGATGACGTTCTGGCCGGATCTTGTGCCGCACCACGTGGAGGTCGCCACGCCGCGGCCGGCCGCGAACCGAGCGGGATTCGTCTTCACGCGGCGGGAAATCCCCGCGGAACTCGTTATCCAGCGGGCTGGTGTGCGGATCGCTGCGCCGGCACTCACCGCGTTGGACCTGGTGCCGAAATATGGCGGCGATGTGATCGATCGGGCGCTGCGCAGCCGCACCACGACGCTTGCCGAGATGCATCGGGCGCTGGAGCTGACCGGTCATCGGACCGGCAACCGAGTTCGGCGCCACGCATTGCTCGATTCGCGCGGCGAGCCGTGGTCCGCTGCGGAAAGACTCGCGCACAGGCTGCTGCGCGCCGCCGGCATCGACGCATGGCATGCGAACGTCTCCATCGTGTGCGACGGCCGGAAGTTCTATATGGACATCGCCATGGATCACTGTCCCGTGGTCATCGAGATCGACGGTAAGGATCACCTGCGCGAGGACATGTTCGACTACGACCGCTGGCGCGGGGATCTTCTCCTGCTCGCAGGGAAACAGGTGCTGCGCTTCACGTGGAACATGCTCGTGGGCAAGTCGGAATGGGTGGTCGCCACGGTTCGACGGGCCATCGAGTTGTATCCGCCGTCACAGCGGTCCGGCGCTGATAAACCGACGCCCATCTCAGTGTGATGCGCCTCCACCTGCGCATACGTCACCGATCCTCGAAATGGGCGTCGATCTATCAGCGAGTCACCGGAACCGCTCGTCGATCGGCGGCCGCCGCCATGCGTCGCCGCCGTCGCTCACCGCCTCCTCCAGCTGAGCGGCCAGGGCGTAGAGCAGATGGTCCTCGGCGGGCCGACCGGCCAACATCACGCCGATCGGCAGGGTGCTGCCGGACGCGGTCGGCGGCGACCAGCCCATCGGCAGCGACACGGCTGGCATTCCGGTCACGTTCCATTGCGCGGTGAACGGCGTGTAGCGCACCTGGGCGGCGAAGTCCTCGGCCGGGTCGGCGTCATTGCGGATCTCACCGACGGCGGCCGGCAGGTGCGCCAGCGTCGGCGTGAGGACGGCGTCATACCCGGCCAGCGCGGCGACGGCGGTGGCGGCGACCTGGTGCAGGGCGACCAGGGCTGCGCCGAAATCGACGGCCGAATAGGCCCGCCCGCGCGAGCGCAGCCACCGCGTCAGCGGCCGCAGTTCGCTCTCCAACTCCGGCGGTACCGGGGCCATCGCCGTCGACACGGCCCAGACGACCTCGAACGTGGGCAGCACATCAGGCGCGATCGGCGCCGGCACATCGACGATCTCGTGCCCCAGGGATTCCAGCACGGCGGTGGCGGACTCGTAGGCCGCGAGCACCTGCGGGTCGATCGGCTCGTCGGCGAGCGCCGCCTGAGACCAGCGCGCGATCCGCAGCCGTCCGGGCGCGCGATCGCACCAGCCCAGGTAGCTCTCGCCGGCGGGCAGCGTGGGCGCCCACGTGGGTTCACCCACGGACGGGCCGGCCAGCGCGTCCATCAGCGCCGCCGAATCGCGCACCGTGCGTGCCATCGGCCCCGCCGTGGACAGGCCGGTGATGTCGCCGTACACCGGCGCCTTGGACACCCGCCCGCGACTCGGCTTGAAGCCCACCAGGCCCGTCACGCTGGCCGGGATGCGGATCGACCCGCCGCCGTCCGACGCCTGCGCGATCGGCACGAGGCCGCCGGCCACCGCTGCGGCCGCCCCACCGGAGGAGCCGCCCGCGGACCGCGACAGGTCGTACGGCGTGCGCGCCGGGGGAGCGATCGACTCGTCGGGCTCGGTGTAGCAGGGCGCGCCGAACTCGGGGGTGTTCGTCTTGCCCAGTGAGATCATGCCGGCGCGCTCGATGCGCAGCACCACCTCGTCGGAGGCCTCCGGCACGAAGTCGGCCATCGCGACCGATCCGTACGCGGTGCGCACCCCGGCCGTCGCATTCAGGTCCTTGATCGCGGTGGGGATCCCGTGGAGCGCGGGCAGCGGCTCGCCGAGATCCCGTGCCGCGCGCAGCGTCTCGGTCGCCGCGGCGGCGGCGCGCAGAGCCGCGTCGGCCGTCACCGTGACGAACGCGCCCAGCGCGGTCGAGTGCGCCTCGATCCGACGCAGGTAGTGCTCTGCCGCCTCGGTGGGACTGGTCTCCCCGGCCCGGTACGCGGCCGCGAGTTCCAGCGCGGATAACTCGTGGATCTGCGTCATGCCCGTCAGGCTACCGGGGTGCCCTCGGCGTGCGCGGGCGGGCGGAGACCGCCGGGATGACGCCGCCCCGGGCAATGCTCACGGCCGCACGGGCACCCCTCGCGGCCGGAGCGCTTCGCCGCGCCGTGTTCGCTCAGAGCGATCACATCGTGGGAATTGAGCGTGGTCGACTCAAGTTATAGAGGGTGACGGCGCGGCACCCGCTGCGACCGACGAACCGCGAACCGCACCAAGGAGAATCATCATGGCCTTGACCCTGCTCAGCCGCCGCGACCCGTTTGCCGACTTCGACGCGATGATCCGGCAAGCATTTCCGACGGCCACCGCTTCGCGTACCGCTTCCGGCCGGCCGGCCTACTCGCCCGCCGCGGACATCGTCCGTGACGGCGACGACGCCGTGATCGCGCTCGACGTTCCCGGCCTCGACTTCGAACGCGACATCACCGTGGAGCTGGACGGCTCCGCGTTGGTCGTGTCCGGCGAACGCCGTGACGAAAGCGCCGCATCCCAGAAGGACGAGGGCACCGACAAGAGCGTCACCCGACTGCGTAAGGAGGTGCGCTACGGCGCCTTCCGCCGCAGCTTCACCCTGCCGGAGCACGTCACCGCGGACGCTCTCAGCGCGAGCTACGACGCGGGCGTCCTGACCGTGCGCGTCGCGGGCGCCTACGCCGGCACCGAGCCCACGAAGATCGCCGTCACCGGCGGCAAGACCCCCGTCGTCACCACGGTGGATGCCGATCAGTGATCACTGATCGGGCACCTGCGTGGCAGGTATGACGTTGCCCTTTGCAGATGCCCGTCGGGACAGTACGGCGCGGCCCGGGTCACCACGACCCGGGCCGCGCTGTCATATCCGGGAGTATTCGGGAGTATCCGGGACTATTCGGGACTATCAGCCCGGTTCCTGCCTCGGGGCGGTTCCACCGGCGGCTATGCCGCACCGGCCACCCGCAGGATCGCTGCCACCGACGCGTCGATGTCCGCCTCGGTCGTGGCGTAGTTCGACACCGACACGCGCAGCAGCCGACGGCCCCGCCAGGTCGTGCCGCCGAGCCAGCAGGTTCCCTCGTCCTGGATCGCGGCGGCCAGCGCATCGATGTCGCTGCCCGGGAAATCGATCAGCACCTGGTTGATGACGACGTCGTTCACGACCTGGGCACCGCCGGCCGCCAGACCCTCGGCGAACCGCCGCGCGAGCGCGCAGCACCGGTCCACCAGCTCCGCGATGCCGTCCCGTCCGAGCTCCTGCAATGCCGCCCACACGGCGAAACCCCGTGCGCGGCGCGACGATTCGGGGACCAGATCGCCCGGCCCGTACGACACGGACTCCGATCCGGTGAGGTATGCCGCCGAGTACGACATGGCCGCCACGTGGTCCTCGGGGTGGGCACAGATCGCCAGCGCCGAGTCGTAGGGCACGTTCAGCCACTTGTGGGCGTCCATGCACCACGAATCGGCCAGCTCCGCCCCGTCCACCAGGTGTGACAGCCGCGGCGATGCCCCTGCCCACAGCCCGAACGCGCCGTCCACGTGCACCCACGCGCCGTGCTCGCGGGCCAGCGTGCACCCGGTGCGCAGATCGTCGAACGCGCCGGTGTTCACGTTTCCGGACTGCAGGCAGACGATGGTCGGGGCATCGGCGTCCCCGGCAGCGAGCACCCGTCGCAGATCCGTCATATCCATCGACCCGTCCGCACGCGCGGCGACCTCCTCCACGCAGGCGGTGCCGAGGCCCAGGAGGCGCAGCGACGCGTCGATCGTGGCGTGTCGCTCCGCCCCGGCGACCACGCGCACCGCGGGGGCGCCGATCAGCCCGCGGCTCGGCACGTCCCAACCGGCCGCCGCCAGCACATGGTGCCGCGCGGCAGCGAGGCCCACCGTGTTGGACGCCTGTGCGCCCGTCACGAACCCGACCGTTGCCGCGTCCGGCAGCCCGAGCAGGCCCTTCACCCAGCGGCCCGCGGTGCGCTCGACGGCAGTTGCGGCCGGCGCCAGCACCGCGTTGAACGTGCACTGGTCCCAGCCGACGGCCAGCATGTCCGCCGCCGACGCCGCCGGCAGCGCACCGCCCGTCACGAACCCGAAGAATCGCGGCCCCGCGCTGGACGTCAGCCCCGGCTCGGCGAGCGCTATCAACTCCTGTATGACGCCGCCCGGGTCGCTGGGCCCGTCCGGAAGCTCGGCGCCGAATCGCTCCAGTGCGTCGTCCAGTCCGGCCGTCGCCGCGACACGTCGGCCCGGTAGGGCCCGCCGGAAATCGGCTGCGGCCGCTGCCGCGTCACGGAACAGATCCTGCCAGGAAGTCGTCGCCATCTGCCGGACGCTACCTCCTCGCGGGCGGGAGCGGGCCGGCGCGTCGGCGGTCGCTACCGCGCGCACGACGTCACCTGCGTGAATGCGGCTCCGGTTCACATCCGGGGCGACGTGCGATCCGGGTGCGAGAATGGCCGCATGGCGACCGGCGCGGAGGGCGGCAGCGCGATGGCGCACCCATTCGGCGTGCGCTGCTCGCGATGCGGGCGGACCCAGCCGCCCGATCGTGTGCCGACTGTCACCCACTGGCCGTACTGCGTGTTCTGTGCTGCGCCGCTGGTGCTGCACCGCTGGGTGGCCGCGCCACCTCCCGGCCTGGGTCCGGCGCCTCGCGTGCATCGGGTGGACGCGCCGTATCTCGGCCCTCCGGGCTACGGCACCGTTCACCCGACATGGGGTTTTCCGCCGGTAGCCAGGCTGCGGGTGCCCGTGGCGTCCGCCGGTGCCGTCGGCTCGGACAGGTCCTTACGGATTCGTTTCGTCGCTGCGATCGGTCTGGCGCTCTCCGCGTTCGTGGTCTGTTTGGCGGCGGCGGGGGCCGAGGCGTGGCGGTTCACGCTGCTGCTGCGCGGCCGGACCGAGGTGCTGCCGGCGCGTCTGGTCCGGGCCAGTGATGCGGCGGTGTGGCTGGCATCGCTCGCCGCTGTGGTGGTCGCGGTGGCGGCGCTGGCCGCTGTCGCCGTCGCGATGGCGGGCTGCTACGGCGCCGCCGCACATCGCGCCGGGCTGCGTCCGGCACGCGGCGCGCAGGATATCGCCGCGCGATTCCTGGTGCCGGGCTGGAACCTCTACGGCGCCGGGCAGATCGTGGTCGAGGCGATGAACCTGGTCTTCCGGCCGGTGCGCGGCATCGGTCGTCGCCCGCCACGGTGGCTTCGCCGGGCGGTGGTCTGGTGCTGGGGCGCCTGGGTGTTCGCCGGGGTGCTCGCCACCGTCCTGGTCGTGTGGGGTATCTGGCCGGTGACGCCCTGGGGCGGGCCTCTCGGCAATCAGGTGGCGGCGAACCTCGTCGAGGCGCACATACTGCTCGACGTCGTGGGGGCGATCGCGGCGTTCCTGGCCGCCGTGGTGCTGGCGGCATTGCGTCGCGAATGGTTCGGCGGGCGCCCCGGTCGGGCGGAGAAATGGACTGTGGCGCAGCCGCTCTCGACCGCGGGCAACCGGCGCAGGGCGCGTCGAGGTCCCTCGGGAGGTTCGGGCGAGCGGGATTCAGCCGATCTGGGAGTGCACGCCGGACAGCACCGGAGTTGACAGCAGCGCCTCGACCACGTCCGCCACCTGCGTCATGGCGAAGTCCTGAGTACCACCGGTGCCGGTGGCCACCACGCTCACGCCGATCCCGTGCGGGCCCAGCTCCCGCGCCAGGTCCGCGCCCAGGCGACTGAGCGCCGCTCGTGTCGCCGATGCCGGCATCGCACCGGTCCGAACTCCGTCCCGGCCGTCGGTCACCAGCACGATTCGTCCCGCCTTGCGCCGGGCCAGGAACGAGCGCGCGGCGATGTGCGATGCGCAGGCCGCGGCCAGCACCTCGGTGGTCAGCGCGAGCGACCATTCGTCGGACCAGGTGCCGGCGTCCGCATCCAGCCCGACGCCGGGATGGTGCGGCCCCGGCAGCATCACCAGAGCGTCCAGGCCGCCGAGCGCGACCTCGGCGCGGGCCACCGTGTGCACGATCTCTTCGGAGTCGGACCGGTCCCCGGCCAGCGGGACCGGCTCGAAGGTCCGGTACGCCTCGCCGTCCACCTCCACCGACGGCGGCAGCTCCGCGGGGATCGTCACGCCATTCACCGCGATCCGGTGTCCGGCCGCGATCAGTCGCTCTGCGACCATGCCGCCGAGCGGCTCGGCGCCGCCCACCACGAGGACGCGGCGGCTGGGAGCGTGGGGCAGCGCCTCATCCTGGCGCGCGGCCTGCACGGTGGCGTGCCGCCCGGCGCTGGGGGCGGGTGACGTGCCGGCCGACGGGGCCGCGGCGTCGGCGACCACCGGGGTCGCGGCGAAGAACTGCTGCGTGGCCGTGGTCCCGGTGTCGGTGCGCTGCTCGACAGGGGCGGCCTCGCCCCTCGGGAGTCCACGCTCCGCCGTGGAGACAGCCGTCGCCGTGGAGCCCTCGAATGCCGGCGCCTCGAAGCCCGGCGCCTCGAAGCCCGGCGCCTCGAAGCCCGGTGCGTCGACGAAGCTCTGCGGATCGGCGAAGGGCTGCGCGTCGGCGAACGGCAGGGCTTCCGCGAGGATCCCGGGCTCCAGGGCCGCCGGAGACGGGCCCGCCACGATCGCGGGCTCGGCCGACGCGCCGGGGCTGGGGGCGCCGTGGCCCGCAGAGTCGGGGTTGGCAGCGCCGTGGCCGGCAGCGCCGGGGCTGGCAGCGTCGACGGGCAGCGTCACACTCGTCGGGTACCCGCCTGCCGGCTCGATGGCAGGCGGTCGGCGGATCGGCTCCGCGGCCGGGTGGTTGGCGGGCGGTGGCGGCGCCGCGGGCCGGGTCGGTGCCGGCGGGTCGTCGTCCCACGGCAGCTGCGGCATCGGATCCAGCGGCTTGAGGCGCGGCAGCGGCTCCAGCGTCGGCAGCGGCGGCAACCCGGTGTCGTCATCGGGGCCGGGTGCGGCTCGTGCAGCACTGCGTGGCCAACCTACGGGATCTGAAAAGGTCACATCTTCCCCGAGCTCGATCACCGACGAAATAGCGGGCGTCACTGCAACGCAGTCACGCCGATTGTTGCACGTCGAAATCCGCGGCGGCGCGTATGCGGCGCCTGACGTCCCCATCGTAGGGGTATCCGGGCGCGACGGTAAGGCATCGCACGCCCGCCCGCCGCGCCATCCCACCCCCGGAGCTGGTACGGGCCCGTGCGGTTGTCCGCTACCGTGGCAGCGTGGCAAAAAAGACTGCGCGCCGAGGCGCGACCACCTCAGCGGATCTCCCGGCGACGGACGGCATCAACCCCCGGCAGCCCTGCCCTTGCGGCTCCGGTCGCCGGTACAAGGCCTGCCACGGAGCGGCCGACGCCGCGGACATGATCGTGTCCCGACCGTTCGCCGGCCTCGCCTCCGAGACGGAGCTGATCGCGCTGCGCGAATTCGTGCCATCGGCCACGACGCAGCTGCATCTGCGCGACGCCGCGGAGGGCGCCCCGGCGATCACGCTGGGCAGCGTGCTGCCGGGCGCTGCCGCCGCACTCACCCGCGCGGACGGATCGGTGCTGGTCGGCACCCAGGTGCAGACGCACTCCGGCGACCTGTCCCGCGACATCGCCTCGGCGATCGAGTGGGCGCTGGCCACCGAGCCGTCGTCGGTGCTGTCCGCGTATCCGCGGGCGTCCGTCGGGGCCAGGCTGCAGGATCTGCTGGTCGACGAGCCCTTCGACGTCACCGTGCACGACGATTTCGCCTGGTGGCTGGAGGACGAGCCGGAGCCCGGCAGCCAGCTCGCCGCAACGCTGGAGCAGGCGAACGCGGCGATCATGCCGACTGCCCGGCTGGCCGAGCTGCCCGGCGCCTACTGGGTGGACACCGGCGACAAGGCGCATCTGCGTTGGGTGCGCGGCGAGGACGAGCAGGTGTTGATGGCGGCGCTGGCCAGGCTGGCCGCGGCCTCGGCGCTCGACCTGGGCGAGGGCACCCGCTATGTCGGGTCGTTCCGGGCGCACGGGTGCGTCGTCCCGGTGTGGGATCTCGACCGCGAGGCCCACTCCTCGGAATGGGCCGGACCGGCAGTCGAGTTCGCCGCTCGTCTGGACGAGGCGCTGGCCGTCACCGATCCCCTGACGTCGGCCGAGCGCCGTGCACGCGACGGCATCCTGGGGCGGCAATTCACGCTGCGGTAGCGGGTGGGCGCTGCGCGCGCAATCGCATGCCGGGATGGCAGTTCGCGCAGCCGTCACGTCATAGTCGAGCCGCTCGGGTCGTGACTGTGCGTCATGCATGACGACAGTCGGTGCCGATGGCACGTGGGCCGGCGGCGACGCGCCGCACCGAATTGATCATGCTCCCTAGCTGCGCGATGTCGCTCCTGTATAACTAGGCGGGGTGCCGTTCGCTTATTGCCGGTCCGCGGAAGCGTGCCGGTGAGGCGTGGTTTCCCACGTGTGGTCGCTGCGCAGCGTCACAACGCGGTGCGGCGGCAAGGGTGTGCGTGCCGGAGCGGCAGTGGGGAGCAGGCGCCGATGACGCTGTTCGCGGATCGACCGGACGAGCCGGACGCCGACGAGGCGCGGGCCGCCGGTGATGCACGCCGGTTGCGCACCATTCTGCATCTGGCCGGCGACGCGTTCATCGGCATGAGCGCGTCCGGCGCCGTGACCGAGTGGAACCGGACCGCGGAGACGATCTTCGGCTGGACCCGTGCCGAGGCACTCGGCCGACGCGTCGCCGAATTGATCGTGCCGGAGCGGTTCCGCGACGCCCATGACGAGGGTCTCGCGCGCTACCTGACGACCGGCCAGGGCCGGGTGCTGGGCAGGCCGGTGCAGACCCAGGGCGTCCGCAAGGACGGCACCGAAGTGCAGATCGAACTCACCCGCTGGGCGCTTGAGGACGCGGCGGAGCCGGAGTTCTACGCGTTCATCCGCGACGTGACCGGCCGGCTCGATGCGGAATACGCCGCCACGCACGACCCGTTGACAGGGCTGGCGAACATGTCGCGCCTCATCCAGCGGATGGAACAACTGCTGATCGAAAGTGCGGACGTCGGAAGCCGGCCGACGCTGATCCTGCTGGACATCGACCGGTTCAAGAGGGTCAACGACGAGATCGGTCGCGCCGCCGGTGACGAAGTGCTGCGGCGGATCGCGCGGCGGCTGGTGGAGGTGACGGCGGACTACGCGCCGGGGCGGGAGCTGGTGGCGCGGCTCTCCGGCGACCAGTTCGCGGTGTTGCTCGGCGACGCGTCGGCGGCCGACGGTACGGCGGTCCTAGCGGATGCGCTGATGACGGCCGTATGCCAGGTGGTGTCGGGGGCGACCCGCGCGATGGTGGCGACATGCAGTGTCGGTGTTGCCAGCGCCGCCGTGGCGCAGGAGTGGGACGTCGAGACGATCATGCAGGGAGCGCAGGCGGCGTTGCATCAGGCGCAGCGGGTCGAGGGCAACAGTCTCGCGGTCTTCGATGAGCAGTTGCAGCGGCGGGACGTCCAGCGCAAGATCCGCGAGCACGAGCTGGCCGTCGCCATCGAGAAGGATCAGCTCGAGGTGCATTACCAGCCGATCTTCGCGCTGGGCAGCGGACGGATGACGTCCCTCGAGGCGCTGGTGCGCTGGCGGCATCCTGAACGGGGGCTGCTTCCCCCGGATCAGTTCATCGGCATCGCCGAGGAAACGGGTCTGATCGTGCCGCTGGGCAGATGGGTGCTGCGCGATGTGTGCCGGCAGCTGGCCGAGTGGCAGCACGTGCCGGCGCTGGCGGATCTGCGAGTGGCGGTCAACTTCTCGGCCCACCAGTTCGCGGATGCCGATCCGGTGGCCGACGTCACCGACGCGATCGCGCGCGCCGGGGTGGATCGCGGCGGCGAGCGGCTGACGGTGGAGGTGACGGAGAGCGTGCTGATCGGGCGCCCCGGGACAGTCGCGGCGGAGCTGGCCGGGCTCCGGGCGCTGGGCGTGAACATCGCCATCGACGACTTCGGCACCGGGTTCTCGTCGCTCGCCTACTTGAAGCAGCTGCCGCTGGATCTGATCAAGGTGGACAAGTCGTTCGTCGATGGGCTGCCCGGCAGCCGGCAGGACCGGGCCATCGTCATCTCCACCATCGCGCTGGCGCACGAGCTCGGGTTCTCGGTCGTGGCCGAGGGCGTCGAGACCGAGGAGCAGCGCGAAGCGCTGGTGCGTCACGGTGCCGACTACGTCCAGGGCTTCCTGATGGCCAGGCCGCAGCCCGCGGCCGATATCGTGCGCATGGTCACGCCGGGGCCGACCGGCAGGCCCTGATCCGGGTGGGCGCCGGTAGCCCGCCGTGGCGTCATACTTGTTGCAGGGCAGCCGGTATCGCATGCTCCGTTAGGGCAGCCAGGACACGTGCCCATGCAGCAGCGGGTAGCCGACGAGCGCGACGATGTCGATCAACGCGTGCGCCAGCACCAGCGGCCAGAGTCGGCGCCACCGCAGGAACACGAACGCGAACACCACTCCCATCGCGACGTTCCCGACGAAGCCCCCGTAGCCCTGGTAGAGGTGGTACGAGCCCCGCAGCACGGCCGAGACGGCGATGGCGATCGCCGGGTGGAGATCCAGCTGCCGCAGCCGCAGCAACAGATAGCCGACGACGAGAACCTCTTCCAGGAAGCCGTTCTGGAGCGCGATGAGCACCGAGACCGGCGCCCGCCACCATACGTCCGTCATGGTGGAGACAGCCACGGTGAGCGACATACCCAACGCATGGGCCGCCAGGTACAGCGCGAGACCCGGTATGCCGATGAGTGCTGCCAGCCCGACCGCCGAAGCGAGATCCCTTCCGCTGCGGGAGAAGTCGAGGCCCAGGTGTTGCTTGAGGCTCGCCCCGGCCCGCCACAGCAGGTAGAGCCCGAGCGCGCCCCAGGCCAGCCCCTGGGCGATGGACAGCAGCTGCCGGATCAGGTCGATCGTGCCGACCTGGGACTGCGGCGCGGCGACCGATACCTGGAACTGGCCGAGCGATACCTGCTGCTCGCGCGCCTTGATCTGGGTCTCCACGATGGAGACCAGCGACCGCAGTCCGCTCATGCCGAGCGTGATCGCGAAGACGATGACGAGCTCGACGGCGACGGAGCGCCGCGTCTCCCGTGGTCCCGTATCGCCGCCTCCGCCGTCCAGCGTGGGCAGCGCCGTCTCGTCCCAGCGCAGCGCGAAGAGCTTCGTCATGATGCGGCTCAGCGTACGGCTCGCCGCTGGGAGTCGGATGGACAGCCCATGTCGGAACCGAGAGGGTGCGCCGGCGTCACCGGGCGATCTGCCGCTCCAACTCGTCCACCCGCGCCGGATCCACCACGCCCGCGCCGTCCTGCTCCACCGAGGCACTGCCCGCGGCGAGACCCCGGCGGATCGCGGCCGGCCAGTCCCGGCCGGCCAACCGCGCGGTGGCGACGCCGGCCAGGAAGGAATCCCCCGCGCCGATGGGATTGCGAACGGCCACGGCCGGCGACGGCAGCCAGGCGCGGTGGGACGGGCCGGCGACCGCCGCGCCCGCGGCCCCCGCAGTGACCACCGCCCAGGTGGCACCGAGTCCGACGAGGCCGGACGCCGCCGCGGCCGCGCGGTCCGGGACATCGGCGCCGCCGTCGTGCACCGGTTCGGCCGCCCCGTCGCCAGCCGGGCCCGCTGCCTCGCCCGACCTGGCACCGACGATCGCCGCCTCCGCCTCGGACACGTTGGGGCACACCAGGTCTGCGCCGGCGCGCACCGCGTGCACCAGCGCCTCGCGGGATGCGTCCACGATCACCTCACAGCCGTGCTCCTGGACCTCGCGGGCGATCTGCGCGTAGCCGTCTGCGGGGGCGCCCGGCGGCAGCGACCCGGAACACAGCACGAGACGCTGACCGCTCGCGCGCTCGCGCACCGCATCCATCAGCCGTGCCCAGTCGTCCTGCGACACCGGAGCGCCCGGCTCGTTGAGCAGCGTCACCCGGCCACCGGCCTCGATCAGCGCGGTGCAGGTGCGCACCCGGCCCGCGACGGGCACCGCCTCGAATGCGAAACCCTCTGCCGCATAAAGGCCCTCGAGGTGAATCCCACCGGTCTCCGGGCGAAAGGCCAGCACCGTGGCGCGCGTGCCGAGCAGAGCCGCGGCGCGGGTCACGTTGCCGCCCTTCCCGCCGGCGACGCTGATCCCGGGGCCGGTGCGGATCACCTCACCGGGCCGGAGCGTGCCGAGCCGCACGGTGTGATCGATGGCGGGATTCGGGGTGACGATCAGCATGCGGCCATTGTCTCTCACCGATCCGGGCCGATCGCCTGTCGTGGTGCTCCAGTTCCACGACAGGCAGGCGACACGGGTGGGTAGGGTACACACTGTGACGCACACACCGGAGCGCTGGACATTCCTGGGACCGGCGGGCACCTTCACGGAGCAGGCTGCGCTCGACCTGGCCGCGCGCGATTCGAAGCACTCCACGGAACTCGTTGCGGCTCAGTCGGTGTCGGCAGCGCTGGCAGACGTGCGCTCCGGACTCGCGGATGCAGCGGTAGTACCGTTGGAGAACTCCGTGGAGGGCGCCGTGCCGCTCACCCAGGACGAGCTGACCCATGGCGACCCCCTGCTGATCACCGCCGAGGCCTACGTCCCCATCACGTTCCAGCTGCTCGGCAGGGCGGGTACGACACTGGCCGCGGTGCGCGCCGTGGGGTCGCACCCGCACGGTCTTGCCCAGGTGCGCGACTGGGTGGCCCGCGAGCTGCCGTGGGCCACGACGGTCGTCACCGATTCCACCGCAGCTGCCGCGGCAGCCGTGGCGGCCGGCGAGCTCGATGCGGCGGCAGCTGCTCCGGTGGCCGGCCTGCGCTACGAACTCACGTCCCTGGCCGATGACATCGGCCTGGTGCATGACGCCGTCACGCGGTTCGTGCTGATGCGCCGGCCGGCGCCCGCCCCGGCACCGACCGGCAACGACCGCACGTCCATGGTGCTGTGGGTCGTCAACAAGCCGGGCACGCTGCTGGGCCTGCTCTCCGAGTTCTCCTCGCGGGGCATCAATCTCACTCGCCTCGAGTCCCGGCCGACCCGGACGTCGATGGGCGAGTACGTGTTCCTGGTGGATTCCGACGGGCACGTCACCGATCCCGCGATCGCGGATGTGCTCGCGGCACTCACCCGGCGCGGCGCCCTGCTGCGTTACCTCGGCTCCTATCCGCGAGCGCACGGCCACTCGGTGCCTCCGGCGGACTTCGCGTCGAACGAGAACTACCGCCGTGCCGCCGCCGTGGTGCGCGACCTGCGGGCCGGGGTGCTGCCGACCGCCGATGCCCGGTCCGTCGCGGCGCCCGACGCGGAAACCGGAGCCGATGCCGGCGCGGGGGCGTCGGCGTGAAGCTGATCCTGGTGCGCCACGGCCAGACGCCCTCGAATGTCGCAGGACTGCTGGACACCGCCCCGCCCGGTCCCGGCCTCACCGAGATCGGGCTTCGCCAGGCCCGGGCCGTTCCCGCGGCGCTCGCGGCGCAGACCGTCGACGCGATCTTCGCGTCGAACCAGACCCGGGCCCAGCAGACTGCGGCGCCGTTGGCCGCGGCGCGGGGGCTCGGCGTATCGGTCCTGGCCGGGCTGCGCGAGATCGCCGCCGGGGACCTGGAGATGGCCGGCGACGCAGACTCCGTGCACCGCTACATCGGCGCGCTCTTCTCCTGGCTGGACGGCGACCTGACGGCGCGAATCCCCGGCGGCCCCAACGGGTTCGATTTCCTGGAGCGCTACGACGCAGCGGTGGCCGCGATCGCCGAGAACATCATGAACGCCGCCGGCCCGGACGGTGTGGCGGTCGCCGTCAGCCACGGCGCCGCGATCCGCGCGTGGGCGGCGATCCGCGCGGCCGGGCCGGCCTCGGCGGAGTCCGGTCTGGGCCACCGGCATCTGGACAACACCGGTGCCGTGATGGTGCAGCGCGCCGACGACGGCGCCTGGCGGGTGCTCGAGTGGCGCACCGAGGCCCTGGGCAGCGCGATCGCCGGCGGTGGGAGGCTGGATCAGCCGGAGGCATCGGGTCCGACCACCTGACGATGCACTGGCGTGTCGGGCGCACGACGGGCACCGCGACGGGTCGTGGTCTTTCAGCGGGGTAGGGACGCAGGTCCCCCAGTACCCGCGCCGGCGAGCCCGCGGGGCAAGCGGCCTACCGAACGTTCCAGACGAACAACCGGTCGATGGCGACCACCATGCTGACCCGCTCCTTGTCGCGAGTCTGGTAGTCTTGACCGGTGTAGTGCCGCGCGATGCGGTCGATCACCGACAGATCGGGATCGGTGTGCATGTCGGTCACCCGCCCCTGAATCGAGACATGTTGGTACCACGACTCTCCCATGACCGTCAGGGCCACTCGCGGGTCCGCTTCGACGTGCCGGATCCGCGCCCGCCCTGCCTGGATGTTGAGCAGGATCGTGTCGTCGTCCTGCAGCTCGAACCAGGTCGCCGCGGTTACCGGCTGGCCGCTCTTGCCCAGCGTTCCCACCACGCAGGGCAGCGGCTTGCGCAGGAACTCGCGGAGGACTTCGGTCATCTCAGGTGTGCTCATGGCCCGATCCTGCCATGGGTGCCGTCGAGTATGACGCCGCCCTCGGCTGCCGCCGGCGGGCCGCTGCGCGCGGCCGGGCACACCGGTTCAGCCCCAGCCCCACTCCTCGAGGTGGTCGTCGTCGATGCCGAAATGGTGGGCGATCTCGTGTGCCACGGTGACGGCGACCTGATCCCGCGCCTCGTCCAGCGTGGCCGCGTGCGCCAGAATCGGGTCGCGGTAGATCGTGATGGTGTCCGGCACGTGGCCCGAGTAGTAGGTGGTGCGCTCGGTGAGCGCCACGCCCTGATAGAGCCCGTACAGATCCCGGGTGGGATGCCGCGCCTCGACCAGGATCACCACGTTGTCCATGGCACGCAACAGCTCCGGCGGGATGGTGTCGAGCGCCTCGCCGACGAGTTCCTCGAACTCCGCATCCGACAGTGCTATCGCCACAGCACCATCATGCCTGTGCGCGCCGGCGCCGGGGCCGTGCCGTGTGCGCCTTCCCCGGCGTTCGCAACCGGTTCGTGGATTCGCACCCGCCGCAGCGGGTGCGGGAACCCGAATCGGTTGCGAACGGACGACGGTCGCGAGACGGTGTCGCCGACCGGCGGGGGCGGGACCGCCTCGCCGATCACGACCGTGCCCCGTGACCGTCACCGGCCCGCGCGGACGATACCCTGAACAGGTGATCGACCTGCGCCTGACCCGTGATGATCCCGACCGAGTACGCGCATCCCAGCGTGCCCGCGGCGCCGATCCGGCCGCCGTGGATCGGCTGTTGGAGGCGGATGCCGCACGCCGGGCCGCCGTGTCCGCCGGGGACGATCTGCGCGCCGAGCAGAAGGCGTTCGGCCGCACCGTCGGCAGGGCCACGCCCGAGGAGCGCCCGGCGCTGCTGGAACGCGGCAAGCAGTTGGCGGCGGCGGTGAAGCAGGCCGAGGCCGCAGAGGCCGAGGCGAACGCCGTCATGCTCGTCGCGCACAAGGCGATCGACAACATCATCGAGGCCGACACGCCTCCCGGCGGCGAGGCCGACTTCGTGGTGCGCCGCGCCGTCGGCGAGATCCCGCCCGCCGAGGGCACGGTGCGCGATCACCTGGAACTCGGGGAGGGTCTGGGCGCGATCGATATGGAGCGCGGTGCGAAGGTCTCCGGCGCGCGGTTCTACTTCCTGCGCGGCGTCGGCGCCCAGCTGCAATGGGCGCTGCTCAACCTGGCGGTGACGAAAGCGGCTGCGGCGGGCTTCGTCCCGATGATCCCGCCGGTGTTGGTGAAGCCGGAGTCCATGGAGGGCACCGGTTTTCTCGGCGAGCACTCCGACGAGGTCTACCGGCTGGAGGCCGACGACCTCTACCTGGTGGGGACGGCCGAAGTGCCGCTCGCGGCGTATCACGGTGGCGAGATCCTGGATCTGGCCGGCGGCCCCCAGCGCTATGTGGGCTGGTCGTCCTGCTTTCGCCGGGAGGCGGGCTCCTACGGCAAGGACACCCGCGGCATCATCCGCGTGCACCAGTTCGACAAGGTGGAGATGTTCTCCTACTGCCGCCCGGACGACGCTGCCGCCGAGCACCTGCGACTGCTCGGCTTCGAGGAGGAGATGCTCGCCGCGATCGAGGTTCCTTACCGCGTCATCGATGTCGCGGCCGGCGACCTGGGATCGTCCGCCGCTCGCAAGTACGACTGCGAGGCGTGGGTGCCGTCACAGCAGGCCTACCGGGAGCTGACATCGACCTCCAACTGCACCACGTTCCAGGCCAGGCGACTGGGCGTGCGGTTCCGCGACGACGACGGCAAACCGCAGATCGCGGCCACGCTGAACGGCACGCTGGCCACCACGCGGTGGATCGTGGCGATTTTGGAGAATCACCAACTGCCGGACGGCTCGGTGCGCGTCCCCGAAGCGCTGCGCCCCGGCCTCGGCGGCCGTGAGGTGCTCGAGCCGGTCCGGTGAGTGCCCCATCGCTCCGCCGGCCCCGTATCGACGATCGCGTCACCCGGCGGGGTCTCCGGCGCCGGCCGATAGGGTCGCGGATATGACGCAGCCCTCGCCCAGTCGCGCCCCGACCCTGGTGGTCACCGACCTGGACGGCACGCTGTTGGGCGACGACGGCGCCGTGAGCGCTCGCAATGCCGCCGCGCTCGCCCGCGCCGCGGAGGCCGGGGCGCGGGTGGTGATCGCAACCGGGCGGCCGGTGTACAACCTGGTGCCGGTGCTCGATATCGGCTTCTCCGGATTCGCCGTCTGCATGAACGGTGCCATCGTGTACCACATCGGCGAGGGCAGAGTGCGGTCCGCGACGTTGATGCAGCCCGACATCATGCGGGACTTCGCGAGCGACCTGGAGGGCCTCGACTGGTCGTTCGCCCTGGCGGTCGAGCGGGCGATCGACACGCACCGCGATTTCTGGGCCGAGGAGTCGTACCTGCATCCGTGGGACGACGTCAGCGTGCAGGTGAGCGATCGCCACGCACTCCTCGCGGACCCGGCCGTGAAGATGTACGTGCGGTACGGGCCGAAGTCGTCCGACGTGATGGACACGGTGCGCGAGGTGGCCGACGGGCGGGTGTCGGTGACGGATTCCTCCGGCGACGGCCTGCTGGAGGTCGCGGCCTCCGGCGTGACCAAGGCCTCGGCGCTGGCGCAGCTGGCCGCCCTGTGGGGCATCGATGCGGCCGACGCGGTCGCCTTCGGCGACATGCCCAACGACCTGGAGATGCTGCAGTGGGCCGGCAGGTCGGTCGCCATGGGCAACGCGCATGCCGACGTCGCGGCGGTGGCCTCGGAGATCGGTGCCGACCACGGCGACGACGGTGTCGCGTTGGTGCTCGAGCGCTGGTTCTGAAGGAGCGTGCCTGCGGCGGTCAGCTGCGGTGCGAGAGCGTGCGCTTCTTCAGGGCCCGGGTCAGCCGGCGCTGGAACTCGGGCTGGGAGTGGGGCTCGGGCTGGAACTCGGGCTGGGAGTTGCGCTGCTCGAGCCGTCGTCCTGGTCGGGGCCGAAGAAGGGCCCGCGCCGCTGCCCGTTACCCGGGAACTGCTGCATCCCCGGGCCTCGCTGCCCCATCCCGGGCCATGGCATCCGGTCCGGACCGGGCATATCGCCCCGATCCATCCACGAGTGGAATCGGCCCGGACCAACCCCGTCGCCATGGTCGATGCCGAAGCCGACCGCAACTCCGCCGGCGAAGACCACGATCGCGGCGCCGGCGGCGATCAGGGTGACGGCCCAGCGCCGCCGGGGATTGATCCATCGGGTGCGTATCCGGGCCACGACCGGCGGGAACGGGTCCGGTACGGCCGATGCGGCCTGCGATGGGGCGTCCGGCCGCGCGTCCGCTGCTCCGGCGGTCGCGCCAGGAGCGGTTTCGGTCGGGGCGCCGTCACTCGGCTCCGGACGGGCGGCGGGATCGGGCATCGGTGCGGCGGGATCGGTGGTCTCGGGACGCTTGTCGTCCGGTGTGTCCGTCACGGCGGGTCTCCTTGTTCGAGGTGATGCGTCCAGCGTGCCGACAGGACGTAAATGGCGCCGTCAGGCTTCCTCAGAGTTCGGTGAGAATCGGTCCGCCAGGGTGATGGTGACGCACAGGCCGCCGCCCGGGCGCAGGCTCGCGGTCGCCGTCCCGCCGTGTCGTTCGGCGATCTCCTGGACGATGGCCAGACCCAGCCCGGAGCCCGGCAGGCTGCGGGACGCCGCGCTGCGATGGAACCGGTCGAAGATCACCGCCAGCTCCTCGGGCGGTACGCCGGGGCCACGATCGGAGACCCGTACGGTGCCGCCCCGGGCGTCCACTTCGATGGGTGCGGCGGAGTCCGGATCGAACTTGACGGCGTTCTCCAACAGGTTGCCGATCGCCCGCTCGATCGCGCCGGCCTGCACCGTGAGCTCGGAATCGTCTGCGGTCACGACGATCTCGCGTCCGGTGCGTCGGCGCACGCGATCGGCGGCCCGCTCGGCGAGCTGCCCGATCACCGCGCGCTGCGGCGGTTCGCTCTCGTGGGTGTCCGTGGCCAGCTCGACCAGTTCGTTGACGAGCTCGGTGAGTTCGGTCAGTTCGTGGTCCACGTCGTCGAGCAGGTGGGCTCGGTCGTTCCCGTCGAGTTTCTCGAAGTGGCGCATCACCTGCGCATTGGTGCGCAGGCTGGTGAGAGGAGTCCGCAGCTCGTGGCCGGCGTCCTCGATCAGCCGGCGCTGGGCGTCGCGGGATTGCGCGAGCTGCGCCAGCATGGTGCGGATCGATGCGGCGAGGCTGGCGACCTCGTCGCGTCCGCCGGTCTCGATCGGCGCCGTCAGATCCCCGGTGCGGGCGACGTGCTCGGCGGCGTGGGACAGCGTCCCGAGCCGGCGGGTGATCTGCCGGGCGATCCACCATCCGACCAGAGCGGCCAGCAGCACCACGCCCAGGCCGATCAGCACCGTGTTCAGTGCGATGCGCGCGAGCACGCGTCGGCTGTCGGCAGTACTGCGCCCCACGATGACGGCGCCCCGGCCATGGCCGAGCGCCACAGTGTAGGTGCGGAACGACGTGTCGCCGACGCGGCGCTGCTCGAAGTGTCCCAGGCCGGGGCTGCCGGTCATGGCCAACCGCAGGTCCATCGCCGTCGGTACGAGGCGCTGGGTCGGGCCGAGCACGGCGGTGACCACTCCTGCCGGCGAAACACGTTGGATCAGCGAGATGGGGAGTTCGTCCAGGTCACGGGAGCCCGCAGGGAAGTCGCCGCCGCCTCGGTGCCTGGGCATGGTGACACCGGAGGCGACCGCCCCGGCGGCCGAGACGAGCGAGTCGTCCGCGTCGCCGTGCACCGTCGCCACGGTCGCGGAGTAGGAGATGCCGCCCACCAGCGTCACCGCCATCGCGACCAGGGCGACGAACGCCAGCACCAGGCGCCGCCGGAGCGTCATCGCCGGCAGCCGGCGCACCACCGCCTCGACGCGCGCCCGCCGCCTGCCGCGCGGCTTGGTCACGGCTCGTCCAGCCGGTATCCGACACCGCGAACCGTGCGGATCATCTCGGGCGCGCCGGCCGCCTGCAGCTTCCGCCGCAGATAGCTGACGTAGACGGCGAGGTTGTTCGAGTCCGGGCCGAAGTCGTACTGCCATATCCGGTCGTAGATCAGCGCGTGGGTCAGGGCATGCCCGCGGTTGCGGACCAGCAGCTCCAACAGGTCGAACTCGGTCTTGGACAGGGCGATCTCCGTGGTCGCCCACCAGGCGCGCCGTGCTGCCACGTCGAGGTGCAGCAGGGACAGCGTGAGGTCGTCATCTGGTTCATCGCCGGCCCCGGCGAGCCGGCTGCGGCGCAGCAGCGCCCGCAGCCGGGCCAGCAGTTCGTCGAGGTCGAACGGTTTGGGCAGGTAGTCGTCCGCCCCGGCGTCCAGACCCGCGACCCGGGCATCGACGGATACTCGCGCCGTGAGCATCAGGATCGGTGTGGTGACGCCTTCTGCGCGCAACAGCTGGGTGACGCCCAGGCCGTCGATCAGCGGCATGCCGATGTCCAGGACGATCGCGTCGACGTCCGGGCCGCGCGCGGCGACGGCTGCGGCCACGCCGTCCGCGGCAAGAGTCACCCGATAGCCCTCCAACGCGAGCGCGCGCTCCAACGACTCCCGGATGGCGCGATCGTCGTCCGCGATGACGACGTGGGGACTCATGGAGCAGGCACCTCCTGGTCGCGGTTCGTCCTCGATTCCGGCCTGCGCGCTCGGTCCACGGATTCCGGCATCGCCAGCATCGCACGCATACCCGGCGAACACAGCGTTCGACCCGACTCGGTGACGAGAAGGCACTCATATCCGGGCATCATCGACCAGCCGGGCGCGGTGGTGTCGGCGGCTACCCACGCCGTGGCGTAGATGTCTGCCCAGAGCAGGTCCGGGCCGTAGACCGTCGCCTGCGAGAGCGTGGTCGGGGCTCGGCCGGTTCGCGGCGAGACGATGTGGCTGCCGCGATGCGCACGCCCGGACGTCGCCACGGCTCCGTTGCCGACGTCGAGCGCGGTGAGCAGACCGCTCGGGTCCCCCGGATGCTCGATGCCCACGCGCCACGGACGGCTGGACACCGACCGCAGCAGGACGTCGCCGCCCGCCCCGAGATACCAGTCACCGCCCAGTGTCTCGAGGTGGTGCGCAGCCCGCCGGGCCGCCCAGGCCTTGACGATACCGGCGGGATCCAGTGCGCCGGAATGGTGGACGTCGAAGCTGCCGCCGGTGCGGCGACGGGCAGCCTCCGCGACCGCCAGCACCTGGGCGACGGACGGATGCGCGTCGTCGACGGACAGCTCGCCGCGCGCGATCCGACTGATGTCGCTGTCCGCCCGGAACGTGGAGAAGATACGGTCGGCATCGCGCAGATCCCGCCAGATGCGCGCCACCGCAGCGGATTCCGCGCCGCGAAGATGCACCCCGCGGATGTGCACGGAGAACGGCAGGCCCATCACCATGTGGACGTAGGCACGGGTGCCGGACGTGGGCGTGTGGGCCGGTGTTGGTTCGCGAGGTGGCGCGGCCCGGCCGCGGATCCGGCTATGCGGCATGGTGCACCGCGTCGAGAGCGGATTGCAGCGATGCCTGGTATCCCTCGGTGGTGTACGTGGCACCGCTGACGGCATCGATACCGGCGCTTTGCGCCGAGAGCGTCTCGGAGCGCAATTGCGGCAGTGCGAAGGCGTTGATCTCCTGGCTGCGGCGTGCCGCGTCCGGGTGCTGCAGCACCGTTACCTGCGTGATGCGCCCGCCGGCGAGGGTCACCTGGACCTGGAGCGGACCGTACGGCGTCTGCTCGGTCGCCCCGTTCACTACGGTGGCGGAGGCCGACGGGGCAGGTGTGCCGGCACGCGGCGGCGGTTCGGTACCGGCCGTGGTCGGCGCCGCGCCGGATTGCGCTCCACTGGCCACGTGCGCTGCGGAGCCGGGCAATGTCGCGACGGCATCGCCCAGGCTGGTGCGGTAGCTGAAGAGCAGCACGAGAGCGGCGACGGTCCCGGCGAACGCCGCGAGGATTCGTTTCACGAGAACTCCTGAGCAAACTTGGAAGCTGCGCGCGTGGCGGCGCTGCCGGTCGGCGCGTCACACACCGAAACTCTCCCGGTGGATGGCCCGCCGGGACACGCCCAGCGCGAGCAGTGTGGTGCGCGCCCGGCGCATCCAGTCCTGCGGGCCGCACAGAAAGACGTCACGCTCGGGCAGGCCGGGAACGGTGGCGCGCAGATAGCGGGCGGGATTCCCGATAGCCGCCGGCATCCAGGAGCTGCCCGGTCCGCGCGGCCCCACCAGCGCTCGTGCGTCGATGCCGTGCAGGCCTGCCAGGGCCTGCCATTCGGCGGTGAACAGTGCTTCCTGCGGGCGCGAGATGCGGTGCAGCATGATCACCGACGGGCGTGGGTGACGCGCGGAGCCGCCCTCGGCGGCGATGTGCTCGGCCAGACTGCGCAGCGGCGTGACGCCGAGACCCGCGGCGAGCAACAGCACATCGCGATGCATGCGCCGGTCCGCGGTGAGCGAACCGTACGGTCCCTCGATCAGCACCCGGGTGCCCGGCCGTAGCCGCGTCAGCCGGCTGCCCTCGTCGCCCTCGGTGCTCATCGTGATGCGCATGCGGTCTCGGCCCGGCACGGCCGAGACCGAGTAGGGGTGGGAGCGGGTCCATCCCGGGCCGGTCAGGAACCGCCACTGGAAGTACTGGCCCGGCGCCGGCCGCAGCCGCGCCATGCGACTGCCGCGAAGGACCACCGATTGCACGCCGGACGCCTCTCGCGTCACGCTCTCGACCACGAGCCGGTGCAGCAGGCTACGGCCCAGCGGCAGTGCCAGCCGGAACAGCACGATCGCGCCGGCGGCCGCCGACCACACCGACCACCAGAACAGCGTCATGCCCGGTGCCGCCAGGAAGTCCGCACCCGTCCACAACTGGTGCGGCAGCACCAGGCCCACACCGAGATACGCGTAGAGATGGATCAGGTGCCACGATTCGTAGCGCAGCCGGCGCCGCGCGGCGCGCAGCGAGCTGCCCACCACGGCGATCAGTGCGAGCGTTCCGGCGACGGCGAGCAGCATGCCCGGATAGGTGGTGACGAGATCCCAGATCTGGCCGGGCAGCGAGAGCGTGCCGGCCTGGGTGTACCCGGCCACGATGAGCACGATGTGCGCCAGCATCAGCCAGAACGACGCCATGCCGACGAGGCGATGCGTGCGGGTCAGCGTGGCCTGCCCCCATGCGCGCTCCAGCGGCGGGATTCGCGCCATCAGCAGCACCTGCATCAGCAGCAGGTCGGCCGCCACCAGGCCCGTCAGCCGGCCGAACGTGAGCGCAGCGCCGCCCGGAGCGCCGATGGCCGCGATGCCCCCGTTCGCGAGCCAGGAGATGACGAGTAGTGCGAGTGTGCCGCCGGCGAGCGTGAGGGCCAGGGCGCTGACCCACGAACGGCGGCGGCGCATCCGCAGCCGCGTCGCCGCGGATGGGGCGGCGAGCGCGGCCGTGGTCATCGACATGAGCATCTCGAATTCGGCGAATGCCGCGGCCCTGCCGGCAGCGGCTCATACCGTTCGATGGTCGGTGTCGAGCGTTAAAGGACGGTGAGAGGCCGCTTGCGTCCGTCTCGGTATCGGTGCCCGCCGGCCCGGTTTCGCACGCATCTTGGACTGGCTGGCCGGCTCAGCCGCCGAGGAAGCGGCCGGCGAGCGTGGCGGCTCTCGACGGCCGGCCGGTCCGCGCTTCGGATCGATCCGCCGCGGCCATGACGCGGAATCCTGCGTTGACACCGAGCCAGCGCAGCGGCTCCGGCTCCCACCTGCGGGACCGGTGGCCGACCCACGGTAGCTGCGTCAAGACGCTGTCGGCTCCCGTGACGAGATCCGCCAGGGTGCGGCCGGCCAGATTGGTGGTGGACACCCCGTCGCCCACGTATCCGCCGGCGGACCCGATCCGGGATTCCGCATCGAATCGCACCGAGGCATGCCAGTCCCGCGGCGCCGCGACGGCGCCGCCCCAGGCGTGGGTGAAGCGCACGCCGGCCAGCGACGGGAACATCTCGACGAGCTGGTGTCGCAGCCGGGCGAACACCCGGGGGTCCCGATCGTGTCCGGGCTGCACCGTGGACCCGAAGTGGTAGGGCGCGCCGCGCCCGCCGAACACGATCCGGCCGTCGGCGGTGCGCTGGCCGTAGCAGATCACGTGCCCGAGGTCCGCGAACGTCGGCCGGTCGTCCAGACCCCATGCGGCCAGGCGCTTGTCGGTCAGCGGCTCGGTCGCCACGATCAGCGAGTACACCGGTGTCAGCGATCGTCGCTCGCCGGGCAGAGTCGCCGTGAATGCCTCGGTCGCGCGGATCACGGCGCCCGCGGTCACGGTGCCCCGGTCGGTCACCACCAGGTGCGGCGAAAGGGCCTGCACCGTGGTGCCCTCGTACAGCGCCGCGCCGCGCCGGACCACCGCGTCGGCCAGTCCGCGCACCAGCTTGGCGGGGTCGATCGCGGCGCAGTGCGGCGTGAACGTGGCGCCGAGGGCGCCTGGCGCGTCCACGATTCCGGCCAGTTCGGCGGCATCGAGCCAGCGCAGACCGTCGTCATGCCCGACGCCGCTGCCCGGATGCGCCTCGGCCCTGCCGCGCGTGGCCTGCGCCGGATTCCGCGCCAGCGACAGCGTGCCGCCGCGATGGAAGTCGCAGTCGATGCCCTCCGCGCGGGTCGCCGACTCGACCTCGCCGATGGCGCCGCGCATGGCGTCCCGCATGGCCAGTGCCGCATCACGACCGGCCTCCGCTGCGAGCCGCTGCCACGACGTGGGCAGCAGCGCCGAGCACCAGCCGCCGTTGCGGCCCGAAGCGCCGAATCCGGCGATCTCCTTCTCCAGGATCGCGATGGAGAGCGACGGGTCGGCCCGCTGCAAGTAGTAGGCGGTCCACAGGCCGGTGAAGCCGGCGCCGACAATGGCGACGTCGCAGCGGATGTCGCCGGGTAGTGCCGGTCTGGGCGTCAGTGACCCCGGGAACCGGTCGAGCCACAGGCTTACGTCACGATAGTTCGTCATGCCGGGTCCTCCCGATTCGACGGGCCGCCCCGCAGGTCACCCCGGAAGAAGTAGCGCGCGGGCTTTCGAAGAAGCGTGCGGGATCCGACACGTTTCTTCGAAAACCCGCACGGATATGCGGGTCGTCAGCGATCGCCTACAGGCTCTCCCAGGCCGCGGTCAGCGCGTGCCGCAGCACCTGCTCCATGAAGTCGAACTCCTCCTGACCGGACACCAGCGGCGGCGCCACCTGCACCACGGGATCCCCGCGGTCGTCGGCGCGGCAGTACAGGCCTGCCTCCCACAGTGCCGGCGAAAGCACGCCGCGCAGCACGCGCTCGGCCTCCGCGCCGGCGAAGGTCTCCTTGGTGGTCTTGTCCTTGACCAGTTCGATGCCGTAGAAGTAGCCGTCACCGCGCACGTTGCCGACGATGGGCAGGTCGTAGAGCTTCTCCAGGGTGCGCCGGAAGTCGTTCTCGTGACGCAGCACGTTGCCGAGCAGGTCCTCCTTCTCGAACACGTCGAGGTTGGCCATCGCCGCCGCGCAGGCCACGGGGTGCGCCGCCCAGGTGTAGCCGTGCGCGAAGATCGCGTCGCCGTGCGCGAACGGCTCGTAGAGCCTGTCGGAGATGATCGCGGCGCCCAGCGGCACGTACCCCGATGTCAGCCCTTTGGCGGAGGTGATGATGTCCGGCTCGTAGCCGTACTTCGCCGACCCGAACATGGTGCCCAGCCGCCCGTAGGCGCAGATCACCTCGTCGGAGACCAGCAGTACGTCGTACTTGTCGCAGATCTCACGCAGCCGCTCGAAGTAGCCGGGGGGCGGGGGGAAGCAGCCGCCGGCGTTCTGCACCGGCTCGGCGAAGACGGCGGCCACCGTCTCCGGGCCCTCGGCGAGGATCGCCTCCTCGACGCGGTTCGCGGCCCACTGGCCGAATGCCTTCTCGTCATCCGCAACGAAATCCGGAGCGCGGTAGAAGTTGGTGTTGGGTACCCGGATGCTGCCGGGCACCAGCGGCTCGAAGTCCTTCTTGAACGAGGGCACGCCGGTGATGGAAAGCGCCCCCTGGGTGACGCCGTGGTAGGCGATGTTCCGCGAGATCACCTTGTGCTTCAGAGGTTTGCCGACGGCCTTGAAGTACGCCTTGGCCAGCTTGAACGCGGTCTCCACCGCCTCGCTGCCGCCGGAGGAGAAGAACACCTTGTTGAGGTTGCCGGGGGCCAGCGCGGCCAGCCGGTCAGCCAGTTCGATGGCGCCGGGATGCGCGTAGCCCCAGATCGGGAAGTATTCGAGCTTCTCGGCCTGGGCCGCCATGGCCGCCGCGATCTCGCGTCGGCCGTGCCCGGCCTGCACCACGAACAGGCCGGAAAGCCCGTCCAGGTACCGTTTTCCGTGCGAGTCCCAGATGTAGGCGCCCTCCCCCCGTTCGATGATGGCCGGGGGCTTGTTCTCGTAGGTGGACATGCGGGAGAACTGCAACCACAGATGGTCGGTAGCGCTGCTCATTGCTTTCAGCTTTCGTGACGTTGGTGAGGGTGGGGCTCCCCGGATTCCGCGCGGAGCGGCTCAGCGGGTTCCCCAGGTGTATGTCTGCTTGGCGAGCTTCAAATACACGAAACTTTCGGTGCTACGCACCCCCTCGATGGCGCGGATCCGCTCGTTGAGCAGGTGCAGCAGGTCGTCGTCGTCCCCGCACACCACCTCCGCCAGGATGTCGAACGATCCTGCCGTGACCACGACGTAGTCGACCTCGTCCATGTCGCAGAGGCGTTTGACGATCGGGTCGAGGTTGCCCTCGGCGCGCAAGCCGATCATCGCCTGGCGGGAGAACCCCATCTGAACCGGGTCGGTGACCGCGACGATCTGCATCATGCCGGAGCTGATGAGGCGTGAAACACGTTGCCGCACAGCTGCTTCCGACAAGCCCACGGCGGCGCCGATCGCGGCGTATGGCCTTCTGCCGTCTTCCTGAAGCTGCTCGATGATCGCCTTGGAGACGCCGTCGATCGCCGCAGTGCCCGGCTGCGAGCGCTGCCGCGAGGGTGGGCGGTTCAGGGTGGTGGTCGGTCGGGCCATGCGCCCATCATGGGGGCGGGTGGGGGACGAATGCAACTAGCAGACCAACAATTTCGTTGCAAATCTGCGTGCAGACGACGAAATCCCTTGCAATCGGCACCCATAGAGTGTCAGGATCGCCGCTAATCGCTGTCGATTGCCGGGAGGCCCACGTGAACGATCGAAACCCCATCATCCCGCCGGCCCTGCTCGGCCGGGCCGCCCTTTCACGACGGTCGGTGCTCCGCGGCGCAGGTCTGGCCGGCGCCGCCGCCTTCCTGGCTGCGTGTGGCGTCAAGGGGACGGACACCACCAGCAGCGGCACCACGTCGTCGGCGGGATCGGCGTCGGGCACGGCATCGAGCAGCGCGGCCGCCGGCGGGGCGACGGACGTCTCGGATACCGACAAGACGCTCACCTGGTCCAGCTGGCCGGAGTACCTCGACGTGGACGAGAATGACCCGAACAAGCACCCGTCCCTCGACCAGTTCACCGAGAAGACCGGCATCAAGGTCACCTACGTCGAGGACGTCAACGACAACGACCAGTACTTCGCGAAGATCCAGCCGCTGCTCGCGGCGGGCCAGACCATCGCCGCCGACGTCTTCGTCGTCACCGACTGGATGGTCGCCAAGCTGATGCGGCTGGGCTACCTGCAGGACATCGACCACGCGAACATTCCGAACCTGAAGAACCTCAACCCCGAGCTGGAGAACGTCACGTTCGACCCGGGCCGCAAGCAGTCGATCACCTGGCAGTCCGGATTCGCCGGCATCGCCTACAACCCGAAGGTCACCAAGCCGATCGAGAGCTTCGACCAGCTGCTCACCGACCCGGACATCAAGGGCAAGGTCACGCTGCTCACCGAGATGCGCGACACCGTGGGATTGACCCTGCTCGACCTGGGTTACGACTGCAGCGATTTCACCGACGACCAGTTCAACGAGGCGATCGCCAAGCTGCAGAAGGCCGTCGATGCGGGGCAGATCCGGCAGTTCACCGGTAACGACTACGCGCAGGGGCTGGTCTCCGGCGACATCGCCGCCTGCGCCGCCTGGACCGGTGACGTCGTCCAACTCCAGGCCGACAACCCGGATCTGAAATACGTGCTGCCGGAAAAGGGCTGCACCCTGTGGAGCGACAACTTCGTCATCCCGAAGGGCTCCAAGCACAAGAAGAACGCCGAAGAGCTGATCAACTTCTACTACGAGCCCGACATCGCCGCGGAGGTCGCCGACTACGTCAACTACATCTCCCCAGTGGTCGGGGCGAAGGAGGCGCTGCTCAAGACGGATCCGGATGTGGCCAACAATCCGCTGATCTTCCCCTCGGCGGACGTCATGAAGCGGGCGAAGGTGTTCATGGCGCTGGACGAGGACCAGGAGAAGCGCTACTCCGCCGCGTTCGCCAAACTGATGGGCTCATGACCGCGGCGACAGAGGCGAGCATGACGGAGTCCGCCGACGCCGTCGGCTCCGGCCTGCACGTACGGGGATTGGTCAAGAAGTACGGCGTCTTCACCGCGGTGGACGGCATCGATCTGGACGTGCCGGAGGGGTCGTTCTTCGCCCTGCTGGGCCCGTCCGGTTGCGGGAAGACCACCACCTTGCGCATGGTCGCCGGGCTGGAGGAGCCGACCAGCGGCGCCATCTACATCGGCGGCGACGATGTGTCCCGCAGGCGTGCCTACCAGCGTCCGGTGAACACCGTCTTCCAGAACTACGCGCTGTTCCCGCATCTGTCGATCTTCGAGAACGTGGCATTCGGCCTGCGCCGTCGCAGGGAGTCCAACATCGACAAGCGCGTGATGGAGATGCTCGAGCTGGTGGAGCTCGCGCATCTGGCGCAGCGCAAGCCGACCCAGCTGTCCGGCGGCCAGCAGCAGCGCGTGGCCGTGGTGCGTGCGCTGGTCAACCGGCCGCAGGTGCTGCTGCTGGACGAGCCGCTGGGCGCGTTGGACCTGAAGCTGCGGCGCCAGATGCAGCTGGAGCTCAAGCGCATCCAGATGGATGTCGGCATCACGTTCATCCATGTGACGCACGACCAGGAAGAGGCTATGACGATGGCCGACACCATCGCCGTCATGAACCAGGGCCACGTCGAGCAGTTGGGCGAGCCGGCCCAGCTCTACGAGAACCCGGTATCGGTCTTCGTCGCCAACTTCCTGGGCCAGTCGAACCTGCTGCGCGGCACCGCCTCCGGCAGCGAATCGGGCTGGATCACGGCGAGCACGCCGGCGGGCGCCCTGCGGATCCCGAAGGAGCGCTCCAGCGCCTCCGGCTCCGACGTCCTGGTCGGGGTGCGCCCCGAGAAGCTGCATGTGCACGAGTCGGCCGACGCCGGCGCGGTCGTGCCCGGGTCGCACAACTCGGTGACGGGTCGCATCGTGGACGCCTCGTTCATCGGCGTTTCCACCCAGTATCTGGTCGATATCGCCGGCGGCCAGCAGCTCACGGTGTTCAGCCAGAACACCGGGACATCGCTGCTGCGGCCCGGCACGGACGTGGTGCTGCACTGGGACGCCGCGCACACGTTCGCCCTGGACGGCGCCGAGGACGTGCGGTCCGGTCTCGACGACTCCGAGGCCGAGTGACCATGCGCCGAACCACGGAGACCGGGGCGCCGCTCCGGCCGCGCACGGTGGCGAGCCGATGAGCATCGCCGCAGCCCTTCCGTCCGCCGGTGGGCACTCCGCGCGCCCGGCCGGTGGACCCTCCGGCCGGGGCAAGCTGACCCCGTACTTCCTGCTGCTGCCGGCCGGGCTCGCGCTGCTGGTCTTCTATGTGCTGCCGACGATTACCCTGGCGACAACGTCATTGCAGACCGGCTCGCTGGAGAAGGGCTACACCCTCACCTGGCACTGGCCGACCTACGGCGAGGTGCTCACCCAGTACTGGCCGCAGTTCGCCCGGTCCTTCGGATACGCCGCCGGCGCCACGATTCTCGCGCTGATCATCGCGTATCCGCTGGCCTACACGATCGCGTTCAAGGCAGGGCGCTGGCGGAGCATCATGCTCACGCTGGTCATCGCCCCGTTCTTCACGTCATTTTTGATCCGCACCCTGGCCTGGCGGCAGATCCTGGCCGACGAGGGCCCGGTCGTCAGTTTCATGAAGTCCACAGGCCTGATGCACGTGACCGACTGGATCGGCATGACCCAGGGCCGCATCCTGGCCACCGGCACGGCCGTGGTGATCGGACTCGCCTACAACTTCCTGCCGTTCATGACGCTGCCTCTGTACAACTCGCTGGAGCGGATGGACCGGGGTCTGTTGAAGGCCTCCGAGGACCTTTATGCGAATTCCTGGACCACGTTCTGGAAGGTCACCTGGCCGCTGTCGCTGCCCGGCGTCGTGGGCGGCACGCTGCTCACCTTCATCCCGGCCGCCGGCGACTACGTGAACCAGCGCTTCCTGGGCACCATCGACAACACCATGGCGGGCAACGCGATCGACAGCCTGTTCCTGCAGCAACGCCAGTACCCGCAGGCCGCAGCGCTGTCCCTGGTGCTGATGGTGGCCATCATCGTGCTGGTGTCGGTGTACGTGAAGCGGTCCGGCACCGAGGAGCTGGTCTAGATGACGATGACGCTCCGCGGCGGCCATCGCGCACCTGCAGTCGCCCCGCGCGGCCGGTCCACCGCCGGCCGCTGGATTCGCGAACACCTCGTCGCGTTCTTCGGCATCCTCGCCCTGCTCTACCTGTTCGTGCCGATCTTCGTGGTCGTCATGTTCTCCTTCAACAAGCCCAACGGCCGGTTCAACTACACCTGGGTGCGATTCTCGTTCGACGCCTGGAAGGACCCGTGCGGCGTTTCCGGCATCTGCGATTCGCTGCTGATCAGCCTGAAGATCGGCGTGCTGGCCACGATCGCCGCGACCATCCTGGGGACCTTCGCCGCGTTCGCCATGGCCAGGCACCGCTTCCGCGGCAAGGCGGTCGCCAACATCCTGATCTTCCTGCCGATGGCGACCCCGGAGGTCGTCGCCGGCTCGTCGCTGCTCACGCTGTTCATCAATCTGGGCATCCCGCTCGGCCAGACCACGATCTTCATCGCACACGTGATGTTCTGCGTCAGCTTCGTCATCGTCACCGTCAAGGCGCGGCTCGCCAGCATGGACCCGCAGCTGGAGCAGGCCGCCATGGACCTGTACGCGAACCGGGTGCAGACGTTCGTCAAGATCACCTGGCCGCTGGTGCTGCCGGGCATCGTGTCCGGTGCGCTGCTGTCGTTCTCGCTGTCGTTCGACGACTTCATCATCACCAACTTCAACGCCGGCCAGACCGTCACCTTCCCCATGTACGTGTGGGGCGCCTACCAACGGGCACTGCCGGTACAGATCAACGTGATCGGCACCGCGATGCTGCTGGTGGCGCTGATCCTGGTCGTCGGCGGGCGGCTGGCCGCCAAGCTACGGTCCAAGTAGGGCACGACCATGTATGACGCAGCCCGGTGGCCCCGTGCCGGTCGCCGGATCGGGTCGTCCTCCGGGCGGCGCCCTGGCACCTCCGCGACGCATCCCCTGCCCGCGGTCCGCACCATGTGAAGGAGCATCATGACCCCGCAATCGGCCCGGGCTTCCCGGGCCGCAGCGGCATTGGCCGACGCCGAACCGACTTGCTGGTGGTTGGACGACGCCGACCGACCCGAGGCAGCACCGCCGCTCGCCGGCACCCGACGATGCGATCTGGCCGTCGTGGGAGGTGGTTACTCGGGCCTGTGGACGGCGCTGCTGGCCAAGCAGCGCGACCCCGCCCGGGACGTGGTCCTGCTGGAGGGCCGGACGATCGGCTGGGCCGCGTCCGGCCGTAACGGCGGGTTCTGCTCCGCGTCGCTCACCCACGGCCAGGCCAACGGGATGGATTGGTATCCGCGTGACATGCCTCGGCTGGAACGCCTGGGTCGGGAGAACCTCGCCGGGATCATCGCGACGATCGAGGAATTCGGCATCGACTGCAAACTGGAGCGAACCGGTGAGCTGTTGGTCGCCACCGAGCCCTACCAGCTGGAGGATCTCGAGGCGGAGTATCTGCGCGAGTTGGACTTCAGCGACAACGTGGAACTGCTCGACCAGGCGGGGATTCGTGCCCAGCTCGACTCGCCCACCTATCTCGGCGGGGTGTGGAACCGCGACGCCACCGTCATGGTCGACCCGGCCCGGCTGGCCTGGGGGCTGGCGGCGGCCTGCCGGTCACTCGGCGTGGAGATCCAAGAGCACTCGCACGTCACGTCACTCACCGCGGACGGCACCACGATGGTGCTGCAGACGGACGCGGGCACCGTGCGCGCGGATCGAGTCGCGTTGGGTACCAACGCATTCCCGTCGCTGCTGAGGCGGGTGCGGCCGTACATCATCCCGGTCTACGACTATGTGATGGCCACCGAGCCGCTCTCGCCGGCGCAGCTCGAATCGATCGGCTGGGCCAATCGGCAGGGCGTCGGTGACGCCGGCAACCAGTTCCATTACTACCGACTCACGGACGACAACTCGATCATCTGGGGCGGGTATGACGCGATCTACCACTTCGCCGGCCGGATCGACTCGTCGCTCACCCAGCGGCCGGCGACGTTCGCCCGGCTCGCGGAGCACTTCTTCGACACGTTCCCGCAGTTGGAGGGTGTGCGCTTCACCCACACCTGGGGTGGCGTGATCGACACGTGCTCGCGGTTCTTCCCCTTCTTCGGATCGGCGTACGGCGGCAGGGTGGCGCACGCCACCGGCTACACCGGCCTCGGTGTCGGGGCGACCCGGTTCGGCGCGCAGGTGATGCTGGACCTGCTCTCCGGCGCGGAGACCGAGCTCACCTCGCTGAAAACCGTTCGCTCCAAACCGATGCCGTTCCCACCGGAGCCGCTGCGCTCGGCTGTTGTGCAGCTGACCCGGTGGTCCCTGGCCCGCGCCGACGCGAATCAGGGCAGGCGCAATCTGTGGCTGAAGACGCTCGACCGGTTCGGCATGGGCTTCGATTCCTGATCGCATCTCTGAGCGCCCGCAGGCCGCGGGCGCCCGACAAGGAGGCATTCGATATGTCCGACCGGATGATGTTCGGCCCGGATTACACGTTCCTGGGGGTCCCACGCGCGTCGCTGGACGACGCGGCGACCCTCCCGGCCGGGGGCGCCGTCGTCCTGGGCGCCCCGTTCGATTCGGGAGTGTCGTACCGGTCCGGCGCCCGGTTCGGACCCGGTGCCATCCGCGCCGCCTGCTATCTGCCGCAGGACGGGTCCCGCCCGCACCTGGCGCTGCGGGTCGACCCGCTGGTGGACCTTCCCGTCGTCGATGCCGGCGATGTCACCATGCCGCCCGGCGAGATCCATCGGGCGCTGGCCGCGCTGCGCGGTGCGGTGACGACAGTCCTTGATGCGCAGGCGATCCCGGTGGTGCTCGGCGGTGACCACACCACGGCTATGGCCGACGTGCAGGCCCTGGCCGGGCACCACGGCGCGGGCCGGATCGCCGTCATCCATTTCGACGCCCACGCCGACACCGGCGATGTCGAGTTCGGGTCGCTGTACGGGCACGGGCAGCCGTTCCGGCGGCTGATCGAGTCCGGCGCGCTCGCCGGCAACCGGTTGATCCAGGTGGGCCTGCGCGGCTACTGGCCGGAACCGGAGACGCTGGAGTGGATGGCGCGGCAAGGCATCCGGTCGTTCGAGATGGCCGAGATCGGTGCCCGCGGCCTGGACGACGTGCTGACCGAGGTGCTGCAGGTCGCCGGCGACGACACCGACGGCGTGTTCCTGTCGGTGGACATCGACGTGGTCGACCCGGGCTCCGCCCCCGGCACCGGCACCCCGGAACCGGGCGGCCTGACCGCTCGGCAGCTGCTGGACGCCGTGCGCCGCATCGGCCGCGACTCGAAGCTGATCGGCATGGAGATCGTCGAGGTGGCGCCCTCCTACGACCACTCCGACGTCACCGCGCTGCTCGCCAACCGGGTCGTGGTGGAGACGCTGTCCGGCGTGGCGCGTCGGCGGGCGGACGCCGCCGCCGGGACCCGGTGGGACGAGACGGTTCCCGTGCTGTCCGGGCGGGCGAGCACGACTTCGGCACCATCGCGGCGCGCGGGCTCTGCTGCTCCCGGCAGGCTGCGCGTGCTGCTGGTGGGCGCCGGCGGGGTCGGCTCCGCGATCGCCGCGACCGCGGCCCGCCGCGACTACCTCGAGGCGATGATCGTGGCCGACTACGACCTCGAGCGGGCGCAGGGCTGTGTGGACCGCGTCGCCGACGGGCGCTTCGTCGCCGCGCAGGCGGACGCCACCGACACCGACGCCGTGGCCGGTCTGCTGAAGCGCTACGACTGCGACCTGCTGCTCAACGCCACCGACCCTCGTTTCGTGATGCCGCTGTTCGAGACTTCTCTGGCCTGCGGGGTGCACTACATCGACATGGCGATGTCGCTCTCGCAGCCGCACCCCACGGACCCCTACCGCGTACCCGGGGTGAAGCTGGGCGACGAGCAGTTCGCGCTGGCCGGCTCCTGGGAGAAGGCCGGCAGGCTTGCCCTGGTGGGGATGGGCGTGGAGCCGGGCCTGTCCGACGTCTTCGCGCGCTACGCCGCCGATCACCTGTTCTCGCAGATCGACGAGATCGGGGTGCGCGACGGCGGCAATCTGGAGGTGGAGGGCTACTCGTTCGCGCCCACCTTCTCCATCTGGACCACCATCGAGGAATGCCTCAATCCGCCGGTGATCTACGAGCAGGGCCGCGGCCACTTCACCACGGCACCGTTCAGTGAACCGGAGATCTTCGACTTCCCGGAGGGCATCGGCCCGGTGGAATGCGTGAACGTGGAACACGAGGAGGTGCTGCTGATCCCGCGCTGGGTCGACGCGAAGCGGGTGACGTTCAAGTACGGACTGGGCCGTGAGTTCATCGAGATCCTGAAGATGCAGCACACGCTCGGGCTCGACCAGGTCGGGAAGGTGCAGGTCGGTGACGTGGCTGTCTCCCCGCGTGACGTCATCGCGGCGCTGCTGCCCGACCCGGCCACCTTGGGTGACAAGATGCACGGCAAGACCTGCGCGGGAACCTGGGTGCGCGGCACCGGCACCGACGGCTCACCCCGCGAGGTGTACCTGTACCACGTCGTGGACAACGACTGGTCCATGCGCGAGTACGGGTCCCAGGCGGTGGTGTGGCAGACGGCCGTCTGCCCGGTGATCGCCATGGAGCTCATCGCGAACGGAACCTGGTCCGGCGCGGGCGTTCTCGGCCCCGAGGCGTTCGACGCGCAGCCGTTCCTGGATCTGCTCACCGAGTACGGCTCGCCCTGGGGTCTGCGCGAGCAGGCCCCGTCGGTGCCGGACTGACGGTTGCCGGTTCGGCGGCGGGTGCCGGCCGGTCAGCCCGTGAGCTCGGCGAGGCAGGCGTCGAACATCGCCGTGTGGGCGTCCACGTCGGCCTCGGTGGTCGCCGGGCTCATCAGCGCCATGTTGTGGAACGGGGTGAGCAGGATGCCCCGGTTCAGCGCGTAGAGGTGCAGGTACTGCTGCAGCTCGAAGTCGTCGGCGGCCGCGGCGTCAGCGCCGTCGTGCGGCAGATCCGGCGAGAACGCATACTCGGCGCGGCATCCCAGGCGCGTGACGTGCCACGGCAGACCGTGCCGCTCAATGGCGGCGGCGACGCCGTCGGCCCAGCGCTCGGCCAGCGGGATCATGCGGTCGAAGGCGGCAGGGGTCAGCACGGACCCCAGAGTCGCCGCCATCGCCGTCATCGACAGGGCGTTTCCGGCCAGGGTGCCGCCGATGCCGCCCACGTCGATGTCCTCCAGCGCCACGACCTTCTCGACCCGGGCGGCCACGGACGCGGACATGCCGAACGTGCCGCACGGGATGCCGCCGCCGATGGCCTTGCCGATCACCAGGAAGTCCGGATCCAGGCCGTTCGCCGCGGTGTAGCCGCCGGGCCCGGCGCAGATCGTGTGCGTCTCGTCGATGACGAGCAGCGCGCCGTAGCGGGCGGTCAGCTCCCGGACGGCGTCGTGGTAGCCGGGGTCCGGCAGCACGATGCCGATATTGGTCAGCGCCGGCTCCATCAGCACCGCAGCGACGTCACCCGTGGCGAGAGCGGCTGCCAGGGCGTCGATGTCGTTGAACGGAACGACGATCGTGGTCTGGGCAGTGTCGACCGGCGGGCCGATGTTGGAGCGGCGGTTCACGGTGCGGCCGGTCTCGTCCAAGGTGGCGAATGCCTCGTCCACGGACCCGTGGTAGCAGAAGTCGTGGACGACGATCCTGCTGCGGCCGGTGAGCGCCCGGGCGTAGCGGATCACGTGCCGGTTCGCGTCGGTGGCGCTCAAGGTGAATTGCCAGTACGGCAGGCCGAACCGCGCGGAGAGCTCGGTGGACACCGCGATCGACGCCTCGCCGGGCAGCATCGTGGTGATCCCATCTGGCAGCGATGTCGTCACTGCCGCAACGGTTTCCGCCGGCGAATGCCCGGCCATGGCACCCGTGTCGCCGAGACAGAAGTCGATGTAGTCCAGTCCGTCCGCGTCGGCGAAGTGCGCGCCCGCCGCGCGGGACACGAACACCGGGAAGTCGCCGGGCCATTTCGCCATCCAGCTCATCGGCACACCGTGCGGCATGTGCTCGGACGCCCGGGCGAACAGGCCCGCCGACGCCGGGTGGCGAGTGACGAAGTCCTCGCGCTCACGGGCATGCAACCGGCGTAGTCGGTCTCGATCCACCATCACTCGATCCTGCCAGGCGACCGGCGGCAGCGGCGGCAGCCTGATGTGCGTGTCACCGGAACCGCTTCCCGGAACGGCGCGTTGCCGGCTCGGCGCGCACGGCGCGACCGGTATGCCCCGTTCGGGGCGATACGGAAGAGGCCGCGTTTGCGCGCGCAGCCGTCAACGCTTCGGCCTACAGGTACTGCCCGGTACCGCGCGCCATGGCGCCGTCCGGCGTCCCGCCGGCCGGCAGCTGACCGCGCCGCATCTGCTCCAGCTGCATGCGCGCCGCCATCTGCTGGGCGAACAGGGCGGTCTGCAGGCCGTGGAACACGCCCTCCAGCCACCCGACGAGCTGCGCCTGGGCGATCCGCAACTCTCCTTCCGACGGAACCGAATCGTCGGTGAACGGCAGGGACAGTCGCTCCAACTCGTCGCGCAGTTCCGGGGTCAGCCCGGATTCCAACTCCTCGATGGACTTCGCGTGGATTTCCTTCAGCCGCACGCGGCTCGCCTCGTCCAGCGGGGCGGCGCGCACCTCCTCGAGGAGTTGCTTGATCATGGTGCCGATGCGCATCACCTTGGCCGGTTCGCCGATCGCCGAGGCGGCGCCGTCGTCGGAGTCCTCGCCGGCCGGCATCGGCATCATGGCGACCGGCTGGCCGTCCGGGCCGACGACCACGATCCGCCGCTGCTCGGCCTGTTCATTGCCCTGGGCTTCATCGCTCATCGCAGCACCAGCCTTCCTGTCGTCTCGTGTACCCATCTTTGCAGCCGGCACACCCGCAGTGGTCCGATCGGTCCGCCTACGGCAGCGTGAGCACCACTTTTCCGATCACCGAGCCGCCCCGCAGCAGTTGATGAGCACGCTCCGCCTCGCGCATGGGCAGCCGTCGGCCGATCACCGGCCGGACGGCCCCGGAGGCGATCACCGGCCAGATGCGTTCGCGCACCGCGGCGACGACCTCCGCCTTCGACCCGTCTCCCGTCACCGGGCGGGTGCGCAATTGGGTGCCGATCACGCCGGCCCGCTTGGCCATGAGTGCCGAGAGGTCCAGCTCGGCGCGGGGCCCGCCGAGGAGCCCGATGACGACGAGGCGTCCGCCGTCCGCCAACGCGGCGATATTGCGCGACAGGTAGTCCGCCCCCACCACATCCAGGATCACGTCGGTGCCGCGCCCGCGGGTCGCTTCCATCACGCGCATGACGAAATCCTCGCGACGGTAGTCGATCGCGATCTCCGCGCCCAGATCCAGCGCCGCCGAGCACTTCTCGGATGTCCCCGCGGTGGCCGCGACGCGCGCGCCGAGCCACCGGGCGATCTGGATCGCCATGGTGCCGATACCGGACGCGCCGCCGTGCACCAGCAGCCATCGGCCGGCCCGCAGACCTGCCGTCATGACCAGGTTGGACCACACCGTGCAGACGACCTCCGGCAGGCCGGCGGCATCGACCAGCCCGAGCCCCGGCGGGACCGGAAGCACCTGCACGGCGGGCACGGCGACCCGCTCGGCGTACCCGCCCCCGGCGAGCAACGCGCACACCCGGTCCCCGACGGCGAAGCCGCGAGCGGCGTCATCCGCGTCCGTGCCCGATCCGCCGATGGCGGCGACGGTGCCCGAGCACTCCAGGCCGATGATGTCGGAGGCGCCCGGCGGCGGCGCGTACCGGCCGCGCGCCTGCAGCAGGTCCGCGCGGTTGACCCCGGCCGCCGCCACGTCGATCAGCAGCTCGCCCGGCCCGGCCACCGGATCGGGGACCTCGCCCCAGGTGAAGGTGCCGGTGGAGTCGGAGACCGTGGCGGCGAACATTCCTACACCGTAGTGCCGCGGCGATGCCGGTGCGGGCGGTGGCTCAGTCCCGCTGCAGCACGGCCGTGATGGTCACCTTGTTGCTGTTGATCCACACGTCGGAGTACTCGATGGCGTCGCCGGCGTCCGTGAAGCTGACCTGCTCGAGGTAGAGCACCGGGGCGCCCGGCTCGAGTCCGAGATTCGCTGCGACCTCGCCACCCGCGGCCTGGGCACTGATCGACCGCCTTCCCTCGGCGATGGTGATGCCGTAGTGGGTGGCCAGTACGTCGAACAGGGCGATGCGCTCGAAGTCCAGCGCCTCGATCCCGGGGCAGCGGTCCGCTCGCACGTAGTTGACCAGGTAGGCCAGTGGGCCCTGGTCGGCGACGAAAACCCGCTGCAAGGTGAGTCCCTGGGTGGCGGGGGCAGCGCCGAGTACGGTCTGCACCGGCAGCGGCAGCCGTCCGACGGCAGCGGAGACGACCTCGCGGCGGAACGAAAAGCCTTGCGCGGCCAGGTCTTCGCTGAGCGAGCGGAAGCGCTGGGCAATCGACGTGGCGACGATGGGCGCCACGAAGGTGCCGCGTCCGCGCCGCGGCACCAACAGTCCCTGGGTGGTGAGCGCGGCGAGCGCCCGTCGCAGGGTGCCACGATTGACGCCGAGCTGCGTGGCGAGCGCGGGTTCCGGGGGCAGTCTGCGACGAGGCGCCCAGGAGCCGTCCACGATGAGCGCGCGCAGGGCCTGCTCGATCTGGCGGTGCAGCGGCTCCGGCCCCGATCGGTCGAACGGCACGGCCGGGGCGCTGAGATCGGGCAGGGCAGCCGGCGGATCGGCGTCATGTGCGCTGCGCGCCACAGCCGCGTCTCCATCCTTCCCGCGAGTACTGAGCACCGGTGCACCGTCCCGTCAGTAGCTCGAGGTGCTGGCGGCGCCCGAGCCGGTCACGATCGAGATCCCCGAGCTGGTGCCCAGCAGCACGGCGCCGGCATCCAGCAGCGACACGGCTTGCGGAAGGGTGGTGATCCTGCCGGAGGCCTTCACCTGGACCCCGTCCCGGGCGCGGCCGACCAGATAGTGGATGGACGTCGGGTTCGCCACCTCGACCGCGCCACTGGAGGCGTTCTTCAGATAGGCGGCGCCGGCGTCCATGGCGAGGTCGACGGCGCGGTCGCGCAGCGCCGGGGTGAGCAGCGGCAGCTCCAGCATCACCTTGACGGGGATGCCAGCGGCGACGACACCGGCGATGTCCGACTCGAACTCGCGCTCCATGCCGCTCTTCAGCCAGCCGATCTGCACGCCGATGTCCACCTGCTGTGCGCCCGCCTCGGCGATCGCGCGGGCCTCGGCGGCCTTGCCCGCGGACGTCATGACGCCGACCGTGGGGAAGTCCAGCGCGGAGGCCACCTGCACGCCTGTTCCCTTCAGCACGTCGACGGCGAGCGATACCCAGCTGGCGGGCACCATGGCTGCGTTGAAGCCGTACCGGACGGCCTCCTCGCAGTGCGCGATCATCTCGTCACGCGTGATACCGGCGGCGATGAGGGTGTGCTGGATGTACGGGGCGAGCGATGCCGGGTCGTCGGCGGAGTACGTCATGTCGGGTCCTCGTGGTTCTTGTGGTTCGAGATCGGATGGGGTTGCGGATGCCGGCCGCTTGCATGCAACAGCGCGCGGATGTCATCGGGGGTCGGCAGGCCAGGCGTGGCCTCGTGCTTGCTGACCGAGAAGGCGCCGGCTGCCGCCGCGAAATGTGCTGCAGCGACGGGGGATTCGCCCCGGCACAGCGCCACGGCCAATGCCGCGTTGAAGGCGTCTCCGGCGCCGGTGGTGTCAACGACGGAGGTCGGACGGATCGCGTCGACATGCATCCGGGCGCCGGACGGCTCGTCCACATAGGCACCGTCGGCACCTGCTGTGAGCACGATCGTGGCCGTGTACATCCGGCGCAACCGGTCCAGGATCTCGCTCACGCCGGCGGTGTCGTCCAGGCCGGCGAGCACTCGTGCCTCGCCGAGGTTCGGCGTGAGGTAGTCCACGAACTGCCGGGCGTCGGCAGGGAGGTCGCGGGCGGGGGCCGGGTTGAACAGTGCCGGTACGCCGTGGTGGTGCGCCGTGCGCAGCGCCGCCACCACGGTGGCGACGGGGATCTCGTTGCACACCATGAGCAGTTGCGCGGAGGCGATGGATGCGGCGAACGTGTCGACATGCTTCGGTCCGAGTCGGTCCAGGGCACCCGGCGCGATGATGATCCGGTTCTCGCCGCCGGACTCCACCAGGATGACGCCCACCATGGTCGCGGCATCCACGGTGACGACACCGGACTCGTCCACGCCCTCGGCGCGCCAGAGCGACCGCGCGGCGGCGCCGAACTCGTCCTTGCCCACGGCGGTGAGCAGGCGCACCTCTGCGCCCAACCGCGCCGCGCCGATCGCCTGGTTCGAGCCCTTGCCACCGGCCCCGGCGGAGAAGGTGGCGCCCGCCACCGTCTCCCCGGCCTGGGGCACGGCCGTCACGCGCATGGTCAGTCCCGCGCCGTAGCTGCCGACCACCGCGATCCGTGGCGACTGATCGGATCCCGTCATTCGGTGCCCCCGGATCGCGCAATACCGCGTGTAGACATGCACTAAACATAAGGCTTGCCGCCGTGATTGACAAGGCGCACGCGGTGCTCCACACTCGGATGAGCGCTGAGATGTCGCTCGCATCACGGGCGCTGGCTGTGGTGCCTTGACAGTAAACATGAAGTGAACGTGACAGCGTTGCGGTGAGCACCTACGGCGCTCGGAATACAAAGACGGCGCGCCTCGCGCGCCCGGACAGCGGAGGCGCCATGCCGATTCCCCTGGTGATCGACACCGATACCGCGCAGGACGACTGCGTGGCGATCCTCGTCGGTCTGTTGGATCCGGAGGCCGACCTGAAGGCGATCACCATGGTGGCCGGGAACGTCGGCTTCGATCAGCAGGTGCGCAACGCCTTTCTGACCATGTCCGTGGCCGGCCGGCTCGGCGATGTTCCGGTTCATCTGGGATGTCGGCAGCCGTTCCTGCGCCCGTGGGTGAGCGCCGAGAACGTGCACGGCGACGGAGTCGGGGGACTGTCGATCGACACGACTGGCCTGGCCACCGACCCCGAGCACGGCGTCGATGCTCTGATCCGGCTCGCGGCCGAGAATGCCGGCGAACTCCGCATTGTGGCCATCGGGCCGCTCACCAACATTGCGCTGGCGGCGGCCAAGGACCGCGACTTCGTGCGCAACGTCAAGTCGCTGTACATCATGGGCGGATCCAACAACGGGCGCGGCAACATCACGGCCGCCGGCGAATTCAACTTCTACGTCGATCCGGAGGCCGCCAAGGCCGTGTTCGCGGCCGGCTTCACCATCGTGGTGATCCCGTGGGACAGGCTCACCCTTCGCGATGCCGTGTTCGGTGCGCGGCGGCTGGAGCGCATCGCCGCGATCGGAACACCGCTGGCCGACTTCTTCACCACGATCGTGGGTGCGACCCTGGACTTCGATCGGAGCGTCGGAATCGACGGGTCGACCCATCCGGATTCGCTCACGGCCGCCGTGCTGCTGCACCCGGAGCTGGTGACCGAAAGCGCCTCTTACCACGTCGATGTCGAAGCCGGCTCGGAGCTGACGCGCGGCTACTCCGCGATGTCCTGGGGGGTGCATGGCCTCGAGTCGAATGCCACCGTCATCGAGTCGGTCGATTCCGATGCGTTCTTCGAATACATTGCCGGCCTGCTCGCGCAGCCGACCGAGCCGTCCCGGCCGGTGCGTACGCGGGCTGCCGCGTCATAGCTGCTCTCTACTCGGACCACGGTGGAACTGTCCGTCCCGCTTGCCGCTGGCTCAGTAATATGTAACATATTACTGAGCGGAACAGCCACCGGCACCGCGTGTGCGGACCGTCACCGAGGAGCAAGACATGAATGACGCCACCCCGTGGCGCGGCGTGATCGTCGCAACCGCACTGCCGATTCGCGACGACCTGTCGGTCGACTTCGATGCGTACGCCGAGCATGTCGCGTGGCTGGCGTCCCAGGGTGTGGACGGCGTCGCGCCGAACGGCTCGCTCGGCGAGTACCAGACGCTGACCGCCGAGGAGCGGATGCGCGTCGTCGAGGTCGCCGTGCAGGCCTCGCCCGACGGATTCGTGGTGATGCCCGGCGTCGGCGCATACGGGGCGATGGAGTCGAGGCGGCTGGCCGAACAGGCGGCGCAGGCCGGCGCCCAGGCGGTCATGGCACTGCCGCCCAACACCTACCCGGCGGACGAGCGCTCGCTGCTCGAGCACTTCCGGGAGATCGCCAAAGCCGGGCTGCCCGTCTCGGCCTACAACAACCCCATCGACACCAAGGTGGACCTGACTCCGCCGCTGCTGGCCCGGCTGTACGGCGAAGGCCTGATCGTCGCGGTCAAGGAGTTCTCCGGCGACGTCCGCCGCATCTACGAGATCGGCGAGCTGGCCCCGGGTCTCGACCCGATGATCGGCACCGACGATACCGTGCTGGAGGTGGCGCTGGCCGGCGCCAAGGGCTGGGTCGCCGGCTACACGAACGCGTTCCCGGTCTCCACGATGGACCTGTATCGCGCCTGCATGGCCGGGGACCTGGCGACTGCCCTGCCGCTGTACCGGCTCCTGCACCCACTGTTGCGCTGGGACTCGAAGACGGAGTTCATCCAGGCCATCAAGCTGTCCATGGAGATGGTGGGACGCCCCGGTGGCCGGTGCCGCCCGCCCCGCCAGCCGCTGTTGCCCGAGCAGGAGGCCGCTGTCCGGGCCGCGACCGAGGCCGCAATCGCCGCCGGGCTGCACTGAGACCTTCCGCCGTCCCGGCCGGCGCCGTGGGCGGGAACTGCGTCATACCAAGGGGTTCGGATGCGATCGATCAAGGTGCTGCACGCTGTGGACTCGCACACGGAAGGCATGCCCACGCGCGTCATCACCGGCGGGGTCGGTGTCCTGCCCGGCACCACTATGGCCGAGCGGCGCACCTGGTTCCTGGAAAACTCCGACGACCTGCGCACGCTGCTGATGTACGAGCCGCGCGGGCACGCCTCCATGTCCGGCGCGATCCTCCAGCCGCCCACCCGTCCGGACGCCGATTTCGGCGTGCTCTTCATCGAGGTCTCCGGCTGCCTGCCGATGTGTGGGCACGGGACCATCGGCGTGGCAACGGTTCTCGTCGAAACCGGCATGGTCCCGGTGGTCGAGCCGGTGACCACGATCCGGCTGGACACGCCCGCGGGCCCGGTGGTGGCCACGGTCGACGTACGCGACGGGCATGCCGAGCGGGTGACCATCGCCAACGTTCCGTCATTCTCGGTGGTGTTGGACGGCCACGTCTCGGTGCCCGCACTCGGCGAGGTGCGCTACGACCTCGCGTACGGCGGAAACTTCTACGCCATGGTGGAACTCGCCGAGGTCGGGCTGCCGTTCGACCGGGCGGCGAAGGACGAACTGCTGGGGGCCGGCCTGGCCATCATGGCCGCCATCAACGCTGCGGACGAGCCGGTGCACCCGCTGGATGCGACCATCCGTGGCTGCCACCACGTCGCTCTCATCGCCCCTGGCTCGGATGCGCGGCACTCGCGGCACGCCATGGCCATTCACCCCGGGTGGTTCGATCGCTCCCCGTGCGGTACCGGCACCAGCGCACGGATGGCGCAGCTGCACGCGCGGGGAATGCTCGCCCTGGACACGGACTTCGTCAACGAGTCGTACATCGGAACCCGTTTCGTCGGAAGGCTTGTCGGCCTCGACCGTGTCGGTCGTTATGACGCGGTCCGCCCCACCATCACGGGTCGGGCATGGGTCACCGGAACCGCGCAGTACATGCTCGACCCCACCGATCCGTTCCCGGCGGGCTTTTTGTTGTAACCCTCCCGAACATGACGCCGCCGGCTGCCTCCCGGCAGTCCGGCCCGGGCAGAAAGAATGCAGACATGATCGAAATCCGTTCCGCCGCAGCCGGTACGGCTGCTGCGCCGTGACGGCCCCGACCGGCGCAGTGGAATTCTCGCCGGCACAGATGGCTTCGCAGCCGAGCCTCCGGGAACAGGTGACCGAGGTGCTGCGGGGCTCCGTGATCACCGGCGCGATGCGGCCGGGCGAGCTGTACTCGGTGCCCGCGCTGGCGGAGAAGTTCGGCGTGTCCGCCACACCGGTGCGCGAGGCGATGCTCGACATCGCCAAGGAGGGCCTGGTCGAAGCGGTGCGCAACAAGGGTTTCCGCGTGACCGAGCCGACCGACGATGAACTCGACGACGTCAACGACCTGCGGATGCTGATCGAGGTGCCCACCTGCGCACGCATCGCGGGTGGCTACTCGTCGGCGTGGGATGCCGAGCTCGACGCCCTGCGCGCGCTTGCGGGTCAGATCGTCGCTCATGCCGGAAAGTGCGATCTCGTCGCCTATGTCGAGGCGGATCGCCATTTCCATCTGCGACTGCTGGCACTCGCGGGCAACGCCGAGCTGGTGGACGTGGTCGGGCGGCTGCGCGCGCGCAGCCGCCTCTACGGGTTGGAGCGCCTGGCCCAGCAGGGAACGCTGGGCCGGTCCGCGGCGGAGCATTTCGAGCTGCTGGACGCAGTCGTAGCGCGCGATCCGGCCCGTGCCGCCGACGTGATGCGCCGTCATATCCGCCACGTCCGCGGCCTCTGGGCAGGGCGCGGCGCGAACGATACCGCCGTGACGAAGCCGCAGCGTAGGTCGATGCGAGCGTAGCGAGTGTCGGCCGCAGCGGAGGCGAGGAGCGGCGCGAACGATACCGCCGTGACGAAGCCGCAGCGTAGGTCGATGCGAGCTTGAGGGGTGACGTGGCCGTAGTGCAGGGTGTCACGAGCGCCAGCGAGTGCCGCCCGGAACGGAGGCAAGGAACGCCTCAGATGGTTGGCGCGAGTGTCGGCCGCAGCGGAGGCGAGGAGCGGCGCGAACGATACCGCCGTGACGAAGCCGCAGCGTAGGTCGATGCGAGCTTGAGGGGTGACGCGGCCGTAGTGCAGGGTGTCACGAGCGCCAGCGAGTGCCGCCCGGAACGGAGGCAAGGAACGCCTCAGATGGTTGGCGCGAGTGTCGGCCGCAGCGGAGGCGAGGAGCGGCGCGAACGATACCGCCGTGACGAAGCCGCAGCGTAGGTCGATGCGAGCTTGAGGGGTGACGCGGCCGTAGCGGCGCTAGCCGAGATCGGTAGCGCCGAACGTGTCGCAGCGATTCGCGTCGCCGGTGGAATAGCCTGTCCGGAACCACGTCTGGCGCTGCGCGGCGGTCCCGTGCGTGTACTGCGACGGGTCCGGATTCCGTCCGCCCAGGTGCGCCTGGATCCAGTCGTCGCCGATCCTGCCGGCGGTCTCCACAGCGCCCTCGATATCGGCGTCGGTGATGTCGCTGATCAGCACCTGCCCGTCGTCCCCGGGGACGGTGGAGGCGTGCTCGGCCCACACGCCGGCGAAGCAGTCCGCCTGCAGCTCCAGCCGCACCGAGTCCGACTCGGGCCCGGAGCGGGTCGTCATGGTGTCCATCGTGCCGAGCAGGTCCTGTACGTGATGACCGTATTCATGGGCGATCACATAGGCCTGCGTGAACGTGGAAGCGTCTGCGCCGAAACGGGTCTCGAGGTCGTTCCAGAATGAGAGGTCGATGTAGACGGTCTTATCGCTGGGACAGTAGAACGGGCCCATCGAAGCGCTGCCCTGGCCACAGCCGGTGGATGTACTGCCGGAGTAGAAGACCGTGGGCGAGGACGTATAGGCCGTGCCGCTGCCTCGCAGCGCCGACTTCCAGTACGCCTGCACGGAATTGACGATCGCCACGACCGCGCAGTCGTCGTTCGCCGCGGCGTCGGCGCCGGTGCGGCAGGACGCCTCCAGTTCGGAGTTGTCCGCCGCCTGGTTCCCGGCGGACGCGCCGCCCAACTGTTCCAGCAGCCCACCGGCGACGCTGCCGTCGCCCCCACCGCCCGTCATGGCGATGATGACTGCGACGATCACGCCGACCAGCCCGAGCCCGCCACCGGCGGCACCGATTCGGCCGCCGGGAAAGCCCCCGCCTCCGCGCCGGTCCCGCACCTGAGAGGTGTCCAGACGGGCGCCGCGATTGAATCTCATGGCTGCTCCTCGTGGTCCCGGTGGTGCGCGGTTCGCGACCGCGGTGGCATCGAGTATGACGCCGCCCGGGGCGATTGCCTATGTCTGGGCCGTGGCCCCGTGGCCCGATTCACATCAGGCAATTTTGCGCAATGCGCAAGGCACGGTTACCGTGGAGTTCATGAACACCGCAACGCACGGTCTCGGGGCGCCCTCCAAGGATCCGGTGGCCGGTCAGGCACTCGCCGGGCCGACGACGGACCCCATGGACACCGTGAGCCTGCGCGAGCGGAAGAAGGACGCCACCCGGAGGGCTCTGGCCGAACATTCGCTTCTGCTCGCGCAGAGCCGCGGCTACGCCGGGTTCACGATCGCGGATCTGGTGGCGGACGTGGGCGTCTCGCGACGTACGTTCTCCAACTACTTCGCGTCGAAAGCGGAGTGCGTCGCTGCCGTCACCGATGGTTGGCTGGACGATGTACTGGACGCAATCAGGAGTGCGCCGCCCGACGCGAGCCTGCTCGACGTGCTGCAGACCGGTCTGATCGCCGTCGCGCAGGATGGCGCCGAACGCTGGGGCGCGCTGCAAGAGGTTGCCGAGACCGCGCCGGAACTACAGGCGCAGATGCTTGCGGGCGACGAAATCGTCGCCGAACTGGTGACCGGCGAGGTGGCGCGCCGCACGACGCTGGGACCGGACGATATCCGCGTCAGGCTGCTGGCCGCTTTCGCAGTGACCGCGGGCCGCGAAGTGCTGACTCGCTGGGCCGCCACTCGGACGGCAACCGGTGGTGCCGTGGGCAATGCCGAGCTCGCGGATCTGCTCGGAACCGCATTCTCCATCATCGATCTCGGTGGGCTGCCTACTCCGCCGCGCACCTGACCAAGGTCCGACCCCTTGCCGACGAGCGACGGGCTCGCCGGCGGATCCACTTCGACGTCAAGAAGGTTGTCATGGCACGCGTGTTGTACCGCATCGGACGATTCGCCTCCCGCAAGCGCTGGGCGGTGCTCGCCGCATGGTTGGTCGCGCTGATCGGCCTGGGCGGCGCCGCGCTGGGCCTCAGCGGCACGCTGACCGACTCGGTGACGATCCCCGGCACACCGGCTCAGCAGGCCATGGACGAGATGGCCGCGAAGATGCCCGCGTACGCCGGTGCTACCGGACGCGTGGTGTTCGCCGCGCCGGAAGGCCACACGCTGGCGGAATCCGCGTACTCCCAGGCGATCTCGTCCATGCTGACGAAGTCCGCTGGGCTCGAGTCGGTGATCACGGTGGTGAGCCCGTTCGACGCCAAGGCGATCTCCCGCGACGGCCGCGTCGGCATGGCACAGCTCGTGTTCCAGGGCCAGGTCACCGAGGTGCCCGAAGCGACGCAGAGCAGCTTGGCGAGCCTGGCTGCGGAGTACTCGGTCGGCGGGATGAGCGTCGATCTCTCCGGTGCCGCCGTGAAGCAGATGCCGTCGATCGGTTCGACGGAGGGTCTCGGCGTGGTGATCGCGCTCGTGGTGCTGCTGATCACGTTCGGCTCGGTGGTCGCTGCGGGTCTGCCCCTGCTCACCGCGCTGATCGGCGTCGGTGTCGGTATGGCCGGGATCATGATCGTCTCCGGCTTCGTCGACATGTCTTCCACCGCTCCCATTCTCGCGCTGATGCTGGGCCTCGCCGTCGGAATCGACTACGCCCTTTTCATCGTCAACCGGCACCGGTTGCAGTTGCGTGACGGGATGCCGGTCGAGGAGTCCATCGGCCGCGCGGTGGGGACCGCCGGCTCGGCCGTGGTCTTCGCGGGGCTCACCGTCGTGATCGCTCTGGCGGCGCTGACCGTGGTCGGTATTCCGTTCCTGTCCGTGATGGGTATCGCCGCAGCCGCCACCGTGGTGATGGCTGTCGCGGTGGCGATCACGCTGGTGCCGGCGCTGCTCGGTTTCGCCGGGAAGAAGGTGCTGCGCCGCAAGGATCGGGCCCGTGCCGCCGCCGCTATGGGGGGCTCCGACGCCCGGGAGAGCGGCAGCATCCGGGCGAAGCATGCCGCGGCGGCCGACACCATCGACGCTGCCGCTCCGCGCACCAAGCGCTGGGCGGCGTTCGTGGGGCGGCGCCCGATCGCAGTGCTGGTGGCCGGCGTCATCGCACTGGGAGTGCTCGCCGTACCTGCGTTCTCGCTGCGGATGGGACTCCCGGACGACGGCACCGCGGCGCCGTCCACCACGCAGCGGCACGCCTACGATCTCATCTCGGGTGCTTTCGGACCCGGGGCCAACGGTCCGCTCGCCGTCACCGTGCAGCCGGCGGATCCGGCCGGCCTCAGCCAGGCGTTGCTGGGTACGGTCGGGAGCTTGGCGAAGCTGCCCGGTGTGGTGGCAGCGCAGCCGGCGGGTGCGAGCCCCGACGGAAGCATGGGCATGATCCAGGTGATACCGGCGACCGGGCCGGGCGAGGCCGCGACCGAGGATCTGGTGCACGAAATCCGGGCGATGGCACCGGGCCTCGGGCAGAGCCTGGGTGCATCGATCGACGTCACCGGACAGACCGCGATGCAGATCGATGTCTCGGACAAGCTCGCCGCAGCGTTGCCCGTGTACCTGGCGATCGTGGTGGGGCTGGCGCTGATCCTGCTGCTGGTGGTGTTCCGGTCGATCCTGGTGCCGCTGAAGGCGGCCCTCGGGTTCCTGCTCACGATCGCGGTCAGCTTCGGGCTGGTGGTTGCGGTCTACCAGTGGGGCTGGCTGGGCGCGCTCTTCGGCGTGCACACGCCCGCGCCGATCGTCAGCTTCCTGCCGATCATCCTGGTCGGCGTGCTGTTCGGCCTCGCCATGGACTACGAGGTGTTCCTGGTCTCCGGAATGCGCGAGGCATGGGTGCACCAGGGTTCCCAGGTCGGCGCGAAAGCAGCTGTGCAGCGCGGCTTCTCGGCCGGGTCCAAGGTGGTCACTGCGGCGGCCATCATCATGGGCAGCGTGTTCGGGGGCTTCATCATGGCGCCGGACACGATCATCGCCTCCATCGGATTCGCGCTCGCACTCGGTGTGCTGGTCGATGCCTTCGTGGTGCGGATGACGCTCGTCCCCGCGATCATGTCGCTGATGGGCAAGCATGCGTGGTACCTGCCGAAGTGGCTGGACCGAATCCTGCCGAACGTGGACATCGAGGGTGCCGCCCTCGGCAAGAAGGACGAGGTGCGGGAGCTGAGTCCGGCCTGAGCGCGGTTTTCCCACGGGTTGACTGCCTCAGCGGAGCCTATTCGCTCCGCTGTGGCAGTCGATTCGGAAGGGGGAGGGTACGCGGCGGGCGCTGTTACCCTTGCAACGGAGGCGTGTCCGAGTGGCCGAAGGAAGCCGCCTTGAAAGCGGCCAGGTGTAACAGCCTCGGGGGTTCGAATCCCTCCGCCTCCGCCGGTGTCGCGACTCACCTTTCGCGCATCATGTGTCGCCTATGTCGTGAACCCAGACACCTCCGCCTCCGCCGATCGCCGCGTCGTCCCATCAGGTCGGCGTAGCCGCCGGACCGGGCAGTACGGCGCGGGCTCAGCGCTTCCAGGATCGGGCCGCTGCCAGGAATGCATCATTCCCCGCCGCGAGACCGATCGTCACCCTTACCCCGCCGGACTTGTCCGAGAACGGCCGAACGATGACGCCGCCCTCCTCGCAGTGCCGGGCGAAGTCCGCGGAACGCTCGCGTAGTGGCAGCCACAGAAAGTTCGCCTGCGACTCGGGGACCTCGTACCCGGCCTCGCGCAGCGCGGCCAGCACCCGGGTGCGCTCGGCGACGATCTCGTCCAGCCGCCGCTCCAGCTCCGGCCGAGCTGCGTCGGACAACGCCGCGACCCCCGCCACCTGCGCGAGTTTGTTCACGGCGAACGGCAGCGCGACCTTCTGGATGGCGCCGATCACGTCCGGCGCGCCGATCGCGTAGCCGACGCGCAGCCCGGCCAGCCCGTAGGCCTTGGACAGGGTGCGCAGCGATACCACATTGGGTCGGGTCAGCGCCGCCGCGATGCCGTCGGCCGCGGTGGCATCGCGCACGAACTCCACGTAGGCCTCGTCCACCGCGACCAGCACCCGCTCCGGCACCGAGTCCAGGAATTCGGTGAGTTCGGATTCCGTCACGACCGTGGAGGTCGGATTGTTCGGCGTGCACACGAACACCAGGCGGGTGCGGTCGGTGACGGCGGCCGCGAGCGCCGCCAGGTCGAGGCGGTGGTCGGCGGCGACCGGCACCGTGACGGGCACCGCGCCCACCACTTTCGTCACGATCGGGTACGCCTCGAACGAACGCCACGGGAACAGGACCTCGCCGCCGTCGTCGCACGTCGTCTGGATCAACTGTTGGCACAGCGCCACCGATCCGCAGCCGACCGCCACGCTCGATACGTCGGCACCCGCTCGGGCGGCCAACGCTTCGGTCAGGGTCACGGCGGCGTTGTCCGGGTAGCGGTTGAACCCCGACACCTGATCGGAGGACACCGATGCCGCGATCGCCTCGGCGACGGAAGGCAGAGGTGGATAGGGCATCTCGTTGGACGCGAGCTTCACCGCGCCCGGCACTGTGCGTCCCGGCGCATAGGCCGGCAGCTGCGCCAGCGCACCCCTGAACTCCACCATGGGTCAACCTCCGTCGCATGGATCCTGCGGCTGAGGGTATCGCCCCGCCGGGTAGGGCGGGTCTGTCGGCCGGTCGCCGTCGCCCACCGCGGTGGCATCCGGGCCGCCGCGCGGCGGAATCGGCCCGACGCAGAGCGCGGAATTGTGGTCGGATGGAGGCATGGCGGAACTCCTCTTTTCTTCCGGGACGCCCGGCGAACCGGACGTGCAGACCACTCGCACCGTGGGTGTCCACGCGGTGCCGTTGACCGTGAGCAGGCCTGCGGGCGATCCGCCGGGCGCCGGCGTCGTCCTGATCCAGGACGCGCTGGGCATGGCGCCGCCCATGGTCGAGGCCACCAGGCGCCTGGCGCGGCAGGGATACCTCGTTGCCGCGCCCCACCTGTACCACCGCACCACCGACGACTGGTTCCCCGACTTCGGCCCCGCGAAATCGCACATGGCCAAGCTCAACGGCGACGACCTCGCCCGCGACGTGGCCGATGGTCGCGAGTATCTCGACGCCGCCGGCATCCCGGCTACCGCCGTCGGCGTCGTCGGCTTCTGCATGGGCGGCACCATCTCGCTCTGGCAGGCGGCGAGCGGCGACTTCGCGGCGTCGGTGACGTTCTACGGCGGCGGGGTGGCCGAGGGCCGCTGGCGGGGGGTGCCGGCCGGCCTGGAATCCGGTGCGCACCTGCGCTGCCCCTGGCTCGGCCTTTACGGCGACAAGGACCGCTCGATCACCGTCGATCAGGTCGAGCAGCTGCGGCTCGTGGCCGCGGAGACCGGCATGCCGACCAGCATCGTGCGGTACGCGAACGCCGGTCACGCCTTCGCCACCGACCCGGAGGCGGCGACATTCGTGGCCGACGCCGCCGCCGACTCCTGGGCGCGCGCCATCGGCTGGTTCGACGCGCACCTGCGGTGATGCCGGGACGCGGGGTTTGTTCGCGGCGCGTTCCGCCGTCGTGTAGGAACAGAGCATGACGATTCCCCAGGTGTGCTGGCAGCCGTCGGAGGAGCGGATCGCCGCGGCTGCCGTCACGGCGTTCTCGCAGTTCCACTCCCGGCGGACCGGCCGGCCGTACCCGGATTACGGGGCGCTGTGGCGGGATTCCGTCAGTGACATCGGCGGATTCTGGCAGGCGATCGCCGACTACTACCACGTGCAGTGGCACGACTCCCCTGGGCCGGCTCTCGCCGACGCGTCGATGCCCGGCGCCCGCTGGTTCCCCGGCGGCACGCTCAACTACGCGGAGCATGCTCTCGGCCCGATCGAGGGCCGCGGCGACGACGACGTCGTCGTGATCGAGACCGACGAGACCGGCTTCGAGCGGCAGGTGACCCTCGCGGAGCTGCGCGGGATGGTCGGCGCCGCCCAAGCGGGCCTGCAGCGACTGGGCGTCTCTGCCGGCGACCGCGTGGTGGCCCTGGCGCCGAACCGACTGGAGGCGCTGGTGGCGTTCCTGGCCACGGCGGCGCTGGGCGCGGTGTGGTCGTCCTGTTCGCCGGATTTCGGTGCCGCCTCGGTGATCGACCGGTTCACCCAGATCTCACCGACGGTGCTGATCGCCGTGGACGGCTACCGCTACGGTGGCAAGGAGTTCGATATCACCGGCACCGTGAGTGACATCCGTGCCGCTCTACCGGATCTCGCCGGCGTGGTGCACATCCCGGCGATCGGGAACCCCACACCCGACGGCGCAGTCGCCTGGAACGCGCTGCTGGCCGAGCAGGCAGAGCCGGTCTTCACGCCGGTGGAGTTCTCCGCGCCGCTGTGGGTGCTGTACTCGTCGGGTACCACCGGGCTGCCCAAACCGATCGTGCAATCCGTCGGCGGCATCCTCCTGGAACACCTGAAGACCCTGGGCCTGCACCACGATCTCGGCCCCGGCGACAAGTTCTTCTGGTTCACCACCACCGGCTGGATGATGTGGAATCTGCTCATCGGTGGTCTCCTCGTCGGGTCCACCGTCGTCATGTATGACGGAAATCCGGGTAAGCCGGATCTGTCGGTGCTGTGGCGTCTAGCCGCCCGGCACCGCATCGGCTATGTCGGGGTCTCGGCCGCGTTCATCCACGCGTGCCGGGCCGCGGGGCTGACACCCGAAGCGGAGCTGGATCTTTCGTGCGTGAAGGTGGTCGGATCCACCGGCTCGCCGCTGTCCTCGGACGGTTTCGACTGGGTGATGACACACATCGGGCCGCGGGTGCAGATCTCGTCGCTATCCGGCGGAACGGACCTGTGTACCGCGATCGTCGGCGGCGTGCCCACGGTGCCGGTGTGGCGCGGCGAGATCTCGGCGCGGGCACTGGGTGCCGCCGTCGAGGCGTTCGATGAGGCGGGGCAGCCCGTGACCGACACGGTGGGCGAGCTGGTGCTCACCGCGCCGATGCCGTCGATGCCCGTCGCGTTCTGGGGTGATGATGACGGGAGTCGTTTGCGCGCAGCGTATTTCGAATACTTCCCGGGCGTGTGGCGGCACGGCGACTGGATACGGATCACCGGTCGCGGTTCGGTCGTGATCGAAGGACGATCGGACGCCACGCTCAACCGCGGGGGCATCCGGATGGGTACCGCGGAGTTCTACCGGATCGTGGAAGACGTGGACGGCATCGCCGACTCCCTGGTGATCGACACATCCACCGCCGGCGGAGACGGAGACCTTCTTCTTTTCGTGGTGCTGGTGGACGGGGTGCGCTTGACCGAGGTGACTGCGGCGGTGAAAGCCGCTGTGCGGTCGGCGCTCTCGCCTCGGCATGTGCCCGGGTCGGTGATCGCCGTGCCGTCCATTCCGCGCACGCTCAGCGGCAAGAAGTGCGAAGTCCCGGTGAAGCGCATCCTCGCCGGGGTCGACATCACAGCGGCGATCTCCCGCGATGCGCTGGCCGACCCGGCAGCATTCGACCGGTTCATTGCCGCAGCCCGTGCCGGAGCGTCCGCAGGGTGATGTCTCGGGTCCGCGAGCGCGTGGCGGCCGGCCTCGGGGTGGTCGCGCTGGTGCTGTCCGGCTGTGGAAGCACTCCGGATGCTCCCGTCCCGCCGAGCCCGGTCGCGCCGTCGATCACGGTGGTGACCGTGCCCGGGCTGAGCTCGACGGGGACCGGGCAGGCCGGAACGGGCACAGGACAGGGCGACGTCATATCCGTCGTGCCGCACACTTCGGAAACCGCCGCGGACGGCGGGACTGTGACCGTACCCGATCCACCGGCCGCTCCCTCGAGACGCGCGACGCCCAGCGGCGACGATGCGACAATACCGACCTCGCAAGCGGTTTCGCCGCGCACGCCCGTCGCGCCGCACGAGCCGGAGGCAACGACACAGCCTTCGACGAGCACCGGCCCGGCTACCGGACCCACCACCGTCGCCGTGGACCTGGCGTCCTGCATCGGCTGCACGGTGATCGGCGTGGCAACGGACGTCCGGCCCGGGTTGGCCGCCTCCCTGGCGACCGCCCCGCAGGGGGCCGTGCTGCTGGCGACCCGCACCGATGGCACGGTGGTCGGTGTCATCAACGTGCCGTACGGCGTCACGTTCCCGGCGCCGGCCGGTGGGGCTTTGCCCTGCGACCGGTCCGGGCGCTGTTTCGTCACGTCACGGCAGTCCCAAGGGAACAGCGTCATTTCCGTCTTCCGCCTGGCGGCCGGCGGCCAGTGGATCGACGTGACCGCCTCCGGCGGCTTCGTCTCCGCAACCTCCACCGCATTGGTTCGCGATGTCGACGGCGACGGACTGCTCGACATCGCCGCGCAGGCCCGGGCCGGCGGAGCGCTGCGCTGGGTCGTCTACCACTGGGCGGGTGACCGATTCGCGGTGCTGGGGTGCGCGGCCGGATCACAGCCGATGCCGGACGGCGCGGACGTGTCGCTGGCGGCGTGCTCGTAGCGCTCGGCCGGTAGTGCGCGCTTTGCTTGCGGGGCACGTCGCCGGGTACGCTAGCCGGGCGGCGCGCGACGCGGATTGCGGCGTGCACTGTGAGGGAAGCGTGCCAGAGCGGCCGAATGGGACACACTGCTAATGTGTTGTGCTCTTACCGGGCACCGAGGGTTCAAATCCCTCCGCTTCCGCGGTGTGACCGCTGTCGGCGACCGGCGGCAGCGGCTCCGTTGATCCCGGTCCACCGCCACGCATGACGGGTGGTGCGGGCCGCGACGCCCTTCCAGCGGCGATTCCGACCAACAGCCCGCCGGCGGCGAGCAACACTGCGCCCACACCGAGCAGTCCGGCACCGATCCACACCAGACCCGGCAGCGTCGCCCCGACCTGGATGCTGGCAACGACGCCCGGCCCCGCATCCGCGCGCATGATGACGACCGTCCAGTCGCCCTCGGCCGGTCGCCAGCTAAGAGTGCGGCCACCCGCGCCCGCCACCGAGGCGGCCCACACGCCGGCCTGACCGGGCACGACGGGGGGAGCGGAACCGGCATGGTCCACCGAGGTCCAGGTGGAGACCAGCCCGCCGTCCCAGCGTGACCCGAACCGGGTGAGTTCGGTGAAGCCGACATCGTTCAGGTACCGCTGCACATCCGCGGTCGCGCCGATCCCGAGGAAGAGGTCGCCCTCGTCGCCCGCCGGCGAGGCATCCAGACGCACCGTGCCCAGCACGTTGTCCACCGTCCAGCCGAGTCCCGCACCCTCCAGCCGGAAGTTGTCGGTGACCACGGCATACCGGTCGGTGCTGACCCCGACCGCCGGCGACGACAGGTATCCGTCGTCCTGCTTGGCGCTGTCGGCCCACAGCGCCCCGACCCCGGCGACGATCGCCCCCGTTGCGGCGAACAGCAGGAACGAGCCGATGACCACCGATACGATCCGGCCGGCCGTCCAGCCCATGCGCTCCGGCTCCGGTGGGCTGAGCCGCATCGTCGGCTCGTCCGGCGGCGGTGCGGTCCACCCGTCCGGCACCGAGCCCGGATCCGGCCCGCCCATGTCCAGTCGGAACGGCGGGTAGGCGTCGGTCATCAGGCCGACGTACGCGGCGACCCGCAGGGCCCATCTGTCCATGCCCAGCACGAAGTCGTACAGTGCCTGCGGGTAGCGGCCGGTGAACAGCAGCACGACGGCTGCGACCAGGACCAGGAGGCCGACCAGGCCACCGACGCCCCAGCCGGCGTCCCACCAGGGGTTGCCGCTGCGGTCGCGAGTCGTGAACCAGATGCCTCCGCCGACGAACAGCGCGAGCACGACGAAGTGCGGCAGCGCCAGCAACCACCACTTCACCAGCACCAGCCCGCGGGACAGCGTGGCCGGATAGGGCACATCCAGGTGCGCTGGATAGTCGGCAACCTCGGCCAGGGTGAACGGCGGGTACCGATCCGTGCCCAAGGCGGCATAACCGTAGTAGTGCACCCGCCAACTCCAGCGGAGCACGCCGACGTTGAACTCGAACAACGTCCTCGGGTAATGACCGGTGAACAGGATGGAGAAGAACGCCGCGATGCTGAAAAGCGCAAACGCTATCCAAAGGAAAGCCAACACCACGAAGTGGGGGATGAGCAGCAACCACTTGATGAGCCATAGTCCGCGGGAGGCCGCCGGCTCCGCGGTCGCGTCCACCCGCACCGGGTAGGACGCTCGAGTCTGTGACATCGCCCGCCTCCTTGTCCGGTGACGAGGTGCCCGACGCCGGCCCGGCATCGTCGTGGACACGGCATCGTCGTGGACACGCCGAGTGTCCCGCGGCGGAGCGCGCCACAGATACCGACCTTCGGCCGGTATGCCAGGGACCTAAGTCACCGTGCCCTCCTGCTGACTGTGGAAGTGGCGGGCGGCGCGCTGCTGCCGCGCGACCCCCTTCCAGAAGGCGGAGCGTTCGGCCCGCGCTCGTGCATCGGTACGCGACGCCTCGTACTCGTTCTCCCGCAGCAGTTTCCGGTAACTGTCGAGTCGACGGGCGGGGAGGGTGCCGGAATCGATGGCGTCCAGAACGGCGCAACCCGGTTCGCTGTCGTGCGCGCAATCGGAGAATCGGCAGCGGGAGGCGAGGTCCTCGATGTCGGCGAACGTCCGGTGGATTCCGTCATCCGTGTCGCGTAAGCCGATCGTGCGCAGACCGGGTGTGTCGATCAAGACGTTGCCGCCGGGCAGCGGGATCAGTTCGCGCCACGCAGTGGTGTGGCGTCCCCGCCCGTCAGCTTCCCGGATGTGGCCGGTTGCCAGGACCGCGTCGCCGATGAGGGCATTGCCGAGCGTGGATTTCCCTGCACCGGACGGGCCGAGGAGCACGATGGTGCCCGTCAGCACGTTCGTCAGCCGATCAAGCCCGCGCCCGGTGACGGCGCTGGTGAGCACCGTCTCCGCGCCGAGAGCGACGCGCCGCACCGCTGATTCGGCCCCGTCGGCGTCGGACGCCAGATCGGCCTTGGTCAGCGCAACGACCGGCACCGCGCCACTCTCCCAGGCGAGCGCCAGCATGCGCTCGGTGCGGTTGTGGTTGAGGGTCGCGGCGGCAGAGACCACGATCGCGACCGTGTCGACGTTGGCGGCGAGCACCTGGCCCTGTGACGCGCGTCCGGCACTGGATCGCACCAGGGCGGTGTGGCGGCGTAGGAGGTGACGGACGAAGAGTTCGCCGCCGTCCGGCGACGCGTCGATGGCGATCCAATCCCCGGTGCACGGGATCGGATCCTCGGGGCGCGTCCCCGGATGACGGGCCGCGCGGCGCACGCCCATCGCCGTTGCGACGATAACGGCGTCGCGTTCCGCGCGGATCACCCTGCCGGGCATGAGGGCGGCGCCGGGTAGCCCGGCGAATTCCTGCGCGCGTGCCTCACTCCAGCCATATCGCGTAAGTGGAAGTGGTGGCGGCGCATCGGACTGGACGGCCGCGGTGACATGGTTGCCTGCATCGGCAGGCGGGTAGTCGTGCGTCATGGGAGAGATGAACTTTCAGCGTGCGCCCGCGGGCTCGCACGATGGTCGGTGGGGGAAGCACCGCACCGGGAATCGAGTCGAATCAGCGCGTGGCGAAGGATGAACGAGGAACGGAGGTCACGCTGCGATCGGCAGCGCGAGTGTGAGCGGCCATCGAAGCACCTCCGATCCGTTCATGCAGGCGCCGATGTGCGCTGCGAAGTCAGTCGGCCGAGGCTAGCACATATGCCCGTGTCGGCGCTGCGGACAACCCGAGCCCGGTGGGTGAAGCCGGGGGTTACCTCCGGCATTGTCGGGCCGTGGCCGTGGCCGTGGTAATGGCCATGACGGTACCCGTCAGCTACGGGCGCGCGTGCGCGGCGATCGTCGGCAGCCGTTATACTTGCCTGGCGCCGATACCGTGACGCACTGCGCCCGTAGCTCAACGGATAGAGCATCTGACTACGGATCAGAAGGTTGGGAGTTCGAATCTCTCCGGGCGCACCCTAGCGTGAACAGGCAAAACGCCTCTTCTACCTGCGGAAACACCAGAACTTCGTCGCCCCTCCCGGCGGACTCCCGCACCCCATTTGTGACCCGTTTTCCCGGGAGAAGTGGCACGCTAGTGGCACGACATCGCGCGGGAGGCAGCTCGTGGCGACGAAACGGAGCACCTTCGGATCCATCCGGAGGTTGCCGTCGGGAAACATTCAAGCTCGCTTCACCGGGCCGGACGGTGCGAAGCACCTCGCTCCGCGCACATTCCTCACGCGCGGCGATGCCGAAGCCTGGCTCGCACAGGTCCGCACGGACATCAGCCGTGGCATGTGGTCGGCGGCGCCGCCCAGGACCTTGCCGACGTTGGCTGAGTACTCGTCCCGCTGGATCGAGAGCCGCACCACCAAGAGCGGGGAACCGCTTCGGCCACGTACCCAATCGGGCTACGAACGGATATTGCGCCTGCAACTTTTGCCGGACCCGATCGGTGGGCTGACCCTCGACGCTGTGACCGTCGCCGACGTCGAAGCATGGTGGTCGAGGCAATCGGCGGTACCCCGACCTGGCGCGCACACTGCTATCGGCTGTCGCGCGCAGTCATGAACGGTGCCGTCGAAGCCGACCTGATTGATTCGAGCCCATGCCGTAAGCGCGGCGCCGGCACCGTCAAGCGCAAGATCGACATCGAGCCGGCGACTCCGGACGAGTTGGCAGCAATCACTGCGCACATGCCGGAGCGGCTACGACTGGCCGTACCGCTGTCGGCGTGGTGTGCGTTGCGATTCGGGGAGATCGCCGAACTTCGCCGTAGCGACATCGACCTCGCAAATGGCGTGGTGAAGATCCGCCGCGCGATGGTGCGCGTCGATGGGAAAACCATTGTGGAGCAGCCGAAGTCGCAAGCTGGCATTCGCGATGTGCACATGCCGCTGCATCTGGTGCCGGAAGTGAAAACCCACCTGCGGACCTTCGTCACCGGGCGAGGTGGGCTGATATTCCCAGGGGCAGACGGAGTCTCGCAGATCCACCTCTCCACATTGCGGAAGTACTTCATGCGGGCCTGTACTACTGCTGGCCGCCCCGATCTGCGCTGGCACGACCTGCGGCACACGGGTGCCGTGATGGCCGCCCAGGCCGGCGCGACGATGGCCTGATGGCACGCCTCGGCCACTCCAGTGCCGACGCCGCGTTGCGCTACCAGCACACCGCGCGCGGCCGCGACGCCATGTTGGCCGCTCGCCTGTCTGAACTGGCGTCGCAGACCAGCGGCGGCAACTGATATGGCTGTCGCGAGAAGCGGCACGAATTTCCTTGAGCCTCGTCAGACCGCCCTGATTGCGCTGCGTGCGCGAGCTCTCCTCCGCCGCGGTCGCCGCGCAAGCCCTTGACCGAACCGGTAGCGGATCAGTGACCGGTCCGCGGTCCGCGCGGGTTCATCGGGGGTTGGTCGGCACGCCGTTCCCCGAGGATCAGTTCGTCGAAGCGCCGATGGTCGATGACATGTACAACGCGAAGATCTACTTGAACGACTTCGTGTGGCACAACGACACGTCCAAGACGGCTCAATACCGCGCTGCGACGGCCGTCGCTGCACCATCGGACGCTCAGCCGTCGGATTCTCTTCCACCCGATCGTGGTACTGAATCTGCTGAATCCGCTGAACCTGCTGCTGCTCCTGCTGGACTTCTGATCGTCATCGCGCGGTTGTTCATGTCGGCGTTTCCTGGGGCAGTGGGCCATCTCAGGCCGGGATCCGTGAAGCCCCGACATCGCGGGCGGTGGTCGGCCTCTCACTGCCCGACGCACCGGCGGCGACTGACCAGTGCTTCCCGGCGGTTTATTTGTGCCACACGCGGGCTTCCACCACGCTTACCGCCTAGGGTGAGATCGCTTGATAACCGGCCCGCGACCTTGCAGGTACGCAGAGCGTTACTCATTGGATAACTTTTCTCGTACTATTCGTGGTTTAGGAGGTCGACATGGCCGAGACAGCTCACGTCACCGCGGTGCCACGCGAGCTCGCAGCGCTGCCGCTGCGCACGTTCCGACCCGAGCAGGCGACCGGTGTCTACACCCAGCCGCGGGTCCAGCTGCGACGCCTGCAGGAGCGAGGTGCGGTGCATCGGCTGGCACACGGCTACTACGTGGTGGTCCCGCAGGAAAACCTCGGCGAGGCATGGATGCCAACCTTGGAGGCGGCCGCTGCCGGTATCGCTACCGCGCACTTCGGAGCCGACCACGTCGTACTGATGGGAGTGACCGCGGCCCGGATGCACGGCGCGATCCCACGAGCGATCAGCACGGCCGTCGTCGCCGTTCCCGCCCAGCGCAACGCGATCGCGCTGGCCGACCGGGATGCGACCGTGCGGTTCGTCAAACGCGACACCGCCGCGCTTGACGCGGAGGCGATGCCGACCGAACTGGGTCGAGTCCTGGTCACCACGCCGGAGCAGACTCTTCTGGACCTTGCCCGTCGGCCCACCCTCGGACGGGCCGAGGACCAGGTCGACGAGGCCATCCGAGCGCTGCTCGCCCGCGCCGAGCCGGACACACTTGAGCGAATCGCCGACACACAGCGCCTCCGCGCTGCGCTCACCCGCGCCCGCGAGCGGACCGCGTGAACGCCGGCCGCGACACGGCCACGATGCAGGAGGTCGCCGACCAGTTCGGCGTGGCCGCCGAGCAGGTTCGCCGTGACCATCTCATTTCGCACATTCTGTCGGCTCTGAGCCGCGAGCTGCCCGAGCAGGTGATCTTCTTCGGCGGCACGGCTCTGGCGCGGACCCACCTTCCGGCCGGACGCCTCAGCGAGGACATCGACCTCATCGCGGTCGGCGAACGAACGCCCACCGCGGCGTCGATCGAACGGGTTCTCGCAACCGCGTTGCGCCGCAGCCACGGTCGCATCCAGTGGGCGCCGGCGCTTAGCGCTGTGCGCGACACCCAACCCGCGGTCCTGATGACCGGAGACCGGGAGCTTGCTGTGCGAATCCAGCTGCTCAGCCGGATCGGCTACGAGCCCTGGCCCACTGAACAACGCGCGATCGTGCAGCGTTACGCCGACGTCACACCGGCGTCGTTGCGGGTGCCGACGCTCGACGCGTTCGTCGCGTGGAAGACCGCCGCCTGGCAAGATCGGGCCGCGCCGCGCGATCTGTACGATCTCTGGGCCCTGAGCCGTATCGGTGCGATGAACGCGACCTCGGCGGCGCTGTTCGCCCGGCACGGTCCGACCGGATCCGTGCCCCGGCCGTGGACGTTCACCACCGCACCCACCGAGCAGCGCTGGCGGGAGCAACTGGCCAACCAGACCACCCTGCGCATAACCGCGGCGGAAGCTCTGCAGGCCGTGCGCGCCGCCTGGGCCAGCGCGATCGTCGATAGCGACTGACGTCCCCTGCCTACCGTCGCCTGATGCGACTAGCGGACGACGCGCCAGCGTTGCCCGCCCGGTTGCGGTGCGCATGCGCGTAACTCTCCAGGAATCACCAGATGGGATCCTCGTGCGGGACAGGCGTTGAACAATCGTTGAACGATGGCGTAGGCTATGCGTATGCCATCGACAATCGGGTTTCGGCCGACGCGCGATGATGAACGAATCTTGCGGGATGCGGCCAGGCCGGGCGAGAACACATCGGACACGCTGCGAAGGGCGCTGCGACTGCTCGATCACGAGCAATGGCTCGAACAGTTTCGCGCCGATGCGGGGAGCCTGTCGGATGAAGACTTGAGCACGGAAGCCGACGCTTGGTGATCCGAGGCGCCGTTTACCGGATCGACCTCGGCCGACCTCGCGCCCACGAGCAGGGCGGCAGAAGGCTCGGCCTCGTCATCTCGCCATCGGACTCGCCGCTATCCGTCGTGACAGTCGTCCCGACATCCACCTCGGCAGGCGCATCGATCCATCGCCCACATATGGAGATCGCCGGTGAGATGACCCGACTACTCGTCGACCAGGTGCGCTCCATCGACGTCAACTATGTCGTTGGCGATCCGGTCGACTATCTCACTCGGGACGCACTGGCCGAGGTGGATCTGGCACTCGCTCACTACCTCGGCGTTGCTACCATCACGCCACCCTCGAAGTACCACTGACGGATGGGTGTCCGGTGACCCGCCGGCCGCCGCCAGACCCGTCGATCGACGCGCTCAGCTCGCCCGGCAAGCAGCTCCTGCCGGAACATCATGTGTGGCCCTGACCCCGTCCGCGGGATGACGGTGGGTCCTGGCCCGCTCGCATATGTGGCGTCGTCGGCGCCTTCGGTCGGCGAGTTCCTCGATCAAAGTGGGTGGTCACCGCCATGCTTAGGGGATGCTCGACACCCAGTGGCGCGCGTGGCGCGAGCGTCAACTCGCAAGTGATGCTCGCGCGGGCCGGCGCACACGCGATGAGATCCGCAAGATTCAGTGGTCGTTTGTCAAACGGTCCTGGGCCTGGTTGCTGAGCGGGGTCGCGAGCGGTGCGGCCTGCACTGCCGCGGTCCTGTTCTTTGTACATAGCTCATTCGCGCGGGGCGTGATTGTCGGCGCTGCCATCGTCCTGGTCTTTGGTGGGTTAGCTGTCATGGTCATGCAATTGACTGGCGCGGCGTCCCGGGGGATGGGCGCCCAAGCCGAGGTCTGGACGGCCGGCGAACTTCGTCGCCTGCGCCGCTACGGCTGGCGGGTAGCCAATCATGTGTGGCTGCGGTTTGGCGACATCGACCACTTGCTCGTCGGTCGGCACGGCGTCCTCGTTGTCGAAACGAAGTGGAGCGCCGACAATTGGAGCATCGACAGTGAGCGGGTTCGGAAGGCTGTCCATCAGGTGCAACGCAGCGCCCGCGACATGCGCATCTGGCGGCCGGAGCTGCGCCAGGGTCCACCCGATCTTGTCCGCCCGGTGCTGTTCCTATGGGGCGGCACCAGATCTGACGCGCCCAAGCCCGAGAGCGTCGAGACCCTCGATGGTGTTGACGTGATCTACGGCTTCACCGCAGCGCGCCGATGGTGTAATAGCCTCAGCCAGCTCACTGGAGGGGCCCGGCTTTCCGAGGAGCAAGTCATCTCGATCTGGGACGCTGTCAAGACCAACGCCGCGGACTTGGATCGGCGCGAGCAGCGCGAGCCCCCACCGCCGTCCATAGCCCGCATCTTCGTGCTCGGAATGAGCACATTCCTCTCGGTGGCCGTCGCGTTACTTGTCTGCCTGTACTCGTTTCAAGCCGTCGCGTTTGGGTGGTCCTGGGTCGCGATAGCGACGGCGTGCACAGCCGTTGGCCTTCTGGCGAGGCGCTGGTCACCCACCCGGATGATCGCACTCGGCTGGCTCACCGGCACCGGATTTGCCGCCGCAGTTGTAGTCGCCGCGACACTGACCAGATGAGCGCCGCGGAAAGCCAGCCTCCCAGAGGCGCAATGACGATCTTGGGCGTCGGCTGCTCCGAAGCCACCGATCGCACCGGTCGAGGTTCGTCGTACGGGTACCGCCGCCACGAGTCATACCAGGTTATACTGCGCTTATGAAGACAGCGATCTCACTACCGGATGAGACCTTCGAGCGCGCTTCGAATCGCGCCCACGATCTCAGGATGAGCCGATCGGAGTTCTTCGCCCGCGCAGCAGAGCGCTACCTCGACGAACTCGACGCGCAGTCGTTGACAAATCAGATCGACGCCTCGTTGGACGCGGTCCCGGACATAAGCGATGATGCGGACGTCGCGGTCGAAGCAGGGCGGCGAACACTCACCGCACTGGACGACGAGTGGTGATCCGGCGGGGCGAGATCCACTGGGCCGACCTCGGAGACCCGAACGGAAGTCGGCCAGCCAAGCGCCGGCCCATACTCGTTATCCAATCCGACCCGTACAACGACAGTCGGCTGGCGACGATGCTCACCGCAGTCATCACGTCGAACACGTCACTCGCAGCGATGCCGGGCAACGTGTTCCTGCCCGCAACTGTCACCGGTCTGCCGCGCGATTCCGTCGTGAACGTCACCGCCGTGGTAACACTCAACAAGACAGACCTGACCGACCGGGTCGGACAGGTCCCGCACAATCTCATGCTCGACGTCGACCGCGGACTCCGACGCATCCTTGGCTTGTAGCCCGCCATCAGCCCCTCGCCGATTCACGATCGGTCAGCGGGCCACCGCGAGGTAGGTCTCGAGGGCTTCACGCGCGAGTTGGGAAACGGTGGTGCCTCGCTGCGCCGCGAGTTTCTCGGCGCCCGCCTGTAATTCGGCAGGCACGCGGAACGCGATCTGCGGGGACCGTCGGCCGGGCAGATCGGCATCGATTGCATCGGTTTGGCCAGCGGGCCTGTTCGTGCTTGAATAATAAACCAACCGGTTGGTATTGTTTGCGGATGGTGACGCCCCGACGGCCGCAGAAGCGGGCGGAACGCACCCGCATGCTGATCATCGAGACGGCGGCCACGGAGTTCGCCGAACGGGGGTATGACGGCGTCTCGCTCAACGCCCTCGTCGAGGCCAGCGGCGTGAGCAAGGGCGCCTTCTACTTCCACTTCTCCTCCAAGGAAGAGCTGGCGCTGGCGGCGTTCCTCGCTAAACAGCACGAACTGCTCGGTCGCCTGGCTTCGAACGACCATCCACCGGAGGAGCCCGCCGCCGATCAGTTGGCCCGAATGCTGCGTCTTCGCAACCAGCTGCTGGCCGCGGATCGCTCGCTGGCATGTGTCACCCGGCTCGGCAACGAGATGACCGCACGCTCTGCCCCCGGATCGCCATACGCCGCCTCCCAGGCGGCCGCCGTCGGGCTCATCGCGGAAATCATCGAAACCGGCCGGCGCCGCCACGAGTTCCGGCCCGAACTCGATCCGCACGCAACGGCGCAGGCGATATTCGCGTGGGTTGTCGGCATCGACGCCCTGTCCCTGTCCACCTCCGACGGCAAGGACCTGGAGGAGCGGAGCGACGAGATGCTCGCCCTGTTGCTGCCCGCGCTGCTCGCCGAGCCCCGCGCCGGCGGGGGCGTCGCCAAGAATGCTCAGCGATCGCGACCACCAGTCGCACCCGGCGCCGCAGCGACGCGCCGCACCGGAACAGAAGACGGAGGTTCCCATGACCGACAGTGACCCGACGCTCAGTGACGCGGCGCTACGGGGCAGCTACCCGCGGCCGCCGTGGCTCGCGCGCGTGATGAACGAGAAGATGGGCTCCCGGAACGGCCCGGACTGGACGCTCGCGCTGCACCAGCGGATCTACCGCGCCACCGGCGGACGCCTGGGGCACGGGCTCATCGGCCTACCGACACTGCTGCTGACGGTGCCGGGGAGGCGCACCGGCACCCCGCGCACAGTCGGCCTGGTCTACGCACGGGACGGCGGCATGTTCGTCGTGTCCTCGGGCGTAGCGGCAACGACCGGCCGGGAACCCGCGTGGATCGGGAACGTGCGCGCCCACCCGCAGGTCTCGCTCCAGGTGTGGCGGGACCACGTCACCGCCTGCGCCCGGGTGCTCGACGCGACCGATCCCGAGTACGCAACCCGATGGGCCCGTATCGTCGCGCTCAACCCGGAGCGGTTCGAAGGGTACCGAGCAGCCGCGGGGAAGCCGCTGCCGATCGTCACGCTCGAACCGGTCGCTCGCCGGGTGCCGCCGGAGGATTGATGACGGCAATCGGGCGGTGGCGCCCGATACACCGCTGAGCGGATTCCGCCGTCCTCCCGTGCCGCTGAGGACGACGGACCAGGCAAAGGTGCCGGCATCCCAGGCCCTGTTCGGCACCGCTCGGTGCGAGCCGTCGGAATATTTCGTCTTCGGCGATACTTGAGCCTTGCATGACGACAATCGGATTCATCGGAAGCGGCAACATCGGCGGCACCGTCGCCAGGCTGGCGGTCGACGCGGGCTACGACGTCGTCGTGTCGAACTCGCGGGGCCCCGAATCGCTGGCGGACCTGACGCGGGGTCTGGGGCCGAAGGCCCGCGCGGCCACATCGACACAGGCCGCCGCTGCCGGCGACATCGTCGTGGTATCCGTCCCGCTCGGAAAGATCGACCAGGTACCCGTAGAGCCCTTGGCGGGCAAGGTCGTCATCGATACTTGCAATTACTACCCCGAGCGCGATGGCGTGATTGTCGCGCTCGACGACAAGCAGATGACGACGAGCGGGCTCGTTCAACAGCACCTGAGGTCGGCGAACGTCGTCAAGGCTTTCAACAACATCGTCTTCAAGCATCTCGGGTCGCTGCAACGACCGGCCGGGGCCCCGGACCGCAGTACCCTGCTGATCGCCGGCGACAGCAACCCTGCGAAGAAGGCGGTCACCGACTTCATCGACGCGATCGGGTATGACGTCTTCGACACCGGCAGCCTGGCGGAAAGTTGGCGGTTCCAGCGTGACCAGCCCGCCTACGCCGGTCCTTACGCGGATCACGGCGACTTCGCCAAGCCCAAGCGTGCCGACCGCGCCGAGTTGCAGGCATTGCTCGACCGGGCAGACCCCTCCATCCGCTGGACATGACGACAGCCACCGGGACCGACGGCCCGACGGCGCCGGATGAGCGCGCGGACGGAGGGCGGGATCGGCGGTCGGCCGGGGTCGGCTGGCCACGCGCCGGAATCGGATCACGGGCGCTCCCGGATGCGAGTGTCTCAGTCGATCGTCGCGATCTGGGCCCCCTGCCGGGCGACCTCGCCCTCGCCGACCACGATGTGCAGCACACCGGCCGCGGGTGCGGTGACATCCAGGCTGGCCTTGTCGACGGACACCTCGGCGATGAGCTGATCGACCGCCACCGCCGAGCCGTCCGTCGCGTACCACGTCGACACGACGCCCTCCGCATCGGGATTGTCCGGGTCGACGGTGGGGAACACGATCGTCGTCATCCGCCCACCACCTGACGCACCGCTGCGGCGATCCGCGCCGGGGTGGGCAGCACTGCGTATTCCAGGACGTGCGCGTACGGGATGGGCACGTCCGGGACCGCCACGCGTACCGGTGCACTGCGCAGCGCCGAAGGATCGTTCTCGACGACGCTGGCCACCACCTCGCCGGACAGGCCGAAGGAGAGGTAGTCCTCGTCGACCACCACCAGGCGACCGGTCTTCGCGACCGAGGCGCGGATCGCCTCCCTGTCCAGCGGCACGATCGACCGCAGATCGATGACTTCGCACGAGATGCCCTCTGCGGCCAGATCATCGGCGACGTCCAACGCATGGTGGACCGACAACGAGACGGTGACGATGGTGACGTCGTCGCCCTGCCGCGCCACGTTCGCCTTGCCGATCTCGATCTCGTAGCTCTCCTCGGGCACCGGACCGATGGACCTGCTGTTCTTGGCCATCCACGGCAGGCCCATCACACCCTTGTGGAACATGTAGACGACCGGGCCCGGGTCGCGGATCGCGGCGGTCATCAGGCCCTTCGCGTCGTAAGGGGTAGCCGGGGCGACGATCTTCATCCCCGGTAGGTGCGCGAACGTGCCCCACAGGCACTGGGAGTGCTGCGCGCCGTCGGAGTATCCGCCGCCCACGGCAGTCGTCAGCACCATCGGCACCGAGACGTTGCCCCCGGATTCGAAGTGGATCTTCGCCATGTGGTTGTACATCTGATCGAGACATACGCCCATGAAGTCGACGAACATCAGCTCGGCGATGGGCTTCATGCCCTCCACGGCCGCTCCGATGGCAAGGCCGATGAACGCGGATTCCGAGATCGGCGTGTCCCGTACCCGTGTCGGGCCGAACTTGTCGAGCAGTCCGGTTGTGGATGAGAAGATGCCGCCATAGGCGCCGACGTCCTCACCGAGCACGAATACCGAGGGGTCGGCATCCATCTCCTGCGATATCGCCTCGACCATTGCCTTGGCGGTGGACAGTCGACGCGAGGTGGCCTGTGTCAAAGTTGTCGTCATTGCCTCTCTCCTTGGTCGGTCGGATTCGGTTAGTTCGCGCCGGCGAACACGTAGTGGCGCGCCTCCGCGGGGTCAGGCAGCGGACTCGACTTGGCGAACTGCACGGCGCTCTCCACCTGCGCGGCCGCCTCGGTGCGGATCTGCGAGAGCATCGCCTCGTTCATCACGCCCTCGGCGAGCAGCAGTGCCTCGTACCGCGGGATCGGGTCCCTGCTGTCGATGTCGTCGAGATCGTCACGGTAGGCCTGCCCGTCGCCTTCGAAGTGGCCCCACAGGCGCAGTGTCTTGACCTCGATGAGGCTCGGCCCGCCTCCGTCGCGGGCGCGGGCGACGGCCTCGCCCGCGGCCCGGTAGACCTCCTCCACGTCGTTGTGCTCGACCAGCACCCCGGGCATGCCGTAGGCCGCGCCGCGGACGGCGTTCGAGCTGACCGCCGTGGATGCAGACTGGGGAACGGAGATGCCCCAGCCGTTGTCCTCGATGACGAAGATCACGGGGAGCTGCCACACCGCGGCGAGATTGAGGGATTCGTGGAATGCCCCGGAGTTCGCGGCGCCCTCGCCCGCCACGGCCACGGCCACGGAGTCATTGCCGCGCTCCCGGAACGCGAGGGCCTGCCCGAGCGCCGCCGGAAATCCTTCGGCGACGATGCCGGAACAGGAGAAGTGGGTGGCCGGGTCGAACAGGTGCATGTGCCCGCCCCTGCCCTTGCCGAGCCCGGTCTCGCGACCGAATATCTCGGCGGTCATCGTCTTCATATCGACGCCGTGCGCGATGGCGACATGGTGCGGGCGATGGGTCGCGGTGACGGCGTCGTCGCGCCGCAGCTGTGCCATCACCCCGGCGGCCACCGGCTCCTGTCCGGCCGACAGATGCATCTCTCCGGGTATCTGGCCGGCCCCGATATCAAAGGCGGGCTTCTTGTCGGCGTGGTACTCGGCCCGGATCGATTCCTCGAACGAACGGATCAGCACCATCATTCGGTACAGGTCGATGCGGACCTGCGGGTCCAATGCACTCATGACAAGGCTCCTCCTCGCGCGATGCCGCCGGCGAGTACCGGCAGCCCGGTCCTGTGACCCGATCGTGTCCGCGCGGAGGACGCCGCAGGAAGACCCGTTATTTCAATTGGTGATTGACATGACGTCGCGTCAGGGGGCCCCGGCCGCTACCGCGACAGCGCCAGGCCCAGTGCGTCCGCCCCTCGCTGCAGTACGGGCCGGCAATCCCGCAGCTGGCGGCGGCGGCTCGACGGCACCGACACTGCCACGGCAGCGGGCAGACCGGTCGCTTCGATGGGGACGGCAACGCAGGCCACGTCGAGGTGGTACTCGCCGGCGTCCACGGCGAGTCCGGCCTGATGGTCGAGGTCGTGGATGAGCCGGGAGCGACTGGTGACGGTCCGCGGCGTCAGATCGACCAGCGGATGCCGGGAGAAGTAGTCGTTGCGCACGTCCGCCTTGAGCTGTGCCAGGATCGCCTTTCCGAACGCAGTTGCGTGGGCGGCGTCATGCAGGCCCACCCAAAGATCGGTGCGCGGATAGCGGGAGCTGTCCACCACGTCGATGAGATCGATCTCGCCGTCACGGAACACCGCCAGATAGCAGGCGGCTCCGAGATCGTCGCGCAACGCCGCGAGTATCGGCCGGAAGCGTTCGACGCCCAGACCACCGCTGAGGGTGACGGCCTGGATGCCGAGGATATAACCGTCATCGAGCTTGTCCAGATAGCCCTCGTACACGAGGGTGCGCAGCAGATGGTAAGCGGTAGGCAGCGGCAACCCGGCCGCCCGCGCGAGCGCCTTCGCGCTGATCGGTCGGTCCTGGTCCCCGACAAACTCCAGCAGGTTCAGTGCGCGTTGCACCGACCTGATCAGAGTGGGCTGGCTCGCCACTCCTCCTCCACACCGTCGCTGGGCGTGACCCTCGTCATCTGACGTTGTTTCATTGTGGCACGAAAAGCGCTGGTCGGCCCGTCGATCGGCGGGGTCACCACAGTCGGCCGGGCCGGCGGGAGTGCCGCGCCGACGGAGCCGGAACACGGGCGTCGAATACGATCGGCGGGTACCGCGTCCGCGCTCCGGCCGCCGGTGGCGTGGTGCGCCTGCGAGGTGCTGAACGTCCGGAGCGGTAGCGACGGGACCGGGCGTCATTCGACAGAAGGGCAGCGCATGAAGCCGAGGGTTGTGGTCACCGGAGCCAGCTCGGGAATCGGCGCTGCCACCGTCCGTCGATTGGCCGGCGACGGGTGGCAGGTGGTGGCCACGGCCAGGCGCACCGAGCGGCTGCAGGTGATCGCGGCCGAGACCGGCGCGGACGTCTTTCCCGCCGACCTCACCGTCGCCGGCGACGTGGAGCGGCTGCGCGCTTTCGTGGCGGGCAGCGGCGGCGCTGACGCGCTGGTCAACAACGCCGGCGGCGCGATCGGCCTGGACACCGTCGAGAGCAGTTCGATCGACGACTGGCAGCGCATGTTCGAGATCAACGTGATCGCCACCAAGCTGGTGACCTCGGCGCTGCTGCCGCTGCTGCGCGCCGGCGCCACTGCCGACCGCCCGGCCAGCATCGTGACGGTGACCTCGACTGCCGGCCACGGCGTGTACGAGAACGGCGGCGGCTACAACGCGGCCAAGTATGCCGAAGCCGCGTTGTCGGCGGTGCTGCGGCTGGAGCTTGCGGGCGAACCGATCCGCGTGATCGAAGTATCGCCGGGAATGGTGCAGACGGAGGAGTTTGCCCTGGTGCGCTTCAAAGGCGATGCCGAGCGGGCAGCCGCCACCTACGACGGCGTCGAGAATCCGCTCACCGCAGCGGATATCGCCGACGTGATCGCGTACGCGCTGAGCGTTCCGCCGCACGTGAACATCGACCACGTCGTGGTACGGCCGGTCGCGCAGGCCGCGTCGCACAAGGTGATACGTGGCCCGCTCGTGCCGAAACGGTAGCTTTGGTCGGCCGGCACGGCGGGCGCATGCGCCGCCGGATTCACCGGTACAAGAGGATCTGCACTTCGGTCGTGCCGTCACGGCGTGTCATGGTGAGGTCGTCGCGGGGCGGCGTCATGCCCGCGGCGCGCCGTTCATTGCGACGCGCCTGTCGAGTCGCCCCTGCCGCGTCAGACCACCCCGCCGGCGACCACCACGTCGAACAGAAGCTGCGTCTCGGTGTGCGAGACCCCTGGCTGCACCGTGACATGCTCCAAGATCAGGGCGCGCAACGCTGCCGGGCTCTGCACGGCGACGTGCAGCAGGTAGTCGTCGGCGCCGGCGGTATGGAAAGCCGTGATCAGGCCAGGGATTTCGCGCAAGGTCCGGTGGAAGCGCAGCACGTGATCGGGCACGTGGCTGGTGAGCCGCACGCGGATGATCGCCTGGATCGGCAATCCCAGCGCCGCCGGGTCGACATGCGCGTGGATGCCGGTGATGACGCCGGCTTGGCGCAGCGCCTTGACCCTCGCCAGGCACGTGGACTCCGCGATGCCGACCCGCGCGGCCAGTGCCGCATTGGTGATCCGGCCGTCCCGGACCAGCTCAGCGACCAGCGCGCGGTCGATGGCGTCGAGCCCGCCCGGTTCGGCATCTCGCGCCGCCGCCGTGGCGTGCCGTGGATTCTGCGTCGCCATGATCCCGGCCCCCTCGAAAACCGCATAGAATGAGCAGCTGGCGGCAATATGATGAATATTCTGCGTCAACTACGCCGATCGTGGTGCATCTCTGCAACCATACCGGTATGCGTACTTCCGATGCGGGCCCCCATATGGGGCGGGACATGACCTTCGACTCCCTGGCCGTCCACGCCGGTCGCGACGACCTCGCGGCCCTCGGCGTCCACGCTGCGCCGATCGACCTGTCCACTACCAATCCGCTGCCGGACATCGACTCCGGCGGGATGAGCTACGAGTCCATGGCCACCGGCGGTCACCCGACCGACGGCGGCTATGTGTACCAGCGGCTGTGGAATCCGACGGTGGCGCGCTTCGAGGAGGGGCTTGCGGCGCTGGAGGGCACCGATGAGGCCGTGGCGTTCGCCTCGGGGATGGCGGCCGTCACGGCGTCCGTCCTCACGGCCGCCTCCACCGGACCGGGCCGGCACGTGGTCGCCGTGCGCCCGCTGTACGGTGGCACCGACCACATCCTCGACACCGGGCTGCTGGGAACCGAAGTCAGCTACTGCGATGCGCACGAGGTCGCCTCGACGATCCGCCCCGATACCTGTCTGGTGATGCTGGAGACGCCGGCCAACCCGACGCTGGAGCTGGTCGACCTCGCCGCCGTGGTCGCGGCGGCCGGCACCGTTCCCGTCCTGGTGGACAACACGTTCGCCACGCCCGTGCTGCAGAACCCGGCGGCGTTCGGCGTCGCCCTGGTACTGCATTCGGCGACGAAATACCTGGGCGGGCACGGCGACGCGCTCGGCGGCGTGGTCGCGTGTAGCGCCGAGTGGGCGGTCAAGCTCCGCTCCGTGCGCGCGATCACCGGTGCGATCCTGCATCCGCTGGGCGGCTACCTGCTGCACCGGGGTCTTGCGACGCTGCCGCTGCGGGTGCGCGCCGCGCAGGACACCGCCGCACGGCTTGCCGACTGGCTGGCCACGGTCCCCGCCGTTCGCAAAACCTACTACCCGGGTCTGGCGGACTGCGACCCGGAGGGGCTGATCGGTTCGCAGATGCGTGGACCGGGCGCCATGATCTCCATCGACCTGGCGGGTGGATTCGCCGCGGCCGTGCAGATGACCAAGAGCGTGCAGCTCTTCACGCATGCGGTATCGCTGGGTGGCGTCGACTCACTGGTCCAGCATCCCGCCGCGCTCACCCACCGGCCGGTCGCCCCCGAGGCGCGGCCCGGCGCCGGGATCATCCGCATCTCGGTGGGCCTGGAGAGCTTCGAGGATCTGCAGCGGGATCTGGCGCGCGCGCTGGGCGTCTGATCTCCGACTCGCTTGGCCCCTCGGGGGAGCCGTCTGCGTGAAAAAGCGCGCGAGTTCCGAGGATACGTGCGGGATCCGACACGCAGCTTCGGAACTCGCACGCTTTTTCGGACCGGCGTCCGGGGATAGCGCGGCCGTTCAGAACAACGTATCCGGGTATGACGCCGCCCCGGGGTCGGGCGCGCCCCGGCCGGGCCGGGTCGGGTCGGCCGCGTGCCGGCCCGGCTGACTCGAGGCCAGCATCGCCGCTCCGCTGCGTGCCCCGCCGGCGATACCTGGTCCGGGGTCCGGGGTTTCGCCGCGCGCGAACGCGGCCGCCGCGCCGTTCGCCAACCGGTCGGCAGCCTCGTTCAGCGGGTGACCTGCGTGGCCTTTGACCCAGCGGAACTCGACCTTCCGCCCCTGGGCGGCGAGCCGCGTCATACTCGCATCCAGAGCCATCATGATCTCGACGTTCAGCACCGGCTTGCCGTCTGCCTTCCGCCAGCCCCGCCTTTTCCAACCGGCCGTCCACTTGGTGATCGAGTTGATGGCGTACTGACTGTCGCAGTAGATGACGAGATCGTCCGGCAGATGGGCGGTTTGGGTCAGCAGGTCCAGCACCGCCGTCAGCTCGCCCTGGTTGTTGGTGCCGTGCGGCCAGCCGCCGGCAGCCCACCGATTCGCGTCGATGTACCACCCCCAGCCGGCCGGCCCGGGGTTGCCCAGGGCGGATCCGTCGGCGGCAGCGGTGATCGTCACGGGCTCGATGCTATCGGTGCGGGACGTTCGTCCCTGCCGCGGCGCGGGTACGGGAGGGGATGATGGGGCTACCCGTGCTGGCACAGCTGAGAGGAGCTCGACATGAGCGAGACGATGTCGGACACCGATTGGTTCGGTGATCCCGCCGCCGCGGACGATGTTGCGCAGGAGTTCGAGCCGGACGAGCCCGCCGATCCGGAGGAGCCCGAGACCCTGGCGGACGACGCCGTGCCGGCCGACCCGGGCGAGGCGGATTACGCCGATGTCATCGACCAACGGGAGCCCGCCGGGGTGGACGAGGACGGCTACGAGCGCGAGGACTGACGGCGGCCCCTGCACACCGGCGCGTGCGGCGGGGCTTGAGCGTGCGGGCCCCGGAAACGCATTGGGCCCCTTCCGGCTCATACCCGGAAGGGACCTTTCGCAGGGGCGCATGCCCAGTCTCTGCGGCCTCGCGGCGGGATCCGGGGACCTTCGCCCGGCGTGTCGCAGGAAACACGCCGAGGATTCCTCCGGCAAGGGCGTTCCGCTCTTGCCGCGGCCCGCGGGGCAGGCTACAACTGAGGGCACACGGCGCAAGCCGTGTGGCCGGACGGATCATCATCAGGCCGGGATATGGCGATCGCAGCGACGCGCGTCGCCCCGGGTCACACCGGAGTCCTGGAATGTGGATTCGCTCGGCAGCGCGGAACCCCATGCCCGCGGCGCCCGCCCTTCGGGACGAGGAGTGCTGCAGGGTGTGTGCCGGGTCCTCGGATCCGGAGCCTCCGGTCGGTGCGGCGTACGCAGGCCGGCCAGGTGTGGGAACGCGCACGCGGGGCCCTTTTTCGACTCATACTCGAAAAAGGGCCCCGCACCTTGTAACCGGTGTCCCCCGGATCCCCCTACGTCCCCCGGGCCCCCCGCGTCCCCGGTGCCCCCCCGCCGGCCCGTCGGCGTCGCCGCCGACGTCCCCTGCCGGACGTCCTTCGTCACCCGCGCAGCGCGGAGTACTCCTTGGCGACGGCCGCGCCGAGCCGGGCGTTGTTCTCCACTAGGGCGATATTCGCCTTCAGCGACGCTCCGCCGGTGATTTCCACAATGCGGCCCAGCAGGAACGGCGTCGCCTCCTTCCCGTGGATATGCTGCGCGTTCATGTCGGCCAGGGCGCGCTCGATGATGCCGTTGATCTCCTGCGCCGGGATCTCGTCGGCCTCGGGGATCGGGTTGACGACGGAGACGCCGCCGGCGATGCCCATGCTCCATTTCGCGGCCATGACGGCGGCGACCTCGGCGGGTGTGTCGACGCGCATCGGGGATGCGTGCCCACTGCTGCGGGAGAAGAACGCGGGGAATTCGTCGGTGCCGTAGGCGAGTACCGGGACCTCCAGCGTCTCGAGCGTCTCCAGGGTCAGCCCGATGTCCAGGATCGACTTGACGCCCGCGGAGATCACGGCGACGTCGGTGTGCGACAGCTCGGTGAGATCGGCGCTGGTGTCGAATGTCTGCTGCGCGCCGCGGTGCACGCCGCCGAGGCCACCGGTGACGAACGTGGAGATGCCCGCCAGAGCGGCGAGCCGCATCGTCGCAGCCACCGTCGTCGCTCCGTGAAGACCTCGGGCGACGACGTACGGCAGGTCGCGGACACTGACCTTGAGCACGTCCGGATCGGATGCGAGCAGCTGCAGGCCGTCGCCGTCCAGGCCGATCCGGGGCTTGCCGTTCAGAATGGCGATAGTGGCCGGCACCGCGCCGTTGTCGCGCAGGATCTGCTCGACAGTGGTGGCCATCTCCACGTTCTGTGGGTAGGGCATTCCGTGGCTGATGATGGTCGATTCGAGTGCGACGACGGGCCGGCCTTCGTCGAGTGCGGCACGGACCTCGTCGGTGAGCGTGAGCGCCGGGTGCGGTGCGCGATGGGATGTCATGCGATTTTCTCCTTGGTGCTGTCGGGGGTCGTCGGGTTCTTCCGCGCCGACGCCGTGCGGACACTGGCCGCGGCGTGATCAGTGGGCGCGACGTGATCAGTGGGCGCGACGTGATCAGTGGGCGCGACGTGACCGGCCAAGGTGGCGGCGACCAGTCGTTCGGTGAGGTCGGGGCGGACGGTGTAGGGGCTGGCAATGGTGAGGGAGGCGGCAGCATGTCCGAAGCGGACGGCGTCCGCCGCATCCGCTCCGCCCAGCAGGGCGTGGCAGAACGCGGCCAGCAGGCTGTCGCCTGCGCCCGTGACATCGACCACGTGGGTGGGTAGGGCGTCGATGAGGTGGACGCCGCCCGGCCCGGACAGCAGGGAGCCGTTCGCACCCAGACGGATCCACACGTATGTGACGCCACCCTCGTGCAGTCGGTCGGCGGCGGCCAGCAACTCGGCACGGGTACCGGCCGGCAGTCCCGTCATGGCGGTGACCTCGTCGCGGTTGGGCGTGACCAGGTAGAGCGGATGGGCGGGATCGAACATGCCGGGCAGCGCGGCCAAGGCGGCGGCCTTCGGCACACTCACCGGTTCGACGATCGTGCGGATGCCGGCGCTGACGCCGAGATTGCGTGCGTAGCCCATGGTCTCAGCGGACAGGTTGCCGTCCAGGACCAGCAGATCGCTCCGGGCGATCATGTCTTTGGCCGCGTCGATCTGTACCGGAGACAGTTCCTCGGTGGCGGCCATGTCGGCGACGGCGATCACCAGTTCACCGGTCGAATCGAGCACGGCGGTGTAGGTGCCTGTGGTGGTGTCGGTGCGCGCGACGTAGTCGAGATGCACGCCCGCGTCGGAGGTCTCGCGCATCAGCGTGTCGCCCAGCGGGTCGCGACCGACCGAGGCCACGAGGTGGGTGCGCGTGCCCAGCCGGGCCAGGTTCTCGGCGATGTTGCGGCCGACGCCGCCGGGGCTCATTGCGGCGTGGCCCGGATTGCTGGTCCCGGCTACAGCTGCGGCCTTCGATCGGGCCTTCACGTCCATGTTCGCGCCGCCGACGATCACAACACCGGGTTCGTCCGCCAGCAGGTAGCCGCGTCCCAGGATGGCGCCCTTCTTGCCGAGGTTGGACAGGTGCACATTGACTGCGGCCCTCGTGGAGCCGATGCGGTCGGCGATCGCCTCGGACGTGAGCATGGGATTGCCGCGCAGCAGAGCGAGGATCTGTCGCTCGCGGTCCGTGACACTCATACTTAGTAGAATAAGGTGGGCTTAGTCTAATAAGCAAGGGCGAGGGCGCGTGAGCGGCGTCATATCTGTGCCTGGCCGCCGCCCTCCAGTCCCGCCAGCTCCCGCGCGGACGAAAGTTGTCCCTTTAGCCACTTTCGTCACAAATCGCGCATGTTCGTGCGCGTCGTCGAAGTTGATCCGCGCGGGGGGCGGGGCGGGGCGGGGGGGGGGGAGCCGATCAGATCAGGCCCAGCGCCATCATGGCGTCCGCCACCTGCACGAAGCTGGAGATGTTGGCGCCGGCCGCGTAGTTGCCGGGCGTGCCGTACTCATCGGCGGCGGCGGCGCAGCGCTCGTGCACGGCCACCATGATCTCGTTGAGCCGCTTGTCCGCGTAGTCGAACGACCATGAGTCGCGTCCGGCGTTCTGCTGCATCTCCAGCGCGCTGGTCGCCACCCCACCCGCGTTCGCGGCCTTGCCGGGCGCGTACATCACGCCGGCGTCCTGGAACGCGTGCACCGCGTCGGGTGTGCATGGCATGTTCGCGCCCTCGGCCACGGCGATGACGCCGCCCGAGATCAGCGCGGCCGCGTCCTTCTTGCCGAGCTCGTTCTGGGTGGCGCACGGAAGTGCCACGTCGCAGGGCACGTTCCAGATCGAGCGCCCCGTCACGTATTCGGCGTCCGCGCCGCGGCGCACCGCGTACTCCGAGATACGGCCCCGTTCAAGCTCTTTCACATTACGAAGCAGCGTCAGGTCGATGCCCTTGGCGTCCACCACATAGCCCGAGGAGTCCGAACAGGCGACGACCACAGCGCCGAGCTCCTGGGCCTTCTCGATCGCGTGCATCGCGACGTTCCCGGAGCCGGACACCACGACGCGGCGGCCGTCCAGGGTCTGCCTGCGGGTGGCCAGCATCTGCTCCAGGAAGTAGACCAGGCCGTAGCCGGTGGCTTCGGTGCGCACCAGCGAGCCGCCCCAACCGATGCCCTTTCCGGTGAGCACGCCGGACTCGTAGCGGTTGGTGATCCGCTTGTACTGTCCGAAGAGATAGCCGATCTCACGGCCGCCCACGCCGATGTCGCCGGCCGGCACGTCCGTGTACTCGCCGATATGCCGGTAGAGCTCGGTCATCATCGACTGGCAGAACCGCATGATCTCGGCGTCCGAGCGACCCTTCGGATCGAAGTCGGCCCCGCCCTTCCCGCCGCCGATGGGCAGACCCGTCAGCGCGTTCTTGAACGTCTGCTCGAAGCCGAGGAACTTGATGATGCCCAGGTACACGGACGGGTGAAAGCGCAGGCCGCCCTTGTAGGGCCCGAGCGCCGAGTTGAATTCGACGCGGAAGGCCCGGTTGATGTGGATCTGGCCGTCGTCGTCGATCCACGGCACCCGGAAGATGATCTGCCGCTCCGGCTCGCAGATCCGCTCCAGGATGGCCCGGTCCGCGTACTTCGGGTGCCGCTGCACCACGGGATTCAAGGACTCCAGCACTTCGTGCACCGCCTGGTGGAATTCCGCCTCGCCGCCGTTGCGGGACAGGACGACGTCGTAGGCGGACTGCAAGGCAGGGTGGAGTTCTGTCATGGGGAGGAGTTTACCGTGCAGCGGAACCGGTTCAGATTGGCTGACCAGCAGCGTCGGGCGCGTGGGCGGCTGTGCGGAGATCTGCCGAGGTTCCCCGCGTCGGGCGGGCGTTTCTTTCGTGCCGCCGCCCTGCGGCCGCGGAAACTCCCGTCCGCAGCGGGGATGCGGCCGTGGCCCGCCGCTTCCGACTCCGTTGCGGTGGATCGCCTCATCGGCCGCGACGCGGAGGTGCTTCTCGAGCGGGCCCTATCCTGGACGACGTCATGACAGAACTCGACCGTGCAGTAGCCGGACGTGCCACGTCGGGCCGCGCCGCTCGCCCTGCCGGGGTGCCGGCCGTTCCGGCGACCGGCAGCCCGGGGGCCACTGGAGTTCCTCGGGCCGTGGAGTCCCCCGAGCGTGCCGCGACGCGCGGTGACCTCGCGCCCGCCGAGCTGGCCGCCCGCATCGGCGAGGTCGCTCTGGATGACGCGCACCGGTTGCGCAGACGGTTGTCCCAGGTGCGCCGACTGCAGGGAGCCGCTCGCCGCCGGGAGCTGGCCGCGCTGGCCCAGCGTGTCGAGCGGGCCGAACAGCGGATCCAGACCCGTCGCGCGGCGGTGCCGCCGATCAGCTACCCGCGCGAACTGCCGGTGGCGGCGTGCGTCGACGAGTTGACCGCCGCGATCCGCGACAACCAGGTCATCGTGGTCGCCGGCGAGACCGGCAGCGGCAAATCCACCCAGCTGCCCAAGATCTGCCTGCAGCTCGGCCGCGGCGTCAAGGGCCTCATCGGCCACACCCAACCGCGCCGCATCGCCGCGCGCACGCTGGCCGAGCGGATCGCCGAGGAGACCGGGACCATCGTCGGCGGCGCGATCGGCTACACCATCCGCTTCGGCGACCATACCGGCCCGCGCACCCTGGTGAAGCTGATGACCGACGGCATCCTGCTCGCCGAGATCGCCTCCGATCCGGACCTGGGTCGCTACGACACGATCATCCTGGACGAGGCGCACGAGCGCAGCCTCAACATCGACTTCCTGCTCGGCTACCTGGCGCGACTGCTGCCGCGCCGCCCGGACCTGAAGCTGATCATCACCTCCGCCACCATCGACCCGGCCAAGTTCGCGGCGCACTTCGGCGGTGCGCCGATCGTCGAAGTCTCCGGGCGCACCTACCCCGTCGAGATCCGTTACCGCCCTTACGGTCCCGACGACGGCGACGAGGACGATCCCTCTCCGGCGGACGAGGAGTATGACGCCGCTCCCGCGCTCCGCGCGTCCGGCGCAATCGGCAGCGGCCCGGTGCGCACCGGTGGCGACTCCGTCGATCAGCCGGCAGCCATCGTGCGCGCAGTCGATGAGCTGCTGCCCGAGGGCGACGGTGCCGGTGACATCTTGGTATTCCTGTCCGGCGAACGGGAGATCACCGACACCGCCGACGCGTTGCGGGCACATCTCAAGAGCCGGGGCGGTCTGCCCGCCGCCATCGAGGTGTTGCCGCTCTATGGCCGCCTGTCCATGGCCGACCAGCATCGCGTCTTCGCGCCGGGCGGACGGCGTCGTGTCGTGCTGGCCACCAACGTCGCAGAGACGTCCCTCACCGTGCCGGGCATCCGCTACGTGATCGATCCCGGCACTGCCCGGATCTCGCGGTACTCGTCCCGTACCAAGGTGCAGCGGCTGCCGATCGAGAAGATCTCGCGGGCCTCCGCTGGGCAGCGCGCGGGCCGTTGCGGCCGCGTCGCCGACGGCATCTGCATCCGCCTCTACTCCGAGGAGGACTTCGAGGCGCGGCCGCAGTTCACCGACCCGGAGATCGTGCGCACCTCGCTGGCCTCGGTGATCCTGAGGATGGCCGCGCTCGGGCTCGGCGAGGTGGAGTCGTTCCCGTTCCTCGATCCGCCCGAGGCCAAGCAGATCACCGACGGCCTGACGGTGCTGGGCGAACTCGGCGCGCTCGACCGCTCCGGTGGCGGTGCGTCCGGGCGGCAAACGGTGCGCCTGACCGACATCGGCCGCAAGCTCGCGCAGCTGCCGGTGGACCCGCGCCTTGCCCGGATCCTGGTGGAGGCGGATCGGCGGCGGTGCCTCGCCGAGATCCTCGTCATTGTCGCTGCGCTGGCCATCCGCGACGTGCGCGAGTATCCGCTCGAGGAGCGTGACGCGGCCGTGGCCATGCACTCACGGTTCCTGGATCCGACCTCGGACTTCGTGGCCTTCGTCAGCCTGTGGCACTACCTCAAGCGGCAGTCGAAGGCATTGTCCGGCAACGGATTCCGGAAGATGTGCAAAGCCGAGTACCTGCACTACCTCCGGATCCGAGAGTGGCAGGATCTGCACGCGCAGCTGGCGTCCGCAGCCGGTCCGCTGGGCATGGACATCGACGGCTCGGTGGCGTTCCGACCCGGCGGGAGCGGCACGGACGGGTCCGCGGCCGGTGCGGCCCGTAGCAGCACGGCGGGCAAGGATCGCACCGCGAAGGGCGATTCGGCGACCGTGACGGCGAATGCTGCCGCCGCGAAGGCCGCCGCGCAGGGCGGACCGGTGCGCGGCTCCGAAGCGATGTCGGTCGACCAGGAGGCCATCCACACCGCGCTGGCCGCCGGATTGCTCTCGCACATCGGGGCACGCATCGAGCGGGACACCAAGCGGGCCGCCGGTGACCGGAAACGCAAGGTGCTCAAGGAGTATCAGGGCACCAGGGGCGCCACATTCGCGCTGTGGCCCGGATCCGTGCTCGCCAAACCCGGCGCTCCCATGGTGCTGGCGGCCGAGCTGGTGGAAACCTCCCGGCTGTGGGCTCGCACCGTCGCTGCCGTCAAGGCGGAGTGGATCGAGGCCGTCGGCGGCGATCTCATCAAGCGCAGTTACTCGGAGCCGCATTGGAGCGGTAAGCGCCAGGCGGTGATGGCCACCGAGAAGGTGATGTTGCTCGGCGTGACACTGATTGCTGCGCGCGCAGTCTCGTACGACAGGATCGACCCGGAGATCTCGCGCGAACTCCTGATCCGCCATGGGCTGGTAGCAGGCGAGATGACCCTGCCGCTGCCGTTCCTCGACGCGAACATGGCCGCCCTGGACGAGGTCGCCGAATCCGAGCGTCGGGCCCGGCGCCGGGACATCGTCATCGATGACGATGCGCTGTACGAGCTCTACGACCGCGCCATTCCCGCACACGTCACCTCCGGTCGGCGCCTGGAGGCGTGGTGGCGCAAGGCGTCGCAGTCGGACAGCTCCTTGCTGCGCTTCACCCCGGACATGCTGGTGGCCGCCGGTGCCCAGCTCGCCCGGCGCGACGAGTTCCCGGACCAGTTGACGGCCGGGACGGCGACGCTCGACCTCGACTATGTCTTCGAACCCGGCACAGCCGAGGACGGCGTCACCGCCACCGTCCCGCTGGCCGCCCTGGCGTCGATCGATCCGTCATCGCTGCCGGCGCAGGTGCCGGGACTGCGCCGCGAACTCGCTCTCGCGTTGATCAAGTCGCTGCCCAAGCAGCTTCGCCGGTCATTCGTGCCCGCGCCGGACTTCGCCGACGCCGCGCTGGACCGCATCGGCGACGCCGTCGGCGCGCTACCGGATCGTCTCGCCGAAGCGCTCACGGGGCTCGCCGGGATCCGCGTCGCGCCGAGCGACTTCGACTATGCGAAGGTGCCGGATCACCTGCGCATGCGATTCACCGTGGTGGACGACAAGGGCAGGGCCGTCGCGGCGGGCGATGACCTCTCCGTCATCCAGCGCACACTGGCGCCGGACACCCGCCGCGCCGTGGCCAGAGCGTCATCGACCCCGGAGCGCACCGGGCTCACCGTGTTCCCCGCGGAGGGGCTCGCGCGGCAGACCTCCGGCACGGCCGGGGGCGCGCACGTCACCGCGTATCCGGCGCTGGTCGATGCCGCAGACGCCGTATCCATCCGGGTGTTCACCGACGAGGCGGACCAGTCCCGCGCCATGCGCGCCGGCACCCGGCGGCTGGTGGCGCTGGCGCTGCGGGAACAGATCGCCGGCCTCGCCGGCAAGATCCGGCAGTGGGCCACGCCGCGCGGGCCGTCCGCCCCCGGCAGCCGGCCGGCGCTCACCCCGAAGGATCTGCTGCTGCTCTCCACCGCGCCGCACGGCAGCCTGGCGTCGCTGGTGGCGGACGCCGCGGACGCCGCCATCGACGCGCTGCTGGACTGGGCTGGGGGGCCCGCCTGGGACGCCGCCGCATTCACCGCCCTGACGGCCCGGATCTCCGGGCAGCTCGATCGCGCCGTCGGCGACATCCTGGCCGCGACGGCCGTCGTGCTGAAAGCGGGCGCGGAGGCGGACACCGCGATCGCGGCCCTTCCGGCGGAGGTGGCCGCCGAGCTGCGAGCGGAGCGGGACCGCTACCTCACGCCGGGCTTCATCACGGCAGTCACGGCCCGGCACCTGCCGGATGTCGCACGGTACCTCGAGGCGTTGGCGATTCGCGCCGAACGCGCGCACAGCAGGCCGGACCGCGACCGGGAGCGCAGCGACGAGACCGCCGGGCTGCAGCGGCTGCTGGACGAGCGGGAAGCCGCCCTGCGACCGGAGCGGCGCGGTGACGCCGATGTGGCCGCCGCCCGGCGACTTCTCGCCGAGTATCGCATCGCGCTGTTCGCACAGCCGATGAAGACCGCCGTCCCGGTGTCCGCCAAGCGGATCCGGGCCGCGGTCGCGGCGCTGCCGGACTGAGGCAGCCGACCGGCGACGTTCGGCCCCGGCAGTGCCGCAGCTTGGCGGCTACTTGTCGTCGCCGGCGAGCTTGTCGACAAACCCGCCGAGCGCGTCCTCGACCTTGTCCACCGTGTCGTCGTGTCCGATCTTGTCGGACACGAAGTCGCCGGCCTTGTCGATGCCACCCTTGATCTGCTCGGCGTGATCACCGACGAAGTCCTGAGCCTTGTCCTTCAGCTCGTCGAAATCGACCATGGCTGCCCCCTTGAAGCGTGCGTCGTCGAGTAGGGAAGCTCAGCCTACTCGCTCGATCAAGCCATCGGTACGTACGAACAGACCCTCGCCATCGACCACGACCGTGCGCGCACCGGACGGGCCGGAGTAGACGATCAACGCCCCGTCATCCGTCGTCGACTCGGTGCGTCCACGGTGGACCTGCGGGGTGACCGCGAGGTCCGGCAGGCTGATCGACGCGACGGTGATCTCGGCTTCCGCGCCCGCCGTGCGGTGCAGCGCGAGGCGGCGCACCGGCAGCGAGGCCGAGAACGCGGAGTCGGCCACGAACACGTCGACGGCGTCGGACAGGGCGGGCAGCGGCGACGATCCAGCCACCGACTCGGCGATCCACGGGCCGCCCTGACTGCGGGTGAGCGACAGCGAGCGTTCCCCGGAGACGTCATCGGACCGGACGGTGATGCGCCGGGTGCGGCCCTCGGCGTCGACGACGATGGAGTACGAGGCGCCGTAAGCGGGGTCCTGCGTGGAGACGATGTAGCCGGTGGCGCGCAGCGCCAGCCCGGAGACGGCGACGCGGACCGATTCCACTTTCCGGCCATCCGGCGAGGTGTAGCTGATCATTTTTGCGATACTCGGTTCAGTCACGTGGGCTACGGTATCTCGATTCCGGCGCCCGTAGGACATCGGTCCGTGGGAGCATGGGCGCTGTGACAGACAGCGAGGCCCCCGCCCGACCGTCCGGCTCGGGTTCGCCCGCGGATATGACGCCGCCCCCGGCATCGTCCGCCGCGGAGATCGGCGACCCGGGTCCGGTCGGTGGACTGTGGCGCGGCGCGGGCGTCTTCCTGGCACTGGTCGTCGCTGCCGGGCTGGTCGCCGCGGTGGTCGGTACCGCGGTCACCGAGCCGCCGGACGTGCCCGGCTTCACCCCCAGCCCGGTGGTGCGCTTCGGCATCCCGGCGGTGCGGCTGCTGCTCGACTTCGGCGCGGCAGCCGCCGTCGGCCTGGCGCTCGCTGCGAAGCTGCTGGGCTTCGATCAGCCGGAACGCACCGAACCGGTGCTGGCACCCAGCCGTCGCTGGGCGGTGTGGGCCTCCGCGGTCTGGGTGGCGGCGGCGCTGATCTCGGTGGTGCTGCTCACCGCCGAACTGGCGCCGGGGCAGTGGGTCACGCCGGCGGCGGTGTGGCGCTACGTCACGTCGATCGCGGCCGGAAAGGGATTGCTGCTGTCGGCGGCCTGCGGGGCACTGTCGTGGTGGCTGTGGCGCCTGTCGCTGCGGCATGGCGAGAAGGTGCCGGCGGAGCTGCGGGCGGGCGTGGCACTGTTCGGGCTGCTGCCGTTGCCGCTCACCGGGCATGCGTCGAACTGGTACTACCACGACCTGTCGATGGTGTCGATGGAGTTGCATGTGACGGCGTCCTCGGCCTGGGCGGGCGGCTTGGCGGCGCTGGTGGTGCTGCTGGCGCGGCATCGGGACCTGCTGGCCATCGCGCTGCCGCGGTTCTCGAAGCTGGCCACCTGGTGCGTGTTCGTCGTGGGCGTGTCCGGCATCGCGAACGGTCTACTGGAGCTGTATCTGTCGCCCATCACGGCGTTGCCGTCATCGCTGTGGGAGACCCGGTACGGCGTCCTGCTGCTGGCGAAGGCTGCGTGCCTGGCGACGGTGGCCGTGATCGCGATTCACGTGCGCCGACGGGTCCTGCCGGCGGTGGCGGAGGGCAGGCGAACCGCATTCGCCGCCTGGTGCGGCTGGGAGGTGACGGTGCTGGCGGTGGCCTTCGCGGTCGCGGTGGTTCTCACCCGCGCCGAAGTCGTGGCGTTCTGAGCCGGCCGCGCCGAGCCCGACGCTGCGTCACGCCTGCGTTCCGAAATATCGCTCCACGGCGCCGGCGGTGCTGCGACCGGCCAACAGGGTGAGCTGGTCGCCGGCGCGCAGCACCGTGGTCGCGTCGGCGAACACGAGTTCCGACCCGCGGAGCACGGTGAGGACGATCAACGGGTGCGGCAGCGCCAGATCGCGGATCGCGGCCCCGTCCGCCGCCGCCCCGGCTTTCACGTCCACCTCCATCAGGCTGCTCCCGTCGGCGGACCGCACCAGGCGCCGAGTCGCATCCTTCAACGCGAGCCGATAGCCGCTCACCAGGTCCGAGACCGCCAGCACGCCCGCGATGGCCATCGAGCGGTCGAGCACCGGCACCCACCCGTAGCGGCTGGATGCGAGCGCGTCGACGGCCTGGTCCAACGTCGCGTCGTCGGGCAGGGACGGCGCTTCGGCGTCGACCAGGCGCGCCACCGGCGTTGTCGGACCCCGGTCGGCCAGGGCCGCCAGCATCTCTCTGCTGACGACTCCCAGGAATTGGCCGTCTCCCGCCACCACGGGCGCGCCGGGCACTCCCGCCGCCGACAGCCCGACCCGAGCGGCGCGCGCTGGCTCATCCGCGCGCAGCACCAGGCGCGGCGCAGCCATCACCGAGCGCACCGGGACGGCGGCCGCCATCGGCAGGCCGAACGCCAGCCTGTTCGCCGGCAGCGCCGCCCGATTCGTCAGCTGCGCGAGGTAGATGGACGAGTCGCCCACCACGAGGACCCCCAGGGCGACCGACACCATCGCCGGTGCGAGCAGCGACAGGTTTCCCGTCATCTCCGCGACCATCAGCATCACGGCGAGCGGCGCGTGGGCGATCGACCCGAAGCAGGTGATCATGCCGACGATCACGAACGGCACCGGTGAATCCGGCACGGGAAGCCCGGTCAGCTCCAGAACCCGCCAGACCACCGCACCCGTGACGCCGCCCACCACCATTCCGGGCCCGAAGATCCCCCCGACACCGCCGGATCCGATGGTGAGGGTGGTCGCCAGGATCTTCGCGAACGGCAGCGCGATCACCAGCCACAGCGGCAGGCCGAGTACGGTCTCGGCGTCCATCACCTGCTGCACCTCGCCGTAGCCGGTGCCCAGCACGCCGGGGATCGCGAGACCCAATCCGCCGACGGCCAGGCCCGCGACCAGGGGCTTCCCCAGCCGGTTCGGCCAGTCACCGGGCAGCAGTCTCAGCCGGCCGAGCGCGTCGGAGAGCCGATGCAGCACGGTGATGTAGACGCGACCCACCAGGCCGGCGGACACGCCGAGGATCGCGAAGAACAGCAGGTCGCGGATCTGGGCGAACGTGTAGTCACCGAGGTCGCCGAAGATCGGGTCGAAACCGAAGAACGTGCCGAAGACGGTGAAGCCGACGACGGAGGCGACCAGCGACGGCACCAGCGCCTGCACTTCGACGTCATCGCGATAAGGCAGTTCCGCGCCGAGGATCGCGCCGCCGAGCGGGGCTCGGAAGATCGAGCCGATTCCCGATGCGATCCCGGACGACACCGCGATGCGCGCGTCGGCGGGCGACAGGTTCAGCGTGCGGGCGAGCACCGATCCGAAGGTGGCCGAGATCTGCGCTGTGGGCCCCTCTCGGCCGCCGGACCCGCCGGACCCGATGGTGAGCGCGGCGGCCAGCATCTTCACGATGGCGGCCCGGAATCGCAGTCCGGTCGGATTGTGGTGTGCCGCGTCGATCGCGGCATCGCCGCCGCTGCCCTCGGCCTCCGGCGCGAACCGGTGCACCAGGAATGCGGTGACCACCATGCCGCCCGCTACGACGAGGGGAATGGCCCAGGGTCTGGTGAAGCCGGATGAGGCGTGGATTCCGCCCTCGCCCGCGGGGGTCGCCGGGGTGAATCCTCCGACGGTGCCGAGGATCAGATGCGTCGCCGCATGCAGCAGGCCGAGGAACGCGGCTGCTCCCAGGCCGGCGACGACCCCGATGAGCGCACCGAGGACCAGCCAGCGTCGCAGGTAGGGCGCGGCCCGCAGCCCGGCCAGACTGCGCCCGACGACGCGCCGGACGCGCCGCACCACGGGAGGGTGCAGCGCCGTCATATCGCAGTATCCTCGGCCGGCACCGTCCGATTATTGCGCTTTATTGCGCTCGGGACGACGCGCTGCCGACCCGCGGTCGCGCGCGGCCGGCCGTCACAACGCGAGGATGCGCCAGATGGCAACAAGGGCGAGTATGACGATGATCGAGCGGAGGGCGACGGCCGGGAGCCTGCGCCCGATTCGCGCGCCGATGAACCCTCCGCACAGTGTTCCCGCGGCAATGAGACCGGCTGCGGCCCAACTGATCTGATCGAACGCGACAATCGTGTACGTGGCGGCGGCGACGATGTTGGTGGTCAAGCTGAGCAGGTTCTTCAGTGCGTTGACGCGCTGCAGGCTCTCCGGCAGCAGCGCGCCCATCACCGCCACCAGCATGACGCCTTGCGCGGCAGCGAAATAGCCCCCGTAGACACCGATCAGATACGTGGACACGATGACGACCGCCGAACGGCCGGCCGTCATATCGGCGTGGTCCCGGCCTGCAGCGGCGGCCCGCCGGCGCATGGCGCGCTGCAGGAACGGCTGCCCGATCACCAGCACGATGGCGAGCACCAACAGGACGGGGACGACCATCTCGAAGGTGGTGGCCGGCAGGTGCAGCAGAAGGTACGCGCCGGTCAGGGCCCCGAGCAGCGAAGCGGGCATCTGCTGGGTGATATGCCGCTTCTGACCGACCAGTTCGCGACGGTAACCCCATGTCCCGGAGAAGCCGCCGGCGACCTGGCCGATCGCATTGGACATGGTGGCCACGCGAGGCGGGAAGCCGAACGCGATGAGCGTCGGGAACGTGACGAGAGTGCCGGATCCGACGATCGCGTTGATCGTGCCGGCCCAGACGCCGGCGACGAAGATCAGGACGATCTCCAGCGCGCTCATTATCCGGCGCGACTGCTAAGCAACCGTGGACGTGGCAGCGCCCGACCCGGCCCCCGGCTCGGCGAACCCGACGAGCACTCCGTCGGCGTCGCGGACGGGCTCCGGGGCATACGTCACACCCAGTGGTAGGGGCCGGGCCGTGGTCACACCCACGGTGCGATCGGCGAGGTAGGTCGCACCCACCCAGGTGCCGATCAGCAGCAACCCCGCCCACCAGGCCGAGCCCCAGTCCACGGGCGGCGCGGTGAGCGCGGATCCGCTCTCGAAGGCGGCCCGCATCTCACCGACGGACAGCGTCGAGAGGTTCAGCGGCGTGCGCTCCGTCACCGTCTGCAGCAGCAGCGATCCGTACCCGGCGGCCGTGACGACGATCGCGCCGACCACCGCCCGGACGTACGGCCGCAGCGGCAGCAGGAAGGCCAGGTCCACCGCCAGTCCCACGCCGAGCAGCCAGAACGGCACCGACGACGGCGGGAAGATGGTGTACGCGAGGACCGGCCAGATCAGCATGCGGTAGGCGACGTACAGCCCCGCGGCGATCGTCGCCGTCCACGCACGGCCGACGAGCATGCGCACATAGACCAGCACGGCGGCGCACAACGCGATCGTCCATACCGGATACACCCAGGCCGGGATCGGCAGCGCGAAGCCCAGCACCGCCACATCGTCCACCGGATGGCCGATCTGGTTCGCCGCGAAGCTGAGCAGCGTGCTTTCCGCGTACGGCTCGCCGCGGAACCAGGCGCCCATCGTCAGGATGCCGTATTCCTGCTGATAGTTCGGGAAGAACACGTTCTCGAACAGGAACGCTCCGAGCGCCGTCAGGCCGGCTGTGTACTGCCACGCGAAGCGGCCGTCCCGCGGATAGCTCACGTACCAGTTGCGCAGTACTCCGGCCAACATGATCGCCGTGCCCGTATAGAGCAGCATGTGTGACGGCGACCAGGAGGTGATGTCCAACCCGTTGACCCGGTGGTTGATCACGTCGATCGGGCCGGCGATGACGAAGATGATGGTGCCGGTCTGCATGACCCGCAGGGAGCGTCGGTCGGCGCCGTAGCCGGTGAATGTGTGCACGAGCACCAGCACGATCGCGATGCCGGTGCCGACCGTGTTGAGCAGATGCGGCGGGGCGAAGTCGTCGCGCAGCCATTTGAAGTGCCACGAGACGTCCCACGACGAGCCGAGCAGTTTGAAGGCGAACGCCACCAGCCACCAGCGGAGCATGAGCACGGTGGCCGATTGTGGCGTCGGTCGGCCCGGGGTGCCGCGCGTCCAGTAGGTGCGCAGGAAGCCGGCGAGGCGGGTCATGGTGGTCCTTCGGCGATGGTGGCATCGTGGGCGGGGTCGCAGGGCGTGGTGCGGGGGCGCCGTCCGGCGAGCGGGTGCGCTCAGTCTAGGTGATGGCCCTTCGCGGCGGCGTGGATCAAGGGGCCGGTGCGGGTCGCGATCTCGCGGGTCAGTGAGATGACGGTGACCGTTCGCGTCACGGCCTTGTTGGCGACCACTTGGTCGATGACCCGTTGCAGGTCGGTGTTGTCGCGCGCCACCAGACGCACCCACAGGTCGGTGCCGCCGGTCACCGTATGCGCCTCGATCACCTCGGGGATGCCGGTGAGGTGCGCCACCACGGCAGCCCGACCCGCGTGTTGCGCGATCTCCAGGGACACGAACGCCGTGACGGGGAATCCCAGGGCTGCCGGGTCGATGGTGGGGGCGAGGTCGTGGATGATGCCACGGCTTTGCAGCTTGTCCAGCCGCGCCTGTACGGTGCCACGCGCCACCCGCAGGCGGCGGGACGCTTCGAGAACGCCGACACGCGGCTCGGCCGCGAGCAGGTCGAGCAGGCGGACGTCGAGACTGTCGATCTGCATGGCGATCCTTCCCGATGCGGCGATATAGGTGGCGACGTGGATCCGGGCCGCGGCGCCCGACCATCGCACGGTCGATGGTTCATACTGTCATCAGCACCGATGTCATGACGCGGTCCGGAATCCTGGCGCTTCCGCTACAATATGTACAGTAAACCACGAATCGTGCCGTGCAGTATGTGCAGTATGTGCGAAAGTTTTATGACGACTTGCCTGGTTACGGGAATGCGCTGCACCCTGAGCGCACACCGACATCAGGAGGCAGGCCATGAGTTCGTTTTCCGCTCCAGGTTCCGAATCGACTGCAGCCGCACGCGCGGCGGGCGGCGTCACGCTGACCCCTGACGAGCAGGCCGCGAACCTGACCGCCGAGGAACTCGCGAGGCTGGTCGGCCTGGTCGACTACGACGAGGCGTCCGACCCGTTCCCGGTGAACGGCATGGACGCGGTGGTGTTCGTGTGCGGCAACGCCACCCAGTCCGCGCACTACTACCAGTCCGCATGGGGGATGGAGCTGGTGGCGTATTCCGGCCCGGAGACCGGCAACCGCGACCACAAGGCGTACGTGCTGAAATCCGGCTCGGCGCGGTTCGTGCTGCTGGGCGGCGTGGACCCGGCCTCGGAGCTGATCGAGCGGCACCGCAGGCACGGGGACGGCGTCATCGATCTGGCGCTGAACGTGCCGGACGTGGACAAGTGCATCGCGCATGCGCGGGCCATGGGCGCGACGATTCTCGAAGAGCCGCACGACATCTCGGACGAGCACGGCACCGTGCGCCGCGCGGCCATCGCCACGTATGGCGCGACGCGGCACTCGCTGGTCGATCGCAGCAGGTACACCGGGCCGTACCAGCCGGGCTTCGTCCCGGCCACATCGTCATACCGGAAGCGTGACGGTGCACCGAAGCGTATCTTCCAGGCGCTGGACCACGCCGTGGGCAATGTCGAGCTCGGCAAGATGGATTACTGGGTCGACTTCTACAACAGGGTCATGGGCTTCACGAACATGGCCGAGTTCGTCGGCGACGACATCGCGACCGAGTATTCGGCGCTGATGTCGAAGGTCGTGGCCAACGGCAACCATCGGGTCAAGTTCCCCCTCAACGAGCCGGCGATCAGCAAGCGCAAGAGCCAGATCGACGAATATCTCGAGTTCTACGGCGAGCCCGGCTGCCAGCACCTGGCGTTGGCGACGGGCGACATCCTGCGCACGGTCGATGCGCTGCGGGCGGAGGGGGTCGAGTTCCTGGACACCCCGGACAGCTACTACGAGGATCCGGAGCTGCGCGCTCGGATCGGCACGGTGCGGGTGCCGGTGGAGGAGTTGCAGAAGCGCAAGATCCTGGTGGACCGCGACGAGGACGGCTACCTGCTGCAGATCTTCACCAAGCCGCTGGGCGACCGGCCGACGGTGTTCTTCGAGATCATCGAGAGACACGGGTCGCTGGGCTTCGGCAAGGGCAACTTCAAGGCGCTGTTCGAGTCCATCGAGCGGGAACAGGAGCGCCGAGGCAACCTGTAGCGGAGGCTGAGTCGAGCGCCAGCGAGACTCGGCCGTAGCGGAGGGTTGCCTCGGCGCAATCGGGCACTGCCGAGGCAACCTGTAGCGGAGCCGCGTTTCTGACGAAGCCGCAGCAGAGGTGGACGCGAGCGGCGGGACGTTCAGAGATACAACGCGCTGATAGGCCGACGCTGATTGTGTCACCGAGGCACTCCACCTGCGGCGATGCGCTCAGGCACGCAATTGGGCGTTCAGATATCAGCGCGATCCCGGTGCTTCGGCGCCGGGACGATGGTGCCTGTGACGCTGCCCAGCGTCAGGCGCCCGCCGGACGTCGACGGGGCGCTCGCGGTGATGGTGACCGTATCGCCGTCCTCGAGGAAGGTGCGCGTCGAGCCGTCCGCGAGTGTGACGGACCGCTGGCCGCCCTCGGACAGTTCGATGAACGAACCGACCTGGTCCGGCGACGGCCCGGAGATCGTGCCCGATCCGTAGAGGTCGCCCGGCCGGACTGTCGCCCCGTTCACCGTGGTGTGCGCCAGCATCTGCGCCCCGGTGTAGTACATCGATGCGTACGGCGGGCGGCTCACCACGGTGCCGTTCCATTCGACCGTGAGTGAGATGTCCAGTCCCCACGGTTCGTCCGGGTCGTCGGCCAGGTACGGCAGCAGCGCGTGGCTGCGCTGCGGTGGGGGTACCCGCGCGGCCTCCAGCGCCGCCAGCGGGGTGATCCACGGGCTGATCGATGTGGCGAACGACTTGCCGAGGAACGGTCCCAGCGGCACGTATTCCCACGCCTGGATGTCCCGCGCGCTCCAGTCGTTCAGCAGCGTCACGCCGAACACCGTGTCGGCGAAAGCCGTTGCCGGCACGGGGGTTCCGAGCTTCGAGGCGCTCCCGACCACGAAGCCGAGCTCGGCCTCGATGTCCAGCCGCCGGCTGGGGCCGAAGATCGGCGTGCCGTCCGGTCCGCGCAGCTGGCCGCATGGCCGGATGATCGGCGTTCCGGAGACGACGACGGTCTGCGATCGGCCGTGATACCCCACCGGTAGATGCTTCCAGTTCGGCAGCAGCGGATCGGCGTTCGGCCGGAAGAGTCGTCCCAGGTTCGAGGCGTGATGCTCGCTGGCGTAGAAGTCGACGTAGTCGCCGACACGGAACGGCAGTACCGGGGTGACGGCGTCCTGAGCCAGCAGGTGCGGCCCGATCACTGCGCGATGCGCCGGGTCGGTCAGCACGGCCGTCAACCAGTCCCGGGCGTATGCCCATATCGCGGGTCCGGCGGCGAAGAACGGCTCCAGGGATGACGCCGTCCACAGGTCGGCCGCGGCTGTTCCGCCCGCAGCGGCAGCGGCCGGGCCGGCGTCGAGCACGAACTCGCCGATCCGCACCCCGACCCGCCGATCGCCGGCGACGTCGATGATCGCGCACGGCAGGTGGTCGACGTCGTACCCGGAGCCGGCGGCGCCCGGAACCCAACTCGGCGTCATGGTCATGGCTGCGCCCCTTCGGACACGTGCGGGATCACGCCGAGCGCTGCGAATTCGGCGAGTGGTTCGGTGACGCCGCAGCAGCCGAAGGAGGTGAAGATGCTGCGGATGGTGTCGGCCTCGTCGATTGTCAGCGAAACCGACTCGGCAGCAAGGTGTATCGCGTCGGTGCGCATCAGCGTCCCGGACAGGGCGTCGATGAGGGAAGCGTCATGCGAGCTGTCGTCCCCTGCTGATACCGCCTGCCGCACAGCGGCCATCACATTGAGCACGCCGAATTGGACGCTGCCGCCCGGGCCGTGCGTCCCAGTGACGGCGTGATGCAGGCCGGCGGTGAACTTGATCGGCAGGTGCTGTCGGGCGGCGGCGGCGATGACTCCGGCGAGCCGCTCCGGTGGCGGCGAATCCTCGGGCCGGACGCCTCCGGTGCGGAACTTGCCCAGCGTGCCGCGTCCGGCTCGCGCGCCCGCGTCGACAACCGCAGCGCAGTCCACATCCGGTGCGGTGCCGTCGATTTCGAACGTGATCGCAACATGGGAACCCCACGGCGCCACGGCGTCGACGACGGCCTGCCGCCCGCTGTCGGTCGGTGGCAACGGCATCTCCACCCCTCGCAGTCGCGAGGTCTCTCGGAGGCTGAGTCGTCGCGCCAAGCCGTCCAGTGCGGTGCGGACGGGCGCAGCGTCGGCGGCCTCGGATTCGCCGTCGGGGCGGGTGATCAGAACGAGCGGGAACTCGTCGCCCTCCGACGCCAGATCCAGGAACTGCTCCCACCACGACGCGCGCAGCAGGAATGGCCCGATGTACGGGGCCAGCGGTGACCGCCGCAGTGCGCGATGCTGTTCCACCGCCGTGTCCAACGGCACGAGCCCGGGCGGAAAGATGGCGGCGTCGTCGATCAGTCCGAGGGTGAGACGACGCGGTGCGTACCGCACGGCACTGGGCACTCTGTCCACCTCACTTCGGAAACAATCGGACGATCTGTGCAACATCGACGATAGTTTGGTGACGTCTTGACACGTTCTTCAGCGTAGCGAATGGTCAACGTATCGGCATGTTCGTGCGCTCGTAGCAGGGCAGGAGATCGGCATGGCTCACTACCGCACCGTCGGCGAGATCCCGCCGAAGCGGCACACGCAGTTCCGCGCCCCGAACGGCTCGCTGTACGCCGAGGAGCTGATGGGCGAGGAGGGATTCACGTCCGACTCCTCCCTGCTCTATCACCGGCACAACACCTCGGCGATGGTGGACGCCACGGTGTGGCAGCTGCCGGACCTGACAACCACCCCGAACCATCCGCTCAAGCCGCGGCACCTGAAACCGCACGATATGTTCCCCGGCGCGGATGCCGGCACGGGTGTGGATGCCGTCACGGGGCGTCGGCTGCTGCTCGGCAACGGCGACGTGCGTATCGGGTACGTCGTCGCGCGGGAGCCCAGCCCGCTGTACCGAAACGCTATTGGCGACGAATGCGTGTACGTGGAATCCGGCTCGGGTGTGGTGGAGACCGTGTTCGGCGCGCTGGCGGTCACGAGCGGCGACTACGCAATCATCCCGCGGGCGACCGTGCACCGGTGGGTGCCGGACATCGCCGGCGACACAGCCGGACCCTTGCGGCTGTACGTGATCGAGGGCAACAGCCACATCGGCCCGCCCAAGCGCTATCTGTCGAGATTCGGTCAGCTGCTGGAACATTCGCCGTATTGCGAACGCGATCTGCACGGACCGGCCGAGCCGCTGCTGGTGGACGGCACCGACGCGCCGGTCTACACGAAACACCGCGGCAACGGACCGCTGGGCATCGTCGGCTCGATCGTCACGATGCAGTACCACCCGTTCGACGTTGTCGGCTGGGACGGGTGCCTCTACCCCTACACGTTCAACGTGTCGGACTTCGAGCCGATCACCGGCCGGGTGCACCAGCCGCCGCCCGTGCACCAGGTGTTCGAAGGGTTCAACTTCGTGGTGTGCAACTTCGTGCCGCGCAAGGTCGACTACCACCCGCTCTCGATCCCCGTGCCGTACTACCACTCGAATGTCGACTCCGACGAGATCATGTTCTACGTTGCCGGCGACTACGAAGCGCGCAAGGGGTCCGGCATCGGCATCGGGTCGATCAGCGTCCACCCGGGCGGTCACTCGCACGGCCCGCAGCCGGGCGCCGTCGAGAACGCCTTGGGCAAGGACTATTTCGATGAGCTGGCCGTGATGATCGACACCTTCCGCCCGCTGGAACTCGGCGAGGGCGGCCTGGCCGTCGACGACGGGGCGTACGCGTGGTCGTGGTCCGGGCGGGGGCCGAACCGCTAATCCTCCCGCGGATACATCGCGTCGATGACGAGACCCGTTGCGGTAGCGGCGATCCCGGTGACGTACCCGCCCACGGCGCCCACGGACAGCAGCTGCTCGGTCATGTCGTCACCGGTGAGCTGAACCGGCTCCAGATCGTCGAACCGCCGATCGAACTCGCCGTGGGCCTCGAAGCCCCGAGTGGCGATCATGGCCAGCGACCCGCTGGAGGCGAGTGAGCCGCGTGCCACGCCGAGCTGGGCGAGCGCCTCGTCCATGGCATCGATCAAGTAGCCGGCGTTGGTCTCGCACATGGCGCGCACCAGCTCGGGACGGGTGCCCGCGACCCGGGTGCCGTCGCGGAACGAGCCGGCTGCCAGCGACAGCGCGAGCGGTCCACCCATCGCGCCCACTTGGGCGAGGGCCGCCGCCATCAGATGCGGTAGGTGCGAGATGCGCGCCGCTGCGTCGTCATGCGCGCCCACCTCGCACGGCACCACCCGCGATCCGATCGTCACCGCCAGTCCCGCGATCGGCGTCCACAGCTCGATGTCCGAATCCCCGTCGAGCGTCGTCACCCACACCCGATCGGCGAACAGCTCCGCCGATCCCGCCGCCCAGCCGGAATGCTCCGTGCCCGTCATGGGGTGCGACCCGATGTATCGGGCGCTGGGCGCCAGCGTGGCCACCTCCACGGCGACCGGGCTCTTCACCCCCGCCACGTCGGTGAGCCGGATCGTCGGAGACACCTCGTGAATCGTCTTGAGCAGCTGCGGGAGCGCCGTGACCGGCGCGGCCAGCACCACCAGTGCGTCCTCGGCGGCCGCTCGCCGCAGTGCGGCCGTCAGGTCGCCGGCCACGTCGAAACCGTCGGCGGACGCGGCTGCCCGCGTGTCGTCTCCCGGCGACCAGCCGAACACCGGTACGTGCTGCGCGGCGGCCCGCATCAGCGATCCGCCGATCAGCCCCATGCCCAGGACGCAGACCGCGGACGGCAGTGGTGTGGTCATGTGTCACCTCCGTGTGGGTTGATCTTTCCCTGTCGGCAGGGCGGGCGCAGCATCGGACGGCGCGGCGCGCGCGGGTCGGCCTGCCCAGCCGCCCCGGGCGGGCCGATCGACACGGCCGCCGCCTGCCCGGAGACGGCGTCATGCGCGTTTTTCCCGCTCGCCTGCGACGCCCGAGGTGACTCCCCGACACCGAGCCGTGGCATCGTTGCGCCCGCTGCCGTACCGTTGCGAACGTGAGCATCGATGGCTTCGCGATCGCGGTCGCGCACGAGGGCAGTTCGTGGCGCCTGACCGAGCTCGATGACGCCCTGCTGGACGACCTGGATGCGCTGCTCACAGCGTTGCGGCGGCTGTCCGTGGACGGCGGGGCGATCTTCGCCATGGTGGAGGTCGACGAGGAGTTCTTCGCGGTGGTGCGACCGGTGCCGGGCGGGGCGGCGCTGCTGCTGTCCGACGCCACCGCGGCGCTCGATTTCGACGTGGCCGCGGACATCCTGGACCTGCTGCACGTCGAGGTACCGGACGAGGACGACGTCGATGACGACGAGCCGTGGCCGGAGGGCGATATGGCCATCCTCGCGGACTTCGGGCTCTCCGAGCAGGAGATGCAGATCATCGTGGACGACGACGATCTCTACCCGGACGAGCAGCTGCAGCTCATCGCGAACCGCTGCGGTTTCGGCGAGGAGTTCGCCGCACTGGCCGATGCGGACCGTGACTAGCCGCCAGCCCCGCGCGCTTCGGTGAAACAGGTATGACGCCGCCCACGGGTCCCGCCGACGCCGGTGGTGGTTCCTTCGGGATGCCTTCCGATGGTGCGCCGTCGCGCCGCGATGCCGATGCCGCGCTGATGCGGCTGGCGCTGGCCGAAGCGGGGCAGGCGCTGAAGACGGACGACGTGCCGGTCGGTGCCGTGGTGATTTCGGCGGACGGCGCGGTGATCGGGCGCGGGTGCAATGCTCGGGAGGCCTCCGGGGATCCGACGGCGCACGCGGAGATCCTTGCGCTGCGGGGGGCCGCCGCTGCGGCCGGCTCGTGGAACCTGGCCGGCTGCACGCTGGTGGTGACCGTGGAACCCTGCACGATGTGCGCGGGAGCGGCGCTGCTGGCGCGGGTCTCGGCGGTCGTGTTCGGTTGCTGGGAGCCGAAGACGGGGGCAGTCGGATCGCTGTGGGATGTGTTGCGGGATCGGCGCCTGCCGCACCGCGTCGAGGTGCGCGGCGGGGTGCTGGCCGCCGAGTGCGCCGCGCTGATGGAGCGATTCTTCGCAGCTCGGCGCTGACGGATTCCGGTTCTGCGTCGCTGCCGTGTCCGGTATTATCGTTCACGGAAGCGTGTCCGAGCGGCCGAAGGTGCAGCACTCGAAATGCTGTGTGGTGCAAGCCACCGAGGGTTCAAATCCCTCCGCTTCCGCGGTCAAGAAATCTCCGGTCCTGGATGAATGTCCAGGTCGGAGATTTTTTGCACTACGGCGCGCATGCCGTCGATGCCGCAGACCACGGATTAATCCAAGGGAACCGTGTAAATTCTAAAAACAATGATGCTTGACAAAAGACCAGCGGTCGGGAACTCTAAAACACGTCCTCGTTGCAGTTAGAAGTTTTGCTCATCCCAGCACTACTTCGCTGCCGACCGTCTGAAAGGGGCGCGACCATGCTCCAGATACCCACCACCCCACCGAGCTCCCCGAGGCACGCAGATCGAAAGCGACGTGGCGCGAGTCTGGCTCGGCGAGCCGGGGTCGTCGTCGCCTCCGGCGCCTTGGTCGCCGGCGCGTTTGCCATCGCGGCGCCTGCTGGTGCGTCCACCGCCACCAGCGCTCGAACAGGCGCGGTGTCGTTGGACACCGACGTCCAGCTCGTCCGGTACGACGCGTTCCAGCAAGACAAGCTGGCGCGCAAGCAGAAGCCACCCAAGACGACCACATCGGAGCCGACCACGACGGCCACGCCGGCACCCACCACGACGACCACGCCGGCACCCACCACGACGACCACGCCGCCGACGACGAACGCTGAGTGGACCGTCGCGGGGTCAATGGTGACGGCACGCATCCGCCATGCATCCGCCGCATTGCCAGATGGGCAGGTCTTGGTCGCCGGCGGAATGACGACAACCGCGGTCATCGCCGATAGCGAGCTGTACGACCCGGCCACCGGGACATGGCGGTCGGCCGCCGATCTGCCTACCGCCGTGTACGACGCTGCCGCGGTGACGCTGCCGGACGGCACCGTCATGGTTGCCGGCGGCTCGGCCAATTCCGCTCAGTTCTACTACCCGGACAGGGACGCGTGGACGAGGGGACCGTCTCTGCCGGCAACCGGCAACGGCCCGGCGTTCGCCGCTGCCCTGCCCGACGGCACCATCTTTGTTCTCGACGGATCAGCTGCGAACGGGTACGACCCGACAACGGGCACGTGGAAGGCGCTGGCCACGTCACCGCCGATGCGCACGTCCGACCATTTCTCGATGAGGGACACTGCGCAGTTGCCGAATGGCGACATCGTCACCCTTAGGGCCATGCAATATACCGGCAGCATGCCTGGCACTCCGACAACCGGACCAGCTGTGTACCACTGGGCCAGCAACACGTGGACGTTGCTTCCGATCGCGCCGCAGAATCCCGGCGACCGCGACGTGTCCCTCGCGGCGCTACCCAACGGCAACGTCATGCTGGCCGGCGGGGTGGTGAGCTACCCCTGGTTCCCCAGCACGGTCACCACAGTCATGGAGGTCGATCCGACGACAGGCGCGTGGTCCATCGATGCGAACTCGGTGGGTTCGAACACCGTCCGCGGGCAACTGGTGACGCTCCCGAACGGTTCCGTGCTGTCCACCGGCGGCAACAGCAGTGCGGACCTGGACTTCGTCTATAGCCCGACGGCCCGTGCCTGGGCGCAGGTGACCGGCCGCAATGCGGAGCGTTCCGTCTTCGCTGCGCTTGCCAACGGCTCCGCGATGGCGACCGGTGGTTACAGCAACTACACCTATCCGGGCACCAATGCGACAATCCTCGGCCAGGCAGCAATCTTCACGCCCTGATTCCGCTACCGGATACCCTCCGGAACTTCGGCGGGGTCGGCACTTCCCCGCGCCGCCCTGCCGATCCCGGTCGACGAGAACTACTTCGACCCGCGTCGACCGGAATGATCCAGGGCCTGAGATCCGGCTCTGCCGGTTCTCAGGCCCTGGACTCGACGGCTCGGATTCATCAGACGCACGCCTGTCAAGTCACGTGTCTGCCCGTGCCGCAACTTCTCACTGCACACAAAGGATACAACCATGCATCAGTACAAGTCCCGAGTAAAATCGCTGGCCGCACGGCTGGCGGTCGTCGTCGGATCCGTTGCGCTCGTCGCCGGAATGACCAGCGTCAGCGCCCAGGCCGCGACGACCGTCCAGCCCGATGGAAGCTGGCAGCGGATCATCACCCAGGGCGGGATCGACGGCGGAACCCAGAAGGGACCATACGAATTCACGACCACCGCTGCCTTGACGAAAATTACGGTCCTTGACGCCTTCTGTCATGGCGACGAATTCCACGTCTTCGACAACGGCGTACTCCTCGGCGATACGAGCCACGTCACCGTCGCCGACGATGACGATTGCGCGTTCACCCTCTTCCTTCCGGAGATTCCCGGTCGTCCCAACGCGGCACTGGCGGATCCCGGCTTCAGCCGGGGAGAGTTCTACGTCGCGCCGGGCCGACACTCACTGGAGGTGACGAACAAAGTCGTCTCCAGCATTCTTGCCAGTTCCACCGGCACCGGGGCCTTCTTCCGCCTCGACGTGGTGGACCTGGCCGGCAACGCCGCCATCCAGTTGACCAATTCGAGCGGAACACTGCTGAGCGGCGGCACGGTGTCCTACTACGCCAACGGATGGCACACCCTGGGAACCACGGACAGCACCGGTACGGTAGCTGCGGATATTCCCGCAGGGAGATACTCGTTCGCGATGACCTACCAGGGCACCCGGCAACAGATCAACAACGTCGAGATCTCGGGCACTTCAACCACTGTCGCGTTCCAGACCGCCGACGTCGCCGTGCAACTGAGCGGCAGCAACGGTGACGCGCTGGCAACCGGCGGCGCCTCCTACTACGCCAACGGGTGGCACACGATCGGCGCCACCGGCGACGACGGCACCGCCGCCGTGCAGATGCTGCCCGGCAAGTACTCGTTCGCGATGACCTACCAGGGCACCCGGCAACAGATCAACAACGTCGAGATCTCGGGCACTTCAACCACTGTCGCGTTCCAGACCGCCGACGTCGCCGTGCAACTGAGCGGCAGCAACGGTGACGCGCTGGCAACCGGCGGCGCCTCCTACTACGCCAACGGGTGGCACACGATCGGCGCCACCGGCGACGACGGCACCGCCGCCGTGCAGATGCTGCCCGGCAAGTACTCGTTCGCGATGACATACCAGGGCACCCGGCAGCAGATCAACAACGTCGAGATTGCCGGGGCGTCCACGAACGTCGCGTTCCAAACCGGGACGGTGCACTCCGCTTCCGGCGAGGCAACAAGCTACTACGCCGGATCGTGGCGCCCGTTCGTGCAGGACATGCAATTGCTGTCCGGCACCTACACGTTCCGCTTCGTCACGGCGAACGGGATGGCGCGAAACCAGCAGTTCACTCTGCACGTCGGGACCAACGCCATCGATTAACGGCGGCTTCTTCGCTGGGCGCCGGCGGCCACTCGGTCCGCTGGCGCCCAGCACGGGGACACCGTCACGCATCTCCATGCGCTCGGCTGCACTGCCGTTCCGTAACCCGCCGTGCCGTGCGAATCCGCCAGGCGCCCTCAGTAATCCAACCAGATCGCGCGCGACGGAGGCGCGGCACCGCGATCCCGTCAACCCCATTAATGGATCCACGAAAGGACAGTTCAATGCAAACGACCAGAATTCGCTCTCACCACGCGATGATCCGACGATTAGCGACACTCGCCGCATTCGCGGCCATGGTCTTCGGGTCAGCGGCCACCGCAAACGCATCGACGGATGCAGGTCTTGGTACGGAGGTCACTCCCGATGCCGGATGGCAGCAGTTCGAGACCGATGGCGGGGTCGGTGGCACCTCGAGCACCGGCCCGTTCAATTTCGAGAGCACCAAGCTGACCAAGGTGACGGTGACTGACGCTTATTGCCATGGCGATGAGTTCTCCGTGCTGGATAACGGCGGGCACCTCGGCGACACGTCCGCGGTCCCCGAGGATCTGATCAACTGCTCTCCGCGGTTCTACCTATCGGACACGGTACGGGCCGACGCTTCGATGGCCGATCCGACGTTCAGCCATGGCACCTTCTATGTGGGTCCTGGATCGCACTCACTGGAGTTTGCGAACAAGACCATCTGGAACGGCACTGACGCCGGGTCGGTTGCCTACTTCCGGCTGGAAACTGTCTTGCTGGACAAGGCGGACTGCAAGGTTGGTGGCTGGGAGAGCTTCGGAACCCTGTTCGCGAATCAGGGGCAATGCATCAGCTTGTCGAATGCACTGCAGCACCAGACGGCCGCCAACGTCGGAACGGTCACGTTCGAGACGTCACCATTCGGCACCGCCGCCAGGGGCCTGACTCCGCCGGAGCCCAACTGGCATAAATGGGCAAGCCCGAGAATCTTCCAACCCGTGACCTACACCGCGCTGAGGACGACACCGATCACCCAGAAGGACCCCGGCCGTGAGGTTTTGACCACAACGGTGCCGGTGTCACTGACTGCGGCCGGTTCCGCAAACCCGGCGGTCGTCACGGCCACCCTGACAATGTCCGGGCAGCCGCAATTCGTCTCACTCATTGCTGTGGGGCAGTACGGATCCCTGGGGAATGCCGCCTGGGAACTCGTCGGAGACCCGACCCTATCGACCCCGTCCATGGATACGACCTGGACGTTCCGGTCGACCGCACCCGTCACGCCCGGAGTTGAGTACGACCCGATCGTCGTGTCCTTCAGCTTCGCCAGCACCAGCGCTGTCACCAGCGCTGTGTACAACTTCGCGTTCCCGACGACAGCGATCGTGTCGGCAACGGCGGACGGCTACGTGGCTGGTACTGGCTCGGGGTGGTACCTGCCGGAACGGTGACGGGATCCTTGCATCCGCACCTGATCGGTCATGAGCCGGCCGGGCCCGACGCGCGAGTCGGGCCCGGCCGGGGCCGCCACGGGCAACGCGACACGCCACGAGAAGTCCACATGTGGACCATGCAGGAGGAACCAAGCGCCATGAACGTCCGCTTCCATCGGGGCAGATCACGCGCCACCCGCTGCCATTCGGTACGGAACTCGCGGCCATGACAATGCCCGCCATCGGTGCGGCGCTCGCCACTGCGCCGGAGCACGGCCGCGCACTGTCGAACGACGAGCTGGACCTGGTCGGGTTGCTGTGTGCTATCACCGAACTCAGCAATGACGACGGCGGCCCGTTGGAGTCGCTACGGCGGGCGGTCGACGTGGTGTTGCGCCACACCGGCTGGGCGATCGGCAGCATCTGGCTCATCGGCCCATCGGGCGGCCTGATACCGGTTGGAGCAGGCTCCGCCGGCGACACCAGTACCTTCGACGCATCCGCCCTCCACGGCGGCGGACGCGGCCTGCCGGCGCGGGTGACGGCGTCCCGTCGGCCCGCGTGGATCGAAGACATCCACAACGATGACGATTTCCCGCGGGTTGACGCCGCGGCTGCCGAAGGGCTACGAGCCGCGTTCGGCTTGCCAATCCTGGCCGGGCCGAATGTGGTGGCGGTGCTGGAATTCTTTGCGCGCCAGGAAGTAACGGTGGATTCGCGACTGCCGCAGGTCATGGCTGCCATCGGCATACAACTCGGCCGGGCCTTCGAACGGGACGAAGCCTTGCAGGAGACGAAGACCGCTGTCGCCGACGCCCGCCGGATTCTCAGTGCGGCCGGCGATGCCTTCGTCGGGATCGACGGCGATGGGATGGTGACCGGCTGGAACGACCGGGCCGAAGCCATGTTCGGCTGGACGTCGGCGGAGGCGTTGGGCCGCCCAGCTTCCGAGTTCATCGTCACCGACGTCCTCGGCGCCGCCCATCATGCCTGCGGAAGGCCATGGCTGGCCTCCAATCGAGCGACGGTAGTTGGTGACCGCATTGAGATGGAGGGGCTGCGTCGCAATGGCGAGCGCTTTCCACTGGAGATCAGCTTTTGGGCCGTACGCTCCGGCATCCGCTGGGGCTACTACTCTCTGTGTCGCGACATCACCGACCGGAAAGCTCACGAAGCGGACCTGGCGCACCGCGCACTGCACGATGAGCTGACCGGTCTGGCCAAGCGGAGCCTGGCCATCGAGCGCATCAACCACGCCCTGACCCGCCGAGCCAGACACGGCCTCGACGTCGCTGTGCTATTCCTCGACTTGGACCGGTTCAAGGTAATCAACGACAGCTTCGGGCATCATGCCGGCGACGAGCTACTGCGGGCCGTCGCGCGCCGGGTCAGCTCAGCGGTTCGGCCGGGCGACACCGTAGCGCGCATGGCGGGCGACGAATTCGCGATCATTTGCGATGAGCTGCTCTCACCGGCCGACGCCAGGCGGCTCGCCCACCGCATCCTGCAGGCGTTGTCTCGTCCGATCGACGTCGCTGACGGCCAGATCCGGATAGGCGCTAGCGTTGGGATCGCACTGGCCGACTCAGCCGGTGACAGTGCCGAGGGCCTGCTCCGCGACGCCGATGCCGCGATGTACTGGGCGAAACGACACGGGCGTGGTCAGGCGGCCGTGTTCGACGTGGCGATGCGCAGTCGTCGCCACAACGGGCTACGCACCAAACCGGAAGTCGCCGAGTAGTCCGAGTTGGGGCTGAGCGACCTCGGCCACCGGAGGTATGCGCCGGTCGGTGCTGGTGCTGGTGCTGGTGCTGGTGCTGGTGCCGGTGCCGGTGCCGGCGACTGAAATGCTGTCCGTGTCGGGTATCGCCGACCGCGGTGGGACACGTCGTGACAGCAGCGAACCGACTGAACGTCATGGTTCAAGCCAATTCTTTCGTGTCGGTGCCCTGCTCGAATCAGCGGAGTCCATGGGAACCCGGGCAGGAGCCCCGGCGCGGGCCGGCCGCGGTGCTAGCGTCGGAAGGAATCACCGGGCCGGTCGCCCGCGTTGCGGCCGGACGGCAGGCATGCCGCGGAGGCGACGATGAGCGCGACTTCTCATGTATTGGCCGGCCAGGATTCGGTGCGCGCCTGGCAGGAGGATGTCTACCGGGATCTGCACCGGCACCCGGAACTGTCCCACCAGGAGCACCGCGCGGCGGAACTCGTGGCCGGGCGGCTCGCCGCGGCCGGGTTCGAGGTGCATCAGGGCATCGGGGGCACCGGGGTGGTCGGGGTGCTGCGCAACGGCGATGGGCCCACCGTCCTGCTCCGCGCCGACATGGACGCGTTGCCGGTCGGCGAGGCGACCGGGTTGCCCTACGCCAGCACCGACACCGCCACGGATGCCGACGGGGTGGAGGTTCCGGTCGCGCACGCCTGCGGGCACGACATGCACGTCGCTTGCCTGCTCGGCGCGGCCCAGCTTCTCGCCGATGCGCAGGACCGGTGGCGGGGCGCCCTGGTCGCGCTGTTCCAGCCGGCCGAGGAGACCGGTGACGGCGCGCGCGGCATGGTGGACGACGGCCTGGCCGGCATCATCCCGAAGCCCAACGTCGCCTTTGCCCAGCATGTGCTGGTCGGCCCGGCCGGCTGCGTCGGCACCCGGCCCGGCCCGGTGCTCTCCGCTGCCGACAGCATGCGGATCACCGTGCACGGCCGTGGTGGTCACGGATCGATGCCGCAGGCTACCGTCGATCCGGTGGTGCTGGCGGCCATGATCGTCGTCAGGCTGCAGGGCGTGGTGGCCCGCGAGGTGGCTCCGACGGAGACGGCGGTCCTCACCGTCGGCAGCATCCGCGCGGGCAGCAAGAGCAACGTCATCCCGGACACGGCGACGCTGGAACTCAACGTCCGCACCTATAGCGAACAGACACGCTCGACGGTGCTCGCCGCGATCCGCCGCATCGTCTCCGCCGAGTGCGCGGCATCCGGCAGCCCGCGGGAGCCGGAGTTCGAACTCTTCGACCGGTTCCCCGTCACCGACAACGACGCCGCGGTCACCGCTCGTGTGGCGCAGGCGTTCGTCGAACACTTCGGCGGGCGGGCGGTCGCCCTCGGCCAGCAGACGGCCAGCGAGGACTTCAGCGATGTGCCGCGCGCGTTCGGCGCTCCGTACAGCTACTGGGGCGTGGGCTGCACCGACCCGGAGACCTACCGCAAGGCGGAGGAGGCCGCCCGGGTCTCGCAGGACATCCCTGTCAACCACGCGCCCGCGTTCGCCCCCGTCATCCAGCCCACCCTGGACGCCGGCACCCGGGCCATGGTGGTCGCGGCGCTGGCCTGGCTCGCCCGGGCATGACGTCATCCCTGGCCGTGCTCGTTCCGTGCGGCCGGTCGCCTCCCGCATAATGTCGCCATGGCCGGCGAACCGAAGACCAAACCCACCGACGCGGATGTGCAGGCCTTCCTCGAGGCCGCCCAGCCCGCCCGGCGCAGCACGGAGGGACTCGAACTCGCCCGCGTATTCCGGGATGTCACCGGGGTCGACCCGGTGATGTGGGGGCCGTCCATGGTGGGATACGGCTCGTACGAATACGTGTCGCCGGCCAACCCGCGCACCCGCGGCACCTGGCCGAAGACGGCGTTCTCGCCGCGGCGCAGCGCGCTCACCCTGTACGGATTGAAGGACCTGCCGGCGGGGGCGGCGCTGTTGCCGAAGCTGGGCGTCTACACCGAGGGGGCGGGCTGCGTGTATGTCAAGAAGGTGGCCGACATCGACCTCGACGTGCTCCGCGAGCTGATCGCCATAGCCTGGCACCGCGACGATTCGTGATGCCGGCGCGCGAGTCGTTCAGCGCCGACAGTACGCGAGATTCGCAAGATTCTCACATCTTGTCAGTTCGATCGTGCACAATGATGCATGCCCTACGCGATAACGGCTCGAGGTCTGCGCAAACGCTACGGCGATGTGATCGCCCTGGACGGCCTCGACCTGGACGTCGAGCAGGGCAGCGTCATGGGGCTGCTCGGTCCGAACGGTGCGGGCAAGACGACCACCGTGCGAATCCTGACCACCCTCCTCACGGCTGATGCCGGCGAGGCCCGCGTCGTCGGCCTCGATGTGGTTCGCGACGCCAAGGCGCTGCGGCGGCAGATCGGCGTTTCCGGGCAGTACGCCGCGGTCGACGAACACCTGACCGGCTTCGAGAACCTCGACATGGTGGGCCGGCTCTATCACCTTGGGGCCGCTGCGAGTAAAGCCCGTGCCCGCGAACTGCTCGAGCGGTTCGACCTGGTGGGTGCCGCCGACCGGCAGGTGAAGGGATGGTCCGGCGGGATGCGCCGGCGCCTGGATCTTGCCGGTGCGCTGGTGGCCGAGCCGCCGGTGATCTTCCTCGATGAGCCGACCACGGGACTCGACCCGCGCGGCAGGGCCGAGATGTGGAGCATGATCGAGGATCTGCGCGCGGCCGGGACGACGTTACTGCTCACCACGCAGTATCTGGAGGAGGCCGACCATTTGGCCGACCGGATCGCCGTGATCGATCGGGGCACCGTGATCGCGCTCGGCACTGCGGACGAGTTGAAGTCTCGCATCGGCGGCGAGCGGATCCAGGTTCAGCTCGCCGAATCGGAGGACCTTCCGAATGCCGTGTCGGCCATGGCTGGTCTCGGCCTTGCCCCGCCGCGCGTCGAGGAGCGCGACCGCCGCATCACGTTACCGGTGGACGGCGGCTCGGACGACCTGGTCGCGTTGTTACGGCGGCTGGACGCCGGGGACATCGCGGTCGCCGAGATCGGGCTTCGCCGGCCGACTCTCGATGACGTCTTCATGCGGCTCACCGGCCACGCCGCGGAAATGAGCGGGGATCCGTCATGAGCATCGCCGAATTCTCGTCCGACGCCGTCACCATCACCCGACGAAACCTCCGCAAGATCTGGCGAGTCCCGGACATCCTCGTGTTCACGCTGATCTCGCCGATCATGTTCGTGCTGCTCTTCGCATTCGTGTTCGGCGGCGCGATCGGATCGCAGGACACCGGCGTGGACTACGTGGAGTTCCTGATCCCTGGAATCTTTGTGCAGACCGTGGTCTTCGGAGCGACATTCACCGGATACAGCCTCGCCGAGGACATCAAGAAGGGCATTATCGACCGGTTCCGGTCGTTGCCGATGTCGCCGTCCGCAGTGGTGATCGGCCGGACCGTGTCGGATATCGGCATCAACGTGCTCAGCCTGTGCGTCATGTCCGTCACCGGGTTGATCATCGGCTGGCGGCTTCGCGGCTCGTTCCTCGACGCGGTCATCGGGTACGTGGTGATCCTGCTGTTCGCGTTCGCGATCTCGTGGATCATGGCGTTCGTCGCCTTGCTCGTCCGCTCGCCGGAGGTGGTGAACAACGCGTCGTTCATCGTGATATTCCCGGTCACGTTCATCGCGAACACGTTCGTCTCGGTGGGCAGCCTGCCGGCGCCACTGGCGGCCGTCGCCCAGTGGAATCCGGTGTCTGCCGTCGCGCAGGCGGCGCGTGAGCGGTTCGGCAATCTGGGACCCGGCGCCGTCACCCCCGACGTCTGGTCGCTACAGCACCCGATCGCGTACGCGCTGCTCTGGATTGCCGTCATACTCGCCGTGTTCGTGCCGCTGTCCGTGTGGCAGTATCGGCGGGCCGCGAGCCGCACACCGTGATCTGCGGCGAGTGACATCGCGCCGGCCCGACGGGCTCGCGCTGCGGGCGGGCGGGGACTGCCGATATTCTTTGGGGACTTGATCAGGCCGGGGACGCCAGTGTCTGCTCGGCTGCGTTGACCGGCACAGGAAGGCAACCGATATGACGCCGAAGACGGCCGCCGGCGAAGGACTGTCGCGGTGACGGCGCCCAAGGCGGCCGCCGGGAAGGCTCGCCCGGTGTGGTTCCGGTTCCTCTGGATCGGTCTGATCGTCGTGGCGCTGATCGTGGTGGCCGCGATCGCCTCCCGCGCCTATCTGAACAGCGACGGCGGGCAGTCGTTCCTGGATCGGTACCCGGGGGAGTCGGCGGTGCCTGCGGGGACCCCGGGCGGTTTTCCGTGGTGGCTGCAGTGGCAGCACGCGCTGAACTTCCTGTTCATCCTGCTCTTGATCCGATCCGGTTGGATGGTGCACTCGCAGCGTCGCCCCGAGGCGTACTGGACCCGCAACAATACGGGCCGGTTCAAGACGAAGAAGCCGCCGACGAAGATGAGCCTGTATCTATGGCTTCATCTGACGATCGATGTGCTCTGGCTGGTCAACGGGATCATCTTCGGAGTGTTGCTGTTCGTCTCCGGGCAGTGGGGACGAGTCGTGCCAACGCATTGGGATATCTTCCCCAACGCGTGGTCGGCGGCGCTGCAATACGCGTCGTTCGACTGGCCGGTGAACGAGCCGTGGACGAATTACAACGCGCTGCAGGTGCTCGCGTACTTCGCGATCATTTTCCTCGCCGCGCCGTTGGCCGCGGTCACCGGCATTCGCATGTCCCCGGTGTGGCGCAATGAATGGAAGATCAGCAAGATCTATCCGGTGACGCTGGCACGGGCCATTCACCTGCCGGTGATGATGGTGATCGCCGCGTTCATCGTCGTGCATGTGGCGCTGGTGTTCTCGACGGGCATCCTGCTGAACCTGAACGTGATGTATGCGAATACCGGTCGGGGCAGCGAGAGTTGGTGGGGTCTCATCGTTTTCGTCGGCGTGATGATCGTCGCGGCGGCGGCGTGGGTGGCCGCCCGCCCGATCTTCCTGCAACCCGTGGCGTCGATGACGGGCCGTATCACGTCGCGCTAGCCACCTGCGCGGCCGATGGGGCCGGCAGGTGGCGTCGCGCCGACGTCAGTACCAGTAGCGGCGTCCGAGTATCGCGTGGTCCATAGCGCCGAGAATCCAAAGAATGACGCCGATGACGGTGAGGATGATTCCGATCGTCCACAGCACGGGGATCGCGAGAATGAATCCCAGCACCAGGCAGATGATTCCGACAATAAGCATGAGGACGCTCCTTCCCGCCACGTGATACCCCGTGGCTGTGGCGTCCTAAACCTGCCTGCGCCGATGCGCGGTGTCTCTGGTGCAGGGAATGCGGCGAGTGGCCGCCGATTCACTCGGCCGTGCCCCGGGCGTCTGCTTCCCGCCCCGGATCCGCGAGGGCTGCCGCTATCGCGGCCATGAACTGCTCGATCTCGTCGAGACCATGGACGGGTCCGCCGGCAAGCTCGCCGTCGGCGCCGAGCAGTACCGCGGCAGGGGACGCATCGATCCGCAGCGCGTGCCAGGCTGCTTCGTCGTGGTCGTAGAGAATCTCGTCCACCTGCGCGATCCTCCGGATCGCGGGCGGGTTCACGGTGGAGACGAACCGGACATCGACGGCCGGGGCCATCGCCTGCCAGGCCTTCAGCCGGTCGGCGGCGCGCACCGTCGGCCCGCACGTGCAGTTCACCGCCACCAGGACCTGTGCGCGCTCGGAGGCGAGTTCCCGAAGCGAACACAGCGAGCCGTCGTCGGCCTGCAGTGTGGCACGCGGAATCCTGGTCCGGATGTAATCCTCGGGGTCCGCGCCCTCATCGGCCGCACCGCTCTCGCCCTCATCGATCGCGGTGCGCTCGGCCGGTCCCGTCGGCGCGGCGGCGGCGCTCTCGGCCGGGCGGCTGACGATCAACGCCGCCAGGCATGACGCGACGGCGGCAGCGAGCACCCACCATCCTGAGTCGGCGCCGCCTTGCTCCAGGGTGGACCAGGCCGTCCGGCCGCCCAGCCCGACGGCCAGCGCACCGAGCGCGACCGCCACCAGCACGATATTGCGCGCCAGCGTGACGGGGGAGACCTGACTGTTGCCCATGCGGCCGAAGCAGCCGCAACGGGGACGCGGGTCGAAGGTCAACGCTCGGGCGATCACTGCGAGGTACGCGGCGAAGAGCAGCGCAGCTGCGCAGGCCGATACCAGGTAAGCATCGGCCCACGGTGCGAGAAGCCCTGCCGCAAGGGCGATCTCCGCTGCTGGGAGCGCGATGGCGAACGCGCTCCCAGCCAGTGCGCGCGGCAGCCGCAACTGGCGGATCGCGCTCCGGGTCGACTCGCGGTCGGCGAACTTGAAGGCCGCGCTCCAGAGGAGCGTGACGGCAAGCAGCAGCGGCGCGAGCCCGAAAGCGGAAGGAAGGCCGTGCCAGACGCTGGGGATCACGCTGACAACCTAGTTCAATTCGACCGCTCTCCGCGCAACGCGGGTCGCGGCATGGAGCCCGGCCTCGACGCTCATTAACCGCATTTGCAGGGAGTCTCCGTGTTGCCAATGAAGCCATCTTTGCAATCAGGTGGGGCGGTGATGTAATCCGACCACACTGCGCCCGTGGAGTCGGTTTCGCTGAAGTTATAGAAGAATTGAAGCCAGTTTGCAGAGTTTCCCGAGCCGACGAACTTGGTAAGCCCCGAGCAACTTTGGCCGGTAGTCAAGTCGATCGCGATGTGCCAAGGATTGCCCACGGGGGACGCCGGCGTGAGGGCATCATTGCCGGTTTTGTTCTGAACGCCCCAGATGTACATGGTCGTGGGGGAGGCCCCTCCCGCGGTGGTGCATCCCGATAGGTTTGACACGCAGATGTCCAAGTAATACTCCTTGGAGTTTTGACCGATCCCAGGACACTTGTAACTAGAACCGCCGAAGCTGAACGTCGGATTGCAGCCCGACGCGGCGAACGCCGGCGTAGGGGCCGCCATCATCAACACTGGGACCGACCAGGCGGCGCCCTTGACGAGCGTCCGTCGTGAAATGCCGGAATGTGTGCCAGCGGACGACGTATTGCTGCTGACAGGACTCATGACGTTCTCCTTGCGAACTGCGTGTTGATGACGGGCGAGGGGCGATGCCGAGCGGTGCCCGGACGGGTGGTTTCGGCCGGGGGCGTCATAGGGCGACTCCCTGCTCATCGGGCTGATATGCGACCGCGGTGGCCCTCGGGTTGATGCGGCCGGCGCCGCCCCGGGTGAGATCGCTCCGGGGATCCGACCGCGAGCGACGCAGTGTGGTCACGGGGTGGGCCACTATCCCCCAGGAATCCAACAGCGGTTCCAGATCCTGCGGGTCGACCCCATACGTGCGGCTGAGCGATCGAACGTCGACGGCGTCCAGGTCGAACTGTCCGGACATGTGACGGCCGGCCAGCCGTGGCAGCCTGATCAACGGCTCGCGCCGATACACCGGCAGGTCGGCAACCCGCGCCAGATCGATCGTCACGGGCTTGGGCTTCCAGGCCGGGGCTGTGTCATGCGACGGGAGGAGGTCGGTGACCGCGACGCCGTAGAAGTCGGCGAGCGCCAGGAATTTCGTCACACTCATCGTGCGATCGGCGCGTTCGTACGAGCCGATCGCCACGCTGGTGAGGGAGCCCCCGGACAGCCGCTCCACGTCCCGGAGCGTGAGACCCAACTCCAGCCGTGTCGCGCGGATCCGATCCCCCAGGGCTTGTTCGAGCGTGTGCGACACCTGTCCTCCCTCCTCCGTCCGCAAACGCGGACCCGGTCATTCGCCCGCGATGGACGCCGCGTGCCCTCCCGCGGCCCGGCCGACCCGACCGCGCGGACGCGAAAATCCTGCGCATCTCTTACATCGCTGGAACGGCTGAATCCGTTACAGACGCTGCGCACCGCCGCGTGACCTGCGGTAGCCGGAAGCCACGCGTTCGGAGTAGACGACGGTCGAGATCGATTACTCTGCGAGAGGGCAGGGCGCAGGCTGTCGTTTCGGCTGGTTTCGGCGAGAATGGAGGCGATGGCCGATCTCGACGATGTGATCGCCCGCGCCCGCGGGGGTGACGAGGCGGCCTTCACCGTGCTCTTCCGCCGGTTCCAGCCGCTGCTGCTGCGTTACCTACGGGGTGTGGCCGTCACGAGCGAGGATCTTGCGAGCGAGGTCTGGCTGGATGTGGTGCGCGGGTTGGGCATGTTCAGCGGGGACGAGACGGGCTTCCGTTCATGGCTGTTCACGATTGCGCATCGCCGCGTCGTGGATGCCCACCGAGCCCGGAAGCGGCGGCCGGAGACCCTGGTCGCCGCGGTTCCGGACAGCGCATTCGGGCTCGATGCGGCCGAGGCCCTGGAAGAGCAGCTCGGCACCGACGACGCGATTGCGTTGATCTCGTCGTTGCCCGCAGACCAGGCGGAAGTGGTCCTGCTTCGTGTGGTCGCCGGCTTGGACGTCGCCGCGGTGGCGACGGTGGTGGGAAAGCGCGCGGGAGCCGTGCGTGTGCTGTCACACCGAGGCCTCAAGCGCCTCGCCGAGATGATGGGCGATCGCGCTGCGAACGAAACACAAATTCCCCGGTCTGCGATCTAGGAGGTGTGATGGGAACACTGGGACGACGTGGACGCACCGCGGACGGCATCGACGACGACGTCGCCGATCGCCTGTTCGCGGGTGTGGCGGCACAGGATGCGCCGGCCGGGTATGCCCGTGTCACCGAGTTGTTCGCCGCGGCATCGGCCGAGCCACGGCCGGGTGAGCAGCCCGGCGAGGCAGCGGCACTCGCCGCCTACCGCGCCGCGGTGACGCACGGGTCTGCGCCGGTCCGGCTCCTCGCCGATGCGCGCCGGCCCAGGTTCGGCAGGCCTGCCGCGGCAATCGCGGCCGTGACGTTCGTCCTCGTCGGCGGCGGAGTGGCGGCAGCGGCCACCGGCTCGTTGCCCGATCCCGTCCAACGGATTGCGCACGCGATCTTCGGCGGTCTGGGTGTTCCGTCGGCCCCCGCCGATTCGGGTTCGTCGGATACGCCGCCCGTGGAGTCGACGGCGCCGGCCGAGACGTCGCCGGGTGGCGCGGGCGATGGCGGCGTCGTCGGTGGCGGCATCGTCGAATCCGATACGCCCGTTGAGCCGGGATCGCCGGCGGCCGATCCATCGGGCGAGGGCGCGCCGGAGCCTCTGTCGCAGCCGGCCGCGCCGGGAGGGCAGCCGGGCGGCACCGTGGATCTGCCGGCCGCCGACACGGGCGGCGAATCGGGCGACGGGCACGATGGCCGTGTGAACGGCGCGGAGACCGGGTCCGGAGACGGGCCGGCAGCGCCGGGCGATTCGCCCAGCGCTCCGGGCAATTCCGGCGACGCGCCCGGCCGGACGGGCGATACGCCGGGTAATTCCGGCGACGCTCCCGGCCGGACGGGCGAGCCGGGAAGTTCCGGCGCAGCGCCGGGCCGGACGGGCGATGCTCCGGGCAATTCCGGGAACGTCCCGGGTCGGACCGGCAATACGCCGGGGCAGTCGGGCAACGCTGGCTCCGCGCCGGGCCAGACGAGCGCTCTGCCCGGCAACGCAGGCGCTCCGATGAATGCACCGGGCCAGACGGGCGTCTTCCCGGGGGGTTCGGGCAACTCCGGCAATGCACCGGGCCAGACGGGAGCCTTGCCGGGAAGCTCGGGCAATGTGCCGAGTCAGCCGGGAGCGGCTCAGCCTGGAGCGGCGACGGGCGGACCGCTCAGCGCCCCCGGCCAGACCGGAGCGATGCCCACCGGCGCTCCAAGCCGGTCGGGCAATGCTGCGAACAACTCGGCGAAGGCATCGGACAGCGCTGCTCCCCCCGTCGTCGAGTAGCCCGCGCACCGGACGTGCGCATGCTCGTCGGTTCCGCCGGGTACAGGGCTCATGGTCGGCGTTCGCCGGCTCACGGCCCGTTCGGCTCCGGCCGGGCTCCGACGCTCAGGCGTACGCTGCGATCAGCAGGGAGGAGGCACGATGTACCCCGACTCTGACCAAGACGCGCCCGGCAGCGAAGTCTCGACCGAAGACGGCGACATCGACGGCCCCGCAACGCAATTGACCGAATCCGACACGCTCGACGACACCGGTGTCGAGGACCCGTTGGACCGCGGCTACTCACCGCCGGACCGCGAGCCCGCGGCTGAAGCGCCCACGCGGGAGGAGCAGCGCCGCGGCGAGAGCCTCGGCGATCGCCTCGACGAGGAACTCAAGGACGACGCCGACGGTCGCGTCGGACGTCGCGACCCCTCGCGGGTGGGACGTCTGTATGACGACGACGGCGACGAACCGCTGACCGCCCGCGACGCGGGCATCGACGGCGCGGCGGCCAGCGCCGAAGAAGCGGCAATGCATCGCATGCCGGACTGAGCACTTCGCATACCGCCGCTGGGCGCCGTCATCGTCCGAGACAGTGAGGAGCGTGGACGGGTCATGGGCAAGCACAACGTATCGAACGGCAGATGGCCGCACCGGCCCCGGCAGACTGCCGGTTCGGGCATGGCGGTCGATCCCGAGGACCGCGGTCTGGTCGAGCCGGATCGCGACCTCGCGGCACAGTTGTCTCAGGAGGAGCGTGCAGCACGGGAGGGCGTGCACACCGACCGTGATCCGCATGAGGACATCCACTTGGCGGCAACAGATCCCGGCGACCGAAGCGCCGATAGCGCGGGCCGGGCAGAGGACAAGCGGGTTGTCTCGGGAGGTCCGGCCGGTCGCGACGAGGTGTGATTCCGTCTCGACGGCGCGCGTCTCTGTCTCGACGGCGCGTGCCTCTTTCGCGTGCCTCTGTACGGTTGCGGTCGATGACGGTGGGTCGCAGCGCGCCCGGCGGATTCAGCGGCGCTTGTCCAGCAGGCGCAGCACGCCGCCGCAGGCCGCGCCATAGACCACGTGCGGCACGATGTCGGAGAGCCATTCCCGGGCCGACCAGGTACGAGGGTCGGTGATGCCCAGTGCGGTGACCGGTCCGCCGGACGCCACCATGACGACACCGCCGAGCAGCGCGCCCGCCAACCCGAACGGGAGGCGGCGAAGCACGGGCCATGCGACTCCCGCCGCGGCGCCGACGCCGACTCCCACGGCCAGCCCCGCCAGCGGGCCGATGCCCTGGAGGCGGTTGTCGTGCTGCTCGCCTTGACCGGGGATCGGATGGCCGGATAGTTTCGCCAATTCATCGACCGCTTGTTGCGGGGTGGAACTGGCCGGCCTGGCGGTGATCGCCATATCCAGATAGGTCGTCGCGTTCAGCGCCGTGGTGCCGGCGGCTCCGGCCGCGGCGCCGCGCAGAAGATGCTGGAACATAAGTACTCCTCGTCGGTGGACCCCTCGTCGTGCGTCGGTCGCCGTGTGACGGGCTACCCGGATGCGGATTGAACCAAACCGGGGCAGGCGGCGATCGGACCGGCGGACGGGACGCCCTCGCGGCTGCAGATCACCGTCGGGCCCTGGCACTGCTCGGCGCCCGCGTGCTGCGGGCCGTGGCCGCGCGCGCTGCAGGCTGCGCATTTTCCGCGCTACGGTGGGCCGGTGGTCCTCGGTCCGATGTCCGCCGCCAGGAGAGCCGCGGCGTCGATACGCGGCGTCGCCGTGTCCATCGGCGCGCGGCGGCCTATCTCCGGCGCAGCCGCAGCGGCGTCATCCTCGCAGGTGTCGGAACGCTTCGACGGCCGGCGCTTCCGCAACACCGAACCGAACGTGCCGATGTCCCTGGGAGTGCTGATCGGCGTGCTTCGCGGCATGGCCGGGCGCCGTGGCGCCGGGCACCCACGGCGGCCCGTTCCGCTGGCGATCCCCAAGTTCCCGGTCACGGCAAACGGTCTCGCAGCCACCTGGCTCGGCCACGCGTCCGTGCTGATCGAGATCGACGGTTATCGAGTCCTTGCCGATCCGATGTTCAGCCGGCGCGCGTCACCGGCCGATTTCGCCGGGCCGAAGCGGCTGCACCCGGTTCCCGTCACCCCGGCGGATCTGCCGTCGCTCGACGCCGTGCTCATCTCGCACGACCATTACGACCATCTGGACATGGCCACCGTGGCGCAGCTGCTGGCCGCATCGAAGGCGCCATTCCTGGTGCCCGTGGGCGTCGGTGCGCATCTGCGCGCCTGGGGCGTGCCGCCTGCCCGGGTCATCGAACTGGACTGGGGTGGGGACCACCGGATCGGCACGCTCCGAATCACGTGCACCCCGGCGCGGCACTTCTCCGGCCGCCTGTTCCGGCGGAACAGCACGCTGTGGTCGTCGTGGGCGATCGCCGGGCCGGAGCATCGGGTGTTCTTCGGCGGTGACACCGGCTACACCGCCGCGTTCGCCGAGATCGGCCGCGAGCACGGGCCTTTCGACCTCACCGTGCTGCCCATCGGCGCTTATGCCGCCGCGTGGCCGGACATCCACATGAACCCCGAAGAGGCCGTGCGGGCGCACCGGGACCTCGGCGGGGGTGTGCTTCTGCCCGTCCACTGGGCGACGTTCGATTTGGCCCTGCACTCCTGGGCGGAGCCGGTCGAGCGTCTGCTTCGCGCTGCCGGCGCGGAGACGATCGTGGTGCCGCGACCGGGCGGGCGGTTCCCGGTGGCGCAGCCTCCCGTGCTGGACACGTGGTGGCGCTCGGCGGTATGACTCCGTCTGCGGCCGCGGAATCTATGAGGCGTGCTGTCCGTTGACCCGGGTATGAGCGGACATCGTGTGGTGCATCTGCCGGAGCAATCGCGCTTCGAGTTCCGCGTGGGCGGCGTCACGGCGGGCGTTCTCGACTACGCGCTGCGTGACGGGATCGCGGTGATGTTCCATACCGAGGTCTATCCGCAGTACGGCGGGCGTGGTGGCGGCGCGGCGCTGGTGCACGCCGCTCTGGAAACGGCTCGCGCCCAGGGCTGGTTCGTGACGCCGGCCTGCAGTTTCGTCCGCGGGTACATCCGCGCGCACCGCGAGTACGCCGACCTGGTCGGCTAGCGACCGCCCCGGGGCGGCGTCATACCCGCCTCTCGCCGCCTGTGGCTCCGCGGTGCTGCCGAGGGAGACGACAGCCGCGATACGGGTCAGTACGAGGAGCAGCGCCACGAAGAGGGCGCGTTCGGCCAGCCCGCGCACCGCGAAAAGCGCCTGCACGGCGGGCCAGCCCGCCACGGTCGAGTCCGGCATGAGGCTCGGGATCGACACGAGGAGTTGCATCGCTCCGATGATCGCGCTCGTGATCGCCGCCGTGCGGAGCGAGCGCTGCGCGACGCGGACCGCCGGGCTCGCGCCGAAGCGGTGAGCCGCGGCTAGCAGGCCGGCGATCGGCATGGCCGCGAACATGACGGCGGCGGCGTCCCGATGGATCTCGGCGGCGAGGCTGACGTCGAACACCCCCGGCGGGTCGGTCGGTACGATCGCCGCAACTGCGAGGGCTACGCTCCAGATCCCCACTGCCACAGCGGCTGTCGCCGCGCCGAGCCGCGCCAGCGACGCCGCCAGCATGACGGAACCCGTCGCGCACAGCGCGCCCATGACGGCGAAAAGCAGCACGCCGCCGGGCACGTGCACCATGCCGGAGATCGTGCCGCGCAGCGGGTCGAGCAGCGGCAGCGCCATCACCTGGAGCACCACGAGTACTGCGATCGACGCTATGACGAGCTTGCTCGCCAGGCGCGCCACCGCCGGCCCTGGCATCGACATGCGAAGTGAAAACGTCTTGTACGCAACAGGGGTCGCGCCTGAAGCAGAGTGCACTCGGGTTGCCGCGTGGGGTGCTGACGGCGAGAGGATCGTCATACCAACGACTTTTCCTCGTCAGGCGGGTCGGATCGATGGTGATGGCGCCCGAATCAGCGGTAGGGGTAGCAACCTGCCGTGGTGGGGTTGACACGACCATGCCAGTGCGCACACCGTCCGTGCGATAGCGACCGCGGGGCGCATCGCTACGCAGGCGGGGGAGGTGCGTCATCCCGCGCGCAGGGCACCTCCGCGCATCGTGGCGGAATGCGCTGCCGCGCCGCGCGCCGATAATCGCCAGGCGAGCCCGGCGAGCGCCAGCGCGGCCGTGAGCGACGCCGGCAGGCGAGCGCCCGCCCCGATGGAACTTCGGCGCAGAGCCGCCGATTGCGTACATTACGGAGGTGTCGTCGCACGACGGTGACGCGGATGTCCTCCGATTTCCGGCGCAGTCGTCGTGCGCCTCGCGTCGTCAGTGTTGCGGTTCGACTTGTAGAGAGCAGTGTGCCGGTGGGCGTATCCATGCACGATGTCGCGGCCCTGGCCGGCGTGTCCACCGCCACGGTGAGCAACACGCTCAACCACCCCGAGAAGGTGTCGGCCGCGCAGCAGGAGAAGGTGCGCTCGGCGATGGCGACGCTCGGATATGTCCGGAACGAATCCGCCCGCCGCCTCAAATCGGGACGGAGCCAGGAGATCGGCCTAGTCGTGCCGCGGATCGAATCGTTCTTCGAAGACATCGCCAAGGCGGCCGACGAAGTCGCGGATGAGGCGGGCGCGGCGATCACCCTGTGCAGCAGCTTCGGCGTCGCCGAGCGTGAGGCCCGGCACCTGCGACGCCTCATGCAGCAGCCGGTGCAAGGGATCCTGCTCGACTCGGTGGACCGGGACGGGGTCGCCACGGCACCGTTGCCCTCGCCCGGTATCCCGGTGGTCTTCATCGCCCAGTCGGTCTCCCCGACCCATCACTGCTCGGTGTCGGCCAACGATGTCGAGGGCGGCCGGCTGGCCGCACGGCATCTGGTTGAGCTGGGGCACCGGTCGCTCGCGTTCGTCGGCGAGCTGTATCACGAGCGGCTGCTGGGATTCCGCGACGAGGTCGGCAGGCTGGCTGCGGATGCCTCGGTGGTGGTCTTTCCGGGCCAGGGCGATGCGATGGCGGCCGGCCAGCGCGAGGCCGCCTCTATTGCGGCGCTGCCGCCCGCGCAACGGCCGACGGCGGTCTTCTGCGGCTCGGATCTCATCGCCATCGGTGTCCTGCAGACCCTGATGGCCCATGGCATCGCGGTGCCGGGAGGCATCTCCATCGTGGGATATGACGACATCGACTTCGCCGCGGTGGCGGCCGTCCCGTTGACAACCGTCCGGCAGCCGCGCGCGGAGATCGGCAGGCGAGCCGTCCGGCTGCTGCTCGACGAGGTCGCCGAGGGCGTCGGGCACCGGCATTCGGCGGTGGTGTTCGAGCCCGAACTGGTCGTGCGCGGGTCGTCGGCTCCGCCGAGTCCGGTGCCGCACCCGGCCTCCGCGCCGCGATGAGGCCCGCATGGTTTGTAACGTTTAAATATCATGAACTGTCCGCGGCTTCCCGGACGGATCGGTTGCCAGGTGGCTCCAGGGATCGTTCACATGTACGAATTATCGCTGTAAATGCCGTATAACGTTCGCAAGCCCAGTATTCCGGGGACCTGTTTCGGTGCCGCTCCGGAGGTCATTCCGACCCGAAAGAGCGGGGAGCGAATTTTCCGGCGATCTATTGACTGAGCTGCGCATCCGCCACTAGCCTCGCCAATTATAACGTTTAACTAGTCGGGTGGCCCTGCCGTGGGAATTCCTCCGCGCAGCGCCCGGCTCCCGAAGGAAGAAGGTGGCGCGTAATGACCACAACAAGGCGGCGGCTGTCGGTATTCGCCGCACTGGGCGTGGCGGCGGCATTGGTGGCCGGGTGCTCCAGTTCCACTGGCGCACAAGGAGATTCGTCCGGCGCGTCGTCGGCCACGTCGGCGGAGTCGTCGGCACCGTCGAGCGCGGCGAGCTCGTCCAGTTCGGCCGGCGAGGCGTCGTCTGCTTCGGACTCGGCCACGGCGAGCGCTCCGTCATTGGCGCCGGGCGCGGCCCAGTTCGCGTACCTGAGCCAGACCGAGAACACGACGATCTCCACGATTCTCACCTCGCTGTCGACGACGCAGTGCACGGACGCGCAGGCCGCCGCGCCGCTGTCGGTGACGAACTCACCCGGCGCCACGTTCGACCAGAAGCTGCAGCTCCTCGGCGGGCAGGATGCGCTGCCCCAGGCGTTCATGGCGCCGGGTACACCGAGCCTGATGAAGCAGTTGATCTCGTCCGGCAAGGTCGTCGACGTCGGCGCCCAGCTCGAGTCGATGGGACTGTCGGACCAGATCCTGCCGGCTGCCGCCTCGACGCTCAACGCGCTCTACGGAACCACATCGATCCACGCGCTGCCCACGGAGTTCAACATCGAGGGGATTTGGTACAACAAGAAGATCTTCGCGGACAACGGCATCGCGGTGCCGGCGACGTGGGACGATCTGACCAGCGCCGCGACCAAACTGGAGGCGGCTGGGATCCAGCCCATGGCTGCCTCCGGCAAGGACGGATGGCCCATCACGCGGTTGATCGGTGACTACATCTTCCGCTCCCTCGGGCCCGATGCCCTGCAGAAGGTCGCCGACGGTCAGGCGAAGCTCACCGACCCCGACTACGTGAAAGCAGCGGACGCGATCGGCGAACTGGGTAAGGCCGGTGGCTTCGGCAAGGCGGTGAGCTCCGTGGATTACAACATCGCCATGAACCTGTTCCTCAGCGGCAAGGCCGCCATGTTCTACATGGGCAGTTGGGCGCTCGGCAACTTCAATGATCCGAAACAGAACACGATCGGCGTCGACAACATCGGCTTCATGCCGTTCCCGGCGGTCGCCGGCGGAGCCGGCAGCGTGGACCAGGTTCCGGCCAACGCCGGGGTACCGCTCGTGCTCGGCGCGAAGAATTACGGCGCCAACCAGCAGGCGTGGCTCAAGTGCATCGCCAACGATTACGGCGACGCCGTGTTCAAGGACCAGGGCGTGATCTCCGGTTTCAAGACGACGAACGCCACCAGCGACAGCCCGGTGACGAAGATCGTTCAGGACACGATCGCGAGCGCCACCAGCTCCGTGCTGTGGTTCGAAGCGTTGTTCAGCGCGAAGGGCACCAATGTGAGCCAGCAGAACGCCGCGCAGCTGGCGAACGGGTCGATCACCGGTGCGAAGTTCATGCAGTTGGTGCAGGCCGCGAACGCCGGCTGACCGGAGGCCTCGGTGCTGCTGCTCGTCCAGGCCCGCGCGCGGGCCTGGACGAGCAGTCCGTCAGGTGCTCGGACGTGAGGAGGTATCGCGGTGAACGCCGTGCTCGGAAACAAGAAGGCCATCGCCCTGCTGCTGGGCCCCGCGTTGCTCGTCTACACCCTCGTCATGCTGGTTCCGATCTTCTGGTCCTTCGGCTACACGTTCCAGTCCGGTAGCCCGCTCGCCGGTTTCCACTGGGTCGGCCTGACGAACTTCCGCACGTTCTTCGACGATCCCACCGCCTGGGCCGCGGTCCGCTTCACCATCAAGTACGCGGTGGTGCTGACCGCCGGCCAGATCCTGGCGGGCTACGGACTGGCGCTGCTGTACGTGTTCTTCCTGCGTCGTGCATCCGGACTGATCCGCACTCTGGTGTTCTTCCCGATCATCCTGCCCACGGTGGCGGTCGCGCTGCTGTTCCAGCAGATCTTCGCCTCGGTGCCCATGGAGGGCCCGGTCAACACGATCCTGCAGGGCGTCGGTATCGATCCGATCGACTGGTTCGGCCATCCGGCCACGGCATTCTGGGTGATCATCGTCATGGACATCTGGCGGTCCATGGGCTTCTACGCCGTGCTCCTGTACGCGGGTCTGGTCGACATCCCCGAGGAGATCATCGAGTCCGCGCGCCTGGACGGCGCCGCGCGATGGAGCCTGGTGCGTTCGATCGTCATACCGCTGTCGTTCCCCGTCCTGATCTCGACGGTGATCTTCTCGATCAACGGCACGCTCAAGGTGTTCGATTCGGTGCTCGCGCTGACCGGCGGCGGACCCGGCACGACGACCAGCCCGCTGACCCTCTACATGTTCCAGACCTCGTTCAGCTACGGCGATTACGGCTACGGATCCACGATCGCCCTGGTGCTCACCATCCTCTGCCTGGTGGTCACGGTTGCGATCCTGCGGACCAATCGCCGGGAAGGTCGGGGCGCATGAGCGAGATGACGTACCAACGCGCCCACGTGACGTCCGCCGCCGGGGCGCCGCCCGACGGCGCGGGCCGGTTCCTGCGGCGACTGCCGATCAGGCTGCTGCTCGCCGTCCTGGTGGCGATCGAGGCGCTGCCGATGCTCTGGCTCCTGTTGGGATCGTTCAAGACGCAGGACGACTTCCTGAACCGGCCGTTCTACGCGCTGCCCAGCCGATTCGATCTGGACAATTACGTGTCCGCGTTCACCACCGGCGACCTCGGCCAGTACATCCGCAACAGCGTCATCGCCGTCTTTCCGGCACTGTTCGTCGCACTGCTCATCGGGGTGGCGGCCGCGTTCGCACTCGAGGTCATGGTGTTCAAGGGCCGAGGGTTCATCCTCATCGCGTTCCTGGCCGGGATCATGGTGCCCGGCCAGATGATCCTGCTGCCGCTGTTCACGGTCTACTTCAAGGCGCATCTCACGGGCACGCTGTGGCCCCTGCTCATCACGTACACCGCGATCAGTCTGCCGCTCATCGTCTTCATGATGACGACCTACTTCCGGGCCGTGCCACGGGAGCTGTTCGAGGCCGCGACGATCGACGGGGCCGGCATCTTCCGGACGTTCTGGTCGGTGGGCGTGCCCATCGTCCGCAACGCGATCATCACGGTCGGCATGGTGCAGTTCTTCTTCATCTGGAACGACCTGCTGATCGCCATCACGTTCACCAACAGCCAGAGCCTCCAGACGATTCAGGTCGGTCTGCTCAATTTCACCGGCCCCTACGGGTCGATCCAGTATGGCCCGCTGTTCGCCGCCATCTGCGTGAGCGTCTTCGGAACCCTGCTGATCTATCTGTTCCTCAACCAGCGCATCATGCGCGGCCTCGCCGCGGGAAGCATTAAGGGCTGATCGCGATGCCGCGAGCAGGAGACCGATCGGTATCGCAAGGAATGAGTGCATGAGGGCCTGGCAAGCATCGATGATCGCGCCGGCGACGGCGGCGGACCCGGCCCCGCGGTTGCGCCGCGAGTTCACGCTGGACGCCGGGCACGGTGCCGTGGTGAGCGCGCGGTTGTGCCTGTCCGCGCTGGGTGTGTGCGAGGCATGGATCAACGGCCGGCCGGTCGGCCCGGACCTGCTCACTCCGGGCTGGAGCAGCTACGAGTGGCGGGTCCGCTACGCGGAGCACGACGTCGCGCACCTGCTGGAGCGCCGGTCGGTGCTGGCCGTCGTCGTCGGTAACGGGTGGTATCGCGGGCGGCTGGGCTGGGCGGGTAGCAGAGCGGTGTACGGCAGCGAGCGGGCGGCCCTTGCGCAGCTGGAGATCGCCTTCGCCGACGGGCACGTCCAGTACGTCGTCACCGATGCTTCCTGGCGCGCGGGTGCGAGCGAGATCGACTCCGACGACCTGTATGACGGCCAGGCGATCGATGCCAGGAGCCGCGACGACCGCTGGCTGCGCCCCGGATTCGATGAGCCCGAGAGCTGGCAGCCCGTCCGTATCGTGCCCTTCGACACGAGCACCCTGAGCCCACGACTCGGCCCGCCGGTCGTGCGCACGGGAACGCGGCGAGTGCTCCGCGTGTGGGCCTCGCCGTCCGGGCGCACGCTGCTGGACTTCGGGCAGAACCTCGTCGGCTGGATCCGCCTGCGCGCCCGCGGCGAGGCCGGCACGACCGTCACGGTGCGGCATGCCGAGGTACTCGAGAACGGCGAGCTGGGAATCCGGCCCATCCGGACCGCCGCCGCCACGGATCGCTACACGCTGTCCGGCGGCGAGGATCTCTTCGAGCCGACGTTCACGTTCCACGGGTTCCGCTATGCCGAGATCACCGGCTGGCCCGGCGACCCCGCCGAGCTGCTGACCGCCGCCGAGGCGGTCGTCGTCGGGTCGGATCTTCGCCGCACCGGCGCCTTCGACTGTTCCGATCCGCTGCTGGCCCAGTTCCACCGCAATGTGGTGTGGGGGCTCAAGGGCAACTTCCTCGACATTCCCACCGACTGCCCGCAGCGTGACGAGCGACTGGGCTGGACCGGGGACATCGCGGTGTTCGCCGCCACGGCGGCGTTCCTGTTCGATGTGGACGGGTTCCTGCGCGACTGGCTCGTCGATGTGGCGAACGAACAGGCCCACCGCGACGGGATCGTGCCGTTCGTCGTGCCGGATCTGCTCAAATACGAGCCGGCCGGCACATTCATGCCCCAATCCGGGCCGGTCGCCGTGTGGAGCGACGCCGCCACCTGGGTGCCATGGGCGCTGTGGACGGCATACGGCGACCGCGGCGTGCTCGAGAGTCAGTTCGACTCCATGTCCGCCCACGTGCGCGCCGTCGCCGGCGAGTTGTCCGCGGAAGGTTTGTGGGAGTCGGGAGGGCAGCTGGGCGATTGGCTCGATCCCGACGCGCCGCCCGACCGACCGGAGCTCGCCAAGGCCGACCCGGCCGTGGTGGCCACCGCGTGCGCGTACCGATCGGCGTCGATCGCGGCGAGCAGCGCGGACATTCTGGGCCGCGCCGAGGACAGCGTGTACTTCCACGGTCTCGCCGACCGCATCCGTACCGCGTTCAGCAAGCACTATGTGACGGGCGGCCTGGTCCGCAGCGACTGCGCGACCGTGTACTCGCTGGCCATCTCCTTCGACCTGCTCGATCCGGCCGATCGCTCGGCGGCGGGCGACCGGCTCGCGGAGCTCGTCGAAGCCAACGGGTTCCGCGTATCGACGGGATTCGCCGGCACACCGTTCGTCTGCGACGCCCTCGCGAGCACCGGCCATCTGGAGACGGCGTATCGCCTGCTGCAGGAGACGTCGTGCCCGTCGTGGCTGTATCCCGTGACGATGGGCGCGACGACCGTGTGGGAGCGATGGGATTCGATGCTGCCCGACGGGAGCATCAATCCGGGCGGGATGACCAGCTTCAACCATTACGCGCTCGGTGCCGTCGCGGACTGGATGCATCGCGTGGTGGCCGGTATCTCGCCCCTGGAGCCCGGATATCGGCTGGTGCGGATCGCGCCGCGGCCGGGCGGGACGCTGACCTGGGTGGAGTCGTCGCTGGAGACCCGATTCGGCGCGATCCGCGTGCGCTGGGATCGGGACGGCGACGAGTTCTGCGCCGATATCACCATTCCGGAGGGCGTCGAGGCCGAGTTGGATCTGCCCGGCCTGCCGTGCGAACGGGTCACCGCGGGCCGTCACATCGTTGCGTCGACACTGGCATGACGGAACTCGCGGGCGGCGCGCCCGACAGGGCGCTGCCGACCGTGGCGCCGGCGCCAGCAGCCGCCCGGCATGCGTCTATCCGCCGCCCGGCCCGCGTCTACCCGCCAGTGGACGCCCGCCGCACCAGGCTCGGCTCGTAGACGACGTGGCGGGGGCTGACATCCGGGTTCGCGGCCTGCTCCAGCAGGATGCGCACGCCGCTGGCGCCGATCTCGGCGGCGGGCTGGCGCACCGAGGACAGCGGCACCACGGTGGATCGGGCGAAGTCGATGTCGTCGTAGCCGATCAGCATCATGTCCTGCGGCACGCGGATCCGCGCAGCGGCCAGCGCCTGCAGCACGCCGATCGCGACGAGATCGTTGGCCGCGAACACCGCGTCCGGCCGCGCGTCCGGCCCCATCCGTGCGATGCGCTCGCCCGCCACGTGCCCGGCGGCCAAGGTGAGGGCATCGGACTCGACCACCTGCAGCGTCACCCCCGGGTGTGACGTCACGGCGCTCATCGCGCCCTCCAGCCGCTCGCGGACCTGCCGCAGCTGCGGCGGGCCGCTCACGTAGGCGACGCGGTGCGCTCCCTGCTCGATGAGATGCTCGACGGCCAGCCGGCCGCCCATGACGTCGTCCACGGACACCGAACTGAACGATGTGTCGGTACTGAGCCGGTCCACCAGCACGGCGGGAATACCGCGTTCGCGCAGCCGATGCAGCCGCTCGTCGATCTGCCCCACCGGGGTGACGAGCACGCCGTGCACCCGCTGCTCGTCGAACAGGTCCAGGTGCGCGAGTTCGCGATCCTCCTGCTCGGACGAGTTCCCGACGATCACCGAGAATCCGGCGCGGGCCGCCTGGTCCTCGGCGCCGCGGGCCATCTCCGCGAAGAACGGATTGCTGACGTCGAGCACGACGAGGCCGATGGCGCGGCTGCGCCCGGCGCGCAGTTGGCGGGCGGCGTCGTTGCGCACATAGCCGAGGGACTCGATGGCATTGCGGACGCGACGGGCCGTCGCGGCGGACACCTTGTCCGGGTTGTTGAGCACGTTGGAGACCGTGCCGATCGACACGCCCGCCCGGGCGGCGACATCCTTCACGCTCACGGTCACGCGTGACGCCTTTCCCTCGCAGCGGTCCCCGCACACGGTAACGGCATCGCCCGGGGACACCGTCATCACGGACTATAACGTTTCAACAAACTTTCCGAAAACTATCGACAAGCGCGGTGAGATGCGCCACGATATCCAACAACGTCACAATGAAACGTTTCATTTCACGAAGGCCGGGAGGCACGTCGCCGATGACGCCGCAGCACGAGCAGGCCGACAGCCCGCTGCTGGAGATGCGCGGCGTGGCCAAGTCGTTCGGCCCCGTCGTGGCGCTCGCGTCGGCGGACCTCACGGTGATGCCCGGCTCCATCCACGCCGTCGTCGGCGAGAACGGAGCCGGCAAGTCCACTCTCATCAAGATCATCGCCGGGGTCTACCGCCGCGATCACGGCGAGGTGCGGCTGCGCGGCGCGGAGGTCGATTTCCGCTCCACCGCCGAGTCGAAGGCCGCAGGCGTGGCCGTGATCTACCAGGAGCCCACGCTCTTCCCGGATCTGTCCGTCCTGGAGAACATCTTCATGGGCCGCCAGCCGGTCGGCCGGTTCGGGCGCATCGATCGCAAGGCCATGCGTGCCGAGGCCACGGCGATCCTGGACCGGCTCGGCCTGGCGATCGACCTGGACCGGCCTGCCGCCGGCCTGTCCATCGCCGATCAACAGATCATCGAGATCACCAAGGCGATCTCGCTGGACGCGCGGCTGCTGATCATGGACGAGCCGACGGCGGCGCTGTCCGGCGTCGAGGTCGAGCACCTGTTCGCGATCGCGCGCAGTCTGCGCGACGAGGGCCGCGGCGTCGTGTTCATCTCGCACCGGTTCAACGAGGTGTTCGAGATCTGCGACACGATCACCGTCATGCGCGACGGCCGCTACATCTCCACCGATCCGACCGCCGCCGTCACCGAGGACGAGATCGTCCGCCGCATGGTCGGCCGCGAGGTCACCGACCTGTTCCCCAAGCTCCCCGCCACCGTCGGCGACGTGCTGCTCACCGTGGAGCAGCTGGATTCGCCGGGCGTCTTCCACGACATCAGCTTCCAGGTGCGCTCCGGCGAGATCGTGGCGTTGGCCGGCCTGGTCGGCGCCGGTCGGAGCGAAATCGCCCGCGCCATCTTCGGTGTCGATCGGTACACCGCGGGCCGCGTCACCCTGGCCGGCGTCCCGGTGCCGCCCGGCGACCCGGCCGGGGCCATGGCCGCCGGCCTCGCGCTGGTGCCGGAGGACCGTCGCAAGCAGGGCCTGTTACTGCAGGCCACCGTGGCGCGCAATGCCACCCTGGCCATCCGTGGCTCGCTCAGCCGGGGCGGGCTGCTGCGCAACAGCGCCGAGAATGACGCCGCCCGCCGCTGGGCGGCGACGCTCCGGCTGAAGACATCGGCCCTGGACGCGCTCGCGGGCACCCTGTCCGGCGGCAACCAGCAGAAGGTCGTGCTGGGCAAGTGGCTGGCCACCGAGCCGAAGGTGCTCATCATCGACGAGCCCACCCGTGGCATCGACGTCGGCACGAAAGCCGAAGTGCACCGGCTCATTTCGCATCTCGCCGGACAGGGCATGGGCATCCTGATGATCTCCTCCGAGCTCCCCGAGGTGCTCGGCATGGCCGACCGGCTGCTGGTGGTGCGCGAGGGCCGCATCACCGCCGAGATCGACCGGGCGGACGCCACCGCCGAGAACGTGATGTACAGCGCCACGCACAGCGAGGGGGTCCGCGCATGACCCGGCTGTTGGGCCAGCTGCTGCGCTCCCGCGAGATCGGCATCTTCGCGGCCTTCGTCATCGTCGTGGTGGTGGCTACCTCTATCAACCCGAACTTCGTGTTCAGCCGCGACGGCTGGCGTGATCTGCTGCTCACCCCGACGATGCTGATCCTGGTGGCCGTCGGCGGGGCCATCGTCATCATCACCCGCAATGTGGACCTGTCCGTGGGCAGTGTCGTGGGACTGTCCGCCTACCTGTGCGGGCGGCTGTTCATCGATCTGCCCGGCATCCCCGTCATCGCGGTGTTCGCCATCTGCATGGCATTCGGAGCGGTGCTCGGATTCGTCAACGGCGTTCTGTCGGCCTACGGCAAGGTGCCGTCGCTGGTGATCACGCTCGGCACCATGTACGCCTATCGCGGCGTCGCGGTGCTGTGGGCCGGCAGCAACCGCATCAATGCGTCCGACATGCCGGACTCGTTCCTGAGTCTCGGGACATCGTCACTGCTGACGATCCCGTACCTGACCATCGTCTGCCTCGTCGTCGTGCTGGCGCTCGGCCGGTACCTGCACAACAGACGCGCCGGCCGCGAGTACTACGCGATCGGCAGCGACCCGGAGGCCGCCGAGCTCTACGGCCTCAAGGTGCGCCAGCGGATCCTGGTCGCCTTCGTCATCTCCGGCGCGCTGGCCGGCCTGGCGGGAGTCCTCTTCGCCGCCCGCTATGGCACCTCCAACTCGCAGACCGGGCTCGGGCTGGAACTGATGGCGGTCGGCGCGGCCGTGATCGGCGGCGTCGCGATCTTCGGCGGCAGCGGCACGGTCTACGGCGCCGCGATCGGCGCCATGCTGCTGATGACGATCAACCGGGCGCTGCCGATCGTGCACATCCAGGACTTCTGGCAGCAGGCCGTGGTCGGTGCACTGATCGTGGGCGCCATCGTCCTGGACCGTGCGCTGGCACTGCGGCTGCGCCGCCGTCTCGTCGTGGAGCGCGATGACGATCCGCCCGTGGTGGACAAGCCGGATCCCGCGACGACAGCCGCCGGGCAGGGCAGCACGGAAGGAGCCGCATCGTGACCACCCTGCGGGCACGGACGTCCGGCGACGACTCGCTGCTGCCCTCCTACGGACGTCCCGGCTGGCGGCGCCTGGCCACTTCCTCGGAAGCCGTCATGGTCGCCGTGCTGCTCGCGGTGGTCGTGGTGGCGGCGCTGGCGGTGCCGCACTTCGCCTCGACCACCACGCTGGGCTTCCTGCTGCTGGACGCGACGCCCGTGCTGATGATCGCGCTGCCGCTCACGCTGGTGATCATCACCGGGGAGATCGACCTGTCCATCGCCAGCGTCATCGGGTTGGGCAGCGTGCTCTTCGGCATCCTGATCCGGGCCGGCGTGCCGCTCGCCCTGGCGATCGCCGTCTGCGTGCTGGCCGGCGTGCTCGCCGGTGCGTTCAACGGCTTCTTCGTCGCAGTCGTCGGCCTGCCCTCGCTCGCCGTCACCATCGGTACCCTGGCGCTGTTCCGCGGGCTCGCGGTCGGCCTGCTGGGCACCACCGCCATCACGTCGTTCCCCGCCGAGTGGCAGCGCGCCGCCCAACAGATGCTGGGGTCGACCGGCATCCCGGCGGTGATCCTGCTGGTCGTGGTGCTGGTCGGCGTATTCGCCGTGCTGCTGCACTTCACCGGTTTCGGCCGGGGCCTGTACGCGATCGGCCTGAACAAGGAGGCCGCCGCCTTCTCCGGGGTGCGCGTCAACTGGTCGAAGTTCGTGACATTCCTGATGACCGGCGCGGTCTCGGCCATGGCCGGCGTGTTCTGGACGCTGCGATATGCCAGCGCGCGCGGCGACAACGCGACCGGGCTGGAGCTGGCGATCATCGCGGCAGTACTGCTCGGCGGCGTGTCGATCTTCGGCGGCAAGGGCAGCATCGCGGGCGCCGTCACCGGCGTGCTGCTGATCTCCGTGCTGCAGAGCGCGCTGCGCCTGGACGGCGTGAACTCCGACGCCATCAGCGTGGTCACCGGCACCCTGCTCATCCTGTCCGTGCTCGCACCCAGCGTCGCCCGCTGGATGCGCAGCAAACGCCGAGTGCCGCCGGCACCCGCATAAGACTCCGCCTGCGTCAGCATCCCCCGAAGTACCCCACCAAGGAACCCAAGGAAAGGAACTCCCATGTTCTCTCGTTCCACATCGAGGCTCACCTCGCGGCGCTTCGGACGGCTGCTGTCCGTCTCGGCAACCGCCGTGGCGCTCAGCCTGGTCGTCGCCGCCTGCGGCAGCTCCGGCTCCGGTAGCGAATCGTCCGCGACCAGTGAATCGTCCGCCGGCAGCGAGTCGTCCGCCCCGGCCGACAGCTCCAGCCAGTCCGCTCCGGCCGAATCCAGCTCCGGCGAGAGCTCCGCCGCGGGCGGCGACCACAACTACGCGATCACGTTCCTGCCCAAGAACCTGGGCAACCCCTACTTCGACACGTCCGACAAGGGCGGCGAGAAGGCGATCGGCGAGTTCGGCGGCACCTACAAGGAAGTCGGCCCCTCGGAGGCCACCGCGGACGCGCAGGTCAGCTACATCAACACGCTCACCCAGCAGGGCGTCGGTGCCATCGTCATCTCCGCCAACGACCCGAACGCCATCTGCAGTGCGCTGAACCAGGCCCGCGACGCCGGCATCAAGGTCGTCACCTTCGACTCGGACACCGACCCGTCCTGCCGCGACGCGTTCGTCAACCAGGCCACCGCCGAGGGCATCGCCAAGGCGCAGGTGGACCTCATCACGAAGGCGATCGGCGACACCGGCGACATCGCCATCCTGTCCGCATCGGCCAACGCGACGAACCAGAACGCGTGGATCGATCTGATGAAGAAGGAACTGGCCGCGAACCACCCGAACGTGAAGCTCGTGGACACCGTCTACGGCAACGACGACGACCAGACCTCGTTCGACAAGACGGCCGCGCTGCTGCAGACCTACCCGAACCTCAAGGGCATCATCTCGCCGACCACCGTCGGAATCGCCGCCGCCGCGCGCTACCTGTCCACCTCGCAGTTCAAGGGCAAGGTCGCGCTCACCGGACTGGGCACCCCGAACCAGATGCGCCAGTACGTCAAGGACGGCACCGTCACCTCGTTCGCGCTGTGGAACCCGGGTGATCTCGGCTACCTGGCCGCGTACACCGCCAAGGCGCTGATCGACGGCACCATCACCGGCGCATCCGGCGACAAGTTCACCGCCGGTGACCTGGGCGACTACACCGTCGGCGACAACGCCACCGTGCTGCTCGGCGACCCGTTCGTGTTCGACTCCGGCAACATCGATCAGTTCAACTTCTGAGCCGGTCGTTCCCTCGAGTGTGACGAGGTGCCGTGGTCGCGGCATCCGCTCGGCTCGGCACCTCGTCATACTCGATGCACTTTCGTGAAGTGAGGCGGTGAGAAGCAGTGCGGCGCATCTGTTTCCGCATGCAGGTCGATCCCGGCAGGATCGACGAGTACCGTGCGCGGCACGCCGCCGTCTGGCCGGAGATGCTCCGTGAGATCGAGGCATCCGGCCGCCGCAACTACTCCCTGTTCGACGCCGGCGAGGGTCTCATCATCGGCTATTTCGAGACCGACGACCTCGCCGCGTCGGCCGACTACCTCGCGCGCTCGCCGGTTGCCGCGCGATGGGAAGCCGAGATGCAGCCGCTGTTCACCACGATCGACACCCGCGCCGACCAGGCACTCGCGCCGCTGCCCGAGGTCTTCAACCTCGCGGACCAGCTGGCCGCCGCCGACGCACGCACCGAAAAGGATCTCTCATGACGCTCCCTCCCGAGGTAGTGGATCAGCTGGCCGCGCAAACCATCGAGGTGCCGTCCTGGGCGTTCGGCAACTCCGGCACGCGCTTCAAGGTCTTCGGGCAGCCCGGCGTCCCGCGCGATCCGTTCGAGAAGGTGTCGGATGCAGCCCAGGTGCACCGACACACCGGGCTGGCGCCCAGCGTGGCGCTGCACATCCCGTGGGACACGGTCGACGACTACACCAAACTCGCGAAACATGCTGCCGACGAAGGGGTCTCGCTCGGTACCGTCAACTCCAACACGTTCCAGGAAGACCAGTACATGCTGGGCAGCCTGGCGCATCGTGACCCGAAGATCCGGCAGAATGCCATCGACGCACACTTCGCCTGCATCGACGTGATGAACGAGATCGGCTCGCAGGACCTGAAGATCTGGCTGGCCGACGGCACCAACTATCCCGGCCAGGACGACATGCGCTCCCGGCAGGAGCGGCTGCACGAGTCGCTCGCTGCGATCTACGAGCGATTGACCGGCGAGCAGCGGTTGGTGCTCGAGTACAAGTTCTTCGAGCCGGCGTTCTACCACACCGATGTGCCCGACTGGGGCACCAGCTATGCGCAGGTCACGGCGCTGGGCGAGCGCGCGATGGTCTGCCTGGACACCGGCCACCACGCCCCCGGCACCAACATCGAGTTCATCGTCATGCAACTGCTGCGGCTGGGGCGGCTGGGCTCCTTCGACTTCAACTCGCGCTTCTACGCGGACGACGACCTGATCGTCGGCGCCGCCGACCCGTTCCAGCTGTTCCGGATCCTGGTCGAGGTCGTGCGCGGCGGCGGATACGGCATCGGCTCGCCCGTGCGCTTCATGCTCGACCAGTGCCACAACATCGAGAAGAAGATCCCCGGCCAGATCCGCAGCGTGCTCAACGTGCAGGAGATGACGGCGCGCGCGCTGCTCGTCGACCGCCAGGCGCTGGAGGAGGCGCAGGAAGCGGGAGATGTATTGCGTGCCAACGGGGTCCTGATGGACGCGTTCTACACCGACGTGCGCGCCGACCTGGCCGAGTGGCGGCAGTCCCGCGGGCTGCCCGCCGACCCGATGGCCGCCTACGCGGCCGGCGGCTACCAGCAGAAGATCGAAACCGACCGCGTCGGCGGTACGCAGGCCGGATGGGGAGCGTGACAGGCATGACGTCATCCGAGGGCAGTGCGCAGGCGCATGGCTCCGTGGAGTCGAAAGGTACTGCGCAGTCGAAAGGCACTGTGCAGTCGAAAGGCACTGTGCAGTCGAAAGGCACTGTGCAGTCGAAAAGTACTGTGCAGTCGAAAAGTACTGCGAACCCGGCGGTCTCGGCGCTCATCGCCCGCAGCAACCGACTGGGCGCGGACCGCCGCAACACGAACTATGCCGGCGGCAACACCTCTGCCAAGGGCGTCGACATCGACCCCGTCACCGGCGAGCCGGTGGAACTGGTGTGGGTGAAGGGATCCGGCGGCGACCTGGGCACGCTGACGGCCCCGGGGCTGGCGGTGCTGCGGCTCGACCGGGTCCGGGCCCTGACCGGCGTCTATCCGGGCGTGGACCGCGAGGACGAGATGGTTGCCGCCTTCGACTACTGCCTGCACGGCAAGGGCGGCGCCGCGCCGTCCATCGACACGGCGATGCACGCCCTTCTCGACGCCGCGCACGTGGATCACCTGCACCCCGACTCCGGGATCGCATTCGCCACGGCCGCCGACGGGGAGCGGCTGACCCGCGAGGCGTTCGGCGACGCCGTGGTGTGGGTGCCGTGGCGCCGGCCCGGCTTCCAGCTCGGCCTGGACATCGCCGCGGTACACCGGGAGAACCCGCAGGCCATCGGCGCCGTTCTGGGTGGCCACGGCATCACCGCCTGGGGCGCCACCAGCGACGAGGCCGAAGCGAACTCGCTGCGCATCATCCGCACCGCGGAGGAATACATTGCGGCGCACGGCAAGTCGGACCCCTTCGGGGCCGAGTTGCCCGGCTACGAGGTGCTTCCGCCCGCCGAGCGACGGGCCAAAGCGGCCGCGCTCGCTCCCGCGTTGCGCAGGATCGCGTCGCAGGACAGGCCCATGGTCGGGCACTTCACCGACTCCGGCGAGGTGCTCGACTTCCTGGCGCACGAGGCGCACCCGCGGCTGGCCGCGTTGGGCACCAGCTGCCCCGACCACTTCCTGCGCACCAAGGTGCGGCCGCTCGTTCTCGACCTGCCGGCCGACGCTCCCGTGGCGGACTGCATCGCCCGCCTCGATGCCCTGCACGGTGAGTACCGCGCCGCCTACACGGCCTACTACGAGGCGGGCGCCGCTGCAGCCCGGGCGCGAGGGGAGGAGCCGCCGGCCATGCGCGGCGCCGACCCGGCCATCATCCTGATCCCGGGCGTGGGCATGTTCAGCTACGGCGCCGACAAGCAGACCGCCCGGGTCGCCGGCGAGTTCTACGTCAACGCCATCAACGTCATGCGCGGCGCGGAGGCGATCAGCAGCTACCGGCCCATCGACGAAGCCGAGAAGTTCCGCATCGAGTACTGGGCGCTGGAGGAGGCCAAGCTGGCCCGCCGGCCCAAGCCGAAACCCCTGGCCGGGCGGATCGCGCTCGTCACAGGTGCCGCGTCCGGCATCGGCAAGGCCACCGCGGAGCGGCTCGCCGCCGAAGGCGCCTGCGTCGTCATCGCCGATCTGGACGCCGACAAGGCGAACGACGCGGCGGCCGCGATCGGTTCCCCCGACACGGCTGTCGGTGTGGCCGTCGACGTGACGGACGCCGCCGCGGTCGCAGCCGCGGTCGACGCGACGCTCCTCGCGTTCGGCGGACTGGACCTCGTGGTCAACAACGCCGGCCTGTCCATCTCCAAGCCGCTGGTGGAGACCACCGAGAAGGACTGGGACCTGCAGCACGACGTCATGGCCAAGGGCTCTTTCCTGGTGTCCCGGGCTGCCGCGAAGGTGCTGATCGAGCAGGGGCTCGGCGGCGACATCATCTACATCTCGTCCAAGAACGCCGTCTTCGCCGGTCCGAAGAACGTCGCCTACGGGTCGGCGAAGGCCGATCAGGCGCACCAGGTGCGGCTGCTCGCCGCGGAGCTCGGCGAGTACGGCATCCGGGTGAACGGCATCAACCCGGACGGCGTGGTGCGCGGCTCCGGGATCTTCGCCCACGGCTGGGGCGCTCAGCGCGCCGCGGTCTACGGCGTGCCGGAGGACAAGCTCGGCGAGTACTACGCCCAGCGCACCCTGCTGAAGCGCGAGGTGCTGCCCGAGCATGTGGCGGCGGCGGTCTTCGTGCTCGTGTCCGCCGACCTCGACCACACCACGGGCCTGCACATCCCGGTCGATGCCGGCGTGGCCGCGGCCTTCCTGCGGTAGGAATCGGTTCGATATGGGGCGGGTCCGATGTCACTGACCGTGGCTGCGGTCGATCTGGGCGCCACCAGCGGCCGGGTGATGGTCGGCCGCGCCGGTGCCGGCGAGCTGTCGCTGCGGCAGGTCGCCCGGTTCCCGAACGGCCCGGTGCAGCGCGCGGACGGCCTGCACTGGGACTTCGAGGCACTGTACGGGCACGTGGTCGCCGGCCTGCGCGAGGCGGGCCGCACCGCCGAGATCGCCGGCGTCGGCATCGACTCCTGGGCCGTCGACTACGGTCTGCTGCGCGGCGGGGCGCTGCTGGGCGACCCGTTCCACTACCGGGACGGGCGTACTGCCGCCGGGGTGGACGCCGTGCACGCCGTGATTCCGCACCGGGCGCTGTACGCACGAAGCGGCCTACAGTTCCTGCCCTTCAACACGGTCTACCAACTCGCCGCCGATCGACTGGCCGGCCGGTTCGACGGGCCGGACGCCGCCGATCGCATGCTGCTGATCCCGGACCTGATCGCCCACCGGCTCACCGGCGCCCAGCGCGCCGAGATCACCAACGCGTCCACCACCGGGCTGCTCACGACCGGCCGGGTGTGGGACCGGGAGTTGATCGATCTCCTCGGCCTGCCGGCGTCGCTGTTCGCACCGCTCATCGCACCCGGGGAGAGGATCGGGCTGCTGACGGCGGAAAGCGTCTCTGCTGTTGGCTTCTCGGCGCCGGTCACCGCGGCCGCCTCACACGACACCGCCTCCGCCGTGGTCGCCACCCCCCTGGGGGACGACGCCGTCTTCCTCTCCTGCGGCACCTGGGGGCTGGTCGGGCTGGAGACCGGCGCGCCGATCGTCACCGAGGCGAGCCGCGCCGCGAACTTCACCAACGAGGGCGGGGCCTTCGGCACCACCCGTTTCCTGCGCAACGTCATGGGACTGTGGCTGCTGAACGAATCGGTGGCCACCTGGAGGTCGCGCGGCGAAGCGGCGGACCTGCCGACGCTGTTGGCGGCGGCGGCCGATGAGGATGTCGCATACACGATGTTCGATGTCGACGACCCGGTCTTCGGTGCCCCCGGCGACATGCCCGCTCGCATCGAGACCTACTGCCGGCAGCACGATCTCGCAGTCCCCGACGGCCCGGTGGCGATGGTGCGCAGCATCGTGGAGTCGCTGGCCGCGGCTTACGCGCGGACGGCGCACCAGGCGGCGGACCTGGCCGGGCGCACGGTCGGCGTCATCCACGTCGTCGGCGGCGGCGCGCTGAACGCGCTGCTCTGCCAGCGGACCGCCGACCGGTCGGGTGTGACCGTGGTGGCGGGACCGGTGGAGGCCACGGCCCTGGGCAACGTGCTGATCCAGGCTCAGGCGGCCGGCGCGGTGCCGACGGACCTGGGCGCCCTGCGCGACCTGGTGGCGCGGCATACTGCGATCAGGCGCTACACGCCGGCCACGGCGCACCGGTGATCGTGCCGCACAGGGCAGAAATGGAGACAGACATGGTGCAGCGGCAAGTCCCGAAACCGGCCGAGGTCTTCGAGCTGCTGCGGTTCAAGAGGCCCGACTTCGACTTGCGTCGAAGGCGTCTGGCGGCGGCGCAGACGATCGAGGAGCTCCGTGGGATCGCCCGGCGCCGTACCCCGCGCGCGGCCTTCGACTACACGGACGGCGCCGCCGAGTACGAGATCTCGTTGAAGCGGGCGCGGCAGGCCTTCAAGGACGTCGAGTTCCATCCGGACGTCCTGCGTCCCGCCGTCGATGTGGACACGTCGTGCCGGATCTTCGGCGGGTCGTCCGCGCTGCCGTTCGGTATTGCACCGACCGGTTTCACCCGGCTGATGCAGACGGAGGGCGAGATCGCGGGGGCATCGGCCGCCGGGGCCGCCGGCATTCCGTTCGCCCTGTCCACCCTGGGCACCACCGCCATCGAAGATGTGCGCGCGGCGAACCCGAACGGCCGCAACTGGTTTCAGCTCTACGTCATGCGCAACAGGGAGATCTCGTACGGATTGGCGAAGCGCGCGGCAGCCGCCGGGTTCGACACCCTGTTCTTCACCGTGGACACGCCCGTCGCCGGCGCGCGGCTGCGCGACAAGCGCAACGGCTTCTCCATCCCGCCGCAGATCACGCTGCGCACGGTGCTCAACGCGTCGCTGCGCCCGTGGTGGTGGTGGGACTTCCTCACCACCCCGAAGCTGGAGTTCGCCTCGCTGAGCTCGACCGGCGGCACCGTCGGCGAGCTGCTGGACGCGGCCATGGACCCGACCATCAGCTTCGACGACCTCGCCGAGATCCGCGGGATCTTCCCCGGGAAGATCGTGATCAAGGGTGTGCAGAACGTGGCCGACGCCCGCAAGCTCGTCGATGCGGGGGTGGACGGCCTGGTGCTGTCCAACCACGGCGGCCGGCAGCTCGACCGCGCGCCGGTGCCGTTCCGGCTGCTGCCGCACGTGGTCCGCGAACTGGGCAGGGACACCGAGATCGCGGTCGACACCGGCATCATGTCCGGCGCCGACATCGTCGCCGCCATCGCGCTCGGCGCCGACTTCACGATGGTCGGTCGCGCCTACCTGTACGGGCTGATGGCCGGCGGGCGGGCCGGGGTCGATAGGGCGATCGAGATCCTGGCGAGCGGCGTCATCCGCACCATGCGACTGCTCGGCGTCTCTTCCCTGGCCGAGCTCGAACCCCGCCACGTCACCCAGCTCACCCGATTGGTGCCGGTGGCAGCCGACAACGGCCGGTAATGCGGGAAGGCCCTGCGACGCCGCGCCCGATCTCGCGCTAGCGCCGTGACAAAGTCGTAGCGGAGGTTGGGACGAGCGAAGCGAGTCTCGGCCGCAGCGGAGGCGAGGAGCGGCGCAGACGGTAGCGTGAGAGGCGTACCAGCCGGGTATGACGGGGCAGCCGGTCTCCGCTCCGGCGTCAGGGAAAGGTGCTTCGGTCGTGTTCAAGTCCCGCTCGTACAAACTGCGTCATGTTCCGCTCCGGCTCGCCACCGGCGCGTACATCCTCAACGCCGGCCTCGGCAAACGGTCGCTGCCCGACGAGGCCGCCGCCGGCATGCAGGCGGGGGCGGCCACGGTGGTGCCGCTCGTCAAGGACTGGACGCCGGCTACCTTCGGCAAGGCACTGTCCAAGACCGAGATCACCGTCGGCAGCCTGCTTCTCGCGCCCTTCGTGCCGTCCGGACTGGCCGGTGCGGCGCTGGCCGGATTCAGCGGCGGCCTGCTCACCATGTATTGGCGCAACCCCGACATGCACGAGCCGGGCTCGCCGCGGCCGACGCAGCAGGGCTCGGCCGTCGCCAAGGACGTGTGGATGTTCGGCATCGGCACCAGTCTGCTGATCGACGCCTGCCTGATGCGCCGCCGCCGCCGCTGCGCGCGCTGATCGCCGACCGGATGGACGTCCGCGGACGTCCGCGGGATGCGCCCGCCGTCCGCACTCACCGGAGCCGGGTGGCCGTCGGCGGCGTCAGGGGTGATGGTGCGCCACGCCGGGCACATCGATGCCGAACAGCAGGTGCACGGCCCGCAGGTAGTCCGCGGGGTCGCCGGTGCGGGCCACGGTTCGCGCCTGCACGGAGGGTTGGTGCAGCAGCGCCCGGGTGATGCGGTGCGCGGACAATCGCACCTCGTCGGCGGCCTCGATCGGGATCCGCGGCAGCAGGCGTTCGATCTCGTTCTGCACGGTGGTGGCGATGTGGGCTCGCAGCGCGACGACGGCCGGGCTGAGGCGGCGGTCGGCGAGCAGTCGTTCGAATTCGGCGACGCCCTCCTCCACCAGTCGCTCGGCGGCGTCGACCGCGTCCTCGGAGGCTCCCGCGGTGTTGGCGGCGACGGCGGCCAGGTCGATGACGTCGACCCGCGGCAGCGCGCGAACCTCGGCGGGAACGTCCGGTTTCAGCGCGAGATCGACGATGGTGAGCCGGCTGTCGCGCTCCTCGACGGCGCGTTCGACGAGCGGCCGCGTCAACACTGCCTGGCCGCGGCCGCTGCAGGTGATCACCAGGTGGCACTCGCGGATCAACATCGGCAACTCGTCCGCGGCGGCCGCATACAGCCCGCGCGGCTCGGCGAACAGGCGCTGGCGGCCGCTCGGGGAATACACCGCGACGTCGGTGCGGCCCAGATCCCGCAGCACCGCCGCCACGACGCGCGCGTACGAGCCACTGCCGATCAGCACGATGCCGCCGGGGGCTTCCGCCCGCTGTTCGGCGAGTTCGATGGCGGCCGTCGCGACGGATCGTCCCGCCGCGTGCAGATCGGTGTCCGAGGCCACCTGTTTGGCTGCGTGGGCCGCATTCTGGAACAGCAGGTGCAGCGCGGAGCTGACGCATCCGGCGGCCTGGGCGCGCGCCAGCGCGTCACTCACCTGCCCGGAGATCTGCGATTCGCCCACCACCATCGACTCCAGGCCGGCGGTCACCCGGAACAGATGCCGTGCCACCTCGGTATCGACCCGCACCCGCAGCAGCGCCGCGACCTCCGCGGCCGGCATGCCGCTGCCGGCCGCTACCGCCGCGATCGTGGCCTCGACCCCGTCATGGAATCGGGTCAGGTCCAGGTAGGCCTCCAGCCGATTGCAGGTGGCGAGCACCACGGCCCCCGTCACCGGCGAATCCGGCCGTGCGGCCAGGGCGAGCAGTGACTTTTCCAAGCGGGGGTCGGTGGCGAGTCGCTCCAGCGTGACGAGGTCGAGGTCGCGATGGGAGGCTCCGAGAAGGACGAGCACGAACACTACGGTACTGGCCGCGCGCCGCCGCCTGCCGGGCGCAGCCCTGCCCGGGTCGCACCGACCGGTCCCGGGTCGCACTGACCGGTCCCGGGTCGCACCGTCCGCACCCGATGCGATCCGGCGGGATCGTGGCGAGAGACGCCGATCGCTGCCGCTGCCGCTGCCCCGGTCACGGTCAGAACGTGGCCCGTGTCGCATCGTTCCGCGGGGTCAATGACCCGCGCCGATCGCCGGTGGCACGATCCGGGACAATGGGGTCGCTATGACTACCCCACACCTGACCACCGCACACTCCGCCGCCGGCCTGCCGCCCGGCCACCCGCTCCGCGACGGCCGCACCGCCGACTCCCCGCTCATCCAGGCCTATCGCGGAGGCAGGCCGACGCGTCGGCCGGTGTGGTTCATGCGCCAGGCGGGCCGGTCACTGCCGGAGTACCGCGCCGCCCGGGCCGGGGTCGCCATGCTGGACGCCTGTCTGGATCCGGCGCTCGCGGCCGAGCTCACGCTGCAACCCGTGCGGCGTCACGGCGTGGACGCGGCGATCCTGTTCAGCGACATCATGGTGCCGGTGGCGCTCGCGGGCGTCGAGGTCACCATCGCGCCCGGCGTCGGCCCGGTGGTCGCCGACCCGGTGCGCACCGCCCATGACGCCGCCCGGTTGCCCGAGCTCGATCCGGCCGCGCTGGCCCCGGTGGCCGAGGCCGCTCGGATCGCCGTCGCCGAGTTGGGCGAGGTGCCGCTGATCGGCTTCGCCGGCGCCCCGTACACGGTGGCCAGCTACCTCGTAGAGGGCGGCCCGAGCCGCGACCAGCTGCGGACCCGTGCGTTGATGCACGCCGACCCCGACACCTGGCATGCGCTCGCCGCGTGGGCGGCCCGCACGTCGGCCGCCTTCCTCACGGCACAGATCCGGGCCGGCGCCAGCGCGGTGCAGCTGTTCGACTCGTGGGTCGGTGGGTTGCGCCGCGCCGACTACCGGGACTTCGTCCTGCCGCACTCCGCCGACGTGTTCACGGCGGTCGCCGACTTCGGCGTACCGCGGGTGCATTTCGGGCTCGGCACCGGCGAACTGCTCGCCGACCTGGCGGCGGCGGGGGCGGATGTGGTCGGCGTGGACCATCGCATCGACCTGTCCGAGGCGAATCGTCGGCTCGGCGGCCGGTACCCGCTGCAGGGCAACATCGATCCGGCGCTGCTGTTCGCCGGGCGTGACGCGCTGGGCGCCCATGCGGCGGCGGTCCTGGCTGCGGGCGGGCACGCGCCGGGCCACGTCGTGAACCTGGGGCACGGGGTGCCGCCGGATACGGATCCGGAGGTCCTCACCTGGCTGGTCGACCGGGTGCATACCGCGCCGACGGCGTAGTGCTCGAGCAGATGAACGAATATGACGTCATCGTCGTGGGAGGCGGCGTCGCGGGACTGATCGCCGGCCTGCGGCACGCCTGCAGCGGCTGCCGCACCGTCATTCTCGAATCCGACACCGAGCCCGGTGGGTGCGTCCGCCTGCACACGGTGGGCGGTCTGCAGCTGGACCGCGGGGCGGAATCGTTCGCGACCGCGCGTCCCGCCGTCGCCGGGCTCGTCGCGGAGCTGGGTCTCGCGGTGCAGCGGCCGGCCGGCGGGCCCGCCTGGGTGTACCACGCCGGCGGGCAGGCGCCGATTCCCGCGGCCACCCTGCTCGGCATCCCCGCGCATCCCACGGCGGCCGACGTGCGGCGGGTGATCGGCTGGGCCGGCGCAGCGCGCGCCGAGCTGGATCGGGTGCTGCCACGTCGATCCTTGCGGCGGGCGTTGAGCGGTGGCCTGCCGCCGAGCCTGGGCGCGTTGGTGCGCCGCCGGATGGGACGGCGCGTGCTGACGCGGCTGGTGCAGCCGGTCGCCGGCGGCGTCTACTCCGCCGACCCCAGTGAGCTCGACATTGCCGCCGTTGCACCGGGTCTCGCGACGCAGTTGGCCGCCGGCCGGACGCTGACCGGCGCGGTGGCCGCCATCCGCGGCCGGGGGCCGGCTGCCGGCTCGGCGGTCAGCGGCATCGTCGGCGGCATGGGCCTGCTGTCCGGCGCTCTGGCGGAGCGGTTCCTCGCGGCGGGCGGCACGCTGCGCTGCGGCACGCGGGCGCAGTCGCTCCTGCGCACCGACAGAGGCTGGCGGGTCACCGCGACCACCGACGAGGACACCGCCACCGTCTCCGGCGACGGCGACAGCGACGGCGACGGCGAGGGCACCGGCGGGGCCGCTGGCGGATTCGGCGCACCCCGCGCCACCGGCGGAGAGACCGCCGCCGCACCCCGCCGGACAGCCGAGGAGTTCACCGCGGCCGCCGTGGTGCTCGCCGTGCCCGGCGCCGTGGCCGCCCCGCTCATCGCGGGAGCGACCGGCGGCGCGGCCGAACTTCCGGTCGCGCCCGCCAGCCGCGTGCGTCTCGTCACCCTGGTGCTCGACGCGCCGGAGCTCGACGCTGCGCCGCGCGGCAGCGGGCTGCTGGTCGCCCCGGGCGTGACGGATGTCGCCGCCAAGGCGCTCACCCACGCGACCGCGAAGTGGCAATGGCTCGCCGATCGGGCCGGCCCGCACCGGCATGTGCTGCGCCTGTCCTACGGCCGCGGGGCGACCTCGGCACCCGGTGGCACGGACGACGCAGCTGCCGGAACCGACGTAGCACGTGATCCCGACGCGGCAGCCGGTACCGACGCGGCGGCCGATACCGACCGCGCAGTCGTCGATCTCGCGCTGCGCGATGCGAGCCGCATGCTCGGCGTACCGCTCACCCGCCGCGATCTGAGCGCCCACGCGATCGTGGACTTCGCTGGGCAACTCGCCGCCGGCCGCGCGGCGCAGGCCGCCGACCGGGCTCGTTTCCAGCGGCAGATCGCCGCGGTGGACGGCCTGTCCGTCGTCGGCTCCGCAGTCGCCGGGACGGGCCTGTCGGCGGTCGTGGCCAACGCCACTGGGGCCCCGTTGGTCGGTCCCGGCCGAAAGAGGGCAGGATCGAAGCATGACGAATCCTGAATCCTCTGCCCCCACCTACGACGGCGACGCCGTGCGCTACGCCGCCTACCTCGTCTACCGCCGGGCGGGCGCGCCGGAGGGCGATGCTGCGGCGCTCACCGCCGAGCTCGCCGGTTTCACCCGGGAGTTGGCCGCCCAGGACATCGTCACCCGAGGGATCTACGACGTCACCGCCATGCGCGCCGACGCCGATCTGATGCTGTGGCTGCACGCGCCGTCCGCGGAGCTGCTGCAGTCCGCCGCCCGGCGCTTCCGGTCCACGGCCGTCGGCCGCAGCCTGGAAATGTCCTGGTCCGCCGTCGGGCTGCACCGACAGTCCGAGTTCAACCGGGAGCACCAGCCGGCCTTCATCCAAGGCAAGCCCGCCGGTCGCTGGGTCGCCGTCTACCCGTACCAGCGGTCCTACGAGTGGTACCTGCTGCCGCCCACCGAGCGCGCTGCGCTGCTGGGCGAACACGGCCGGATGGGCCGCGACTACCCGCGGGTGTGGAACAACACCATCGCCGCGTTCGCGCTCGGCGACTACGAGTGGCTGCTGGCCGTGGAGTCCGACGAACTGGACCAGATCGTCGACCTCATGCGCCACCTGCGCGGATCGGCCACCAGGCGTCATGTGCGCCTGGAAACCCCCTTCTACACCGGCCGGCGCATCGAGGCGGCCGAGGTGCCCGGGGTTCTTGCGTGACCAGCAGCACCCCGTACGCCTATGACGCCGTCCTACTCGCGGGCTTCGGCGGCCCGGAGGGCCCGGACGACGTCATGCCGTTCCTCCGCAATGTGACGCGCGGCAGGGGTGTGCCGGACGAGCGTCTGGCGCACGTCGCCGAGCACTACCTGGCGCTGGGCGGTGCGTCTCCGATCAACGAGCACAACCGTGCGCTGCAGGCCGCGCTGCGGGAGCAGCTCCGGGCGCGCGGCGTGGATGTGCCGGTGCTGTGGGGGAACCGGAACTGGGCGCCCTATCTGGCGGACACTGTCGGGCAGGCGCACCGTGACGGGCGGCGCCGCCTGCTCGGCCTGGCCACGTCGGCCTACGCCAGCTACTCGTCGTGCCGCCAGTACCGCGAGGACTTCGCCACCGCGCTGATCGGCGCGGACCTGGTCGGCGAGGCCGCCATCGACAAGATCCGGCCGTACTACGACCTGCCCGGGTTCCTGGAGCCGTTCGCCGACGGCCTGGCGGCCGCATTGGGCGAGGCGCGCCGCGACGGGTACCAGGACGCGTCGATACTGTTCACCACCCACTCGATCCCGCTGGGCATGGCCGACGCTTCCGGGACGGACGCCGACGGCCGGTTGTACGTCGAGCAACACCTGGCGGCCTGCCGCGAGGTCGTCCGGCTGGCAGTAGGGCGGGATCCCGCTGCCGGCGAGTCGGCGCCAGTGCCCGACTGGCGGCTGGTGTACCAGTCGAGATCCGGCGCTCCGCACGTCCCGTGGCTGGAGCCGGACATCGGTGACGTGATCGCACAGGTCGCCGACGACGGCGGCCGCGCCGTCATCGTCGTCCCCATCGGGTTCATCTCCGACCACGTCGAGGTGATCTGGGACCTGGATACCGAAGCCGCTCAGATCGCCGCCGACCGTGGCCTGTGGTTCCGTCGCGTGGCGACGCCGGGGGTGGACCCTCGCTTCGTCGCCGGTCTCGCGGATCTGGTGGCCGCGCGGCTGACCGGCGGCCCGGACGTCGCCTCCGCCACCGGCCTGCCGGCGCGACCGGGCACCTGCCCGCCCGGCTGCTGCCGGGCGAACCCGGTACGGCCCACCACCGCCGGCGCGGACTCGGCCGCCGACTGGAGCGGGCTGGACTTCGCGCCGGAGGCGCTCGCGGCGTCCGGCATCCGCGGGGAGTTGACCGCATGACGGGAAGTGTCGCGGCGGATGACCCTGGGGACGGCACCGTCCGCATCGGCACCCGCGGCAGCGCACTCGCGCTGGCCCAGTCCGGAATGGTGGGTGAGGCGATCGCCGCCGCGACCGGCCGGCCGTACGAACTGGTGCGCATCCGCACCGCCGGCGACGTGGACCGCGCCCCGCTGGCGCAGATCGGCGGCACCGGTGTGTTCGTCACGGCGGTCCGCGAAGCCCTGGCCGACGGCCGGGTCGATGTCGCCGTGCACTCGTTCAAGGATCTGCCCACCGCGCCCGACGCGCGGATCGTGCTCGCCGCCGTGCCGCTGCGCGCCGACCCGGCCGACGTGCTGTGTGCCGCGGGCAGCTGGACCGTGGACAGTCTGCCGGCGGACGCGCGGATCGGTACCGGGTCGCCGCGCCGCGCCGCGCAGCTGCGCCGGTTGCGGCCCGACCTGCGGCCGGTGGAGATCCGCGGCAACGTGGACACCCGGCTGCGCGCCGTGGGCGGACGCGTGGACGGCGTCATCCTCGCGCATGCCGGCCTGTCGAGGCTCGGCCGGCTCGGGGCGGTGACCTACGCGTTCGGCGTCGAGGAGATGCTGCCTGCGCCCGCGCAGGGGGCACTCGCCGTCGAATGCCGGGCCGGCGACGACGGGATGATCGCCGCGATCGCCGCCATCGACCACGCGCCGAGCCGGCAGACCGCCGCCGCCGAGCGGGCGCTGCTGGCCGGCCTGGAAGCGGGCTGCGCAGCCCCGGTCGGGGCGTTCGCCGCCGTGGTCGACGGCCTGCTGCGTCTGCACGCCCGGGTGATCGCCGCCGACGGGTCGCACGCGCTGGATCACCGCGCCGAGGGGTCGCCCGACGAAGCCGCTCGCATCGGAGCCGCTGCGGCTGCGGCGCTGCTGGCCGACGGGGCGGCGGCGCTGATGGGCCGGGTGCCGGAGCCGTCATGACCGGCCGCCCCGCCGAGCCGCCGCGCGCGGCGACTGCCGCCGCGGGCGCGCCCACCGATCTGGGGCCCGGCTCGAGATCCGCTGCGGCGCAAGGATTGCCGCAGCCCGGTGGCGCCGATACGTCGGAGAGCCGGCTGCTGGAGGGATTGCGGGTGCTGGTCCCGCGTCCCGCGGGTCGGGCCGGTGAATTGGTCGACCTGCTGCGTCGCCGCGGCGCGGAGCCGTGGCACGTTCCACTGATCGGCGTGGCACCCTTGACGCAGTCGGCTCAGCTGCGCGAAGCGGTGGGTGCGCTCGCGGCCGGCGGCTACGACTGGATTGCGCTCACGTCGGCCGCGGCGGTCGCGGCGCTGCGGGACACGGCCGACGAGATGGGCGTGACGCTGTCCGTCGATCGCCGTACCCGGGTGGCCGTGGTCGGAGCGGCCACCGCCCGCGCCGCGCAGGCTGCCGGACTGCGGGTCGACCTGATGCCGCCGGCCCCGGGCTCCGGTGCCGCTCTCGCCGCCGCCTGGCCCGCTGGGGAATCCGGCGCCACGGTGCTGCTGCCCAGATCAGACCAGGCCGCCGCCGGCCTGCCGGACGCGCTGCGCACCGCCGGCCTGCGGGTCGTCGAGGTGTGCGCCTACCGGACCGAGGCGGTGCCGGTGCCGGGCGATGCGCAGTCCGCGCTCCGCGACGGCGACGTCGCCGCGGTGCTGCTCACCTCGCCGAGCACGGCCCGGGCACTGGCCGCGATCGGTGTCGCACCCGGCACGCTGCTGATCGCCATCGGGGAGCCCACCGCCGCGGCGATGCGCGCCGGCGGACTGCCGGTGCATGCGATCGCGGCGGAGCCGTCCGCCGCCGGCCTGGTGGCCGCGCTGCTGCGGGCGGCGCGGGCCGGCGGTGCCGACGGAGCACCCAGCACCGCACCCCTGGCTGCCCGGCGCGCCGCACAGCGCGCCTTGCCGCGCGCCGCACGGCGCACCCCGTCGGGCGACACCCCTTCAGGTGACACCTCGGCTTCCGCAACACCGCCGCGCAGAAACGACCGCGATGACGCCACGGCTGCGCCCACCCGCCGCATCGCCCCATCCAACGAAGGCAGTGACTGACCCATGATCATCCCGGAAGCGCCTCTCACGGGAGCACCGAGCCCGCACGCCGCGCGATTCCCGCAGGTGCGGCCGCGGCGGCTGCGGCGCACCGCCGCGATGCGCCGGCTGGTTGCCGAGACCCGCGTCCATCCCGCCGATCTGGTGCTGCCCATGTTCGTTCGCGAGGGCCTGGCCGATCCGCGACCGTTGGAGGCGATGCCCGGCGTGGTCCAGCACACCATGGACTCGCTGCGGGCGGCCGCGGCCGACGCGGTCGCGCTCGGCGTCGGCGGGTTGATGATCTTCGGTGTGCCGGAGAGCCGCGATGCGATCGGTAGCGGCGCCACCGACCCGGACGGCATCCTGAACACCGCGATGGCGACTCTGGCCGCCGATCTCGGCGACGCCACGGTACTGATGGCCGACCTCTGCCTCGACGAATTCACCGATCACGGCCACTGCGGTGTGCTCGCCGCGGACGGCAGCGTGGACAACGACGCCACCTTGCAGCGCTACGCGGCGATGGGCGTCATGCTGGCCGAGGCGGGTGCCGATATGGTCGGCACCTCCGGGATGATGGACGGCCAGGTGGGCGCCGTGCGGGCGGCGCTGGACGCCGCGGGCCGACCGGACACCGGCATCATCGCGTACGCCGCCAAGTACGCATCCGCCTGCTACGGGCCGTTCCGTGACGCGGTCGAGTCCACGTTGACCGGCGACCGGCGCACCTACCAGCTGGATCCGTCCGGTCGCCGGTCCGGAGCCCGCGAAGTCGCACAGGACATCGCCGAAGGTGCCGATATGGTGATCGTGAAACCGGCGGGCTGGTACCTCGACGTGCTCAGCGACACGGCGGCGTCCAGCCCCGTTCCGGTTGCCGCGTACCAGGTCTCGGGGGAGTACTCGATGATCAAGGCCGCGGCGGAGAAGGGCTGGATCGATCGTGACGTGGCGGTCGCCGAATCCCTGACAGCCATCCGGCGGGCCGGCGCCGACGTGATCCTCACCTACTGGGCAGCGGAGTTCGCCGCCCGGTTCGCTGCGGCATCCGGTCGGCCGTAGTCGAGGGTGCCGTGGCGGCCGCGCGGGCATGAGCCCGGTGTGCGGCAGCCGGACGTCGGCCCGGCGGGCGACAGAAGCAGAGCCCCAGCAGCAAAGGAGCGGCAGATGAGTACGGACCGTACGAGCGACGAGCGCACCACCATGAGTCGACAGCTGTTCGACCGCGCCCGCGCCGTGATCCCGGGCGGCGTCAATTCGCCGGTGCGCGCCTTCGGGTCCGTCGGCGGCACGCCACGATTCATCGCCTCCGGCCGCGGCGCGACGGTCACCGACGCCGACGGCACCAGCTACGTCGATTTGGTCGGCTCCTGGGGGCCGATGATCCTCGGGCACGCCCACCCGGCGGTGCTGGCGGCCGTCGATCGGGCCGCCCGCCGCGGGCTGTCGTTCGGTGCGCCCACCGAGGGCGAGGCGGCCCTGGCCGAGGAGATCGTCACCCGCGTCGGCCCCGTCGAAAAGGTGCGCCTGGTGTCCTCCGGCACCGAGGCGACGATGTCGGCCGTGCGTCTGGCTCGCGGCTTCACCGGGCGGGACGCGATCGTGAAGTTCGCCGGCTGCTACCACGGACACGTCGACGCGCTGCTGGCCGCCGCCGGATCCGGTGTGGCCACGTTCGCCCTGCCCGGCTCGGCAGGCGTGACGGCCGGCACCACGGCCGACGTCATCGTGCTGCCGTACAACGACATCGACGCCGTCCGCGCCGCTTTCGCCGCGCATCCCGGCGAGATCGCCGCGGTGATCACCGAGGCTGCACCGTGCAATATGGGTGTCGTCCCGCCCCGGGACGGCTTCAATGCGGAACTGGCCGCGCTGGCCCACGCCGACGGCGCGCTGCTGATCAGCGACGAGGTGCTCACCGGATTCCGCGCCTCGGCTGCGGGCATGTACGGCATCGACGGGGCCGGTTGGGCGCCGGACCTGATGACGTTCGGCAAGGTGATCGGCGGCGGCCTGCCGGTCGGGGCGTTCGGCGGGCGCGCCGACATCATGGATCTGCTGGCTCCCGCGGGGCCCGTGTACCAGGCCGGCACGCTCTCCGGGAACCCGGTCGCCACCGCCGCCGGGCTGGCCACGCTGCGTGCCTGCGATGCGGATCTCTACCGGCGACTCGCGGCCGCCTCCACCACAGTCGGCGAGATGGTCTCCCGCGCACTGGATGTCGCCGGCGTGCCGCATTGCCTGCAACGTGCCGGCACGCTGTTCTCGGTGTTCTTCACCGAGGGTCCCGTCACCGACTATGACGACGCCCGCGAGCAGTCCACCGCCGCGTTCGCCGCGTTCTTCCACGCCATGCTGGACGGTGGCGTGTACCTGCCGCCGTCCGCGTTCGAGGCGTGGTTCGTCTCCGGTGCGCATGACGACGAGTCGCTGAGCCGGATCGAGTCGGCGCTGCCGTCGGCCGCGCGGGCTGCCGCGGCCGCGCTTCCAGCCTGATCCGCAGCTGCCCTATGGCGGCCATCCGTTCCATCGCCGCGCCGCGGCATACCTGAACGGCCGCCGTGCGCGAGCACCTCGCCGAGTCACCGAGACGCCCGTGGGGCCCGCGCAGCCCACTGCGATCGCGCGGACCCCACCCGGGCGCACCCGGCTACTTTCCGGCGGCCTGGGCGAGTTCCGGCACGTACCGGTCCAGCATCCACGGGATGGACAGCGCCGATGGGGCGCTGGACGCCATTACGTACGACTCGCCGATGATCGGGGCGAACCTGCCTGCCTGCACGGAGGCCATGGCCGCCACGGCGGGCGTCTTCGCGAACGCGTCGGCCGCCGCCTGGTCGCCGAAATACGCCACCAGCACATCGGTGTCGATGTCGCCCAGCTTCTCGTAGCTCAGCGGGTAGAAATATGACGCCGCGTCGCTGCCGTTGTCCAGCGCCGCCACACTCGGGCTCACTGCCATGCCCAATTGCGTGAGCAGCTCCACGCGCGGATCGGTGGCGCGATAGACGTTGAGCTGCCCGGGCTGATTGGCGGCGCCGTAGAGGAACGTCGTGCCCGTCAGCTCCGGGTGCTGCGACGCGAGATCCGTGATATGGGAGTCGATCTCATCCTTGATGGCGGCGGCCTTGGCCGGCAGTCCCAAGGCCTTGCCGATGATGGTGAGCTGGTCCTGCCACGGCGTCGCCCACGGCCCTTCCGGGTAGGCGATCACCGGCGCGATCCTGCTCAGCGTGTCATAGTCCTCCTGGGTCAGGCCCGAGTAGGGGGCCAGGATCACGTCCGGCTTCGCCGCCGCGAACTGTTCGAACGGCGTCTGCCCGGAATCCGAGTTGAGCAGCGACGGTGCCGTGCCGCCCAGCGCAGCGATCGCGTCGGCATCCCACGGCAGCACCTGATCCTTGTTGCCGCCGTACGAGTAGTTGGGCATGGCCACGGGCACCAGGCCCAGGGCGAGCACGTCGTCCTGCGCCGACCAGCCCCAGGTGGCGATCCGCTGCGGCTGTTCGGTGAGTGTGACGGAACCCAGCGCGCTGTCGATCGTGACCGGATAGGCGCCGGCCTCCGGGTCGGTGCCGGCCGGCGCGCCGGACGATCCCGGGGCCGCCGATGTCTCGCCGGCCGCAGTCGTAGCGGGCGACTCCGCCGCGGATGTGCGTGCCGACGTCGGCGCGGCCGATGAGCCGGATGACGAATCCCCGGCGGGAGCGGCAGCCGCCGCCGGGGACCCGGCATCCCCGGTGGAGCTGCCGCACCCGGCCAGGACGATCGTCATGGACAGGGCGGCGAGCAGTGCGGCGCCGCGATGGTGAACGGACATGGCAGTCCTCTCTCGATGCTTTTACGGTGGTGGTGCGCCGTCGGCACAGACGTGCTGACCGGTCGGCCGGAACCCCGGTCGGGTTTGATGTAAGGCAAGCCTAACCTTATATCGAGGTTCGGTTCTCGCTGTCACGGGCCATCGGTGCCCGTTCGTCGGGAGCTCGACCGATGGGGCGACCGGCGCCCCGCGTTGGGAGGGCGCCCCGCGTTGGGAGCGACCGGCGGCTACCGGTTCGGATGGCGCGCCGGCGCTGGGTCACCCGCCGCGACTCGATTGCTGGAGACGGGTGCCGGGTCTCCGGCCGATGGATGCGGCGCGTGGCCCGCGCGCGGGATGACGAGCGGCGTCCCGCTCTCCGGATCGTCGATGATCCGGCAGGCCAGGCCGAATGCGTCCTCGATCAGGTCGGGGGTGACGATGTCCCGGGGTGCGCCCTGCGCCAGGATGCGGCCGTCCCGCATGACGACGAGATGGCTGGCGTAGCGGCAGGCGTGGTTGAGATCGTGCAACACCATCACCAGCGTCCGTCCCAGCGCGGTGTTCAGCTCCGCGCACAGGTCGAGAACACCGACCTGGTGGGCGATGTCGAGGAACGTGGTGGGCTCATCCAGCAGCATGATCGGCGTCTGCTGGGCGAGCGCCATCGCCAGCCAGACCCGTTGGCGCTGCCCACCGGACAGCTCATCAACGTAACGATCCGCCAGGTCCGCGATCCGCGCGGCGGACATCGCATCGTCCACGGCCAGCTGGTCGGCGGCGCTCCACTGGCGCAGCACGCCCTGGTGCGGGTAGCGGCCGCGGCCGACCAGGTCTGCGACGGTGATGCCGTCCGGAGCCAGCGGGCTTTGCGGCAGCAACCCGAGCCGCCGGGCGACCTCCTTCGACGGCAGGGACCGGATCGAGACGCCGTCCAGCAGGACCGTCCCGGTCCGCGGAGCCAGCCGGCGGGCGAGACCCTTCAGCAGCGTGGACTTGCCGCAGCCGTTGGCGCCGACGATCACCGTCAGCGAGTGGTCGGGGATCACGATGTCCAGGCCGTCCACCACGTGCCGTTCGCCGTAGCCGAACGTCACGTTCTCCGCGCGCAATCGGCTCGGCTCGGCGCTCAGCCGGCTGCTCCCGTCGCTCATCCCCGCCCCTTTCGCCATTCCCGGCTCAGCAGCCAGGCCAGGTACACGCCGCCGATCGCCCCGGTCGCCACACCGACCGGGATCTGCATCGGTGAGAAGACTCGCTGGGCGGCAAGATCCGCGGCGACCAGCAGGAAGGTCCCGGTCAGGGCGGACGGCAGGATGTCGGGGCCGGCCGACCTCGTCAATCGGTGCGCCACCTGCGGGGCGGCCAGCGCGATGAACGCGATCGGACCGGCCACCGAGATCGCGATCGCCGTGATCCCGATCCCGACCAGGATCGACGCCAGCCGGATGCCTTCCACCCGCGCGCCCAGCCCCGTTGCGGCGTCATCTCCGAGCTGGAGGACGCGCAGCCCGCGTCCGCACCACATCGCCGCCGGCAGCAGAATCGCGACGGCCCAGGCGATCTCGACCGCGTGATCCCACGTCCGGCCGTTCAGACTGCCGGTGATCCATGCCGCGGCGGCCTGCGCGTCGGTGACGTCGGCTCGGGTCAGCAGGTACCAGTTCACCGACGTCAGCATGGCGGCGATGCCGATGCCGATCAGGATCAGCCGGTTCCCCTGCACGCCCCGCCTGATGGCCAGCAGGTACACGGCCATCGCCGTCGCGATTCCCCCGATCAACGCACCGATGGAGGCTTCGGTCATCGACCCCTTCAGCAGCAGGATCGCGACGAGGGCGCCGGTGGCTGCGCCGGTGTTGAAGCCGACGATGTCCGGTGAGCCGAGGGGATTGTGCGTCAGGCTCTGGAACACGGCCCCGCCCACGCCCAGGGCGGCGCCGACCAGGATCGCGGTGGTGAGCCGCGGCAGCCGTAGCGTCATGATGACGAACGAGTCGGTGCCGGTGCCGCCGCCGGTGAGCGTGCGGATCACCTCGGCCGGCGGGATGGGGAAATCGCCGGTGGCCAGCGTGAGGACCGAGGCGAGAAGCGTCGCGAGGACCAGCGCGCAGCCGACGACGATGGCGCGCCGGTCCAGTCGGATCGAGTATGACGCCGCCCTGATGGTGGGCGCCCGGCCGGGCGAGGTGGTCGTCATAGGTGCGCCGACCGCCCGCGACGGGCGATCCAGATGAAGACGGGTGCCCCGACGAACGCGGTGACGATGCCCACCTCGATCTCCCCCGGCCGGGCGAGGATGCGGCCGAGCACGTCGGAGCCGAGCAGCAGGATCGGTGCCAGCAGCATCGAGTACGGCAGCACCCAGCGCTGATCCGGGCCGGTGATGGCGCGGGCCACGTGCGGCACGGTCAGTCCGACGAAGCCGATCGGCCCGGCCGCGGCAACGGCGCCGCCGCACAGCAGGGTGATGGCCACGACCCCGACGGCGCGGGTGCGGGCCGGGTGGGCGCCGAGCGCGTGGCTGGTGTCCTCGCCGAGCGCCAGCGCATTGAGCGGGCGGGCCAGCGCAAGTGCGAGGATCGCGCCGACGAGCAGGAACGGCGCAGTCTGGATGAGCACCGACATCGGCCGCCCCGCCAGCGCGCCGACCGCCCAGAAGCGGTAGCTGTCGAAGGCGCTGCGATGGAGCAGCACGAGGCCGTAGACGAACGCGGTGAGGGCGGCGGTGATCGCGGCGCCGGCCAGGGCGAGCCGGACCGGGGTGGCGGCGGATCGGCCGCGCGACCCGAGCAGGTAGACCACGACCGAAGCGGCGCCGGCGCCGGTCAGGGCCAACCACACGTAGCCGGAGGGGCTCGTGACGCCGAGCATGACGATCCCGGCGACCACCGCGGCGGAGGCCCCCGCGTTGACCCCCAGGATTCCGGGGTCGGCCAGCGGATTGCGAGTGAGGGCCTGCATCAGCGCCCCGGCCAGGCCGAGTGCCGCGCCGACCGACAGACCGATGAGCGTGCGCGGCAGCCGCAGGGTGCGCACCACGATGCCGTCGTCGGTGGTGGCGTCGCCGCGCAGCAGCTGGTCGAGAACCGCGCCCAGCGGGATGCCTTTGGTGCCGACGGCCAGGCTGGCCAGCGCGATGAGCAGCAGCACCACGCAGGCGGCGATGAGTCCGGCCCACCGCCACCTGCGCGGGCTGCGGGCGCGGGTGGGTGCGCCGAGCGTGCGGGGCCTGATGCCGGCAGCCGTGGGGGTCCGTGCCCGGACACCGGTTTCATCGACGGCCGTTGTGGCGCGGCCACCGCCGGTCTGGATCGTCGAGCTTCTTCCTGCCGACTCGGCCGCCCGTGTCCGTCCGGGTGATGGAGGGAGGCCGGCGTCGTCGTCGGGGTGCGTCGCTGTCAGCGCAGACACCTCCTCGGCAGCGCGGCCTGCGGCCGCGTTGACCGTAGGTTAGGCAAGCCTAATACGGTTCGGTACGCCGCCGACACCGCCGGGCGGTGCTCCGGCATCGCCGTGCTCCGGGACGGCCGTGCTCCGGCACCGCCGCGCTCAAGCCCCGCCGTGCTTCGACACCGTGCCGCCGTGTCACACGCGCCGCGTCGGGTGCCGCAGCGGGCGGGATTTCAGTTCTCGGAGCGGCCCAGTCGCCAGTACCCCATGAACGCGACCTCGTCACGGCGCAGCCCGCAAGCGCCCACCAGATGCCGCCGGATCGCCCGGACGGACCCCGCCTCACCGGCGATCCACGCGCGGATCCCGCCGGTCTCGCCGGGATCCGGCACGTCCCAGGCGAGCTCGTCCCATCGCTGGATACGGCCGAGATCTATGGCGGCGCGGCGACTCTCGTGCCCCGCCAGGTGCGCGGGACGGCTGGCCTGCGTCGGCCGCCAGGCGCTCGCCGCCCCGACGAGCAGCTCACCGTGCCTGGCGCCTCCTCGGGCGCCGTCCCGGGGCAGGAAGGTGACCTCCATGCCGGGCGGCGCGCTGAGTGGGATCGCGTCATATCCGGTGGGCACCTCGATGAGGACCGTGCCGGTGCTGTCGCGATCCAGCCGCTCCGCGATCGCGGCGATGGCGGGCAGCGCCGTTTCGTCGCCCGCGATCAGCAGGTCGCGGCGCTCGGTTGTGACGAATGCCCGGCCGCCGTGGTCGGCGTCGAACCGGGCGTCCGGGCCGACCAGTGTGACGCGGGTGGCGTCCGTGGGGTGCGCGGCGGCAGCTGCGTCCACGGCGACCGCGCCCATAGCGACTGCGTCCGCGGCGACTGCCCCCACAGCGGACGCGGCCCACGCCGATGCGGGGCCGTCGGTGCCGTGCAGCACCACGTCGATGTCGATCTCGGCGTCGGGCCTTCCGGGGTTGCGTACCGACCGGACGGTGTAGGTGCGCGCGGCCGGGCGTCGTCCGTCGGGCAGCGACCGAAGATCCCGGTACCAGCTCTCCGGGTCACCCAGAGGGATGTCGCCCTCAGGTCGTGCTGGCAGGATGACCTTGATTCGCTGGTCGAAACCGCAATCCGCGAAATGAGCCAGCGAGGTGCGTCCCCCCACGTCCGCGACGTCCGGCGGGTGTGCGGCCGGCGGGTGTGCGGCCGGCGGGTGTGCGGCCGCTAGCGTGATCCGCACCATGTGGGGCGTCAGGTGTCGAGCGGCGGTCACGCGAACGTCGAACAGCGACCACGCCCGCGTGTGAGCCGCGCGGATCGCGGGGTGTGTCGATGGCGGCGGCATGCAGTAAGGATAGCCTCACTTTGCCGTTCCGACTGCTCGGTGCGGGCGCCCGCTCACTCGCCGCGGCGAGCCGCAGCGCCCCGGTACGCGACGTGCTACGCCGCTCCGGCGGTCGAGCCGGACTGCGGGGCCCTGGAGGCTGATTCGCCCTGTGCGTCCGGCCCGCCGAACTCGCCGACCAGCTCCGTCATGGTCCGGGCGACGCAGTCGGCGTCGCACCTGCCGGCGAGGTAGCCGCCGCCGCACGTGATCAGCTCCTGCAGTACCGGCATGAGCCGCGCCGCGTCGGAATCGAGCGGGGATCCGTCACGCCCGTCGGCCTTCTCGGCTGCGACGTAGGCCTGCACGGCGTCGACCATGGTGGTGGCCATCGTGTCGGCGTCCACGTCGCCACGCAGGAAACCCGGGCCGATCGCGATTGCCGATCCCACCGCGGCCCGGATCCGGAGGAGTTGGGTCGGTGCTGAAGGTATTGAATGTGCTGATGCTGCTGGTGCATGCGTCATGATCTGAGCCTTTCGTCGTTCTGCGTCCCTTGTCATTGTGCGCGGTCGCCGTGCCTGGCGCCGTGCGCGGTCGGCGCCCGGTCCATCGCGCAGTCGCGGCGAGTGTCGCCGCGCACGGGCCAGTGCTCCGCGATGGTGACGGTCCTGTGCCCCGTCATGGTGCACAGTCCCGTGCCCCGTCATGGTGCAGAATCCTTTGCCGCGTCGCCCCTGCGCCCATCGCCGATGCGGCGCAGTCGCGGAGTTTCGTCACCGTCCGCCGCAGCAGCGCGCGGCGCATCGCACCGGGCGATGCGCCGTCGGAGCTGCGGGGCATGCGGCCTGAGGGTGTGCCGACCCACACCGGCTGAGGGCGGCGTCATACGTGAAAAACGTGAAAAATGTGCACGGGCGGCCGGCGGATGGCTACGCTCGGAAGTCGTGATGCCCCTTGTCGATACATTCGGTCGCGACCACACCGATATGCGCCTCTCCCTCACCGACCACTGCAACTTCCGGTGCTTCTATTGCATGAAGGAGGACCAGCGGTTCGAGCCGATGCGCCTCGAACTGAGCACGCCCGAACTGATCCGCATCGCCCGCGTCGCGCGCGACCTGGGTATCGTCTCGCTGCGGCTGACCGGCGGCGAGCCGTTGATGCGCAAAGATGCTGTCGAGGTGGTCCGGGAGCTTGCCGCGCTGGGCTTCTCGGATCTGTCCATGACGACGAACGGATCGTTGCTCACCCGGGACCACGGCGGAGTGACGCTGGCGCGGGCGCTGCGCGATGCCGGGCTGCAGCGGCTGAACGTGTCGTGCGATTCGCTGGATCCGCAGAAGTTCGCGCGCATCCGGCGCCGCGGTGACCTCGACGTGGTGTGGCAGGGAATCCGGGCCGCGCAGGACGCCGGCTTCTCACCCATCAAGATGAACGTCGTCCTGATCCGTGGCGAGAACGATGACGAGATAGTGGATTTCGCGCGTCTGGCACGACAGAGCGCTGCCGAGGGGCGGCCGATTATCGTGCGCTTCATCGAGTTCATGCCGCTGGGGGAGACCGGCGAGAAACAGGCGAACTGGACGCCGGAGAAGGTGGTGGACTCGCAGGACGTGCTCGCCGCCATCCGGCAGGAGTGGCCGCTGGAGATCGCGACCCGGCAAGGGGATCACGCCCCGGCGTCGCGATGGCGGTTTAGCGACGGGCTCGGCGAGATCGGCGTCATACCCACCATGACCAACCCGTTCTGCGCCAACTGCAACCGGCTGCGGGTGACGGCCGATGGGTTCGTGATGCGCTGCCTTTTCTCCGAGAAGGAGCTGCCGTTCTCGCTGCGCAACATGATGCGGCGCCGCGAAGGCTCGACCGACGGCGAGGTGGCGGCCGTGTTCCGGGAGGCGGTGCGCAGCAAGAGGGCGGGCCAGGATCGCGACGCGCCGGACATCTTCGTGCGGCCGGACGGCTACCTCGACGGGTCGAGGAACGTCTCCGGAGTCACGATGTCGCAGATCGGCGGGTAGGACGGCTCGGCCTCGCCGGATGTGTGTCGGTCACGACCGATCCGACCGTGACTGCGGTGGCGGGCTTCGCGGGCGTGTGCAGAGTTGCTTCAGAGATGTGTGTTGGGTTACAGCCGGCGACCTCGATTCGCGCTGAAATTTTACAAGCTGTAAAATTCGACGGAGTGTAGTACAGCGTCTCCGACCTCCGCCGAGTCTGAAGGATCCAGCGATGAGCGACTTCCCGCTGTGGCTCCGAGCCACGCACCTGATCAACTTCTTCTTGATCGGCCTGCTGCTTCGGTCCGGCTGGCAGATCATCGCCACGCATCCACGCTTCTACTGGCGCAATGATTGCGGGCCCGGCACCGAATGGGTGAAGTTCACGCGCCGCGTCGTGCCACCCGAGGAGGGCGCCTACACGGCGCACGACGACGAACTCAATCCGCCGAGCTGGCTGACCCTGCCGGGCGGAGTCAATGCCGGGCTCGGACGGCATTGGCACGGACTGGTCACGGTGCTGTGGGTGCTCAACGGCGCGGCGTACGTGACGCTGCTCTTCGCCACCGGCGCATGGCGGCGCATCGTGCCGACGTCGTGGGACATCTTCGGCGAGGCATGGGAGTCCCTGAAGATCTATGTCGGATTCGGCGTCCCGTCCATCGAGCACTTCACCCCGTATGACGGCCTGCAGCAGCTCACCTACTTCGCGGTCGTCTTCATCGTGGCTCCCCTGATGATGGTGACCGGCCCCTGCATGTCGCCCGCGGTGATCGGCCGGTTCCCGTGGCTGCCGAAGCTGTTCGGCGGCCGGCAGGCGGCGCGCTCCATCCACTTCCTGGGCATGGTGTTCCTGTCGTTCTTCATCGTGGGGCACGTTGCTCTGGTATTCCTGACGCACCTCGACCACAACGCCACGAACATGGTGTTCGGCTCCTACGATCCGGCCCGCGTCGGTCAGGCGATCACGATCCTGCTGACCACGATCCTGCTGGTGGTGCTCGCGTGGCTCGCGATCAGCTACCTGTCCCGGCGCAACCTGCGCGGCAGTCAGAAGATGCTGCACGCGCTGCTGGAGCCGGTCCGCGCGATCACCCTGAATCGGATGAAGCCGCGCGCCCGACGCACGAGAGCCTATACAGAGAAGGACATTTCGCCGTACCACTGGACAAATGGGCGGCATCCCACGCCCGAGGAGTCGCCCGAGTGGACGCGGCTGGCGCAAGACGACTTCGCGGACTACGTCCTGGAGATCGGGTCGCCGGACAATCCCACGCGGGTCACCTTCGACGAGATCAAGGCGCTGCCCCAGCAGGAACAGATCTCGATCCACGCGTGCATGCAGGGCTGGACCGGCATCGCGAAGTGGGCCGGACCGAAGGTGATGGACCTGATGGCGTTGGCCGGCCCACCGCCCGAGGGTGCCAAGTACCTGCTCGTCACCTCGTTCGGCAAGGCGCAGCACATGTCCGACGGGCGCCCGCTCGAGCCGTTCTACTCGGCGATCCCGATCGCAGACTGCTACGAGGACGAGTCCATCTTCGCGTGGCAGATGAACGACAAGCCCCTGCCGTGGACGTTCGGCGCGCCGCTCCGCATCCGGATCGAATCGATCGTGGGCTACAAGATGATCAAGTACATCCGGTCGCTGGAATGGATCAGCGATTACGCCGGGTACGGCGACGGGATGGGCGGGACGCGCGAGGACTCGGGGTATCAGTCGATCAATGCGCGCGTGTGACGATGGGCGATTGCCGGCGGCGCGTTGCCATGTCGCACGGATGTTCCGGTGCGAGCCGGTGCAGCTCGCACCCCGTGACCTGCCGCCGAGTATGACGCTGTTCACGGGCGATGTCGACGTCCGGACATCGTGTGCCATACTGGTGCCGTGTTATACGCCGTGATGCTGACCGCAAGACGCCATGTGGACTACATGCGCGTTTTCAGTACCGGTTGTCCCTGCTCCCGCTGACGCTCACCGGCACGGCCGAACGCCGATACTGCTTGGGGTTGCCGCTTTCTCGCTCATGACGCGGCTGCGCATGAGGCTCCCTGGCGTACCTGCTCGCTGCCCGTGCTGCTCGAGCGCATCCTGATCGACAGAGCGGGTGCCTGCTTATCGCGCCATCGCATCGAACCGTGCACAGTCGCGGCGACAATGCTGGTGATTACGGACTTGTCGCGATCGCGTGACCGTGTCCACCTGCACTCCTGTCGATGTTCCCCTTCACCCATCGACTCCGGAAGGCACCGCAATGTCCCACAACAAGCCGGCATTCGGCTTCACCGTTCCCCAACGCGCCGCGCTGTTCGGCGTGCAACCCCTGGCCGACATGGTCGATCTGGCCGCGCAAGCCGACGCATCGGGTGCATTCACCTCCATGTGGGTCGGCGATTCGATCCTCGCGAAGCCGCGGCCGGAATCGCTCACCTTGCTGGGGGCGTTGGCATCGGCTACCTCCACCGTCCGCCTGGGCGTCGCATGCATGGCGTCGTTCCCGATCCGGCATCCGCTGGTATTCGCCCACCAGTGGGCGACACTGGACCATTTGTCGCGCGGCAGAATGGATCTCGCGGTGTGCACGGGTCTGGTCAAGGAGCGCGGCGCAAGTGAACGGGAAGGCACGTTCTTCGGAGTCGCCGACAAGCAGCGCGTCGCGAAACTCGAAGAGAACATCGCCATCATCCGGGCACTCTGGGCCCGGGACTTCTCGGCTCTGCCCGAAAGCGCCCGCCGGTACACGGACGTTGCGTTGGATCCGCAGCCGATCCAACAACCACTGCCGGTGTGGATCGCAGCGAATGCAGTGCCGGGCCGCTTCTACGAGCGTTCGTTGCGTCGCGTCGCGACGCTTGCCGACGGGTGGATGACGGTGCAGCACAAGCCGGATCGGATCGCCGGTCTGTGGAAGGACCTGAAGGCCCTGCTCATCGAAGAGGGTCGTGATCCGGACACTTTCCCGACGCTGGCGTATCACAACATCAACGTGAACCCGGATCGCCGGGCCGCTCTGGCGGAATCCAAGCGCTTTCTCGACAACTACTACGGCCCAGTGTTTTCCGAATCCGCGGTCGAAGCCTGGACCGCTTCCGGGACGCCCGAACAGTGTGCCGAGCAGCTCGCCGCGCTGTACAACGACGGCACGAAGAACATCACGTTGCGCATCACGTCATGGGATCAGAAGGACCAACTGCAGCGTGTGATCAACGACGTGCTGCCGCTCATCTCCTGACAGACTCGCGCGGCGCCTCGTTCACCGGCATCCGTCGGGGCGCGGGCGGTCGTCGGCGCCTCGGCGCCCGCGCCTCCACGGCTGTTCGACCTCGCCGCCTGTTCTGCCTCTCCTGCGCTGCGTCTCTTGTACCGCGTCGCCTGTTCTTCGTCTGCTGTTCCGCGTCTCTAGTACCGCGCCTCCTGTTCCGCGTCTCGTGTACCGCTCTCCTGCACAGCCTCTCTGCATTTCCTCGTCCGCGCTGAAAGCGCCTATTAGCGAAGGTTTCTCACCATGTCTACAATCGCACCTGAAACAACGCCCCCCGCACCGGGATCACCGCTGCCGCCGACCGCCGTCAGTACGAGGGAACTTCGCAGAGTCAGCCTGGCGAGCCTGCTGGCCACCACCATCGAGTGGTACGACTTCTACGTCTACGCCACCCTGGCAGCCATCGTCTTCCCGCACGTCTTCTTCACGGACGTGTCCCCGGCGGTCGGCGCGGTGCTGTCTTTCGCGACCATGGCCGCGGGGTTCGTGTCACGTCCGCTCGGCGCGCTCGTCTTCGGTCGCATCGGCGATCAGGTCGGCCGCAAGGCAATGCTGGTCACGGCACTCATCACCATCGGCGTGGTGAGCCTCGGCATCGGCCTGGTCCCCGGCTACGCCTCGATCGGCGCGGCCGGCGCCGTGATCCTGACGGTGCTGCGCTTCCTGCAAGGGCTTGCCGTCGGCGGTCAGTGGGGTGGTGCGGTGCTGCTGATCGCCGAGAAGGCCCCCGCCAAGAGGCGCGGGTTCTACGCCGGCATCGCCCAGCAGGGAGTGCCCGGCGGGCTCATCGCGTCAGGACTGGCCGTCGCCATCCTGACGAACGTGCTGAACAAGGACGATTTCGCCGCGTGGGGCTGGCGGCTCCCGTTCTTCCTCGGCGCCGTGCTCACGGCGCTCGCACTGGTGTTGATCCTGCGGGTCGAGGAAACGGTCGCGGCGAAGGGAGTCATGGGGGCCGTCGTCAAACGTCCATCGGTGCTGTCGGTGTTCCGAAGCCATCCCAGGGCGCTGATCGTGGGATTCGCCGCGCAGCTCGGGCTGACCACCGGTGCCTACATCCAGGGCACCTGGACCGCGAACTACGCCACCAGCCTGATCGATGAGCCCATCGCCCGCGCCGACATCCTGTGGCCCGGAATCGCGGGGTCGGTGGTCTCGGTCGGCGGGATCTTCTTCTTCTCCTGGCTCTCCGATCGTATCGGCCGCAGGATCATCATGCTGTCCGGGTTCGTCTTCGCGATCCTGTGGATCTACCCGCTGCTGTTGATGTACTCGACCGGGAGCCTGCCGCTCATCTGGCTCGCGTCCCTGGTCTACGCGATCCCGCACAGCATGATGTTCGGCCCGCTGGCGGCGCTGCTCACCGAACTGTTCACGAAAGATGTGCGGGCCACGGGAATCTCGATCAGCTACCAGCTGGGGGGCACCCTCGGCGGCGGCATCGCGTCGGTTGTCGCGGCAGCTCTGTTCCTGGCGACCGGTGCCATCGGGTCGGTCGCGATCTATGTCGCCGCGGCCCTGGTCCTCGGTTTCGCCGGCACGCTACTGGCCCGCGACCGCAGGGCCGTGAGCCTCGACTGAGCGTCGATGCGACGCGCCGGAACAGCGTCATACCAAGACCTCTCAATAGAACGGAAGAGTGACATCATGACCGAACCCTTGCTGGACCACGTGGTCCTGGCAGGCCCTGACCTCGACCAGCTCGTCGATGATTTCCGGGACCGCACCGGTATCGACCCGAAGCCGGGTGGCCGCCACCCCGGCGGCACCCGCAACTACCTGGTGCGGCTGACGGACACCGCCTACCTGGAGATCATCGGACCCGAAAGGCTGGGCGCAGGCATCCCGCTGCCGACTGCTTTCGGCATCGACACTCTCAGCGAGCCACGCATCGCGACGTGGCTCGTGCACCCCGCCGATATCGAAAAGACAGTCGCTTCGGCGACGGCCGCCGGCTATGACCCGGGGCCGTTGGGCCCCCTGTCCCGTGAGACCCCGGAGGGCCCGGTGCTCCGCTGGAGGCTCACCCGCGACGCCCCGGACAATCTCGGCGGCCTCGCGCCGGGGCTGATCGACTGGTTCGATACTCCGCATCCCAGCGGGTCCGGATTGCCAGAGGCGACCCTCGTCGATTTCCGTGGTCGCCACCCGGATCCGGCCGCGGTGGCCAGGGTGCACGCTGCGCTCGGGGTCACGCTGGACGTCGAGGAGTCCGGCGAGGCGGGCCTCACCCTCGTCATCGACACCCCCAAGGGCCGGGTGACGCTGTGGTGACGCCGGTCTCGGGCGCGTGGCGCACTGGTGTCGCGACGCACGGTGTCCCCGCATCGGAAGGCGACACGATGCCGGACCGCGCAGCGGCCGGCGATGTGATGCCGGGACGCGATGCCGCCGGGGCGGGGCGGGCCGGCTGGGTCGTCGGGCAGGCGATACGACGGTGAGCGGCTACACGACGGTGAGCGGCTACACGACGGTGAGCGGCTACACGACGGTGAGCGGCTACACGACGGAGAGCGGCCGCACGCCGGCGGACGACGGTGCGGGAGCCGACGTGCCGTCAGCCGACTCGCCGGCGGTGATGGCGGCGAAGGACAAGGCGATTGCTGCCATCGCCTCGGTGGACGGTGAAGTGCAGGAGCTCTCTGCCCGGATCCATGCCAACCCCGAATTGGGCTACGAGGAGCACCTGGCCAGCTCATGGACCGCCGAACTGCTTGCCCGCCACGGCTTTTCGGTCACCAAGCCGTTGGCGGGCCTGGATACTGCCTTCCGGGCGACCTGGAGCGGTCGCGGCCCCGGCAGCGGTACCGGCACCGGCACGGGAGCCGGGCCGACTATCGCGCTGCTCGCTGAGTACGACGCACTGCCGGGGATCAGCCACGGGTGCGGACACAACCTCATCGCTGCTGCATCGGTTGCTGCCGCGATCGGGATCAAGAATTCCTGGCCGGACTTCCCAGGAACGATCCAGGTGTACGGCACGCCGGCGGAGGAGGGTGGCGGTGGGAAGATCGTCATGCTCGATGCCGGTGCGTTCGGCGGGGTCGATGTCGCGCTGATGTTCCACCCCGGCGTGCACACCACAGTCAACACGCCCAGCCTGGCGATGGCATCGCTGACCGTCGAGTTCACCGGCGTAGCTGCGCACGCCGCGATCGACCCGTGGGACGGCATCAACGCCGCAGACGCCGCGATGCTCTTCTTCGCCGGGGTCAATGCACTGCGACAGCAGATCCGGCCCGATGCTCGGCTGCACGGCGTGATCCGCGAGGCCGGCAGCAAGCCCAACATCATCCCGGCGCGCGCCGCAGTCGATTTCATGGTGCGTGCCGACCGTGCGGAGTACCTGCTACCGCTCACCGAACGGGTCGTCGATATCGCACGGGGTGCGGCGCTGATGACCGGCGCCGGCGTCGAGATCGACCGCGGCAAGCCGTATCTCGACTATCGCCTCAGCCCATCACTCGGCGCCGCGGCGGAGGCCAACTTCGCGACGCTCGGTATTGCGACGACGCCTATCGCGCCGGACAGCCCGAAGGCATCCGAGGACGCCGGGAACATCTCGCACGTGCTGCCGTTCCTGCCGATCTCGGTGTCGATCTCCCAGACGCCGATCCCCGGGCACTCGGTGGCTTGGCGAGATGCTGCGATCTCCGAGCGGGGCGCCGACGCATTGCGGACCGCGGCGAAGGTACTGGCCGCCACCAGTATCGATCTGGCGACTGACCCGGGGCTGCTGGAGCGCGCCCGAGCCGAGCAACAGGCGGCGGTAGCCTGACCGTACGGTGATGCGTCGAATCGAGAACAGGGATGAGTGAACAGATGACGGCAGTGCCCAATGCGACAAATGCAGGGACGATCACGATCGGCGGTGACCTCACCGTGAATCGGCTGGGATTCGGCGCCATGCGCATAACCGGCAAAGGCATTTGGGGTGAGCCACGCGACTTGGGCGAAGCCCGCGCGGTACTGCGCCGCGCAGTCGAGGGTGGCGTCACGTTCATCGATACGGCGGACTCGTACGGGCCCTATGTCTCCGAGCAGTTGATCGGCGAGGCACTGCATCCGTACCCGGAGGACCTGGTCATCGCCACCAAGGGTGGTCTGGAGCGGCCGGGACCGGACGTCTGGACCAACAACGGCCGACCGGAGCATCTGCGTGAGGCGTGCGAGGGCAGTCTGCGGCGCCTGAAGCTGGAGCAGATTCCGCTGTATCAATGGCACCGGCCGGATCCGGGCGTTCCGCTGGAGGACTCCGTCGGAGCGCTGGTCGAGCTGCAGCGGCAGGGCAAGATCAAGCACATCGGGGTGTCCAATGTGAACATCGACCAGCTCGAGCGCATCGCTGCGATTGCGCCGGTGGTGTCGGTGCAGAACCGATACAACGCGGCCTTCCGGGCCGGCGAGTCGATGCTCGACTACTGCGCCGCACACGGTATGGCGTTCATCCCGTGGGCGCCGATGCAAGACATCGAACGTGCACCCGCAGTCGCTGAGATCGCTCAGCGGCACGGGGCCACCACACACCAGATCATGCTGGCGTACCTGCTGGCGAAATCGCCGGCGATGCTGCCGATCCCGGGCACTGGTTCGGTCGAACACCTCGACGAGAACCTCGGCGCGGCGTCGATCCAGCTGAGCCCCGAGGATATGGACGCGCTCTCTGCGGCTGCGTGACCGCGGAGGCGGTAGGGCGAAAGCGGCGCGGCGTCACGCGCTGAGCTGTTCATCGGCGTCTCCTGCGTGGCGCGGGCCGTAGCTGCCGGGGCGGAGGTCCCAGCTGACACAGGCGGCGGGTCTCGATCTTCGGACGGGCTCTGCTGCGGTGGCCTCTTTGTGCGCAGCCGATTCCGCCGCGGGGTCGTGGTGCATCACGTATCCGGCGAGTTGGTCGCGGTGGACGATGGTGTGGTGCCGGGCGCAGAGCAGAGCTGCGTTCGACAGACTGGTGGTGCCGCCATCGGCCCAGTGGGTGAGATGGTGGGCGTCGCACCACGCGGCGGGAATGTCGCAGCCGGGAAAGGTGCAGTGTCGGTCGCGGCGCCATAGCGCGCGGACCTGACCGGGCGTGAACAGCCGCGCGGTGCGGCCATGGTCGAGGATTTCGCCGTCGCGGCTGAGGACGACGGGAATGATGGCGGCGTCGCACGCGATCCGGCGCACAGCAGCCGGGCTGATCAGTTCTCCGGCGGCCAGGCTGCCGAGCACTGTTGCAGCGCCGGGTGTTTCGGGGCCGGTCCGGCCACCGGCTGGCCCACCATCTCGCGTGCGGCCACCGGCTGGCTCACTATCTCGCGTGCTGCCGCCGGACGGGCCGAGGTGGCCGCCCCCGTGGTGGCGGTATGAGTCGAGTCGGGTGGCGACCTGTCGGGTGAGGTCCTCGTAGTTCATGGTGAGCATGAGGATGGCCTTCGGCGATGCCGGTGGCAGGTCGCCCTCGGTGGCGACTACGGAGCGACGCAGTGCATCGATCAGAGCCTCGCCGCGGCGCCGACCGACCGGCCGTGTGTCCCGAGTGGTGACCGTCAGACCACCACCCGGCGCAGTATTGAGGCTGCCGCCCGCGCCAGCTGGCGTGTCGCCACGACCGGTGATGTCCGATGGCTTCGGGGCCGAGCCCGGGCCGATGGCCGCCTCCAGGACGGCACGTCCCTCACCGTCGACGGTGAGCATGTATCGCCACATGCCGGCCTCGGTGTGACGGCCGGCGGAGAGCTCGATATGCCTCCGACGGCGTTCGCACTGCTCGTCGAAGGTGCCCTCTGCGCCGTATCGGGCCAGGATCTCGTCCGTCAGCCGGCGCACCCCGGTCGGGCCGTGCTCGCATGCCATGTCGAGGAGATGCTCCAACACCGCGGGTTTCGCGGGATCGGCCAGGTCCGGAGCGAGCTTTGCGTACTGCTGCCCGACCGCCACCGCCGAAAACATGTCCACATCGCCGGCGCACACCGCTTCGGCGACCGGCTCGAACACCGGCTCGCGCAACAGTGCCGCGGCCTTGGCGATCGCCGATGCTTCCCGGCGCGAATGCCACGCCGCGTCCGCCACCCACGCGGCGGTCGAGGCGAACTGGCTCACCGCGACTACACCTCGGACCTCGGCCTCTGCGGTCACCGCGACGACGCCCGCCCCGGCCAACGCGCGCACCTCCGCCAGCTCCGCCGCGAACGACGCGAGGTCCTGATCCGTGCACGCCACCAGCACCCCGCGCAGACCGTCCAACGCCGCCCGGCACGCCGTAATAGCCGCCCGGCGAGACATCAACGACACCAACGGCGAGGCAGCCGAAGCGCCAGGCGCAGCGGCCGGCGATCCGGCGGGCGCGGCGAAACTGTCCACCCGCCCCATGGCCGTCAATCCCGGCTCGATCCACGTCATACGACCAAACTAGGTCACAGGTACGACATAGTTCGGAAGCCTGCTCGATTATCCACAACCAGCAGGTGGGCGCAGGCGCCTGCCAGGGAACCGGACCGCGGTCACAAGCGGCATACTTGCCGGATGGCGTCGCGCGGACGCGTCCGGATCTGGCACAACGAGGAGGGATGGGGAGTCATCGACTCCGAATCCACGCCCGGTGGCTGCTGGGCACATTTCTCGGCCGTTCGCGTCACCGGCTATAGGGCGCTGACTCGAGACCAGCAGGTACTGCTTGAGTTCGAGGCCGCGGACCAGGACGGCTACTCGTTTCGCGCGGTGCAGGTGTGGCCCGCCGATGAGCCCGCAGAATGAGCAGACCCCATACGCCGCTGACGGTTCACCAGGCCATCGGACACGGCATCCCGAATCGTCCGGGACGCGGCACCCCCGGATCACCCCGGACTGCGGGGGACCCGACGCGGGAGCATCGCCCGGTCGCGGGCACGGGGGGCCCGGCACGCACGCACTCGCCCCGCAACGAATTCCGTCATACCCGCGGACCCATACCACGAAAATCGCATTTCCAGCAGTCGTAGTCGCACGATCGCAGCCGAGACTGTACGTTCACGAGTACATCGGCCGCAGTAGCTGAAGGCCGGCTGACGCAGAGGAAGGGACCCACAATCATGACGCTCTACGCGGTGACCGACCCGGCGACCGGCGCGGTCGTCAAGGAGTACCCGACGGCGACGGACGGGCAGATCGAGGCGGCGATCGCGTCCGCGGCCACCGACGGCAGGGCCTGGGTGCGCTCCACCAGCGTCGCCGATCGCGCCGCCCTGGTCCGCCGGGTGTCCGAACTGCACGTCGAGCGCAAGGACGCCCTGGCCGCGATCATCGTGCGCGAGATGGGCAAGCCGATGCCCGACGCGGTCGGCGAGGTGGAGTTCGCGGCGGCGATCTACGAGTACTACGCCGACAATGCGGAGAGACTGCTCGCGGACCAGCCCATCGACCTGCTCGGCGGCGAGGGCACCGCGGTCATCCGCCGCGCGCCGTACGGAGTCCTGCTCGGCATCATGCCCTGGAACTTCCCGTACTACCAGGTCGCGCGGTTCGCCGGCCCCAACCTGTGCACCGGAAACCCGATCATCCTGAAGCATGCGCCGCAGTGCCCGGAGTCGGCGGCGGCGATCCAGCAGATCTTCGATGACGCCGGATTCCCGCCCGGCGCCTACACGAACGTGTACGCCACCAATGAGCAGGCCGCGACGATCATCGCCGACCCGCGCGTCGCCGGCGTCTCCGTCACCGGTTCGGAGCGGGCCGGCATGGCGGTGGCGGAGGTCGCCGGCCGGAACCTGAAGAAGGTGGTGCTGGAGATGGGCGGGTCGGACCCGTTCATCGTACTGTCCGCCGACAATCTGGACGAGGTGGTGGACAATGCGATCGCCGCCCGGCTGGACAACACCGGTCAATCGTGCAACGCCGCCAAGCGTTTCATCGTGGCGGAGAACCTGTATGACGATTTCGTCGCGCGATTCACCGAGAAGATGCTGGCGAACGCCGACGGAATCACTCCGCTGTCCTCGCAGGCCGCCGCGGACCGGTTGCAGGCGCAAGTGGATGCGGCCGTCGCCGACGGTGCGAAGCTGGCGTCCGCCGGAGAGCGTCGCGGTGCGTTCTTCCCGGTCGGTGTGCTCACCGATATCAGCGAGGACAACGCCGCGTTCCACCAGGAACTGTTCGGACCGGTCGCCATGGTGTTCAAGGCATCGAGTGAGGAGGACGCGGTGCGCCTCGCCAACGACACCCCGTTCGGCCTGGGCTCCTACGTCTTCACCACCGACCCGGAGCAGGCGGCGCGGGTCGCGGACCGGATCGACGCCGGCATGGTCTTCATCAACGGCGTGCTGGCAGACGGGGTGGAGTTGCCGTTCGGCGGCATCAAGCGCTCCGGGTTCGGTCGCGAGATGGGCACGCTGGGCATCGACGAATTCGTCAACAAGAAGTTGATCCGAACGGTCGCGTAGCGGCGAGAGTCGGCCGGCGGTAGTCGGTTTCGGGCAGAGCCCGGCGAGTATGACGCGGCAGCCGGCCGATGGCGCTCGGACAGCCAGACGCCGCGCGCGGCGTCACGCCCGGCGCGGTCGGGTCCGCTGCCTCCACGTCGGCCGCTGCTCGGGGAACAGCGCGTCGTCCATCTCCTCGTCGACCGCCTCGATGACGACCTCGTGCCCGTCCCCGGCGGTGTCCCCGCCGATCGCCTCGATGCGGATGCACACCCCGCAGGTCTCCAGCGGCACGGTACGGCGGAGTTGTGCCATGTCCATGGTCGATTCGTCGCTCGCGGCCACGACGCATGCGTTATGAGATCTGATAATGCGCTGGGAGAATTGGCCGTGCATCAGTGAGGGCCTCCCACAGGGCGGCGCGTGTCGCCGGCTCGGCGAGGTCCAGGCCGAGGTTGTTCGCCAGCAGTTCGCCGGCGCGGGTGATGCGATGGGCCAGTGTGTTGCGGTGGATGCCGAGAGCGACGGCGGCCGGCTGGACCCGGCCGTGACACTCCAGCCAGACGCGCAGGCTCTCGGTCAGGCGCACGTGCGAACGGCGCTGGTACCGGGCCAGCACCGCGAGCATGTCGACAGAAACGGTCGTGGGCGCCGAGACTCCCACACCGTTCCCGGCCCGGCCACGAGCCGAGACGCCCGCGCCGTCGCTCCCGGCACCGCCGTCAGCCTCGGCGCCCGTCCCGACGCTGACCGAGAGCAGCGCGGCCGCTACGTTCGTCATCGAGTGATGCGCTGTGCCGGGTCTGCTGTCGCGCCCCGTGACCAGGAATCCGCGCAGCCGGTGGCCGTCGCCCAGGGTCTGCACCGTGACGTACTCGCCGGGGGCGGACAACGCCGCGGCCGTACTGCGCCCACCGCGCAGCCGCCCGAGCTCCGCGCGCCAGAGGCTGTGCCGCGCCGAGGTCCCGTCCGGCGCCTCGTGCAGCACGTGGCCGGAGACGTCGGCGACCAGCGCCCATCCATCGGTGAGCGCCGCGAGTTGATGGATCACGCCCGCGGGCCCGTCCGTGACCGCTGCCCTCGTGATCACCTGCTGCGCCTTCAAAGCCTGTGCCAGGGCGGCGGTCTCGTCGGCGAGGTGCATCTGCGCCACCGCCTCGCCGATCGCGATGAACGGCGTGGGCTCGTCGACCACCAGCAACGGGAATCCGGCTGCCTCTGCGGCGCGCACCAGCCGTGGCGGCACCGAGGGATGCGCGAGCTCCGTGCCGATACCGATGCCCACGCCGACGACTCCGGCCGTGGCGAGTCGGGCGATGTAGTCCACGACCGCCGACCGCGACGCCGGCAGGCGCATCCCGGTGGTCAGCAGCAGCTCGCCGCCGCGCAGGTACGGCGTGGGATCGACGAGTTCGCTGGTGGTGACCCAGCGGATGGGGCTGTGCAACCCGTCGGTGCCCTCGCCCGCGAGCAGCGTCATACCCAGGTCGACGCGACGCAGCAGGGCGACGATGCTCGCGGGCATGGTGCTCCTCCCTTCAGGCCCAGTGACGGCGTCACCATCACCTCCTATTGTGCATAGTGCACTATAACGTCATCGAATCGAGACCCTGGCACCTCTGTCGCGGGCCCTCCGCCGCGCCTACGGTCGCTCCATGACGCACGACATCGCCAGCGGCCCGGACACACCACTGCAGACAAGTGGCCCGGACACACCACTGCAGACAAGCGGCCCGGACACGCCGTCGCCGGCCGACGGCACGATCACGCGAGGCGGCCCGGCCCTTGCCCAGCAGCGCCGGCTGGTGACCGAGATTCCCGGCCCCAAGTCCCGCGCCCTGCACGAGCGCAAGGCGGCGGCCGTCGCCGGCGGCGTGAGCGTCGGCCTGCCTGTCTACGTGGCGGCGGGCGGCGGTGGGGTGCTGATCGATATCGACGGCAACAGCCTGATCGACCTGGCCGCGGGCATCGCCGTCACGAATGTCGGCAACGCGGCGCCGCGCGTCGTCGAGCGGGTCGCCGAACAGGTGCAGCGCTTCACCCACACCTGCTTCATGGTCGCGCCCTATGAGGGTTACGTCGAGGTGTGCGAACAGCTCGCCCTGCTCACCCCCGGCAGCCACGCCAAGAAGTCCGCGCTGGTCAACTCCGGCGCCGAGGCGGTGGAGAACGCCGTCAAGATCGCCCGCGTCGCGACCGGCCGCGACGCCGTTGTCGTCTTCGATCACGCCTATCACGGCCGCACCAACCTCACCATGGCGATGACCGCGAAGAACATGCCGTACAAGCACGGCTTCGGCCCGTTCGCCGGCGAGGTGTACCGGGCGCCGATGTCGTACCCGTTCCGCGAACCGGTGCCCATCAAGGGCGCCGAAGCCGCCGAACGGGCGATCACGATGATCGAGAAGCAGGTCGGCGCAGGAAATCTCGCCGCAGTCGTCATCGAGCCGATCCAGGGCGAGGGCGGTTTCGTCGTGCCCGCCGAGGGATTCCTGCCGGCACTGTCGCAGTGGTGCACGGACAACGGCGTGGTCTTCATCGCCGACGAGGTGCAATCGGGCTTCTGTCGCACCGGAGACTGGTTCGCCTGCGACCACGAGGGCGTGGTTCCGGATCTCGTCACCACCGCCAAGGGCATCGCGGGCGGCCTGCCGCTGGCGGCCGTCACCGGCCGGGCCGAGCTGATGGACGCGGTTCACCCGGGTGGACTCGGTGGCACCTACGGCGGCAACCCACTGGCCTGCGCCGCCGCGCTCGGCGCGATCGAGACCATGAAAGAGCTCGACCTCGCCGCCCGCGCTCGGCACATCGGCCAGATCATGGAGGGCCGACTGCGCGAGATGGCCGACCGCTTCCCGGCGATCGGCGAGGTGCGTGGCCGCGGAGCCATGATGGCCATCGAGATCGTCAGGCCCGGCACCATCACACCCGACGCCGCACTGACGGCTGCCGTGAACGCGCGGTGCCATGCCGAAGGGGTGCTCACGCTCACCTGCGGCACGTTCGGCAACGTGTTCCGCTTCCTGCCACCGCTCGTCATCGATGACGCACTTCTCGAGGAGGGCCTGGCCGTGGTGGAGCAGGCCTTCGCGGCGGCGGGCGCCGATGAGCGGTGACCGCGTGGTGACCGAGCAACCCGTCCCGCCGGAGCGCCTCTCCGCGCCGGCGCGCTCTCCCGTCCCCGCGGTGCGGATCACGGACCTGCACAAGTCGTTCGGCCATGTGCGCGCCGTGGACGGCGTCGACCTGGTGATCGACGAAGGGGAGTTCTTCACCATGCTCGGCCCCTCCGGATCGGGCAAGACCACGCTGCTGCGCATCATCGGGGGCTTCGAAACCGTGGACAGCGGCACGGTGGAGATCTTCGGCGTCGATATGACGAGGACTCCGCCCTACGACCGCGACGTGAACACGGTGTTCCAGAACTACGCGCTGTTCCCGCACATGTCGGTACGCCAGAACGTGGAGTACGGCTTGCGGGTGAAGCGGGTGCCCAAGGCCGAGCGCGCCGAGAAGGCCGAGGCCGCGCTCACCATGGTCGGTCTCTCCGCCATGGGCGGCCGGAAACCGGACCAACTTTCCGGCGGCCAGCGGCAGCGCGTCGCCCTGGCGCGCGCGATCGTCAACCGGCCCAAGGTGCTGCTGTTGGACGAGCCGCTGGGTGCGCTCGACCTGAAGCTGCGCCAGGAGATGCAACTCGAACTCAAACGGATCCAGCGCGAGGCCGGCATCACGTTCATCTACGTGACGCACGACCAGGAGGAGGCGCTGACGATGAGCGATCGCATCGCGGTCTTCAACCGAGGCCGGATCGAGCAGGCGGGCACCCCCGTCGAGATCTACGAGCACCCGACCACGGAGTACGTGGCCGGCTTCATCGGCGTGTCCAACATGCTCGACCACGGCGGACTCACCTATGCCGTGCGGCCCGAGCGGATCGTGCTCGTTGCCGGCCCCGCGGGCGCCACCGACGTCCGCGGCGCCACCGACGTCCCCGGCGCATCGACCGCCTCCGGGGTGATCCGTGAAGTGATCTACCTCGGTGTCAACACGCGCTACTCGGTGGAGCTCGAGGGCGGACGACGCATCGTGGTCGTCCGGCCCAACGACCGGGCCGGCGCCGAGACCCTGCCGGTGGGGACGGATGTGACGGCGTCCTGGGTGCCGGCCCATTCGCACCCCATCGGACCCAGCGGCCGCACGGATACGCGGGCACAGGCATCTGCGCCGGCGACAACGAAAGGATGACGGAAATGCGAAGGTCAACACATGTGATCGCCGCGACTTTCGCGGCCGCGGCCGCCTTGGTGCTCGCGAGCTGCGGCTCCAGTGGTTCGGGCGGCACATCGAGCAGCGGCCCGGCATCGGCGGACTCCGGCAGCAGTCAGGCCGCGGACGGGGGATCCTCGTCGAGTGCACCCGCCGCCGCGCCGAAGCCGCCGACCGCCGACGAACCACTGCCCACGAGCATCGGCGACGGCGAGGGGGAGCTGAATCTCATCGCCTGGGAGGGGTACGCACAGCCCGACTGGGTGCAGCCGTTCGAGAAGGACACCGGCTGCACGGTGAACGCGAAGTATGCCGGGTCGTCCAACGAGATGGTGTCCCTGATGGCCAACGGTGGCGGCGGCCAGTTCGACATGGTCTCCGCCTCGGGCGACGCGGGTCTGCGACTGATCTACAGCGGTGACGTGAAGCCGGTCAATGTCGATCTGGTGCCGGAGTGGAAGAACTTCTACAAGTTCCTGCAGAGCCCCGACTTCAACACGATCGACGGCAAGCACTACGGCGTCTCCTACGAGTTCGGGCCGAATGTCCTGCTGTACAACACCGACACCTTCACGGCCGCGCCGGACTCGTGGAGCGTGCTCTACTCCGACCAGTACAAGGGCAAGGTGACGGTCCCCAACAACCCGATCCAGATCGCCGACGCGGCGCTGTACCTGTCGAAGTCGCAACCCGACCTCGGCATCACCGATCCGTACGAGTTGACGCAGCCCCAGTTCGACGCGGCGGTCAATCTGCTCAAGCAGCAGCGCCCGCTCATCAAGAAGTACTGGGATCTCGCCTCGCAGGAGATCACCCTGTTCCAGAGCAACGCCGTCGTGGTCGGTGCCGCCTGGCCGTACCAGACCAACACGCTGGTGGCCGCGAAGGCGCCGGTGGCCGACACCATCCCGAAGGAGGGTGCCACCGGATGGGCCGATACGTGGATGCTGGCCAGCAAGGCCCCGCACCCGAACTGCGCCTACAAGTACCTGCAGTGGGCGACCACGCCGACGGTGCAGGCGCAGCAGGCCATCTACTTCGGCGAGACCCCGGTGAACACCAAGGCGTGCGCCGAGATGGACAAGCTGGCTGCCGGGTCGTGCAGCCAGTACCACGCCGACGCGCCGGAGTCGTACTTCGAGACGATCAAGTTCTGGAAGACGCCGCTGGCCCAGTGCGGTGACGGCAGTGCGGATTGCGTGACGTACACCGCGTGGCAGTCCGCATGGACGGACATCACCGGCTGACGATGACGCACACCGATCTGCGTACGACACCCGCCGGGCGGGTGGGGGCCACGGGCGGCGTATCCGGAGCGCTATGGCGCCGCCCGTGGCTCCGCGGTTCGCTGACGCTGGCGCCGCCGCTGCTGTGGCTCGGCGTCATCTATCTGGCGTCGTTGGCCGTGATGCTGGTGACCTCGCTGTGGAGTGTCAACCCGCTCACCAACAAGGTCGAAGCGACGTGGACGCTGGCGAACTTCCAGCAGATCTTCACCAGCACGTATCTCGTCATCATCGCTCGCACGATCGGGATGGCGCTCCTGGTGACGGCGACAACGGCGCTGGTGGCGTTCCCGCTGGCCTACTACATGGCCAGGGTGGCGTCGAAACGCACCCGCAACCTGCTGTTCACGCTGATCGTGCTGCCGCTGTGGGCCAGTTACATCGCCCGGGTCTACGCATGGATCGTCATCCTCCAGCAGGGCGGCACGCTGGACTGGTTCTTCGCCAAGATCGGGCTGCCGGAGCCGAACATCGGCTACACCAATGTCGCCATGTGGATCGTCTACAGCTACATCTGGCTGCCGTACATGGTGATCCCGATCTTCGGTGCGCTGGAACGGATCCCACCGTCGTACCTGGAGGCCTCGGCCGATCTCGGCGCTCGCGGCGGCACCACGCTGCGCCGGGTGATCCTGCCCATGGTGCTGCCGGGTGTGGCGGCCGGCTCGATCTTCACGTTCTCGCTGACGCTCGGCGATTTCATCACGCCGATCCTGGTGGGCGGGGCCGGCTCCAGCTTCATCGGGAACGTCATCTATTCGAACATCGGCGTCGCCGGCAACCTGCCGTTCGCAGCTGCACTCGCCGTGGTGCCGATCGTCATCATGATCGTGTACCTGGTGGCCGCAAACCTGGCCGGTGCCTCGAAGGAGGTCTCATGACGGGCACCTGGTCCCGGTGGGCGCTTCGGGTGTGGGCCGTCATCGTCGTCGCCTTCCTGTTCTTCCCGATCGCGATCGTGACGCTGTACGCATTCAATTCGTCCAATGTGCAGGCCTGGCCGATCCCCGGGCTGAGCACGCAATGGTTCTCGGTCGCCTGGCACGACGACCAGGTGCGCAGCGCGCTGTGGCTGTCGATCAAGGCGGGGCTGGTGTCCACCGGGATCGCGCTGGTGCTCGGCTCGCTGGCGGCGTTCGGCGTGCACAAGTTCAGGTTCTTCGGGCGGGAGACCATCTCGTTCCTGGTAGTGCTGCCGTTGGCGCTGCCCGGCATCATCACCGGCGTGGCGCTGAACTCCGCCTTCAGCTTCGCCGGCATCGGGCTGTCGCTGTTCACCATCATCGTGGGCCACGCCACCTTTTGCGTGGTCGTCGTCTACAACAACGTGATCGCGCGGCTGCGCCGGGTGTCGGGCTCCCTGGTGGAGGCGTCCATGGATCTGGGGGCGCGCCCATGGCAGACGTTCCGCATGGTCACCCTGCCCTCGCTGACCACGGCGCTGGTGTCCGGCGCGCTGCTGGCGTTCGCGCTCTCCTTCGACGAGATCATCGTCACGACGTTCACCGCCGGTGCGCAGAACACGCTGCCACTGTGGATTTTCGGCGCGATCCGGCTCGGGCAGGAACTGCCCGAGGTCAATGCGGTGGTACTGGTGGTGTTGGTGGTGACGATCCTGCCGGTCGCGGTGTCGACGCGCCTCACCGGCCGGGAGGGGATTCAGTGACCACCGGGTGCCGCCAGGCGCCGGTGGCGATCATCGAGAAAGGTTGAGACAGTGGCTGTTTCAGAAGACCACGTGAAGGCTGTCGTCGGCGCGGTGCCCAAAGGGCTGCTGATCGGCGGCGAATGGATCGAGACCAGCGGCGCGGTGCCGGTGGAGAACCCGGCGACCGGACGGACCCTCGCCGACGTGGCCGACGCCACCCCGGAGCAGGGCATCGCCGCCCTGGATGCGGCCGTCGCCGCCGGTCCGTCATGGGCGGCCACCGACCCGCGCGAGCGCGGCGAGATCCTGCGCCGGGCCTTTACGATGCTGCACGAGCGCGCCGACGATTTCGCGCTGCTCATGACGCTGGAGATGGGCAAGCCCCTGGCCGAGGCGCGGGGGGAGGTCACGTACGGGGCCGAGTTCTTCCGCTGGTTCTCCGAGGAGGCCGTCCGCATCGCCGGCCGGTATTCCATGGCGCCGTCCGGCGGTACTCGGCTGATCACCATGAAGCAGCCTGTCGGCCCGGTATACGCCATCACCCCGTGGAACTTCCCGCTGGCCATGGGCACCCGGAAGATCGGCCCGGCGCTCGCTGCCGGGTGCACGGTCGTCGTCAAGCCCGCCAAACAGACTCCGCTCACGACGCTGGCGCTGGCGCAGCTGCTGATCGAGGCGGGCGTCCCGGACGGGGTGGTCAACGTCATCACGTCACACAGCGCCGGTGCGGTGTCCGATCCGATCATCGCCGACCAGCGACTGCGCAAGCTCACCTTCACCGGCTCCACCGAGGTCGGCCGCACGCTGATCGCCGCCTCGGCGAAGCGGGTGCTCAAGGTGTCCATGGAGCTCGGTGGCAATGCCCCGTTCCTGGTCTTCGGCGACGCCGACCTCGACCGCGCCGTGGACGGAGCCATGCTTGCCAAGATGCGCAACATCGGCGAGGCCTGCACTGCGGCCAACCGTTTCATCGTGCACGAGTCGGTGGCCGACGAGTTCGGGCGCAGGCTGGCCGAGCGCATGGGATCGCTCACCATCGGTGCCGGCATCGACGACGGCGTGCAGGTCGGCCCGCTGGTCGACGCGGCCGCGGTGGAGAAGGTCACGGAACTGGTGGCGGACGCGGTCGATGCCGGTGCGCGGGTGCTCACCGGCAACAAGACCCTGGACGGCCCCGGCCACTTCTACACGCCGACGGTGCTGCACGAGGTGCCTCGGGAGGCGCGCATGTTCAGCGAGGAGATCTTCGGGCCGGTCGCGCCGATCACCACGTTCGGCTCCGATGACGAGGCGATCGAGCTGGCCAATGCGACCGAGTTCGGGCTGGTCTCCTACGCCTTCACCCGCGACCTGAAGCGCGCCGTCACCGTGGCGGAGCGACTGGAATCCGGCATGGTCGGCCTCAACCAGGGCATCGTCTCCAACCCGGCCGCGCCGTTCGGCGGCATCAAGGCGTCCGGGCTGGGCCGTGAAGGCGGACCGGAGGGCATCGAAGAGTACCTCGAGACGAAATACGTGGGCCTGGCGCTGTAGTCGGAGGGAGAAGCGGTCGGCGATACCACACTGCGGGGCCCCGCGGGAGCACCGTTACCGAAGTGCCCCGTCAGGATGTCGCCTGCGGCGTCTGCTGCGTCGCGGCGCGGGCGATGTCCACGATGGCGGCGACGGTGGCGCTCGGGTCGGACGAGCACCGGGCGACGATGTCCGCATATGCGGCGCGCTCCTCGTCGTGCCGGCCCAGTGCGGCCAGTGTCGTGGCCTGCCCCAGCAGCGCCTTGGCGACGTACTCGCCCAGGATCGGGCTCGGGTGGTCGCCGTATCGGGTCACCAGTTCGGTGTACGCGGAGACGGCCTGCCCCAGGCTGCCCAGCTTCGAGAACGTGAGTCCGATGCCCAGCAGCGCCTGCGCCACCTGCTCGCAGATGTCCGGGTCGCCGCTGCCGCCGAACGTGTCGACCAGATCGGTGTAGACCATGATCGCCTGTTCGTCGCGACCGGTGCGGGCGTGGTACAGCGCGATACCGCGCCGGGCGATCACCTCGATGACGGCCCGGTAGGCGGCCCCCTGCACATCGTTGTCCCGGAAGAACAGCACCGATTCGAAGGCGCGCAGCGCGCGCTGTGCGGTGCCGGAGCCCAGTGCCCGCACCCCCAGGTCCACCCGCTGCAGGGGCGTGGTGGGGTACTCGTGCAGCAGGTATTCCCACAGGTGGCTGCCGATGGCACCTTGGTCGATGTGCACCCGGGCGAACTCGCCGGCCACCAGGCCGTCCGCGGTCTGGGTGATCAGCGACGCACAGCCCAGCACGACGTCACAGGCGTAGGCCAGCGCGCCGCGCCAGCGCTTCTCCTTCTCGACGGTCGACAACCGGGAGAACATCCGCAGCTCGTCACGCGGCAACTGGGCCGGTACCAGCCTGTCCCACAACATGCGCGCGGTGCCCAGCGGCAGCACCTCGCCGATGCCCGACCTGTCCCAGTCCGCCACCAGGTCCACCAACGCCCGGGTCGGCCACTGGGCGGCGGTGTAGTGGTCCACCAGATCGTGATAGCCGGCGAGGTACTCGCCCAGACCCAGCCCCTGCTTCTTGGCGCGGGCCAGCGCCCAGTCGGACCTGTTGGAACTGCCGCCGGCGCGCGCCCACAATGGCGTGGGGCTGACACCGATGGCCACCGCGAGCACATCGTCATCGATGACGGTGTGCACCCCGGACAGGCTGGCGCTGGCCAGCGGAAAGTCCGCGCCGGGCGCTTCCGCCGCGTCGTCGCTGCCCCGCCGCGACACGCCGCTGTCCACCAGCCGAGCGCTGCCGCTCGCCTCCGGGAGGTCGAGAAGCGTGGCGATGAAGACGGTCTCGGGCCGCTCGTCGAGGAGGGTGCGCACCCTGTCGTGGGAGAGCGCCGTCACCGGCAGGTCGCCGACGTTGTCGAGGTAGATGACGCTGCGTTCGGGCAGCAGACGCCGGGGCAGGTCGAGGATCGACGCGCTGGGCAGCGGCGCCACCAGCGCATGGCCGCGCAGCCCCGAATGGCCACGGATCACTTCCGCGGCCAGCCGTGACTTGCCGGCTGCCGACGGCCCGCGCAGCACGATGAACCGCGGCCCGTCCCCGGCCAGCGCCCGGTCGATCGCCGTGGACAGCGTCTGCCGCTCCGGTCGCGACACCCAGCCGAAGTACGGGTCGGCCGGCTCCGAGATATCGGTACGGGCGCGCTTGGTGCCGAAGAACGCCGGGTCCGTGACGTCGGCTGCCCGCCGGAGGCGGAGCGCCGCATCCAGACTGTCGGCGCGCAGGAACCGCTTGAGGGTCGGGCCGTCCATGTTGAACACGACCGGTGGGCATCCGACCTCGGCGAGGGCGGCGGCGAATGCGGCGTCCTTCGCCGGGTCGGGCAGCAGTGCGATCTCGAATCGCGGGCTGCGGCTGCCTTTCGGCATGCCGATCGCGATACCCAGCACCGACGGAGCCGGGTCGGAGCCCAGCAGCACCCCGCCCGGCATGCCGCGCCGCCTGATGGCGCGTGGCAGGTCGTGCCGGTCAACGGCGAGAGCCCCTGGAGCGGATCGGGTGTCGGCCGGATGGAGTACGCCGGGTACGACTTCCGGGGGCGAGAGCATCCAGGCCACCGTGGACGTCTCGCTGCCGCCCGGGCGGCCGGGAAGCCCGGCCAGCCGCACGCCCTCGACGGCCTCCGCCGGCGGGTAGGCGAGCATCGGCTCGGGGATGCTGCGCAGCAGGGTCTGCCAGGTGGTGAGGTTGCGGGATACCTGCAGGATGGCGAGCCCGGCCGAGGCGCTCTCCCAGAGCACGGTGCCGTCGAACGAGCGCTCCGGCGACGCCCCGAGCACGATCTCGGCGGAGCGTGGCACGGCGGCGGCCGCCGCGCCCTGGTCCCCTTCGGCGGCCAGCAGCGGCTCGATCACCTGCCGCGCGGTGAGCACGCCGGTGGCGCCGATCGCCCAGCCGGTGCCCTTGCTCATCCGCAGCACGCGCACCTTCGCGAGCCGGGGTGGCCACGACATGCCCTCCGGAGCCGAGCCGGTCGCGGAACCGGCGTCGCCGGCGACCGTAGCGGCGGCCCTCCCCTTGCCGGCCTTCCTCATGCGCTGAAGCCTAATCGAATAGGCTTCAGGCTTATGACGGCCGACGACACCTCTCGCCTGGTAGCGCAGCTGCGGCGGCGTGAACGGTGGCTGATGGCGCTGGCGGCGGTGCGGGCCGAGCTCCTGTCCGGCGGGACTGTGGCCGAGGCGATGGCGGTGATCGCCGAGCGCTGCGCGCTGCTGTCCGGCGCCGACGGCGTGATGATCCTGCTCGCCGACGACCACGGCCCGATCACGGTCTGGGCGGCGACGGGAGCGCTCGCCGACCTTGCGGCGGGTCCGCAGACACTGCCGGTGGCCGAGACGTCGGACCCGTGGGCGACGGCAGTGCACGCGGCCGTGGGGGTGCGCCGCGTCGCGGACCTGCCCACCCCGCCCGACGCCGGATTGGCAGCCGTCTGGCGGCGGGCCGACTCACTGCTCGTCGCGCCGATCCCGGTGCGGCAGGGCGTGGACGGCGTGGTGATCTGCCTGCGCGCCGCAGGACGGGCGCCGTTCGAGGCGGAGGCGGAGCCGGAGGTCGTGGGGCTCGCCGAGCAGGCCTCGATCGCGCTGGAGGTGGTGGGCCGCGCGGAGCAGCGCCGTCTGGCGGCGCTCATGGCCGATCGCGAGCGGATAGCTCGGGACCTGCACGATCAGGTGATCCAACGCCTGTTCGCCGTCGGCCTGTCGCTGCAGGGTCTGGAGAAGTCGATCGCGGATGCGGCCGCGCGCGAGCGGATCGATCGTGCCGTCACCGAGATCGACGAGGCCATGGCCGACCTGCGCAGCTCGATCTTCGATCTGCGCAGCTCCGAAGGGGACAAGGGCAGCCTCAAGCGGCGGCTCACGGACATCGTCGCCGGAGCGTCCGATGCCGCGACCGGGCCTCGCGTCACGCTGCGCTACCGGGGCCCGGTGGACACCGTCGTCACGCCGGAGCTCGCGGTCGATGTCGAGGCCGTGGTGCGCGAGGCGGTGAGCAACGCGGTGCGGCACTCCGGCGCGAGCACGGTCGCGGTGACGGTGACGGCCTCCGACGACCTGAAGATCTCGGTGGTGGACGACGGGCGCGGTATCCCGTTCGGCGCCAGGCGCAGCGGCTTGAAGAACCTCCAGGAGCGCGCGGACGCGTGCGGCGGTGCGCTCGTGGTGGACAGCATCGAACGCGAGAATGACGCCGCCCCCGGCTCGGGCGGCGGCACGACGCTGCGCTGGACCGTCCCGCTGTAGCGGCTACCGGCGGTCCGCGGCCAGCTTGGTGGCCAGGATCGCAGCCTGGGTGCGGTGCGCGACGCCGAGTTTGGCGAGCAGGTGCGAGACGTAGTTCTTCACGGTCTTCTCGGCCAGATACAACCGCTCGCCGATCTGCCGGTTGGTCAGGCCCTCGGCGATCAACTCCAGCACGGCCCGCTCCTGGTCGGTGAGCGCCTGCATCGGCCCGGACTGGCGGGCGGCCTCCTCCTGTTCGGCCTGGATCCGGCGCATCACGGCCGCCGTCGAACGGGCATCCAGTAGGGAGCCTCCGGCCGCAACCGTCTTCACAGCCTGCACCAGATCCGATCCGCGCACCTGCTTGAGCACGAAGCCGGCCGCGCCCGCCATGATGGCGCCGATCAGCGCGTCGTCGTCATCGAAGGAGGTGAGCATCAGGCACTTGAGGTCCGGCATCTCCGACCGCAGGTCGCGGCACAGCTGCACGCCGTTGCCGTCGGGCAGGCGCACATCGAGGACCGCGACGTCCGGCCGCACCGCGGGCACCCGCACCAAGGCCTCGGCGACCGTGCCGGCCTCGCCCGCGATCGTCATCTCGTCCGATTCGAGCAGGTCCGCGATTCCGCGCCGCACCACCTCGTGGTCATCGACCAGAAAAACCCGGATCACCGTGGACCACCGTCCTTTCGCCATTCCATAGCATCTCACGCCGGCCGGGGCTGCAAGGGACTTTCGTCCTACCACAAAAGGTCCTCCGCCCTCTGTGGCCGGGTGCTCCTCGCTGCGAAAGTACTGATGACGGCCGGCAATCCCGCCGGAATGTCAGCCGACAGTTATAAGGAGTGTGTGCACGATGCGCGCAGCACTGGACAAACTTGTGAGCCTTCTCGGCCTAGCTCTGGCCGTGGTCCTGGTGGTGGCCGGCGGGCTACTCACCTGGGGCAGCAACTTCATCGCGGACGAGGTGCACACGCAGCTCGCCCAGCAGAACATCTACTTCCCGCCGGCGGACAGCCCGGCTGTCGCTGCGCCCGAGTACGAGCGGATGCGCCAGTACGGTGGCATGCAGATGACGACCGGCGCGCAGGCCGAGGTGTATGCCAACGACTTCATCGGCAACCACCTCAAGAAGGCTGGCGGTGGCAAGACCTACGCGGAGCTGTCCACCGAGTCGAACGCGAACCCGGACAACGCCGAACTCGCCGCGCAGGTGCAGACCATGTTCCGCGGAGAGACGCTGCGCGGTCTGCTGCTCAACGCCTACGCGTTCGGCACCATGGGCACCATCGCCGGCATCGCCGCCATCGGGGCGTACGTGGCCGCGGGCGTGATGCTGCTCCTCGCCCTGCTGGGATTCTGGCATGCGGGCCGTGTCGCCCCGGCCGAGCCGCAGGGCAGACTGCGGGAGTCGCAGCTCGCCTGACGCGAGCAGCCCCGCACCAGCGTGCGAGTCCCGAAAGTGCGTGCCGGATCGGGTACGCGGCTTGCGGGACTCGCACGCTCGGCTGTGCGCGCCGGGTGCGGCGGCACCGTCACTGCCGTCGCGGCGCCACGCTACAGTCGGGAACCATGGACCTGGGATTGCGCGGACGGACGGCGCTGGTGTGCGCCTCGACGGCGGGGTTGGGCCGGGCCACCGCCGAGGCGCTGGCCGCCGAAGGCGCCCGCGTCGTCATCTCCGGTCGGCGCGCGGAGCTGGCGGCCGAGATTGCTGCGGCACTGCCCGGCGCCGAGTCGGTGCCCTGTGATGTGACGGAGCCCGGCGCGGCGGCGCGTCTGGCCGAGGCCGCCGCCGGTTCGCTCGGTGAGCCCATCGATATCGTGGTGCTCAACGGGCCGGGCCCGAAAACCGGCGCGGCGGCGACTGCCTCGGCGCAGGATCTGCGCGGGGCGATCGAGTCGTTGCTGATCTTTCAGCAGGAGCTGGTCGCTGCGGTGCTGCCCGGGATGCGGGAGCGGCGCTTCGGCCGGATCGTGGCGATCGGGTCGGTGAGCATCGCCGAGCCCATCGCCGGGCTGGCGCTGTCCAGTGTGGGCCGCTCCGCGCTGGCCGCCTATCTGAAGACGCTTGCCGGCGAGGTCGCCGCCGACGGTGTGACCGTGAACCTGGTGCTGCCGGGACGCATCGACACCGATCGGGTCCGGCAGTTGGACGCGGCCCTGGGCGACGCGAGCGATGCCGCGCAGCGCACGGCCGGGATACCGGTGGGTCGCTACGGTGCCGTCGACGAGTTCGGCGCGGTGGCCGCCTTCCTCTGCAGCCGGCAGGCCGGCTACGTCACGGGATCGGCCATCCGCGTGGACGGCGGGATGACCAAGGCGCTGTGACCCAGGGCCTGCGGAGCGGCGTACCCGTTCCGACGATCCGTGCGGGATCCCGCGCGGATCGTCGGAACCCGCACGCATGACGAGCCGGCGGGCCGTGCCGGGTACCCGCGGTTCACCGACCGCGGCGGCGCGGGTCAGGCTGCGGGACCGGTGCCGAGTGTGACGGTGGCTCGGTGCATGGCCCCGCTCGGATCCGCCCACCCGAGTGCCGCGGATTGCCCGGGCCGGTACCCGAGCATGACGCGTTGCAGCTGCTGCCCGGACGTGACCTGGTGGCCGCCCACGGAGGTGATCTCGTCCCCGGCTTGCACGCCGGCCGCTGCCGCGGCGCCGCCGGGGACGACCCCGCCCACACCGGTGCCCTGCATCAGCAGGCCGAGCGCCGCGGTCGGGCCCACGTGCACGGCCGCCGTGCCGTGTCCGGACTCGATGGTGGCCACGACGGCTTTGGCCGTGTCGATGGGGATGGCCTCGCCCTCATAGCCGCTCGTGGCGCTGCTCTGACCGGCGGCGGCCGCCGTGTCGATGCCGATCACTTTTCCGTCCGAGGTGACGAGCGGTCCGCCGGAGTCGCCCGGAAGGATGTCCGAGTTCACCTGGATCAGGCCCTTGAGGGTCGTGACCGTGCCGTACATGTCGTCGCCGATGGAGACGTCCCGGTTCAGTGCGGTCACCGAGCCGCCGGCGGCCGACGGCGTGCCGCCCACGCCTTCGGCATTGCCGATGCCGACCACGGGCTCACCGACCTTCACGGTGGACGAGTCGCCGAGGGTGGCGGTGGCCAGACCGGAGGCTCCCGTGAGCTGCAGTAGCGCGATATCGGCGGTGGGGTCGTAGCCGACAACCGTTGCAGTGTAGGTTTTCCCGTTGCCCTGGTCGGTTGCCTGGATGGTGGTGGCGCCGTCGATCACGTGATTGTTCGTGAGTACCAGGCCGCCTGCGGTCAGCACGATGCCCGTGCCGGCCCCGGCGGCCTGCTGGTATCCGAACAGGTCGTTGATGTCGACGACGGCCGGGTCGACCTTCGCAGCGATGGAGCCGATCCCGTCCGGGGCCCCCGGTGCGGAGCTGATCGTGCCCGGCTGCTGCTGGCCGCCGCTCGCGTGACCGGGGCCGCCGCCCAGGCCGCCGCCTGTGCCGCTGGGTCCGCTATCGGGGCTACTCCCGGGCCCGCTCCCGGGGCTGCCGCCTGTGCCGCCGCCCGGCAGCAACGGGAGGAGGAACGGCGGCAGGACACCGTAGCCGCGGCCGGAGCCACCACCGCCGTTGCCGTCGTTCGAGTCGGGACCGCTGCCGCTCGTTCCGCCGCCATTGCCCGCGCCGGCGAGCCCGTCACCGGCGCCGCTGCCGCCGCCGGCCGTGCTCGGGGCTGCGGCAGGCTCGAACACCGGCGCGTTCGACCAGGCCACATGCCCGATCCCGAGCCCGCCGGCAGCGCCCACCACCAGCGCGATCGCCGCGGCGAGCGGGACAGCGCCGCGATGGTGCCGTGCGCCGGGGGGCGTGGCCGGCCCGGTCGGTGGCATGGCGCCGGAGGGCGCGGGCGGTGTGGGTGGAACGGGGGTCGTCGTTCCCGGGCCGGCGGGTGCGTAGAAAGTCGTCATGGCGGGTCACCATCCTTGGCGGAGGGGCTGTTGCGACCTCCACGCAAGACCGCCGCGATGGGAACGGGATGGGAGGGGGTTGAGACCCGGCCGCGACATTCGACGAGCGGGCGACCCGAGCTGGTCACGGTCGGCTGCGCGGCGGGCACCCGGCGTGTCTCCGATGCTGTGATCGACGGTCTGAAATGACAATGTGCACAGCAGATAATCTATGAAGTGCATACTATAACTCAGACAATGTGCGCACTGAGATCGCGATAAAGTGTAGTCTACGCAGGTGAAGTACTGCATGGCAATACATGAAGTGAGGAGATCGTGGAGATGAGCACCTACGTACCGCGGGTCATTGACACGCTCCTTGCTGAACGCCTCCAGTCGGCCGGTGCCGTCGTGATTGAGGGGCCGAAAGCATGCGGGAAGACCCGCTCGGCCGCGCGCGCCGCGAACAGCGAGACGAGACTGGACATTGACCAGAATGCTCGCGATGCACTCCGTATCGATCCGAGTCTCGTGCTGGTCGGCAGACCACCGCAGCTGATCGACGAGTGGCAGCTGGAAGCAGACGCGGTCTGGAACCACGTGCGCCGCATTGTTGACGACCGATCTCAGCCCGGCCAGTTCATCCTCACCGGATCGGCAGTGCCCGCCGACGATGCTCGCCGTCACACCGGCGCCGGGCGCTTCGCGCACCTGTCGATGCGGCCCATGAGCCTGTTCGAAAGCGGCGAATCCACGGGCGCGATGTCGCTGTCCGCCTTGATGGCCGGCGAACGCCCGGCCTCCCCGAGCACCGGATTGTCGGTTGCCGATGTGGCCACGCTGATCGTGCGTGGAGGGTGGCCGCTCAATCTGAAGATGAGCGCGGCCAGCGCGGCGCGCGCCAACGTTGACTATTTACGCAACATCGCCCAGGTCGATGTTCCGCGGCTCGATGGAATCGATCGCGACCCGGAGCGCGTTCTTCGTGTGATTCGATCCCTTGCCCGGAACACGGCCATGGAACGGAATGTGAAACGGACGGCCGCCGACTCCGCGATGGGCGACGGCGATGAGGCGGCCATCAACCGCACAACTGTTGCCACCTATCTAGGCGCGCTACAGCGACTGATGGTCTTGGAAGAAGTCACTGCATGGCCGACATATCTGCGCTCCAGAGCAACCCTGCGCATCACGCCTCGCGTCCATCTCGTCGACCCTTCGCTTGCCGCCGCGGCACTCAACGCGGGTACCGAACGTCTACTGTCCGATCTGAACACGATGGGCTTGCTCTTCAAGTCGCTGGTCGTGCGGGACTCGCGCGTCTACGTTGAGCCACTCGACGCGGCGGTGCACTACTACCGAGATAGTTCGGACCTGGAAGTCGACGTCGTGATCCAGTGCCGCGATGGCCGATGGGGAGCGATCGAAGTGAAGCTCGGCACCGGTCAGGTCGACGAGGCGGCCGAGCACCTGACCGCATTCGCACACCGTATCGACACCAGCCGCGTTGGAGAGCCCGCCTTTCTCGCGGTTGTGACGGCGACGGGGTACGGCTACACGCGACCTGACGGCGTTGTGGTCGTGCCGATAGCAGCCTTCGGCCCGTGACAAGCGGCTACCCGGCGGGCTCCTGGCGGGTAAGCGTGTCCACCGGACGGCGCACCGGCAGCAGCGCCATCAGCCCGGCCGCGAGCACCAGCAGGATGCCGATGATCCCGTAGCGCTCCACATCGAAGATGGACACGAACAGGGCGAACAGCGCAGGCGCCAGGAACGACACCGCTCGGCCGGTCGTGGCGTACAGGCCGAACAGCTCGCCCTCCCGTCCAGGCGGCGCGAGCCGGGCCAGGAACGTGCGCGACGACGACTGCGCGGGCCCCACCCACAGACAGAGCAGCAGGCCGAAGATCCAGAACATGGTCGGCCCGGAGACGAACAGCAGCACGGTGCCGGCGGCGATCATCGCGACGAGCGAGATGACGATCACGGTCTTCGGCCCGATCCGGTCGTCGAACAAGCCGAGCACCACGGCGCCCAAGGCCGAGACGATGTTGGCCGCGACACCGAAGATCAGCACGCCGCCCGCCGAGAATCCGTAGGTGTTCACGGCGAGCACCGCGCCGAACGTGAAAATCCCGGCCAAACCGTCGCGGAACAGTGCGGAGGCGAGCAGGAAGAACACGGTGTGCGGCTCGGTGCGGTACAGGGCCGCGACATGCCGGATGAGCGCCCGGTACGAACCCACCAACCCGAGACGCACCCCCGCCTCGGTGGCCGGCAGCTCCGGCACCTTCAGCAGCACCGGGATCGCGGACAGCGCCAGCCACACCGCTGCCAGCACCGCCACCAGGCGGATGTTCAGCCCGCCGTCCTTCGAAATGCCCAGCAGGCCCGCGGTGGCGGATCCGTCGTCCGAGGCGATGAAGCCCACGTAGCAGAGCAGCAGCAGCAGGATCCCGCCGAAATAGCCCATGGACCAACCGAATCCGGAGACGCGGCCGATATTGGCGGGGGTGGAGATCTGCCGCAGCATGGCGTTGTACGAGACGCCCGCGAATTCCATGGTGATCGAGCCGATGCCGATCATCACCAGCGCGAAGATCAGGTATGACGAATCGTCTTTCACGAAGAACAGCGCCAGCATGGTGGCCACGGTGACGTAGGTGAAGACGCCCAGCGAGAGCTTGCGGCGCCCACCGGCGTCCGCCCGCTGCCCGGTCACCGGGGCGAGCACGGCGATGAAGAAGCCGGCGATGCCCAGCGCCCACCCGAGCATCGACGAGGCCGTCGGGCAGCTGTCGTCCACGGTCAGCTGGTCCGGTGTGCACAAGCCCTTGCCCACCGAGCTGGTCAAGTACACCGAGAACACGAACGTGACGATGATCGTGTTGAAGCCCGCCGAACCCCAGTCCCACAGCCCCCACGCCACGACCTGGCCGCGTGATGCCTTGGGGGTGATCTGCGTCATGGATAGGGACAGTACCGTGACGAAAGTCCCTGATGTCCCACCCGGGCCGACCGGTAGCCTCGACTCCGTGACCAGAAGCGTCTTTGTGGTGGCTGCGGAGGGCGCGTCGGTCAAGTCGATCGTGGCGCTCGGCCTCGCCGACCTGCTCTCTCGGCAGGTGGAGCGGGTCGGCGTGTTCCGCCCGGTGACGCCGTCCCCGGACGTGGACACGGTGATCGATCCGGTCGTGGATCTACTGCTCGCGCATCCCGCCATCGACCAGGCCCGCGACACGGCGATCGGTGTCACCTATGCGGATGTGCACCGCGATGCGGCCGCCGCGCATGCCGAGATCGTGCGCCGCTTCAACGATCTGGGCCGCACGTATGACGCGATCGTCGTGCTGGGCTCCGACTTCGCCGATGTGGCCACGCCGGGCGAGCTCACGTTCAATGCGCGTGTCGCGGCGGATCTGGCCTCGCCGGTGGTGCTGGTGGTCTCGGGTCGGAGTCGAGCGCCCGCCGCGGTGAAGGCCGTCGCCGACGTGGCCCTCGCGGAGCTCAATGCCGCGCATGCGCTGACCATCGCGGTGGTCGCCAACCGGGTGGACACCGATGCGATGGATGCGGTGCGCCGGGCCTTGTCGCCGTTATCCGTCGGTGAGGGAGGTGTGCCGGTCGGGGTGATCCCCGAGATGCCGGTGCTGGTGGCGCCGCCGGTCTCGGCGCTGCTCGATGCCTGCGACGCCCGGCTCATGCGGGGCAGCACCAACTGGCTGGCCCGCGAATCGATGGGATTCGTGGTGGCCGCGATGTCCCTGCCCAACGTGCTCACCCGGCTCAGGCCCGGCGCCACCGTGATCGCCCCGGGCGACCGATCCGATCTGCTGCCGGGGCTGGTGCTGGCGCACCAGGCCGGCACGTATGGGCATCTGTCCGCGATCGTGCTCACCGGCGGCTATCTTCCACCGGAGCCCATCGCCTCCCTGTTGGACGGGCTGGACCAGGACCTGCCGATCGCGGTCTCCCAGCACGACACCTTCGAGACCGCAAAGCTTCTCGCCGATGTACGCGGACGGCTGACGGCGGACTCCGACGTCAAGGTGCAGACCGCGCTGCGGGTGTTCGCGGACTCGATGGACGCCGACGCGCTGCGTGCGGCGTTGGCGGTGCCGGCTTCGCCGGTGGTGACTCCGCTGATGTTCGGCTACCGGCTGCTGGAACGCGCCCGCTCGGATCGGCGGCGCATCGTGCTGCCGGAGGGCGGCGACGACCGCATCCTGGCAGCCACGGCGACGCTGGCCCGACTGGGGGTCGCCGATCTCACCCTGCTCGGCTCCGAGAAGGCGATCCGCTCCCGTGCCGCCACACTCGGGCTGGACATCGCCGGCGCCGATGTGGTCTCGACGGCCGATGCGGAGCTGCGCGCCGAGTTCGCCGCAGAGTATGCGAGACTGCGCGCGCACAAGGGGATTTCGGATGAAGAGGCGTTCGCCGCCGTCGGTGATCCCTCCTATTTCGGCACCATGATGGTGCACCTGGGTCGGGCGGACGGGATGGTCTCGGGCGCGGTGCACACCACGGCCGAGACCATCCGCCCCGCCTTCGAGATCATCAGGACGGCACCCGGCACCTCGGTGGTCTCCAGCGTGTTCTTCATGTGCCTGGCCGACCGGGTGCTGGTGTACGGCGACTGCGCCGTGATCCCGGACCCGACCGCGGAGCAACTCGCCGATATCGCGATCTCCGCTGCGGCGACGGCCGCGCAGTTCGGCATCGACCCGCGCATCGCCATGCTGTCCTATTCCACGGGAGCCTCCGGCACCGGCGCCGACGTCGAGAAGGTGCGGACAGCAACGGAACTCGTTCGCTCCCGTCGCCCGGACCTTGTCGTGGACGGCCCCATGCAGTACGACGCCGCCGTGGACGTGACGGTGGCCGCCGCCAAGGCGCCGCATTCCCCGGTTGCCGGCCGCGCCACCGTGCTCATCTTCCCGGACCTGAACACCGGCAACAACACCTACAAGGCCGTGCAGCGCAGCGCCGGTGCGGTGGCGATCGGCCCCGTGCTGCAGGGACTGGCCAAACCCGTCAACGACCTGTCCCGCGGGGCACTGGTGGAGGACATCGTGAACACGGTGGCGATCACGGCGATCCAGGCCCAGCAGCCCGGTGCGCAGGGCAGCGCGGGGCAGCGATGACGCCGCACACGCTGGTGCTCAATGCCGGATCGTCGTCGCTCAAGTATCAGCTCGTGCAGCCCGACTCGGGTGAGACCGTCGCCGGCGGCATCGTGGAGCGCATCGGCGGCAGCCTCGACAGCTATGCGGACGCACTGGCCACGGTGCGGGCGGACCTGCCGGCCGCGGACATCACCGCTGTCGGCCACCGCGTGGTGCACGGCGGCGACAGGTTCCGGGAACCGACCGTCATCACCGCCGACGTGCTGGCCACGATTCGCGAGTTGATCCCGCTCGCCCCGCTGCACAATCCGGCGAACGCGGCGATCATCGCTGCCGCGCTCGCGGTGCTGCCCGATGTGCCGCAGGTCGCCGTCTTCGACACCGCTTTCTTCGCGACTCTGCCCGAGGTCGCCACCACCTACGCCATCGACCGGGACGTCGCCGGCCGGCATGGCGTTCGCCGCTACGGCTTCCACGGCATCAGCCACGAGTACGTGTCCCACGAAGCGGCGACGCTGCTCGGGCGGCCATACGGCGAGCTGAACCAGATCGTGCTGCACCTGGGCAATGGGGCGTCGGCGTCCGCCATCGAGGCCGGCCGGCCGATCGACACGTCCATGGGGCTCACCCCGCTGGAGGGCCTGGTGATGGGCACCCGGGGCGGCGACATCGACCCGGGCGCGCTGATCCACCTGATGCGGCACGCCGGTTACGACGCCGACGGTATCGACGATCTGCTCTCGCGGCACTCGGGGATGTACGGGCTCACCGGGCAGGTGGACCTGCGCGACGTGCACGCGGTGGCGGCCGGCGCCGGCCCCGACGCGGATCGTGCGCAGTTGGCCCTGGCCCTTTACGCCCGGCGCCTGACCAAATACATCGGCAGCTACGCGGCGATCCTCGGACGTGTCGACGTCATCACGTTCACCGCGGGCGTGGGCGAGAACGACGACGACATCCGCGAACGTGCCTGCGCCCGGCTCCGAGTCTTCGGCGTCATACTCGATGCGCAGCGCAACCGGGCGAGAACAGCAGGCGCAAGACTGATCTCGTCGGATGACAGCAGCACTGCCGTCGCCGTGATCCCCACCAACGAGGAACTCGCCATCGCCCGGCAGGCGGCCCGCCTGCTGTCATGACGCGGCCGTGCGGCGCGGACCATGCCGCTTGCCCGGCCGTCGCCGCCGGCCCGCCCGACGATGCGACCTGCGCATAGCCCGCCCGACGGTGCGACCTGCACATAGCCCGCCCGACGCGCCCTCCGCTGCCGGCTCCTTCTCGCGTAGACTGGATGGCCGCTGTCAGTGGGAATCGGCGAGGTATGGAGGCCAGTTCACGGTGGGTGACCCATCACCGAGCGGCATGAGCGCGCTCGAGTCCGAGCAGCAGCATCTCGATCTGCTCTACCGTCTGCTCGATCAGGAACGGGCTCGGGTGCGGGCGCTGAAGGACGCGGCGCTCTTCGAGAACGATGGGACGCCCTCCGGGCTCTTCACCCGCGACGCGCTGCAGTTCCGCTACGCGGAGCAGCTGGCCGCCTACGCCGCGGCCGAGGACAAGCTCTGCTTCGGTCGGCTGGACATGGCCGACGGCGCGGCCGACGGCACCCGCAGCATCCACATCGGCCGACTCGGCCTGGCGGACGATTCGCCGAACCGTGAGCAGGTGCTCGTCGACTGGCGCGCCCCGTTCGCTGCGCCGTTCTACACGGCCACGGCGCTCGATCCGCGAGGTGTGGTGCGGCGCAGGCACATTCGCACCTCCGCCCGTCGCGTCACGTCGGTGTCCGACGAGTACCTGCAGATGCCGGAAGGCGGCTATCCCGCCGGAGTCGATGCCTCCACCATCGATCGGGGCGTCGGCGGCGACGGAGCCCTGTTGGAGGCCCTCAGCGCGCCGCGGACAGGTCGCATGGGCGACATCATCGAGACGATCCAGGCCGAGCAGGACGCGATCATCCGCTCCGACCGCTCCGGGGTGCTGGTGGTCCAGGGCGGCCCGGGCACCGGCAAGACCGTGGTCGCCCTGCATCGCGCCGCCTACCTGCTGTACACCTACCGTCAGCGGCTCGGCAACCACGGCGTCCTGGTGATCGGCCCCAGCCGCACGTTCCTGCAATACATCGGTCAGGTGCTGCCCTCGCTCGGCGAGACAAGTGTGGTGCTGTCCACCATCGGGACGTTGCTGCCCGGCACGCCGGCGACCGCAGTGGACACGCCGCGTGCTGCGTCGCTCAAGGGTTCGCTGCGCATGACGAAGATTCTCGACCACGCCATCCTGGATCGGCAGCGGACACCGAACCGGCCGATTCGCATCGCCTACGATCACGGCACCGTCACCATGGACCCCGAGCTGCTGCGGCGTGCCCGGGAGCGGGCGTGGGCCTCGCGTCGCCCGCACAACAAGGCGCGGGCCGTGTTCCTGCGCGCCGTATTGCGAGGCCTGGCCGAGCAGGTGGCCGGCCGCCCCGGGGTCGCCTCCCTCGACCCGCAGGCCGTGGCGCCGGATCTGAGCGAGATCGTCGCCGACCTCGCCCGGGATACAACCGTGCAGGCCGCGCTGGCGACCATCTGGCCGCTGATCACCGCCGAACAGCTGGTGCGCGATCTGTTCAGCGATGCCGGGCGGCTGGAATTCGCCGCGCCGTCCCTGACGGCCGCCGACCGGCAAGCGCTGCTGCGCGATCCGGACGCGCCGCTGACGGTCTCGGACATTCCGCTGATCGACGAGACCTGGGAGCTGATCGGCGATATCAGCGAGGGCGACCGAGCGCGGCAGGCTGCTCTCGCCGAAGAACTCCAGTACGCCACCGACACGCTGACGGCGCTCGGCGCCGAGGAGGCCGGCTTCTCCGACTCGGGGATCAGCTTCACGCTGTCGATGCTGACCCCGCAGGACATCGCCCGGCTGCACGACACCTCCGGGCCGGTCGGCTCCACCGCCGACCGGGCGTCCGCCGACCGCACCTGGACCTACGGGCACGTCGTGGTCGATGAGGCGCAGGAACTCTCCCCGATGGCCTGGCGTGCCGTCTTCCGCCGCTGTCCGCTCAAATCGATGACGATCGTGGGCGATACGGCGCAGACCTCGGACGCCGCGGGCACCTCGAGCTGGGCCCGCGTGCTCAGCCCACATGCCAAGGACCGGTGGCGACTGGCCGAGCTCACCGTCAACTACCGCACCCCCGCCGAGATCATGCAGCTGGCCACGCCGGTGCTGGCCGCGATCGACCCCGCATTGTCGGCACCGTCGTCGGTGCGCGAATCCGGGGACAAGCCGTGGTCGCTTCGGGTGGCCGACGCGGCCGCCCTGCCGCGCGCCGTCGCCGAGGCGGCACTGGGTGAGCTGCGCGAGATGGGCGCCGGCCAGCTGGCGGTGCTGTACGCGGGTGGCGACGGAGCCGGCACGCCGGGCGCCGAGATCCTGTCCGCCGTCAAGGATCTGATCCCGGACGCGCAGAGTGAGGCCGGCCCGGACCGCCGCGTCGTGGTACTGCCGGTGCTCGAGGCCAAGGGCCTGGAGTTCGACCGGGTGCTGTTGGTGGAGCCGGCCGCAGTCGTGGCAGCCGGGGAGCGCGGTCTGGGCGACCTGTACGTGGCGATGACACGCGCGACCCAGCGGCTCGGCCTGGTGCACGCCCAGCCGCTGCCCGCCGTCATCGATGAGTCGTTACTGCGGCCTCGCGACTGAACGGCGGCACCGGCGCGCCGAGGACCTCGGCCCGCGTGCGGCGGCGTTGGCGCTTGTCCGTGTACATGCGCATGTCGGCTTCGCGGATCGCGTCGAACAGGCTTCCACCGGCAGACACCGCGCACACGCCGACACTGGCGGCCACCGAGTCCGGGGTGGAGAGCAGACCGGAGAACACCTCGAGGAACGCGATGTAGGTGGCGTCGGTGGGCCCCAGCGCGTGCGGCACCAGAATGGCGAACTCGTCGCCGCCGATCCGTACCGCCAGGTCGGCCTCGCTGCAGTGCTGGCGGATGATGTCGGCGCAGCGGCGCAGCAGATCGTCACCGGCTGCGTGCCCGTACTGGTCGTTGATGGCCTTGAGCCCGTCGACGTCCAGCGAGATGACGCTGTACACGGCACCGGCGTCCACTGCCTCCTGTGCGCTGCCGGTCGCCTCGTCCCAGGCGAGCCGGTTGCCGAGCCCGGTGAGCGGATCGGTGCGGGCCGCCGTCACGGCCTGGTCGGCGGCCCGCCGCAGATCGTCGCGCAGCGCGGCGGTGCGGACCAGGATCATGCCGGTGTCGATCACGTTGTCCAGCACCCGGCGGCACTGGCGCGAGAAGCCGCGTGGATTGGCGGCCGTGTGGATGAACAGGACGCAGCCGCCGAGCGGCTCGGGCAGCGGCGCGGCGAGCACCGCACGCGCCTCCGGCACCGCGCGCGACAGCAGCGGTGACGGCGAGGACGACATGTCCTGCGCGCACCACGGTTCGTCGCCGAGCCGTGCCTCGACCTCGTCCAGCACGGCCGTCCAGGCCGACGAGTGCAGGTCGCCACCGCACAGGTCGCACTCCGGGATCTCGCCCACCACGATGACCTCGCCGCCGCGCGGCCGGATCGCCCCCACCTCGCAGGCCAGAGCGCGGGCGGCGACCGTCGTGACGTAGCGCAGCGTGTCGGACAGGCCGTAGTCGATGGGCGCGTCCATCACCTCGCGGACGCAGGTCAGCACCTCGAGCTCGTCGGCGAGCCGCTTCGACGGCCCGGCGTCGGCGACCTCGGCGTCCACCCGCGTCGCCAGGCGGAGCAGCGTCACGTCGTCCACGCGGGCCAGCGAACCGGTGGGGCTGCCCAGCACGACGGCGACGTCCGGGGTCACCCGCACCACGGCGCTGCTCGCGGCGTAGTAGGGGCCGAGAACCCGGTCCGGTTCGCCGAACTCGGCACGGTAGACGCCGCCGACCTGTTTCGGGACCCGGATTGCCAGGGCGTCGTCGGCTTCGTCGATATCGATGATGCCGGCCCAGCCGTTGCCGCGGCCCAGCCCGCCGACGTGCGCCCAGCTGGCATTCGCGATCCTGCGGAACACCAGGGCGTCCACCACGCCGATCTCGGCCGCGGTGGCGGCTGCGGACGGAGCCGGCTGCACCGGCACAGCGCCCCCGCCGGTGGTGACAAGACCTGCCATATCCGCGCCATCGGCACGACGCGGCAGCACTTGAGCGGTATTGCACAAAATGCGGTCCGAACCTTCGCCACGCGCTCGACGGCCGGTACGGCCGAGCGGCTACGCGCCCACCAGCAGCACCCCGGCGTACGAGACGCCCGCGATCGTCACCCAGGAGGCGAGCCCCAGCGCCAGCGCCCGGCCGCCCGTGGTGAACAGCGTCTTCACGTGCACCGATGTGCCCAGGCCGAACAGCGCCGCGGCCAGCAGCACGGTCTCCGCGGTCTGCGCCGCGTCCAGCACACCGTCGGGCAGCAGGCCCAGCGATCGCACCGCGACCATGGTCAGGAACCCCACCACGAACAGCGGCACGATCGGCGGCTTCCTTGCGATCGTCCCGTCGCCTTGCGGGTATGACGCAGCCCCGCGCCTGCGGCGCCACAGCGACATCCCGGCGACCAGCGGCGCCAGCAGCACCACCCGGGTGAGTTTGACGATCACCGCCGGGGCCAGGGCGGCCGGCCCGACCACGGAGGCGGTGGCCACGACCTGCGCCACATCGTGCACGCTGGCCCCCGTCCAGGTGCCGAAGGCCACGTCGCTCAGTCCCAGCGGGTGCTGCAGCAGCGGCAGCAGCACGATGGCCAGCGACCCGCACATCGTCACGAGCGCGATGGCGGTGACCACATCCTGCTCCCGGCTACGGGTGACGCCGTCCATGGCGGCGACGGCCGACGCGCCGCAGATCGAGAAACCGGTGGCGATCAGCAACCGGGTGCCGGCGGGCACGCCCATGGCCCGGCCCAGCAGCTGCGTGCCGAAGAACGTGATGACGACCACGGCGACGACTACGGCGAGTCCTCGCCCACCGAGGTGCAGCACGTCGCCCACGGCGAGTTTCAGCCCGAGCAGCACGATTCCGGCCCGTAGCAGTCTTTTCGCGGCGAAGGTGAGGCCGGGTTTGAGCATCGCGAGGTTCATGCCCGTGTTGCCGGCGACAACACCCAGGATGACGGCGATCGTCAGCGGGCTGAGCGCCGGCAGTAGGTGATTCACAACGAACGCCGCCGCCACCGCCAGGACCGCCACAGCCAGGCCGGGCAACTGAGGAAGGAAGGCGCGCGGCAGCCGGGTGCGCGGGGCGGAGGCGAGTGCATTCACGCGTTTCAGTGTGGCCCGAGGCCGGTTGCCGCGATAGCCGGTATCTCGTTGGGACAGGCATAGAATTTGCCTATGGCTCGGCTGGCTGGACAGGTGGACATCGCGTCGCTGGCGCTGCTGCGGTCCGTCGCGGAGCTGGGCAGCCTCGGCAAGGCGGCCGCCGCGCACGGCATCAGCCAGCCGTCGGCAAGCGCGCGCCTGCGCGCCCTGGAACGAGGGCTGGGCCTGACCCTGCTGGCCCGGCGCACATCAGGGTCCACCCTGACCGCAGCCGGCGAGCTCGTCGTCGGCTGGGCGTCGGCGGTACTGGTTGCGGCGGAGGAGTTCTCGCGAAACGTTGAGGTCTTGGCGCAGCGGCGATCGGCGGAGTTCACCGTCGCCGCCTCGCTGTCAGTCGCGGAGTATCTGTTGCCCGGATGGCTCATGGAGCTGCATGCCGCCCATCCGGATATCGCCGTGCATCTGCGCGTGGCGAATTCGACGGACGTGATCTCGCAGGTGCTGTCCGGCGCCGTCCCGGTCGGTTTCGTCGAGGGTCCGTCGGTGCCGCGCCCGCTGGCAAGGGCGGTGGTGGGCACCGACAGGCTGGTGGTCGTGGTCGGCGCACACCATCCGTGGGCGCACCGGCGCACCCCTCTCACGCCGGCCGACCTGCGCGCCACCCCGCTGCTGCTTCGCGAACCCGGCTCGGGCACCCGGCAGGTGTTGGAGCGGGCCGTCGGCGGTGCCGGGACACTGGCGCCGCCGGCACTTCAGCTGTCCACCACCACCTCGATCCGCACGGCGGCGGCGGGGTCCGAGGCGCCGGCCGTGCTCTCCGAGCTGACGGTGCGCGCCGATCTCGCCGCCGGCCGGCTGATCGAGGTCCCGGTGGACGGGCTGGATCTGCGCCGAAGGCTGCATGCGGTCTGGCTGCCGTCCGCCCGGCTGGACGACGCGGCCGCCGCGCTGGTCCGCCTCGCCCGGCGGTCGTCTCGGGTTACGAGCCCGGGCGGCACCGCCGAGACCGCGCATCTGCGGTAGGCTTTCGCACCTGCCGTAGGCTCTCGCACCTGCCGCGACGGGTGCGAGAGCCTACGGCAGGTGCGAGAAATGACCACTTGCGCTCAGGGCGACGTGGTGCGGCCGGGTGTGCAGTCCGAGCACGACGGCGGAGTCCTACGCGGCGCCGATCTGCCGAATGATCTCGACGGCGTCCCACACCTCGCCGAACGACCCCGGAAGCGGCGAGAGCCCCAGCCGGATGCCGTCCGGGGTGCGGAAATCCGGAATGACGCCGCGATCGATGATGGCCCGCGTCAGCTCGCGGGCGTCGCTGCGGTGGATCGTCACATGACCGCCGCGCCGCCGCGACTCCCGCGGGCTGCCCAGATCGAAGCCCAGCGGCGCGAGGACGGCGTCATACAGGTCGATCACCATCTCGGTGAGTGCGACCGACTTGGCGCGGATCGCCTCGATGCCCGCCTCGGCGATCAGTGCGGTGCCCGCGCGGACGGCCAGGATGCCCGGGATGGTCGGCGTGCCGGACATCATGGACCGGATGCCGGCGGCGGGCAGGTAGCCCTGCTCCATTTCGAACGGGTCGCGCCGGCCCAGCCAGCCCCAGAGCGGCTGGCGGAGCTGGCCGTGGTGCCGGGTTGCGGCGTAGACGAAGGCGGGGGCGCCGGGGCCGCCGCCCACGAACTTGTAGGTGCAGCCGACTGCGAAATCCACCTGCCACGCGTCCAACTGCGCGGGGAACACGCCGACGGAATGGCACAGATCCCACACCACGACGGCGCCCGCGTCGTGCGCTCGGGCCGTGATCTCGGCGACGTCCGCCACGTAGCCGGAGCGGTAGGCGATGTGCGAGGCCGTCAGCACCGCCACATCGTCGTCGATCGGTTCCGCGAAATTGCTTGGCATCCAGCGGATCTCATAATCAAGCTCGCTGGCGATCGACTCGGCGACGAACCGGTCGGTGGGGAAGTTGTCCCGATCCATCACGATCACGCGCCGGTCGGGGCGCAGCGCCAGGGCCGCCCGCAGCGCCTTGTAGAAGTTGATGGTGGTGGAGTCCGCGATGATGGTCTGGCCGGGGGCCGCGCCCAGCATCGCCGCCGCAAGCTCGTCGCCGACCTGCTCGGGCAAGTCCATCCATCCCCCGCCGGGACCGTCGGTCCAGGAGCGGATCAGCCGCTCGCCCCACTGGTGGTCGGCGAGGTCGAGCCACGCGTCGCGCACGGCCCGGATCGGGCGGCCCAGCGAATTGCCGTCCAGGTAAGCGATCACGTCGTCGCCGTGCGGCAGGTAGCGGTCGCGGAAATGCGCTAGGGGGTCGGCGGCGTCCAGCTGCTCGGCGTGGGATCGCGCGATGCTCGTCATAGCGGCACTGTAATCAAGCTGGAGCCTCCGACGCCCGCCGCCGTCCCTGCCGGATGACGGCAACCAGCACCAGGGTGCCCACGATCAACGCCGTGGACGAGCCGGCGAGCGCCCAGGACGCGCCGATCGCCCCGGCCATCAAGCCCACCGTGAAACCGGAGCCGATGCGCAGCCCCGACGCCGCCATGTTGTAGACGCCGATCACCTGGCCGCGCATCTCGGGCGGGGCCAGGAGCTGCGTCACGGTCTGCGAGATCGACATGGCCGCCAGGTTCGCCACCCCGCCGATGAACAACATGGCCACAGCCAGCGCGTAGTGCGTGGTCAGGGCGAACAGCCCGATCGAGATCCCGTACACGGCGGTCGATATCACCGCCGCGGGCACGGTCGGCTTCAGGAACCGGAACAGCTCCAGGGCCAGGCCGCCGACCACTCCGCCTGCGCCGGCCGCGAACAGCAGCACACCGTACGTCACGCCTGCCGAACCGGCGCCGAGCTTGTCGGCGAAGATCGGCATGACGGATTGCAGTGCGGCTCCGATGAAGAACGACCCCAGCCCGCCCAGCACGATCATCGCCATCAATACCTGGTTGCGGGACGTGAAGCGCAGCACGCGACCGGCCGCGCGCAGCGTCATCCTCGATCGTTGCTGGATGCCGTCGCGGGTGTGCCCGGTGTACTTCGTGAACGCCAGGAAGATCGTGAGCGGCAGGTAGATCGCGACGTTGGCGAAGATGCCGGCCGTGGCGCCCAGCCCGATCAGCAGCGCCGAGCCGACCACAGGGCCGAACAGGATGCCCAGGCTGCGGAACGTGGCGTTGAGCCGCACCGCCGATTCCAGCTCGCCGCGCCCCACGAAGTCCTGCAGCATCAGCTGCTCCGCCGGTCCCCAGAGCGAGCCGGCCAGCCCGTGCAGCACCAGCAGCACGCAAGCGATCGGGATGGACAGCGTGCCGGTGGCGAATGCGATGCCCCAGCCCGCCGACACCGCCATGAACAGGATCTGCGCGGCTTGGATCACGCGGCGGCAGTCGAACCTGTCGGCCAGTGCGCCGGCGTGCACCGAGAACAAGAGGAACGGCAGCCAGTGGCTGATCACCTCGAATGCCACCAGGCCGGGGGAGTGGAACTCCTGCCACAGCACCCAGTACGTGATCACGTGCTCGACGTTGTCGGCCATCATCGCGGTGCCGCCACCGACCAGGTAGATCGCACAGTCACGGTTGCGCAGGGCGGCGAAACGTGCCGGTCGGCCTGGCGACGGCATCGCACCGGACGTGGAAGTGGGCACGGTACAAACTAACCCGCCACGGTATGACGCTGTTCCCGCGCCGGGCGGCGCGTGGTCGGCGTGCCCCGGTCAGGTGCCATCTCTCGGTGCGCGCCGGGCGGCGCGTGGGCCCGGTGCCCAGACCTGCCGGCCCTGACCGCCCCGACCTGCGGGAGCGCTGCCCGTGACCGGTAGTCTGAAGACGCCGGATCCCCGTTCGATCATCAGAGGAGCGCGCCGTGGCCCGCGTGGCAGTGGACGTCGTCATCAAACCGGAAATCCTGGACCCGCAGGGCAAGGCGATCGAGGCGGCATTGGCCCGGTCCGGACACGCCGGGGTGACCTCGGTACGCGCCGGCAAGCATTTCGATCTCGTCGTGGACGAGTCCGTGACGGACGAGGAACTCGAGCGGCTGGCGGGCACGATCCTGGCCAATCCGGTGATCGAAACCTGGACCGTGACGCGCGTCGCGAACGGGCAGGGCTCGGTGACCGAGTCGTGACGGCGAAGATCGGCGTCATCACCTTCCCCGGCACCCTGGACGATGTCGACGCGCTGCGGGCGGCGAGAGTCGCTGGCGCCGAGCCCGTCTCGCTCTGGCACGCCGACGCGGACCTGCACGGCGTGGACGCCGTCGTGGTGCCCGGCGGCTTCTCCTACGGCGACTACCTGCGGGCCGGCGCCATTGCGGCCATCGCCCCGGTCATGCGTTCGGTGATCGACGCAGCTCGCGGCGGCATGCCGGTTCTGGGCATCTGCAACGGCTTTCAGGTGCTGTGCGAGGCGGGCCTGCTTCCGGGCGCGCTGATCCGCAACGCCGGCCTCAAGTTCCACTGCACGGATCAACGGCTCACCGTCGAACGCACCGACACGGTGTGGACAAGCGAGTATGACGCCACCCCAACGATTCTCATCCCGCTCAAGCACGCCGAGGGCCGCTACGTCGCCGATGAGGCGACCCTGGACGAACTCGAGGCCGAACGCCGCGTCCTTTTCCGCTACGCCGGTGGCAACCCCAACGGGTCACTGCGCGACATCGCGGGTGTGTGTTCGGCCGATGGCCGCATTGCCGGCCTCATGCCGCATCCGGAACATGCGATCGATGCGCTCACCGGGCCCGGCACGGACGGCTTGGGCATGTTCACCTCACTGATGAACTCGCTATTGGGAGCGGCCGCATGAGCGAGACCACTGCGCCGGCAGGCGAGATTGCCCAGGATAGCGTCACTCTCGCCGCCGCCACCCCGGACAAGGCGCAGCCGTTCGCGGAACTCGGGATGCAGCAGGACGAGTACGCGCGGGTGCGCGAGATCCTCGGCCGCCGGCCCACCGACGCCGAATTGGCCATGTATTCGGTGATGTGGTCCGAGCATTGCTCGTACAAGTCCTCCAAGGTGCACCTGGCCTACTTCGGCGAGACCACCACGGAGGCGATGCGCGCCAAGATGCTCGCCGGGATCGGCGAGAACGCGGGCGTGGTGGAGGTCGGCGACGGCTGGGCCGCCACGTTCAAGATCGAGTCGCACAACCACCCGTCATACGTGGAACCGCACCAAGGTGCGGCGACCGGCGTCGGCGGAATCGTTCGCGACATCCTGGCGATGGGCGCCCGCCCGGTGGCGGTCACCGACCAGCTGCGCTTCGGGCCGATCGACGCCCCGGACACCGGACGGGTGCTGCCCGGTGTGGTGAGCGGCATCTCGTCCTACGGCAACAGTCTGGGGCTGGCCAACATCGGCGGCGAGACGTACTTCGACGCCAGCTACGCAGGCAATCCCCTGGTGAACGCCGGGTGTATCGGGGTGCTGCGCGCTGACGACATGCACACGGCGCATGCCTCCGGGGTCGGCAACAAGGTGATCCTGTACGGCTCGCGGACCGGTCTGGACGGGATCGGCGGTGCGTCGGTGCTGGCCTCCGCCACGTTCGCGGACGACGCAGGTGGCACCGGCAAGGCTCGCCGAAAGCTGCCGTCGGTGCAGGTCGGCGACCCGTTCGCGGAGAAGGTCCTGATCGAGTGCACGCTGGAAGTCTTCGGCAAGGGCCTGGTCGCGGGCATCTCGGACCTCGGCGCCGCCGGGCTCGCCTGCGCCACCTCGGAGCTCGCCGCTGCCGGCGACGGCGGCATGGACGTCGACCTGGACTCCGTGCCATTGCGCGCCGAGAACATGTCGGCCGCCGAGATCCTGATGTCCGAGTCGCAGGAGCGCATGTGCGCCGTGGTGACGCCGGACAAGGTGGACGCCTTCCTGGAGGTGTGCGCCAAGTGGGAGGTGCCCGCCGTCGTGCTGGGCACCGTCACCGACACCGGCCGGCTCGTCATCACCCACCACGGCGAGGTCGTCGCCGACGTGCCGCCGCGCACCGTCGCCCACGACGGGCCCGTCTACCACCGGCCGATCGAGCGGCCCGCATCGCAGGATGCGCTGATCGCCGACGGCACCTCGCGGCTGCCCAGACCCGCGAATGACGAAATCGCGGCGCTGATACTGCGCCTGGCCGCATCCGAGAACCTTTGCCACAAGGGCTATGTCACCGATCAGTACGACCGGTATGTGCGCGGCAACACGGTGCTGGCTCAGCCGTCCGACTCCGGCATGATCCGCGTCGACGACTCCTCGCCGCGAGGGTTGGCCATGGCCTCGGACTGCAACGCCTACTATGCGGCGCTGGACCCGTATCGGGGGGCGAAGCACGCGTTGGCCGAGGCCTACCGGAATGTGGCGACGTCCGGCGCCCGGCCGGTCGCCGTGACGAACTGCCTGAACTTCGGCTCACCGGAGGACCCGGCGGTGATGTGGCAGTTCCGGGAGGCGGTGCACGGCCTGGCCGACGGCTGCGCGGAACTCGGCATCCCCGTCACCGGCGGCAACGTCAGCTTCTACAACCAGACGGCCGCCGTGGCGATCCTGCCCACGCCGGTGGTCGGTGTGCTCGGCGTGATCGACGACGTCAGCACCCGGATCGGCCCCACGTTCGGAAAGGGGCCGATGCCGGAGATGCTGTTCCTGCTGGGCGAGACCCGGGACGAATTCGACGGTTCCGAGTGGGCCCGAGTGGTGCATGGGCATCTGGGCGGCACCCCGCCGGTCGTGGACCTGGCAGCCGAGCAGCGGCTGGCCGGGTTGATGGCCGCCGCGGCGGCGTCCGGAGCGGTGACTGCGGCGCACGACCTGTCCCAGGGCGGGCTGGCCCAGGCGCTGGTCGAGATGTGCGTGCTCTCCGGATGCGGCGCGGCGGTGACGCCGCCCCCGCCGGATGCGTTCACGGCGCTGTTCTCGGAGTCCACCGCTCGCATCCTGGTGGCGGTGCCGATCCCGCGGTTGGCCGAGTTCGCGGCGCTGGCCGACCAGCACGGCGTGCCGTCCAGCGGGCTGGGCACGGTCACGCCGCAGCGCGACCGCCTGGAGATCAGCGGCGTCGCCGACCTCGCCCTGGACGAGATGCGCGCCGCCTGGACGGGCACCCTGCCGCGGTACTTCGACTGAAGAATCTGCTTGCGTATGGGTGAGCCCGGCGAACTCGCCGGGCTCACCCATACGCAAGTCTGGCCGCGCGAGCGGCGCAAACGGGACTGCCGCTACAGCGCGGGCCGCACCGCCACGCACGAGGCGTCGGCCGTCTCCGCCACCGGCCCGAGTGACTCCAGCGCGCCGCCGGCTGCGTCCAGGCGCAGCGCCTCGACGATCCCGGCGCGCTGGCCGGCGAGCAGCACGGTGCAACTGTCCGGTGCGAGTGCCGGCGCCGTCACCACGGTGAAATACCGCGGCCCGGCGGCCACCGGAACCTCCGACGCGATTCGCAACCCGTCCGAGACGTCCAGCGCTGCAAGGGTACTCGGGCCGCGGTTGGCGACCAGCAGCCACCGGTCGCCGCTGGCCAGCATCACCTGGGACGGCGCCGCTCGGCCCGGCTCCACGTCGCCGCGTCCGGTCGTCGACACGCGTTCCGCGGCCAGCCACGCCCCGTCCGCATTCCGGCGGATCACCGTGATCGTGCCGTCCAGCTCGCCGGTGACGAACCCCGCCCGCCCGTCGGAGGCCAGGGCGATATGACGCGGCCCCGAGCCGGCGGGCATGGCAACACGACCCACCTCCGTAAGGCCGCGCGAGCCGACCTCGAACTCGATCAACCGGTCGCCGCCCAGGTCACTGGCCAGCACCGTTCCGTGCGGGGTCGGCACCACCTGGTGCACGTGCGAGGCGTCCTGCCGGCCCGGGACGGGGCCCGATCCCGCCGTGCGCACGATGGTCGCGTCGCCCGTGAACAGGCCATCCGCGTCCAGCGGCATCACCGTCATACTCGACCGGCCCAGCTCGACGTCGTAGTTGGCCACCAGCAGTGCGCCGCCGATCGGGTCGCTCACCACCCAACACGGTTCGGCCCCACCGCTGGAGATCGTGTCGCGCACCGTCAGCGTCCCGTCCACCGCCACCGACAGCACCGTGACCAGACCATCCGGCAGCTCCGAGACCGCATACAGCAGCGGCAAAGTCGGATGCCAGCAGACGAAGGACGGGACAGCGACATCGGCCGTGCCGGCACGGGTGAAGCCTGCCGCCCCGTCCCACCATCCGGTGACGAGTCCGCCCGTCGGCTGGTAGCTGCCGAGCGCGATTAGAGTCTTCTCCGAGGCACTCATCGGCCCAGTCTCGCAGACCGGCGGAAGTGGATAGAGTCGGGACATGCCGCGCCGCACCGTCACCCGTGACGAGATTCGCGCCGCACTGGCGGTCGCGGGTGCCGCCGCGCCGGACCCGGCGCAGGTCCCCGCGGCCGTCCGGGCCACCGCGCAGGCCATCGCCCAGGCGCATCCGGGCAAGACCGTCGAGGTGCGCGTCCCGCCCTACATCGCGGTGCAGGCCTTCGGTGGGCTGCGTCATACCCGGGGCACTCCGCCCAACGTCGTCGAGACGGACGCGGCGACCTGGCTGGGGCTGGTGGCCGGCCGCACCACCTGGGCCGATGCGCTCGCCTCGGGGGCCGTACGCGCCAGCGGCACCCGGGCTGATATATCCGCGGTCTTCCCGTTGCAGGTAGAGTAAGGCATCGTGCGCAGTCACCTGCTTGGCAGCGATCCCAGCAACTCCCACTGCACCGCCGACGTCGAGCCGGACCAGCAACCCGACGAGAAGCCCGGCGAGGAGTGCGGTGTCTTCGGGGTATTCGCACCCGGGGAGGACGTCGCCAAACTGACCTACTTCGGCCTGTACGCGCTGCAGCATCGCGGCCAGGAGGCGGCGGGCATCGCCGTGGCCGACGGCGCCCAGATCGTGGTGTTCAAGGATCTGGGCCTGGTCTCCCAGGTGTTCGACGAACAGAATCTGTCCAGCCTCAAAGGCCACATCGCGGTCGGCCACTGCCGATACTCGACCACCGGCGCCAACACCTGGGAGAACGCGCAGCCGATCTTCGCCACCACGGTCGCCGGCACCGGTATCGCTCTCGGTCACAACGGCAACCTGGTCAATACGGCGGAGCTGGCCGAGCGGCTGGCCGCCATCGAGTCCGTGCCGAACGGCAGAGTGCTGCCCGCCACCACCGACACCAACATAATGACGCGGCTGCTGGCCACCCACCCGTCCGCGAACCTGACCGAGGCGGCGTCCAGCCTGCTGCCGGAATTCAAGGGCGCCTTCAGCCTGGTGTTCTGCGACGAGACGACGCTGTACGCGGCGCGCGACGCGCACGGACTGCATCCCCTGGTGCTGGGCCGGCTGGAGCGCGGCTGGGTGGTCGCCTCCGAGACCGCCGCATTGGACATTGTGGGCGCCACGTTCGTGCGCGAGGTGGAGCCCGGCGAACTGCTGGCGATCGACTCGGACGGCCTGCGCAGCACGCACTTCAAGGCGGCCACTCCCAAGGGCTGCCTGTTCGAGTTCGTCTATCTCGCCCGCCCGGACAGCCAGATCGGCGGCCGCTCCATCTACGCCACCCGGGTCGAGGTCGGCCGGCGGCTGGCCAAGGTCGATGCGGTCGAGGCGGACATGGTGATCCCCACGCCGGAATCCGGCACGCCGGCCGCGATCGGTTACGCCGAAGCCTCCGGGATCCCGTACGGCCAGGGCCTGGTGAAGAACGCCTACGTGGGCCGCACGTTCATCCAGCCCTCGCAGACCATCCGTCAGCTCGGCATCCGGCTCAAGCTCAACCCGCTGAAGAACGTGATCCGCGGCAAGAGGCTGATCGTGGTCGACGACTCCATCGTGCGCGGCAACACGCAGCGGGCGCTGGTCCGTATGCTCCGCGAGTCCGGCGCGCTGGAGGTGCACGTGCGCATCGCGTCCCCCCCGGTGCGCTGGCCGTGCTTCTACGGCGTCGATTTTCCGTCCCGCGCGGAACTCATCGCCAATGCGGGCGACGGCCCGGAGGATGTCGAGTCGGTGCGCCGGGTGATCGGTGCCGACACCCTCGCCTACGTGTCGCTGGAGGACATGATCGCGGCCTCGGAACAGCCCGCCAGCCGCCTGTGCACGGCGTGCTTCACCGGCAAGTACCCGATCCCGATTCCGGAGAACCTGGGCAAGAGCGTGCTGGAGGATGCCCGAGACGCGCTCGGCCGCCCCTAGCCCCGCACCACCACCGATGGACACGTAAGGTTGCGATTCGACATGACGATGAACCACCCGATCGGCTCGGGCTCCACCTACGAGGGCGCGGGCGTGTCGATCGCGGCCGGTGAGGCAGCAGTCGATCTGATGAAGCCGCACACCGAGCGGGCCTCGCGTGCCGAGGTGATCGGCGGGATCGGCGGGTTCGCGTCGTTGTTCCGGCTGCCGGCCGGCCGCTACCAGCAGCCGGTGCTGGCATCCGCCTCCGACGGTGTGGGCACCAAATCCGCCATCGCGCAGGCGCTGGACAAGCACGACACGATCGGCATCGACCTGGTGGCCATGGTGGTGGACGACCTGGTGCCGTGCGGCGCGGAGCCACTCTTCGTGCAGGACTACATCGCCTGCGGCAAGGTGCAGCCGGAGAAGATCGCCACCATCGTGGCGGGCGTCGCCGAGGGATGCGTCCGGGCCGGTTGCGCCCTGGTCGGCGGCGAGACCGCCGAACACCCGGGCCTGATGGACCCGGACGATTACGATCTCGCGGCGACCGCCGTCGGAGTCGTCGAGTATGACGAGATCCTCGGGCCGGACCGGGTTCGCGAGGGCGATGTGGTGCTGGGCATGAAATCGTCCGGCCTGCACTCCAACGGCTTCTCCATGGTGCGGCATGTGCTGCTGGACATCGGGCGTCTCCCGCTGGACGGCCACGTCGAGGAGTTCGGTCGCACCCTCGGTGAGGAGCTGCTGGAGCCGTGCCGCATCTACGCGCTGGACTGCCAGGCGCTGCAGCGCGAGACCGATGTGCACGTCTTCGCCCACATTACCGGCGGCGGGTTGGCCGGCAATCTGGCGCGCGTGATCCCGCAGGGACTGGTCGCCCGGCTCGACCGGCGCACCTGGACGCCGCTGCCCGTGTTCGGCTACATCGCGGCGCGCGGTCGCGTGAGCGGCGCAGAGATGGACAAGACCTTCAACATGGGCATCGGCATGGTGGCCGTGGTGGCCGCCGACGACGTGGATCGGGCCATGGCGGTCCTCACGGCCCGGCACCTGGACAGCGTCATCCTCGGCGCGATCGAAAAGGCCGGGGACGCTGCCGACGCCGCGCGCGTCGAACTGACCGGCGTGCACCCGAGGTTCTAGCCGCGTGCTCTAGCCTCGGGGACGCGCCGGATCAGTCCTCGTCGTCGTCATCATCATCATCGGAATACTCCGCGTAAGGGTCGTCGTCCTCGTCGTCGCTGTAGCGATCGGCATACGACTGGTCGACGGGCTCGCCCGACAGCTCGCGCTCGAGCGCAGAGACGTCGATGGTCGAGGTGTGGTACTTGAGTTCGCGAGCGACCTTCTGGTGCTTCGCCTTCTGACGGCCGCGCCCCATGGCGGACCCCCTTGCGCATACCGGCGGGGCGGCCGCGCGCATGAGCGCCGACGGCCCCGGAAAAGTGGAGTGTGTCGTGCCTTCAGGATACAGGGTCACGGCGGCGTCAGGCCGTGCAGAGGGTTGCGCGGGCCGTGGAGCGGCGGGCGTGCCGGTTGGTAGCGTCTGCGCATGACGCGATTGTCGGCACCTTTCGTATTCTTCGCGCTCATCGCGGTGGCCCACCTGGCCGCACTGGCCGCCGACTGGCGCGAAGCGGCGAGCGTGACGCAGATCGCGGCGATGCCGGTGTTGGCGCTGGCGCTCGTCCCGGCGGCCCGGCAGCCCGGCGCGGACAGCCGACTGGTGCGCTGGACGTTGCTGGCCCTGGGATTTTCCTGGCTGGGAGACACCGTGCCCAGATTCCTGTCCGGCGACGCGGCGTTCGTGGCGATGGTCGGCGGGTTCCTGCTCGCGCAACTCGCGTACATCGCGGCGTTCGCACCCCGGTGGCGGACCAGCATGCTGGCGGCGCACCGGGTCCGGCTGGTGCCCTACGCGGCATTGTTCGTCGCCCTCGTGGTGTCCTGCCTGCCGCACGCCGGCGCGCTGGCTCCGCTGGTCACCGGCTACGGCATCACGCTGGTGTCGATGGCGATCCTGGCCAGCGGCATCAACCGGTACGCCTGGATCGGCGGCGCGCTGTTCTTCGTCTCGGACGGGCTGATCGCGCTGCGCACCTTCGCCCCGTCGTGGCCATTGGCCGGCACCGCCGAGTCGCTCACGATCATGACGACGTACTTCGCGGCGCAGGCGCTGCTGGTGGCCGGGGTGCTGCGGGCGGTACGGGTATCGCGGGCTGCCGGGGAACCGCTGCCGCAGCGCCGCCGCGAGTCGGCGAACTGAGAGCCGGGAACCTGCGAGCTCGCCGACGCGCATCGGCGCGCAGCGCGATTCGCCGGTGCCGACGCCGTCGGCGTCACTGCACGAGCGTCGCCAGCAGCGCCGGGTCGATGTTGCCGCCGGACAGCACCGCCACACGGCCTCCGGCCGGCAGCCGGCCGGCGTGGAACAGGTGCGCGGCCACCGGCACCGCGCCGCTGGGTTCGGTGACCAGCCGGGCGTCCAGTGCCAGCCTTCGGGTCGCCGCCAGGATCTCGTCCTCGGTCACCGTGACGACGTCCGCGACCTGCCGCCGGATGTGCTCCCAGGGCAGCGCCCCGATCTCGGGTACGCGCAGCCCGTCGGCGCAGGTGCGCACCGTCTGGGCCGCGTCCCATGCGATCCGATGGCCGGCCCGCAGCGATGCGGCGGCGTCGCCGGCCAGCTCCGGTTCCACCCCGATCACCGCCACCCCGGGGGCCAGGGCGGCGATCGCGGCTGCGATCCCGGAAATCAGCCCGCCGCCGGAGACCGGAACCAGCACCGTCGTCACCGGTACGGGTAGCGGCCCCAGATCCTCCGCAATCTCCAGGCCGATCGTGCCCTGCCCGGCAATCACATCCCGGTGGTCGAACGGCGGGATCAGCGTCATGCCCGTCGTCGCCGCCACCTGTTCGGCACGCGACACACGCTCCGCCATGGGCACCAACTCGACCTCGGCCCCGAGCGCCCGGGTCGCCGCGACCTTCCGCTCCGGTGCGACATCGGGGATGACGATATGCGCGGCGATGCCGAATGCCCGCGCCGCGAACGCAACGGCCTGCGCGTGGTTGCCCGAGGAGTGCGTGGCCACCCCGCGCCGGCGCACCTCCGGATCGAGGGCGGCGATGGCGCTGACCGCCCCGCGGATCTTGAACGCCCCGATCGGCTGCAGCATCTCGGGCTTGAGGTACAGGCCCGCCCAGCCGTCGCCCAGGGGCGGTGCCAGCAGCGGCGTGCGCGTCGCATACGGGGCGATACGTGTTGCTGCAGCGCGGATCTCGTCGATAGAGACGAGATCGGCTGGTGTTGCTGCTGAATCCGGCGTGTGCATGCGTTGAACGCTACCGCTGCCGTGCCGGTGGATCGATCGCGGGCGCTACCGCCTCAGGTCGACGAACTGCCGGCGGTCGTAGACGCGTTTCGGCCCTGGCGGCACGACGTCTTCCGGGTCGATCAGCGCGTCCACGCCGCCTGCCGTGAGCGGCACACCGGGCGCCACGGCCCGCTTCACCAGGGCCAGCGCGATCGGCCCGTCCTCCCAGTGCTGCGCCACCGTGCCCACTCTGCCCACCACGGTTCCGTCGGCCAGCTGGACCTGGTCCCCGGTGGCCGGCAGCACGTCGCCGGAGCCATCCAGGTTCAGCAGCACCAGCCGGCGGGGCGGGGCGCCGATGTTCTCGATGCGGGCCACCGTCTCCTGCCCGCAGTAGCAGCCCTTGGTCAGCGACACGGCCGCGGCCAGCCAGTACGGCATCTCGTGCGGCAGGGTGCGGTCGTCGTTGTCGGCGCCGAATCTCGGCCGTCGGGCAGCGACCGCCAGGGCGTCACGGGCCCAGGTGCCCACCGGGCGGCGGCCGTCGGCGATCAGGGCCGCGGCGCGAGCGCCGAACTCGCCGCGCGGCACCGTCACGAACGACGTCACGTCGCCGTCGACCAGTTCGAGCGGCGCAACCTCGCTGCTCGAGTCCCGCACGTCCACGGCCGACCGGAATCGCCGGGAGCGCAGGAACTCCGCGAGCGACGCGGCCGTCGCCGCCGACTCGGTGCGCAGTTCGATCTCGTCGTCGGTCACCCGGACGTGCGCCTGGTGCTCGATGTGGCCGCGCGGCGACAGCCACAGCGCCTCGCTCACGGCGCCGTCGCCCAGAGCCTCGAAATCCTGCGATGCCAGCGCGTTCAGCCACGCCGACCGGTCGGCGCCGGACACGACCACAGTCCCTCGGGACCAGCCGTCCATCAACACCGGGCCGCGCGCAGCCGCCCGCTGCTCGCCCAGCGGATCGCCGTAATGCCAGGCGAGTTCCGGCTCGGTCGGCGAGGCGACGGCGCCCGGGCGCGACAGCAGCGGGGAGGGGCCTGGCGCAATGGAGCTCACACAGGCCACGGTACAAGCTATTAAAACCGATGCGGCAGAATCGTGGAACATGGCAGACAACGCGACGAATCCCGTCGACATCACGCCGTACGTGGACCTCGGCCGCAAGGAGTGGTCGGCACTGGCCGAATCGACGCCGCTGCCGCTGACCGAGGACGAACTCGCGCGCCTGGCCGGCCTGGGGGACCCCATCGACCTGCACGAGGTCGCCACCGTCTACCTGCCGTTGTCCCGCCTGCTCAACCTCTACGCCGCTGGCATGGGCATGGTGCACACCGTCACGTCCACGTTCCTGCGCGAGCGCACCGCCCGGACGCCCTTCGTCATCGGGGTGGCCGGCTCCGTGGCCGTCGGCAAATCGACCACTGCCCGGGTGCTGCGGGAGCTGCTGGCCCGCTGGCCGGACACTCCGCGCGTCGAGCTGGTGACCACCGACGGCTTCCTGCATCCCAACGCGGTGCTCGAAGAGCGGAACATCATGCACCGCAAGGGGTTTCCGGAATCCTACGACCGTCGTGCGCTGCTGGGCTTCATGGCGGCCGTCAAGTCCGGCGCCGCCGAGGTGCAGGCACCGAAATACGACCACCTCACCTACGACATCCTGCCGGACGAGAAGATCGCCGTGCACAAGCCGGATGTGCTCATCGTCGAGGGGCTCAACGTGCTCCAGCCCGCGCAGCTCTCCGAGGACGGCTCCAGCGCCCTCGCCGTGTCCGACTTCTTCGACTTCTCCATCTACGTGGACGCAGCGGAGCCCGACATCCGCCGCTGGTTCGTGCACCGCTTCCTGCACCTGCGCGAGACTGCGTTCGCCGACCCCGAATCGTTCTTCCACCGCTTCTCCGAGCTCTCCGACGACGAGGCGGTCGCTATGGCAACGGAGGTGTGGACGGGCATCAACCAGCCGAACCTGGTCGAGAACATCCTGCCCACCCGGGGCCGCGCGAATCTGGTGCTCACCAAGGGGCCGGACCACGCCGTGACGAACGTGCGGCTGCGCAAATCGTGACGGCCGCGGAGTCGGAGCGGCGGGTATGACGCTGTTCGCGCGCCTCGACGGCGCGGTCCGCCCGGCCGGCGATCCGCTGATCCCCGCCACTGACAGCTCCGTGACACACGGCGACGGCGTCTTCGAGACCATCCTGGTGGCCGGCCGGCGGCCACTGGATCTGGCGGAACACCAAGCGCGCCTGGCGCTGTCGGCAATGGTCCTGGGTATCGACACGCCCGAGCCCGCAGCGTGGGAGCCGGCGATCGAAGCGCTCACCGAAGCGTTCCACGCTGATCCGGAAGACGAGAGTGGCGACGGTGCAACGGAGTTCGTCCTGCGGCTCACGTCAACGCGCTCCGGCCAGCACTTCGCCACCGCCGCGCCGGTGCCGCAGCGCACGCTAATGGAACGGGCCGGGATTTCCGTCATACTCGCACCCGATCCGTTCCAGCGCGCCGTGCCGTACACCACCACCGTCGTCAAGTCACTCTCGTACGCAACGAATCTCGCCGCCAAGCGATACGCGCAGACGCAGGGCGCCGACGATGTGATCTTCTTGGGGCCGGACGGCACCGTCACCGACGGCGCGACGGCGACCGTGGTCCTGTCCCGCGATGGGGAGCTGATCACACCCAGCGCCCCCGGCATCCTTCCCGGCATCACGGCGGCCCGGCTGGGGGCGCGCCCGAAGCCGGTCACCGCCCAGGATCTCGTCACCGCCGACACCGTCTACCTGGTCTCGGCCATCCGCCTCGCGGCACCCGTCGTCATGCTCGACGGCCGCCCGCGACCGCACGACGCCGCACTGACCGAGCGGATCCGGCGCACGCTCCTTCGGTAAGCCCCGTCAGCGGGCGGCGAAATACGCTTGAATAGGCCCATGGACGAACGCGCTGGCACCCCTGCCCAGAAATCCGACCTCACGGACATCGACGCGCTGCTGGCCGCCTATGACGCCGTTCACCCGGACGTCTCCGATCCGAGACAGCGGGTCGCCTTCGGCACGTCCGGGCACCGCGGATCCAGCCTGGACGGCGCGTTCAACCGCGACCACATCCTGGCCATCACCCAGGCGATCTGCGAGTACCGCGCCGGCCGCGGCATCGACGGACCGCTGTTCCTGGGCACCGATCCGCATGCGCTGTCCGCGCCGGCCGCGGCCACCGCGCTGGAGGTGCTGGCCGCCAACGGGGTCACCGTGCTGCTCGACTCCGAGGACGGTTACACCCCGACGCCGGCCCTGTCGCACGCCATCGTGAAGGCGAACCGGGACGGCCCGGCGCACCTGGCCGACGGCATCGTGGTGACCCCCAGCCACAACCCGCCCCGCGACGGCGGCTTCAAGTACAACCCGCCGTCGGGCGGGCCGGCCGACACCGACGCCACCAGCTGGATCGCCGACCGGGCGAACGCGCTCCTCGAAGCGAAACTGGTGGGCGTGCAGCGCATCCCGTACCAGCAGGCGCTCGGCTCGGACACCACCGGCTACTACGACTTCCTCGGCTCGTATGTCGGCGACCTGGACACCGTGATCGACATCGATGCGATCCGGGCGGCCGGCATCCGCATCGGCGCCGATCCGCTGGGCGGGGCCTCGGTGGCGTACTGGGGTCAGATCGCCGAGCGGCTGGGCCTGGACCTCACGGTGGTGAACACCCGCATCGACCCGCAGTGGGCGTTCATGACACTGGACTGGGACGGGAAGATCCGCATGGACTGCTCCTCTCCGTACGCGATGGCATCCCTGGTGGCGCAGCGCGACCGGTTCGACCTCGCCACCGGCAACGACGCCGACGCCGACCGGCACGGCATCGTCACCCCGGACGCCGGCCTGATGAACCCGAACCACTACCTGGCCGTGGCCATCGACTACTTGTACACGCACCGGCCCGACTGGCCGGACGGCGCCGCGGTGGGCAAGACGCTGGTCTCGTCGGCCATCATCGACAGGGTGGCAGAGGGCCTGGGCCGCAGGCTCGTGGAGGTGCCGGTCGGCTTCAAATGGTTCGTGCCGGGTCTCGCCGACGGCTCCATCGGCTTCGGCGGCGAGGAGTCGGCGGGGGCCTCCTTCCTGCGGCGCCGCGGTCGGGTGTGGTCCACCGACAAGGACGGCATCATCTGCGATCTGCTCGCCGGCGAGATCCTGGCGGTGACCGGAAAGACCCCGTCGCAGCGTCATACCGAACTGGTCGCGCAATACGGCGAGTCGGCCTATGCGCGCATCGACGCGCCCGCCACCAGGCAGCAGAAGGCCCGCCTGGGCAGCCTCTCCCCGGACGACGTCACCCAGACCACCTTGGCCGGCGAGCCGATCACCGCGAAGCTCACCGCCGCACCCGGCAACGGCGCACCCATCGGGGGCCTCAAGGTGACCACCGCCAGTGCCTGGTTCGCCGCCCGCCCGTCCGGCACCGAAGACGTCTACAAGATCTACGCGGAGTCGTTCCGGGGCCCTGAGCATCTGGCCGAGGTGCAGTCCGCCGCAGCCGATCTCGTCGCATCGGTGCTGGGCGACTAGCGATGCCGATCCAGCTGCCCCGCGTCGGCACCGGCATCGTGCTGCGGGATCTCACCGAGGCCGCCTACGCCAGCCGCATCGAGTCGTGGGACCGGAAACTCATCACCGTGGTCAAGCCGATGGGGGTGCCCGCGGCCTATCCCTACCCGCCCGGTACGCCGTTCGACGTGCTGTGGTCGTCCCCGGCCGGGGTGCACGTGCTGCCGGTGGAGCTGGCCGCGACGCGCTCCGAAGGGCCGCTGCTGCTCTGGGAGTTGCGCCCGGTCGCCGAACCGTGGGTGGAGCAGCGCCGCGAGTTCGTGCGAGTGCCGGCGTTCGGGCGCGTGCTGCTCACCACGGACACCGGCGACGAGCCCGCCCAGGTGCCGCTCACACGGCAGGGCTATCTGGTGGACGTCTCCGAGGCCGCGCTGCAGTGCAGCCTGTGGTCGGAGCCGGGCGGCCGGTTGCTGGTGCCCGGCGGCCGGGTCGTCGCCGAGTTCACCGCGCACGGCGCAGGCTTCACCCGCCACGGCGTGATCCACGGGGTGCGGCGCGGCGAGGAGGATCACGAGATGACGGTGATCGTGCTGTTCGACCAGACCGACGCGGAGGCCAAGGTGCTGCGCCGGGAGGTGTTCGCCGCGCAGCTCGACCTGCGCCAGGTGCTGCAGCGCCCGGGAACCTGAGGCCGAGCCGCCGCAGGGGTCGATCGCATCGGGCGGCGTGTGAGGCGGGGGCGGCAGCGGGCTATCCGGCGATGCGCTCCAGCGCAGCGGACGCATAGGGCGCGGGCTCGCCGGCTGTGTCGTTGAGGTCGAGCCGCTCGTCGACGTACGCCAGCCTCCCGTCGGGTGTGACGCCGTACATCCGGCTTCCGGTGGCGCCCGCGCAGTCCCACCGCGTCAGCGCGGGTGTCGTCACCGAGTATGACGCCGTCCCGCCTTCGGAGTACGCGATGTCGAACGTGAACGATCCGGGCGCGTCGGGGCGCGGGCGCAGCCAGCCTGCCTCGCGCGGACCCGGGCCGGTGACACCGCCCGCGTCGTCCAGCAGCCACAGGATCGACTCGTAGCGCAGGAACGCCCGGCCGTCGTGCGCGAACGTGATCTGCTGGCCGAACTGGGGTGCGCGTTCGCCCGGCTCGTTGCCGAAACGCCCGGTGCCGCGCCAGATCCCGACCAGCGGCAGCAGGGCCAGTACCGCCTCGTCGATCTCCGGGCCGAGCCGCACGTTGGCGGTATCCGGCTCGACCGGCAGTGGCGGCGCCGTCGCGATGTTCACGTCGCGGGTAGCGGCGGCGCGGGTGTCCGCATCCGCCACCGCCCTGTCCCCGGACAGCGGGGCGTTCGTGTCGCGGCCGGATGCCGGCCCGGGCGAGTCCGACTGCCGGGATGCCGGATCCCCGGGAGACGTCATACCCGCTGTCCCTGCCTGCCGGAGTCGCCCAGTGCCTCGATCCGGTCGAGCGTCGAGTGGGCCAGGCGGTAGGTGTGGATGCCGGCCCACACGGCGATCGCGACGACCGCGACGAGCGGAACGATGGCCACGAAGATCTCCACGGCACTACCTTAGCGACATGGATGTCGAAACGACCGGACCTTGTGCACCTTCCCCAGGTGGGTCGTCGCCCGGCGTGACGGCTGCGCCCGACGGGGCCGGTGCCGACGGACCCACCGGCGATGCATCGGGTTCCGTCGACGTGTCGGAGGCCGCCGCCCTGGTGGGGCGCGTGCGTGCCGCGGACGGCCGCGCCCCGGACGGCCCACCGGACCTCGCCTCGGTGGACCTGATCGCCGAGCGCGACGGGGCGACGGGAGAGCTGGCCGCCCTGGCCTGGCGCCCGCGCAATCCGGACGGGGCCGATCCGGCCGAGTTGTACGTCGACCCCCGCTTCCGCGGGCGTGGCATCGGCCGCCGGCTGGCCCGGTTGCTGCTCACCGAGCCCGGTGGCATCTGGGCGCACGGCACGCTGCCGGCCGCTTCCCATCTGGCCGCCGCACTGGGTCTTTCGCCCGCGCGCGAGCTGCTGCAGTTGCGCGCCGATCTGCCGGCGCCCGCGTGCGTGCCGGGCACAGCGGTGCCGGACGGCGTTGCGATCCGCACGTTCCGTCCGGGCGTGGACGACGCCGAATTCCTACGGGTGAACGCCGCGGCCTTCGCCTGGCATCCGGAGCAGGGAAGGCTCGACCAGCGCGGGTTGGACGCCGAGATGACGCAGCCCTGGTTCGATCCGGCCGGGTTCTTCCTGGCCGTGCCCGTGGCGGATCCGGACCGGGTGCTCGGGTTCCACTGGACCAAGGTGCATCCGGCCGAGCCCCCCGCCGAGCCGAATCCGGTGGGCGAGATCTACGTCCTGGCCGTCGATCCCGCCTCGCCCGTGCGGCATCTGGGTGGGCCGCTCACGGCCGCCGGGCTGGACCATCTGGCGGATCGCGGGCTGCGGAGTGCCCTGCTCTATGTCGAAGCGGACAACGAGCCGGCGGTCCGGCTCTACCGCCGTTTCGGCTTCGTCGACCACGTCGTGGACACCGTCTTCGCCTGACGCGCCGGAGCGCTTTTGGGGACGGCGAGCGGCGCAAACCGACGGCGTACCCCTGCGGCTAGATGCAGCTGGCGTTCCCGGCGTTCACCGACGTCACATCGGAGGTGGCCAGGGTCGGCGCGGTAGTCGGCGGTGCGGTCGTGGTGGGCGTCACCGGCATGGTGATCGGCGGCGGCGTCGTCACCACCGTCGAGGTGACCGTGGAGACCACCGGCGCCGCCGGGCTGGACAGCGCCGGCGGCAGCGGGTCACCGGCGGCGACCTTCTTGACGGAGTCCGCGAACGTCGCCGCGTCGAAGTCCGAACCGAGCATCAGCCGCACTTGGGTGCCCAGGCCGGTCTTTTCGACGAGGGTGGCGCCGGGCACCGCGGCTGCCACGGTCAGCGCCGCGCCGCGTCCGCCGGCCGAATACTCGACAGTGATGCCGCTCTGCACCTCGCTCTCCGGCCGGAGCATGTCGTTGGAGGCGATGTCGAATCCGAGCGGCAGCAGCGCGTCGCGCGCCTGGTTGGCCACCGCCGGCCGGCCGGCCACGTTCACCACCTGGAGGTCCACGTCGCCCGGAGCGACCGAGAGGACCTGCGGCACAGTAGGTGTCGTCGTCACGAGCGAGGTGACCAGGCGCGTCACCGGATCCGGGGTGATCGTCGTCATCGGCGTGCTGGGCGACACCGACGTGGTGGTCGGCGTCGGCGGTGCGGTCACTTCGCCGGGCAGCGGGGTGTCGTCGCGCAGCGCCTGCCAGATCAGGGCGGCGCCGTCGGTCGCATGCAGGCCGACTCCGTTGGAGTCCGGGACGGTCGGCAGCGTGAAGAACGTCACGCGGCGCGGGTCGAGATTGCCCAGCGACTGGGCGATGTCGAGCAGGTTGTCCAGTGTCACATGGTCGGTCTTCACGTTCTGGACGAACGCCTGCAGCACGTTGTTCAGCTTGATCGGGTTGAGCAGCACACCGGTGGAGGTGGCTTGCCGCAGGATGGTCGACAGCACCTTCTGCTGGCGGCGGATGCGGGCGATGTCGGACGTGCTGTCGCCCTCGACCTTGCGGGCGCGCACCAGGTTCAGCGCCTGCTTGCCGTCGATGTGCTGCACTCCGGCCACCGGCAGCACCGTGCCGAGTTGTCCGTCGACGATCGGCCGGCAGGCGTTCACGTCGATGCCGCCCTGGGCGTCCACGATCGCGGCGAAGCCGGCGAAGTCGATGACGATGACGCGGTCGATCCGCAGCCCCGTCATCTCCTGGACGGCCTTGACGGTGCAGGGCGGTCCGCCCGCGGCGTAGGTGGCGTTGATGCGCCATGTTGTATATGACGAGCTGTAGTCGCGATCCGACAGCGCGTTCTTCTCGTAGTCCCAGGCCTTGCAGGTCGGTGCATGGACGTAGGTGTCGCGGGGGATCGAGACGACAGTGACGTGCGACCGGTCGGCGGACAGGTGCGCGACCATGACGACGTCGGAGCCTCCGGGGTCGTCGTTGGCTCCGCCGAGGGCGGCGTCCGCAGCCGACTTCCGGGAATCCGACCCGAGAATCAGGATGTTCTCCGGGCGGTAGTCCGCGGGCACCGGCGCCGTGGTAGTGACGCCGGCGGCGTTCGTCGTGGGCACGACCGTGGTCGGGGAAATGTTCGTGTCGCCGGTGTCCAGGGCGGAGATCTGGTTGTCCGCCAGCACCGCGTCGGCGCGGGCCTTGATGACCCACTCGGTGCCGGCGACGAGCAGCAGGATGACGGCGAGCGCCGCGACCAGCGCCCGTCCGGTGGTCAGCCAGCCGTGTCGTGGGGTGCCGGCGTGCAGGGGTGCCTGGGGCGACACCATGGCGACGTCGTCGGGCGCTCCGTCGTCGAGCGCACCGTCCTCGCCGGGCGCCGCGTCGTCACCGCCGGCGCTGAGAGCGGCGATGAGCTCGCTGGCCGGTACCGCGGCGTCGTCGGCGTCGTCCGCGTACCGGCGGCGGCGTCCCCGACGTTCGTGGGCCCGGTCCGAACCGGTTGCGCCGCTGGGAGTCCCGGTCGACTCGTCATTTCCTGAGTCCGTCGGGCCGGCGGCACCCGTGGCGTCCGCCGAACCCGACGTGCCCGCACCACCGGACGTGCCCGCCGATCCCGCGGCATCCGCCCCCGCCCCCGTCTCCGTCGCGTTCGCCGGGTCGCCCTGCCACCGTGCCGGACGCTCCCACGGCGCCGAGGGGCCGTCTTCTCCGCTTTCCATCACCCCGCGATGGTACGGCCCGTCCTTCAGGACACGCACAGGGCCGATGTGCGAGCCGCGCCGCCCATCAGCCGCAGGTGCAGCGTCGCCAGATCGGAGCCGCTGATCCGGTCGCCCGTATAGATAGTGATGTAGATCGGCAGCAGGTACTCGCCGTCGCCCGCCTGCCGCAGCCCGCGAAAGGCCGGATCGAACGCGAGCGTGGTGTTCGCCGCCGGGCATGCCCGCTGGTCGGCCTCCTGGTCGGGGGCGGCCAGGCTCTGCAGCACGGCCCGCTGCGCGCCGACGGGCCCGCCGGCCGTGGCGTTGATCGCGTCGACCGTCGCCTGGATCGCGGCGAGCGCGGCGGAGTCTGCGACCCCCGCGCCTGTGGGCGCGGTCGGGTGCGACGCCGTCCCGGCGGTGCACGCGGCGAGCATCAGGAGCCCACCCACCGCCAGGATCCCGGCGAGGCCCAGCCGTGCCCGGCCCGGCAGCGGTCTCACCCGCCGTTCCCGTCGATCTCGGCGCCGGCCGGCACTGCCAGTGCGTCGGGATCGTCCAACCAGCCCTCGGGAAGCTTTACGTGGTGCTGCGGCCCGCCCTGCCGGCCGCGCGGGCCCTCGGATGCCTCGCCGAACGCCTGCGACAGGTCGAGCTGTGCGGTGAGTTCCGTCAGCTCGTCCACGGACGACACCATGCCGAGCGCCTGGCGCACCGAGGATCCGACCGCGAAACCCTTCAGGTACCAGGCGACGTGCTTGCGGAAGTCGCGGATGCCACGGTGCTCGCCCATCTCCTGGCTCAGCAGCGTCGCGTGCCGGATCATCAGTTGCCGGATCACGGCCAGCGACGGCGGCGGGGGCAGCTCCTCGCCGGCGAACACCGCGCCCAGCTCGGTGAACAGCCACGGCCTGCCCTGACAACCGCGACCGACAACGACTCCGTCACAACCGGTCTCGCGCATCATGGCCACGGCGTCGGATGCGCGGAAGATGTCGCCGTTGCCCATCACCGGAATCGATGTCACGGCCTGTTTCAGCTCGCCGATCGCCCACCACTGGGCGCGGCCCGAGTAGTGCTGCTGCGCGGTGCGGGCGTGCAGTCCGACGGCGGCGACCCCGCAATCCTCTGCGATGCGACCCGCCTGGAGGAACGTGTGGTGCGACTCGTCGATACCGATGCGCATCTTGATGGTGACCGGGATACCGCCGCGCGCTGCCTCCCGCACCGCCGCATCCAGGATGGCCTGGAACAGCTTCCTCTTATAGGGCAACGCGGCGCCGCCACCTTTGCGCGTCACCTTCGGCACCGGGCAGCCGAAGTTGAGATCGATGTGGTCGGCCAGGTTCTCGTCCACCACCATGCGGACGGCGGCCCCGACCACGGCAGGATCGACGCCGTAGAGCTGCAGCGATCGCGGCGATTCGTCTTCGGCGAACCGGATCATCTCCATGGTCTTCGGGTTACGCGCGACCAACGCCTGGGTGGTCGTCATCTCGCAGACATACAGCCCGCCCCGGCCCGCCTCGCGGCACAGCGTCCGGAAAGACCGGTTGGTGACTCCCGCCATCGGCGCCAGCTCCACGGGCGGCCAGATGTCGTAGTGTCCGATCTTCAACGAGTCTGCTTGCACAGGCCCATTATCCCGTCCCGATCCCCACTTTCACGTGCTGCGTGTGACGCCGGCCTCACAATCACCACGCGAGTATGACGCTGCCCTCGTGCCCGGACCCCGAGCCGGCGGGATCGCCGCCGTGCGTCGCGGGTGGCGCCGAGCCGGGGTCTCGGTCGCATGAGGCAGGTGTGTCGCCGGTTAGGGTGCCAGGTATGACGCTGTCCGCAGAGTGGTTCGCCGCCTTCGACCTCGCCCCCGCCCACTCCCGCCCGGAGTTGCTCGCCGCCGCGGTGCGCCCCGCCGTCGCCGGCCGCGAGGACGTTCTGGTCGCGCCGATCGATCCGGGTCTCGCCGACACCGCCGCGTTCTGCGCGCACTACGGCGTGCCGGAGGCGTCCTCCGCGAATTGCGTCATTGCGGCGGGCAAGCGCGGCGGCGAGGAGCGGCTCGCGGCCGTCATGGTGCTGGCCACGACGCGGGCCGACATCAACGGCATCGTGCGGCGGCATCTGGACGTCCGTAAGATCTCGTTCGCACCTCAGGAGATGGCGACCGGACTGACCGGTATGGAATACGGCGGCATCACCCCCCTCGGGCTGCCGGGCGGCTGGCCCATTCTGGTCGATGCCGCGGTCGTCGCCGCAGGTCCGGTCGTGATCGGCTCGGGCCTGCGCGCCTCGAAGATCGTGCTGGACGGCGCCGCGCTCGCGGCGCTGACCGGCGCCGTCGTGCTGGACGGCCTGGCGCGCTGACACACCCACCGGCGCGCCGGTGGCCCGCCTTTTTTCCGCGTTGTTTACCTGCCAGGGGTGGCGCGCGCCTATCGACCTCACTAGGTTCACACGTATCTCAAAACTCCTACACAGAACTCGAGGTGAGCTTGTGGGCGGAATGAAGCGGGCGCGGCGATGGGCCGCGCTGTCCGGAACGGCAGTGGTGGTGGCGGGTCTGGCTCTGGCGATCCCGCCGGCAGCGGCCGCCGCGCCGGGCGACACTGAGATCCAGATCCTCGGCCTGAACGATTTCCACGGTCGGATCGACGCCAACGGTCAGGAGGCCGGCGCCGCCGTCGTCGCCGGCGCCGTGACGCAACTCAAGTCGGAGAACCCGAACACGATCTTCGCGGGGTCCGGCGACTTCATCGGCGCGTCCACGTTCCCGTCGTTCATCGCCAAGGACAAGCCGACGATCGATGCCTTGAACGACGCCGATCTGCAGGTATCCTCCGTCGGCAACCATGAGTTCGACCAGGGCTGGGACGATCTCGCGAACCGCGTCATCCCCGCTGCCGACTGGAAGTACCTCGGCGCCAACGTGAAGAAGCTGGACGGCAGCGATGCGCTCGCCCCGACCTGGGAGACCACGATCGGCGGCGTGAAGGTCGGCTTCGTCGGTGCCGTGACGGAGCATCTGCACGAGCTCGTGGCCCCCTCCGGGATCGCGACGCTGCAGATCACCGACATCGCCAAGGCCGTGAACAAGGGCGCGGCGGATCTCACGGCCGCCGGCGCGCAGATCGTGGTCCTGCTGGTGCACGAGGGCTACGCGACCACGGACTGCACGGGCCTGACGGATCCGAACTCGGACTTCGGCAAGGTCGTCGGGGCGCTGTCCGGCGACATCGACGCGGTGATCTCAGGGCATACGCACCTCGAGTACAACTGCACGGTGCCGCTGGCGCAGCGCAACAAGGCCGCGAGCCCCGCCCGGGATCTGCCGGTGATGCAGGGTGGAATGTACGGACACAACCTCGACCAGCTCGTGTTCACGGTCGACAGTGCGGGTGCCATCACCGGTATCAGCCACACACTGCTGCCGCTCACCAGCAAGGACGCGGACGGCAATTGGCAGCCGAACTACACGGCCGACCCGACGGTGGCTGCGGTGGTCGCGGCGGCCGACGCCGATGCCAAGGTGAAGGGAGCCGTCGCGCTGGGCAAGATCGACGGCCCGCTGGATCGAGCCAAGACCGCCGACGGCGACGAGAACCGCGGCGGCGAGTCCGATCTCGGCAATCTCGTGGCCGAGGCACAGCGCTGGGTGACGGTGCCCAGCACGGGCACGTCGGCTCAGATCGCGTTCATGAATCCGGGCGGTCTGCGGGCCGACATGGAGGGCAATAACGCCTCCGGGTACCCGGCCGCCGTCACCTACGAGCAGGCGGCCACGGTGCAGCCGTTCGCGAACACGCTGGTGAACATGACGCTCACCGGCGCGCAGATCAAAACGGTGCTGGAGCAGCAGTGGCAGCCGGACGGGGCGTCCCGCCCGATGCTGCGACTGGGCATCTCGAAGGGATTCGTGTACACCTACGATCCGGGTGCCGCGCGGGATCACCACATCACAGGAATGTGGCTGAACGGTGAACCGATCTCGGCCACCGCGAGCTACAACGTCACGGTGAACTCGTTCCTGGCGGCCGGTGGCGACAACTTCTTCGAGCTGGCCAACGGCGCGAACCGGGCCGACACCGGCATCACGGACCTGCAGGGCATGGTCGATTACATGGCGGCCATGGCCGGGTCCGCGCCGCTGAAGGTGGACAGCTCGCAGCGGTCGGTGGGTGTGGTGTTCCCGGCGGGGGCCCCGGCATCGTACGCACCGGGCGATACGGTGACGTTCGCGCTGTCGTCGCTCGTGTTCCCGGCGCCGACGGGCTCGACGAGGCCGATGGACACGTCGGTCACCGTCTCGTTCGCGGGCAGGCTGCTCGGCACGTTCCCGGTGAACACGGCCGCCAGCATGGACAAGTTCGATGAGACAGGCACCGCGCAGGTGTCCGTGGTGCTGCCGAGCGATATGCCCGCCGGCACAGCGGATCTCGTCATCGAGGGAACCACGACGGGCACCTCGGTGCCGGTGACGATCACGGTGCAGGCGGCGCTCGCGGCCACGGGCGTGGATATGACGCAGCCCGCGGCTGTCGCCGTCCTGCTGCTGCTCCTGGGCAGCGCCTTGGTGGTGGCCGCGCGCCGCCGCGGTGCCCATCGCGTCACGCGGGCCGAACGATGAGTCGCGCTGAGTAGCGCGAGAAGGTGAATCGCGGGGCGGCGGGTCGAGGACACTCGGCCCGCCGCCTTTCGTCTCCGGCCGACCCGCCGGGCCCGGACGGGGAATTCTGAAACGTGCCTCCGGTCGCGCGGCACGCCCTCGCTTCCGCACGTGACGTCCGGACCACCCAGCACTGGCGGTTCGATTTCAGACTCCTTGCGGTGGCCCAGGTGTCAGCGGCACTCGGCGGCCAGAGCGATGTGGTCCATGTCAGCGAGGTCGAGCACCTGGAGGTACATCCGCTGGACGCCTGCCGCCCGCCACTGATGCATCTTCTGCGCTACTTCGCCGACGGTCCCGGCCATCCCGTTGTGCCGAAGCTCGGCGACGTCCCGGCCGATGGCCGCGGCACGCCGGGCCAGCTCCGCCTCGTTGCGGCCCACGCACAGCACCTGGGCCGCGGAATACACCAACTCCCCGGGATCCCGCCCGGCCTCGTGGCAGGCGGCGCGGACCCGCTCGAACTGCGCCGTGGTGGTGTCCAGGTCGGAGAAGCCGACGTTGAACTCATCGGCGAAACGCGCCGCAAGGCGCGGAGTTCGTTTCGGTCCGTGGCCGCCGACGATGAGCGGCACCGCCGGCCGTCCGTTCCGGCCGCGCTGCACAGGTTTGGGCAGGCCTGGCGCACCGTCCAGCTGAAAGTGCTTGCCGCTGAACGAGTATGACGACCCTTCTGGGGTGGCCCAGAGGCCGGTCACGATGTCCAGCTGTTCTTCGAGTCGGTCGAAGCGCTCGCCGACGCCGGATCCGAACGGAATGCCGTAGGCGCGGTGCTCGTCCTCGAACCAGCCGGCTCCCAGTCCCAGTTCGAGCCGGCCACCGGACATCTGATCCACTCCGGCAGCCGCGATGGCCAGCATGGACGGGTACCGGAACGTCGCCGACGTCACCAGCGTCCCGAGCCGGATCCCGGGTACCTCGCGGGCCAGCCCCGCCAGCGTCACGAAGGTCTCGCTCGGGCCGGGCAGCCCCGAGATGTCACCCATCTTCAACAGGTGGTCGGACCGGAAGAACCCGGAGAATCCGTGGGTGGCGGCAGCCTGGGCAGCGGCCAGCAGGTCGTCGTAGGAGGCGCCCTGCTGCGGTTCGGTGAAGATGCGGAGATCCATGCCGTCACCCTAACGTCGCGGGCAGGGAGCTACGGCCGGCGCAGCCCTTTGAGCGTCTTCAGGCCCGCGGTCATCAGGCGCTGGTAGACGCGCCCCCGCAGCGGCCCGTGCTCGCCGACCGGCCAGAGCCGTTGCGCCGCAATGGTCTGCGCCCAGGTGTGCGCCAGCAGCCCGTCGCGGCCGTGCCGTCGCCCGATCCCGGACGCCTTCACCCCGCCCATCGGCGCATCCACCGATCCCCAGGCCGCGGCGTACGGCTCGTTGATGTTCACGGTGCCGGCCTCGAGCCGCTCGGCTATGGCGCGGGCGTGGCGCACCGACCGGGAGTACACCGCGGCGTTCAGCCCGAACTCCGACGCGTTGGCCGCCGCGATTGCCTCCTCGTCGGTGTCCACCGGATACACGGACACCACCGGCCCGAACGTCTCGGTGGCGAAACACGTTGCGGTGGACGGAACGCCGGTGAGCACCGTGGGCTCGAAGAAGTACGGCCCGAGGCCGGTCCGCGGCGCGCCGCCGGCAAGCACGCTCGCCCCGCGGGCGACGGCGTCGTCCACGTGCGCCTGCACTTTGGCCAGCTGCGCCGGCCCCACCAGCGAGCCCATGTCGTAGCGGTAGCCGAATGCCGCCCCGAGCTTCACCTTTCGTGCCGCGGCCGCGAAACGCGCGGTGAACTCGCCCGCCACCGACCGGTGCACATAGATGCGCTCGATGGACAGGCACAGCTGCCCGGCCGACGAGAATGCCCCGCGCACAGCGCCTTCCACCGCGCGCGCCAGCGACGCGTCGGCGCACACGATCATGGGGTTCTTGCCCCCGAGCTCCAGATCCGCGCCGATCAGCCGGCGTCCCGCCTGCTCGGCGACGATGCGCCCGGTCGCCGTCGAACCGGTGAAGACGACGTGGTCGGAAAGGCCGACCACCGCCGGTCCCACGACCGCTCCATCGCCGACCACGACCTGCCACACCCCCGCCGGGAGACCCGCGCCCAGCGCCAGCTCGCGCACCATCAACGTCGTGAGCGCGGTCCGCGAGTCCGGCTTGTGCAGCACGGCGTTGCCCGCGACCAGCGCGGCGATCGCGTCCCCTGCGGCGAGTGTCAGCGGGTAGTTCCAGGGCGAGATCACGCCGACCAGCCCATGCGGATGCCGCAGCTCCACGGTGCGGGTCAGCAGCGGCAACACGCCGTGGCGCCGCTTCGGCTCGAGCATCCGCTCGGCCACCAGTCCGTAGTACCGCAGCGTGTTGGCCACATCGGCGACTTCCTCGAACGCGTCCCGGCGCGACTTGCCCGACTCGGCCTGCACCACGTCGCACAGGTCATCGGCTGCGCCGAGAACGGCGTCATGCCAGCGCTGCAACACGGCCGCTCGCGAGGCGACAGCGCTTGCCGCCCAACTCTTCTGGGCCGCGCGTGCAATCCGGGCCGCCTCGCCCACCTGCTCCACGGACGTCTCCGGCAACCGGGTCAGCACCGCGCCGGTGAACGGCATCCGTACCTCGATCTCACCGGATCCGCCGGAGCCGCGATGCAGCGGCAGCGCGAGATGCGCCAGGCGCGCAGGGTCGAGGGATGCGGGCAGAGCGACAGTCATACCCCAGTATGGCCACGGCGCTGCCCCCGCGGCTGGTGCGCGGCGACGTCGCCCACCATGTCGCGGTCCTGATTGGTAGGCTCACCGGGTGCTCCGCCGCGCAGCGATCGCCCTCGCCGGGATTGCCGTCATAGGTATGACGTCATCCTGCTCCTTGGTGTCGTCCTGGTTCGGCAATGACGACCCGGCGAAACCGACCAGCGTGTCGGTGTTCGACACGACAGTGGGCGACTGTTTCGTGGCCCAGAAGGAAGTCGCGGCCGAGCTGTCGGACCTGTCCAAGGTGCCCTGCGACGTCGCGCACCAGCAGGAGCTCTACGCGACGGTCGCGTACCGTGCGGCGACGACGGCGGCCGCCACCACTGCCATCGACTCGTATCCCGGCGACGCGGTGTTGGACACCTTCGCCCAGGGGGCCTGCGCCGAGGCGTTCACCGCGTATGTCGGTATCGCGTACCCGGACTCGGGCCTGTGGATGACGTATCTGCTGCCATCGGCCCGCAGCTGGCAGCAGGGCAAGGACCGCAACGTGCTGTGCTTCGTCACGACGACCGGGGACCCATTGACCAAATCGGTCAAGGGGTCGAAGCTCTAAGGCATGCCCAGTCCCGTCGTCTCCGGCGCCACATTGATGTGCACGTTCGGCATGGCGCCGTCGACGTTCATGGCGATCCGCCCGAACGCGACCGTCGAGGGCCGCCCGGCCGGCAACATCACGGACATGGCGCCCATGGTCAACATCCCGCCGTTCGGCATGTGCCAGTCGCTGGCCAATCCTCAGGTTGCCGCGGCGACGGCGGCCGCGCTGGGCACGCTGACGCCGATGCCGTGCACCCCGGTGCCGGTCGGGCCGTGGACCCCGGGCGCGCCCCGGACGCTGATCGGCGGCGCCCCGGCGCTGGTGCAGGGCGCGACCCTCACCTGCGCCTTCGGCGGCGTCATTTCGGTGGCCGTGCCCGGCAGTATCAGGACGCAAGCGTCATAGAGCGCAAATCGCGGCCTCGGCCATCGGACCCGGACGGGTGCTCTGTGTGACGCGGTGACGACGAAGTGAATTTTCGTCAGCAAGAGGTCTCTTGCCTATTCCCTATTTCGGGTAACAGTGCAATGATCATGCGGCACGTTTGTGACCAAACAGGCATCGATCCCCAGGAGCAGGTATGCCAAACTATGCCGCACCAGGCGTCTACGTCGAGGAAGTAGCGTCTTCGCAGAAGGTCCTCACCGCCGCACCGACGGCGGTGGCCGCTTTCGTCGGGTTCACCGAGAAGGCGCCGACGGACGACCCGAAGGACCCCGACGGCCTCGCGCCCCGGCTGGTCACCAGCTGGACCCAGTACGAGCAGCTGTACGGCAGCTTCTGCGAGGGGGCGGTGTTGCCTCTGTCGGTGTACGGCTACTTCGCCAACGGCGGATCCGTGGCCTACATCGTGCGCATCCCGAACTCGGAGCCGTCCGGCAAGCCGGCGCGCGCCGAGCTGCCCGCGCCGGACCGCGCGCTGGGCCTGCCGATCGCGGTCGAGTCGCTCGAGCCGGACGCCGACATCTCCATCGTCGTCGAGACGAACGAGGACGGCGGCACGGACGACGGACCGAACCCGTTCAACATCACGATCCGGTCCGGCGGCAAGGACGTGGAGTCGTTCGACAATCTGACCCTGGGCAAGGGCGACCACAACGTCGCGGACGTCATCAACAAGACGTCGACCAAGGTCAAGGTCGAGGTGCTGATCGACGAGGCGACGGACCTGTCCGGTCAGATCGAGGTCATCCGCCCCGGCACGTACGCGCTGGCCAAGGCCGCGCCGACGCCGGTGCCCGTCAACGGCCGCAAGTTCGCCGGCTCCGAGTCCTCCCGGCAGGGCATCGGCGGCCTGGCCGTGGCCGAGGACGTCACGATGGTCATCGTGCCCGACCTCGTCACCGCTGCCACCAAGGAGGACGGCTCGATCGACCTGGGTCTGTGGAAGTCGGTGCAGACCACCTTGATCAGCCACTGCGAGCAGCACGGAAACCGCATGGCGGTGCTCGACGCCCCTCCGGGAATGAACCCGCAGCAGATCAAGGAATGGCGCAGCGAGGTCGCGATGTACGACTCCGCTTACGCGGCGCTCTACTACCCGTGGATCAAGGTGGAGAACCCGATCGGCACCAACGGCGATGCCGAGGTGGTCATCCCGCCGTCGGGCCACGTGGCCGGCGTGTGGGCACGGACGGATGATTCCCGCGGCGTGTGGAAGGCCCCGGCCAACGACACGATCCGCGGCGTGCTGGATGTCGAATATGCGGTGACGCAGAACGAGCAGGGCCTGCTCAACCCGATCGGCATCAACTGCATTCGCCCGTTCGGGACTCGCGGTATCCGCATCTGGGGTGCGCGCACGCTGTCCTCCGACACGGACTGGCGCTACATCAACGTGCGTCGGCTGTTCAACATGGTCGAGGCGACGGTGGCCGAGGGCACCCAGTTCGCGGTGTTCGAGCCGAACGACATGACCTTGTGGGAGGGCGTGAAGCGCACACTGAACGCGTTCCTCCGCGGTCTGTGGTCGCAGGGCGCGCTGTTCGGCGCCTCGGCGGACCAGGCCTTCTACGTCAAGTGCGACGCGGAGACCAACCCGCCGGAGACGATCGATCAGGGCCTGATGATCTGCGAGGTCGGCATCGCGCCGGTCAAACCGGCCGAGTTCGTCGTCTTCCGCATCGCTCAGCACAAGCAGAACTCGAATTGATCACCGCCGGCCCGGCCGGCGCCTCGAACCCCACCCAATCCATAGCCACCACAGTGTCAAGGAGTGACCGCCGTGCCCGCTGATTTCGTCGATAAAGACCCGATCATCGCTCAGAACTTCTTCCTCGAGATCGACGGGGAGGTGGTGACCATGCTGTCCAGCGTCTCCGGACTCGACATCGAGATGGACGTCGCGACGACGCAGCAGGTCGGCAAGGATGGAAAGTCCATCATCGTCAAGACCCTGGGCGGTCGGAACAAGCCGCCGGACCTGTCCCTGGTGCGCATGGCCGCGACCGACGCCACCCAGGACAAGATGTGGGGCTGGTTCAAGGACATCGAATCGAAGGGCATCCTGCTGTCCGACCGCACGAACAACCGCAAGAACGGCTCGATCGTGCTGTACGACTCCACGCATGTCGAGATCGCGCGGTTCAACTTCACGAACGGCTGGCCCAGCAAGATCGCCACGGACCAGCTCTCCGTCGAATCGAACGATCCGGTCAAGGAGACGATCACGCTGGTGTGCGAGCGGCTTGAGCGAGTCAAGTGACCCTGCGTACCGAATACGAGTTCACGCTGCCCCGCGGTTATGTCGACCGCGGGGGCAGCGTGCACCGGAAGGGCGTCATGCGCCTCGCCACGGCGCGCGACGAGTTGGAACCACTCCGCAATCCGACGATCACCGGCCCGGACGACCCGCGGCTGACGATCCTCATCCTGGCCCGGGTGGTGACGGAACTCGGTGACCTGCCCATGATCACCGCCAACGAGATCGAGGGTCTGTTCGCCGTGGACCTGGCATTCCTGCAGGACTTCTACGGCGTGATCAACTTCGGCTCCCAGGAGGAGTACGAGGAGTTGTTGGCCGCGCAGGCCGCGGACGGCTCCGCTGCGGTATCGACACCGGCCGAGGATGCACCGGCCGACTCGGAGGTCGGCGGCGATGACGCACCGGCGGACGACGCGCCGCCGGCGCCTCGGACCCGCGCGCGCGTGGTGGAAGTCCCGCGCGACAGGGACTGATCTGCGGATCCGGGTGATGCGGAGATGAAGCGATATCCGGCCGACGCGTTGTGGCAGGAGATCAGCTACCTCGCGTACCACCTGCACTGGCCGTTGGACGACCTGCTGGATCTGGAGCATATGGACCGGGTGCGGATGGTGCGCGCGGTCGTGTCACTGAACCAACGAGCATGGGAGGCTGCGCGTGAGTTCGCCCAGTGAGTCGACGCTGCTCGGTGGCGACGGCCACGTGGGCGGCGACTTCCTGCTCGAGGTCGACGGCGTGGAGATCGGCATGTTCCAGTCGGTGTCCGGGCTGCAGGTCACCGTGCAGACGGAGGATCTGCCCGAAGGTGGCCAGAACGGGTTCACCCGCAAGCTGCCCGGCCGCATGGACTGGCCGAACATCGTGCTGTCGCGCGGCCTGATCCAGTCGGACAACCTGTTCGCCTGGATGTCCAAGACCTCCGGGGAGGGGTTCGCGGCCGCCGGCAACAAACTGCAGCGATGCACCGGGGCGATCACGGCGATGGCCTCGGACGGGTCACGTCTGCGCAGCTGGAATCTCGAGGGTTGCTTTCCCGTGCGGTGGAAGGGCCCCGAGTTCAATGTGACGAGCAACGATGCGCTGTCCGAGGAACTGGAGATCGCGCACGAGGGCTTCCGCAGCGAGACGCAGGCGAAGTAGATCATGGCCGCCGAGTATGACGCTGCCCCGGTGAGGCTCGGTCGCGCCGCGGCCCTGCGCTTCACGCTGCCGACGCAGTTGTCCCGGGCGGCTGCCGGTCGTCGTCGTCCGGGATCGGTCGGTACCTCGATGGGTCAGGTCGGGGCGGCCGCGCGACGGTTCGCCGCCGGCGTGGCTCGCCCGCCGGCGGTGCGGCGTCTGTTGGCGGAGCCGGGATCGATCCGGGTGAAATCGTTCGGCGCCGTCGCGCGGCCGCCACGCTGGTGGGTGCCGACCCTGGCGGAGCCGGACGCTGCGACGGACAGGGCAGCGGACGCAGGGACTATCCCGAACGAGCTTCCCGCCCGCGGCCTGCAGCGGGTGATGGGCCCGCCGCCCAGCGAGAAGACACATGTGCCAGGCCGTTTCGCGGCCACGATGCGTTCCCAGGCGGTCAAGGTTCGGCGCATGAAGGAGGTCGCCGAGATCGGTTCGCTCGGCTCGACCACCCCGAAACTGACGACGCCGGTCCGGCGCAACATGGCGGCTCATGCGCGGCCCGAACACGGTGGCGGACCGCGCAGTGACTCCGATCGGGACGGTGGCCGCGCAGCCGGCCACGGGCGCTCCGCGCGAGCGGGGGCCGGGCCGGGGCATGCGCCGGGGGACGGTGAGGCGCACCGGTCGGAATCCGGCGCCGTTCCCCAGACCGCGCGTGGGACGTCGGGCGGCCCGCCGGGCCGGGCTCTGCGACGCACCAGCATGGTGCGGCGCGCCTGGGCGGGCCGACGAGCGGCTGCTAGGCAACCGGTTCCTGGGCAACCGCGCCCTGTGCCGCCGGGCGCTGCGTCATCGGGTGCTGCGTCGTCCATCGCCGTGCCATCGGATACCGCGACCACCGTGCGCGGCGCGGCGCACGGGGCCGACGCGGCGGCCATCGTCCCGACGCAGATCCCCGAGCGCGGAACCGCACCATCCGGCGGCGGAATCGCGCCATCGGGAACGTTCGCCCGCGGGTTCGCGATCGGTGCAGTCACGCAGCATCCAACTCCGGGCGCCCTGGTACGCCGCCTGTGGACCGGGCCGCGCACGACCGCCGTCGCCGTCGGATCGCGCGAGCCATCCCGGACAACGGTATCGGCCGGGCTGTCCCGGGCGACGGCCGCGCTGCCCGGACCGGATACCCCGCGCGAGGTGCGGGTGCGGCGCTACGCCGACACCTCCCGCCCGCCTGCCGGTTTCACGCCCACGCGGCACGCGACTTCCGCGCCGGTGCCGGTTCGACGGTCGTCCGGCGCCCCTGCCCCGTCCGGGACTGTTGCTCCGTCGGCGACCTCTGCTCGATCGGCGAGCTCTGCTGTGTCGGCGACCTCTGCTCCGTCCGCAGTTTCCGCTTCGTCCGGCGCACCGACTTCCACCGTCACTTCACCGGGCCGCGCCCCCGCACCGGCGTTCGCTACCTCCGCGCCCGCGGCCGTCACCGCATCGGGCCGCGCCGCCGCACCGACGTTCGCTACCTCCGCGCCCGACGCCGTCACCACACCGGCGTCGTCCGCCCCGCCCGCGCCTGCCACTGTCACGGATGCCGCGGCCCGCGCCGTGTCGCCGGCTGCGGGGAGCGCCGAGTCGCCCACCGCGGGTGCTGCGGCCGCTCCCGCTCCGGACCGTGCCGGCCCCGCCGGCACCGCGAGTGGCCGCCCTGAGGATCGTCGCCCCGGCGTGCTGGTGCGCCGGTTCTTCGCTACGGACGCGGCGTCGGCTCCGCACGTCGGCGCCGGCGCCCTGTCCGCTGGTCCCGGCGCCTCGCCCGCCGGACCCGGCACCGCGAGCGCGCCCCATGACGGAGCGTCGGCGCCCGAGCCGGCGACGCGCGGACCGGTCGTGCGGCGATCCATGACGGGATTCGCGCAGCCGTCGGCCCCGATCGCGTCGTCCGCGGGGCGACTGATCGACAGCGCGCCGGTGGGTGCGCCACCCGTAGTTCACCCGCACGACGGCGCGGCAGCGTCCGCCACGTCCCCGACTCGCGCAACGACCGCTGTCGGCGGCGGCGCCACGGCCCCGACCGCCGCGCCCGACGCCCGGACCCGCTCCCTGGTCACCGGCGTGGCCTCCGCGTCGCGCGGCCCGGTGGTGCGGCGCTCCATGACGGGTTCCCGCGCACCGCTGTGGCGGGTCGCCGCGCCGACGTCAGCGGTGGCCCCGGTGTCGCGTCGGCTGATGGAGGCGGCTCCGATCGCCGGGGCGCGACCGTCGGCGGTCGCGCGTCGCACGGCGGCCCCGACTGTCACCGGCGCGGGCGCGCCGCAGACAGGAGCCGCCCCCACGACCGTCATGGCGGCGGGCGTGCCCCGCGCCATCACGCGCGCACACACCTCGATGACGTTCACCCCTGGGATCACTGCGGCTCTCGCCTCCGCGCGCGTGGCGGGCCTGCCGGCCGGCCCCGCAGGCCAGGGCGGCCCCGCCGAGTCGGGCGGCCCGTTCCGCATCCGCCGGATGCCGGCGAGCGTCGTCGCGCCGTCCTCGGTGCAGGCAGCCGCGCCCGGGTGGATCGCAGCGCAGCCGGTCTACGGCCCGCATGTTGCGAGCGGTTTCGGCCCGCACGCGGACACCGTCCGGCGATCGACCCCGAGGCTGGCCGTCACGCGGCTGCCGCTGCGCACCGCCGGGGCGGCGGGCGCCGAGGTGTCGTCGCCTCGCGCGTCCTCCGCGTCGATGCCGCCGGCCGCCCCGCCGGCTGCCGGCGCCCGTGCCCGGGGCGTGGCCTCGACGACCTCGACGGCCCCCGCCACCTCAGCGACCCCGGCGGCCGCCGCAGCCGCGCGTCCGCCCGCGTCCGCAGCCGCTGGATCGACTGCCGCCGCGATCCGGTCGGCCAGCGCGGCGCCTTCCGGCACCGCTGTGCTGCGCCGCTTCAGCGAGACCGTCGGCTCGGCGTCCGGGGCCATCACGCCCACCACGGTGCGCCTCATGCGCGACTCGCGGGTGCTGCCGCCCCCGGGCGTGGTGCGGCGCGCGCCCAGTCCGGCGGTTCCCCGCTCCGCGACCCCCGGCTCGGCGGCCCCCGGCTCGGCGCCGCTCGGCGCAGGGCCGCGCGACGCGGCTGGTCCTTGGCCGGGGTCCGTACCGTCTGCGGCACAGGGCGCGCCGCCGATTCCGGCATCGGCGCTGCCCGACACCAGCGTCATACACAGGTTTTTCGGTGCGAAGTACAACGCACCGACCATCGCGCCCCGACGATCCGCCACTCCGGCCGCGGAGCCGACCCCCGATCATCCGCCGGCGTCGGCGCCCACCGTGGTCGATGCACAGCCGGCGACGGCGACGGACCGCCCGCTCAGCGCTCAGCTCAGCTCGCGGGAGTGGGCGGAGCTGGTGGACATCGTCACCCGGCGCATCGAGGGCCGCATCACCGCCGAATTGGCGCGCCGCGGCCGCCGCAACCTGCCGAGGCCGATGTGACGGCCACCGGGGCCCGGCCGGCGGGCGCGGGCGAAGCGATGCAGAGGAGGGCGGCCGCATGGCGCTGACCACGGACGAAAGCAGCATGCCGCAGGTCGTCGAGTCGGCGCCGCGCCGCGCCGCCTCGATCGCGGACTCGCTCACCAGCCGGCAGTGGGACGAGCTCACGGATATCGTCATGCGCAGGATGGAGCGCGCCGTCGCGGATGAGCTGGCGCGCCGCGGGCGCCGGGTGAACGTGAGGGTGCAATGACGACAAACGCGATGACGACAACCGCAATGACGACAACCGCGATGACCGCGACCGGAACGGCCGCAACTGCGCCGGCCACACCCGCGCGGGCCGCAACCGCAGCGCAGCCGCAACCGCACAGCTGCCGGACGACGACGAGGAGGAGCCCATCATGGCGATGACCGACAAGGCCTACCTGATAATCGAGGGCAGCTCGGAGCGTCTTCCGTGCATGTTCAACCCGTCCGAGCTGGAGATCAGCCGCTCCAACTCCTGGGACAGCCCGTCGCTGGCCGGCCAGGGCGTGCAGCAGGCGCGCTACACGGGCGCGGGCGCGGGCAGTATGTCGCTGAACCTCACCTTCGACACCACCGACACCGGCAAGCCCGTCACCCAGTACACGGGCAAACTGATGAAGCTGATGGATGTGGACCCGTCGCTGGGCGGCACGGACGAGAAATCGAACAACGCCCGCCCGCCCTATGTGACCTTCCACTGGGGCGACCTGCACTCGTTCGAGGCCGTCGTCACCAGCCTCAGCCTGCAGTTCACGTATTTCTCGTCGACCGGGGTGCCGCTGCGGGCGAAGGTCTCGATGTCGCTGATGCAGTACAAGCAGTCGAACGCGTTCGGCCCGCAGAACCCGACATCCGGCACACCGAATCCGCACCGCGTGCACCGCGTGCAGCCGGGCGAGACCCTGGACCGGATCTCGGCCCGCTACTACGGCGATTCCACGCAGTGGCGCCGGATCGCCTCCGCGAACGGCATCGCGGACCCGCTGTCGGTGCGTAGCGGCACGTTGCTGTCCATCCCCAGGATGTCGTCATGACGGCCGCTGTCGGACTGCTCGCGCCGGTCGTGAAGGCCGCCGGCGCGGAGCTGCCCGCGATGGTGCTCGACGCGCTCATCGAGATGCGGATCAGCCTGGGGCTGCGGTTGCCGGGCCGCGCCCGGCTCACCTTCCTGGACGACGGCTTCGCGATCAGTGCGGGCAGCACGTTCACGCTGGGCACGCAGCTTGTGGTCTCGGACAACACGGGGAATGCGCTGTTCACGGGTGAAGTCACCGGCGTCGAGCTGGATGTCGAGTACGGCGCGCCGAATGTGACGGTCGTCGCGGACGACGCCGCGTACAAGATGACGCTGGGCAACAAGGCGCGCACCTTCACCCAGCAGCTGTACTCGGACATCGTGAATACCATCGCCGGCGAGTACGGCCTGTCCGTGCAGGCCACCGCCACGAGTTCGGTGCAGGAGTACGTGCTGCAGATGGACTCGGACTTCGGGTTCCTCTGCGAGATCTGCGACCGGATCGGTTATGACTGGTGGGTGGACACCGCGGGCAAATTGCAGTTCCATCCGATGGCCTCCGCCGCGGGCACCGGGCTGACCCTCGCGTGGGAGTCGGGGTCGCCCCGACTTCGTCATTTCTCGGTGCGCGCGTCGGCGCTGCACCCGCAGCAAGTGACGGTGCACGGCTGGGATACCCGGGAGATGACGTCCGTGACGGCGACGAGCCGAGAGGTGTCCGTGACGCCCGACGCGACGTTGGTGACGCCGTATGTGACGGCCGGCAGTCTGTCGAGCAACAGCTCCGCCCAGTCGGCATTCCGCATGTTCTCGACCATGCACGACGGCACCGATCTGGCCACGAGCGCGGCGACGCTCGCGGCGACCAGTGCCGTGACGGCCGAAGGCGTCAGCGACGCCAGCGCGAAGATCGTGGTGGGCAGCAAGGTGACGGTCGCCGACGTGGGACCCGCGTCGGGCACCTATGCCATCACCGAGGTGGAGCACACCTACACGAAGCAGGGCTTCCTGACGCGTTTCGTGGCGGGTGACCGGGTGCCGACCGGCCTGGTCGATTCGCTGTCGGCGCCGGTGGTCTCCAGCTTCCGGCAGGATGCGCTGGTGGTCGGTGTGGTGACGAACATGGGGGACAGCGAGTCGCCCAAGGGCTCGGTGAAGGTCAAGTTCCCGGCGTTGGGCGACACGGTCGAAAGTGCGTGGGCGCGCGTGGTGTCGCTGGGCGCCGGGAAGTCGCGCGGTATGACGTTCATCCCTGAGGTGAACGACGAGGTGATCGTCGGTTTCGAGGCCGGGGACGTATCCCGCCCGGTGGTTCTGGGCGGTGTCTACAGCACCAAAAATGCGGCGCTGGACTACGGCGTGGCGAACGGCGCGGTGGGCAAGCGGCAGATCGTCTCGCGGCTGGGACACGTGATCGAGCTGGGCGACGGCGACAGTCCGGCCGACCAACGGATCGGGCTCACATTGGCCGGCGGGGAGTTCGTCGTGGACCTCAGCAAGCAGGGCCTGACGGCGAAAGTACCGTCCGGCAAACCCGTTTCGATCTCCTCGGGCGAGGCGAAGCTCGAGATCGACGGCAGCGGCAACATCACGATCTCCGGCCAGAAGATCACGATCAAGGGCACGCAGGATGTCGAGATCTCCGGCCTGAACGTGAAGGCGAAGGCGAATGTCGCGGTCGAGGCGTCCGGGCTGCAGGCGAAGATGACGGGATCGGCCCAGGCGGAGGTCTCGTCGGGCGGCCAGACCGCCGTCAAGGGTTCCGTGGTGATGATCAATTGATGGGCGGACAGGGGTGCCGGGCGGATTCGGGCGACGGAGAGGTGGGCGATCGATGAGCGACGACGTGATGCTGCCGCAGGTGGGCGCCAGGCATCCCGCGGAGTACGACGCCACGTTCATCGGCCGCGGCTTCTACTGGCCGCTGCAGGTGGACCACACAGGCTCGATCCGCATGACGGACGGCGCGCCGGATCTGGACCGGTCGATGGCCGTGATCCTGGCGACGGCGCCGGGGGAGCGGGTGATGCGGCCGCAGTTCGGCTGCAAGATCTGGGACCTGCTGTTCGAGCCGGTGACGGCGAACCTGCTGGGCCTGATGGCGCAGTCCGTGCGGGAGGCGCTGGCGCAGTGGGAGCCGCGTGCGGAGGTGGAGGACGTGCAGACGGTGCCGGACGCGAACGATCCGACGTTGGTGTCGATCCACGTCACCTACCGGGTGAAGGCCACCAACGATCGCCGTAACCTGGTGTACCCGTTCTACGTGATTCCGCACGAGGAGAACTGAGATGGCGCTGCCCGTACCGAATCTCGACGATCGGAAGTTTCAGGATCTGGTCGATGAGGCGAAGCGGCTCATCCCGCGGTACACGCCGGAGTGGACCAACCACAACCTGTCCGATCCGGGCGTGGCGCTGATCGAACTCTTCGCGTGGATGAGCGAGACCGTGCTGTACCGGCTGAACCAGGTGCCGGACAAGCTGTTCACCCACTTCCTGAACCTGGTGGGCATCGACCCGTTCCCGCCGTCGGTGGCGATGACGCCTCTGACGTTCTGGATGTCGGCGGTGCAGTCCGAGGTGGTGACGGTCCCCGCCGGCATGCAGGTGGCCACCGGCGCCGAGATGGGCGAATCGCCGGTGGTGTTCACCACGGTGACGGATCTGGTGATTGCGCAGCCGGTGTTCAAGGCGGCCGCCACCACCGACGCCGCCGGCGAAATGATCACCGACGTGACCGACGACCTGCGGTTTCCCGGATCGGAGGTGCTGTGCTTCGCGTCGCCGGATCGCGACGGCCGCCTGGTGCCCGGGGATGCCGTGCTGTTCGGGCTGACGTCGTCGGCGGCCGGGATGGCGCTGCGTTTCACCGTCGAGGCGCAGGCCCAGGGTCTGGGCGTCGATCCGTCCAACCCGCCGCTGGCGTGGGAGGTGTGGAACGGCGAGGCGTGGATCGCGGCCGACGTGTACGCGGACACCACGGGCGGGCTGAACCGCGGCGGCGACGTCGTGCTGATGGTGCCGCTGGAGCACGAGGCGTTGACGTTGGCCGGCGTGTCCGCGTACTGGATCCGGTGCCGGCTCACGGCGCCGCTGCCCGGGCAGCCGACATACCAGGCGTCGCCGCGTATCTCGTCGCTGACGGTGGCCGCGCTGGGCGGCACCGTGATGGCGGAGCATTCCTCGGACGCGCCGGCGGAGATGCTCGGCCGGTCCGACGGCAGCCCGGGACAGGAGTTCCGGGTGGGGTCGAGCCCGGTGCTGCCGCGCCGCGCGGGCGAGACGGTCACGATCACCGACGGCGGCGAGACCGAGGAGTGGACCGAGGTCGAGGACTTCTCCCGGTCGGGACGCACCGACAAGCATTTCACCTGGAACTCGTCCAGCGGCGTGATCGGCTTCGGGCCGCGCATCCGCTACCCGGACGGCTCGGTGCGCCAGCACGGCCGCATCCCGCACGACGGTTCCGAGATCCGAGTGACGGGGTACCGGACGGGCGGCGGCGCGGCCGGCAACGTGGGCGCGCGCACGCTCACCGTGCTGCGTTCCGCGGTGCCGTACATCTCGTCGGCGATCAACCTGCGCCCGGCGGCCGGCGGGGTGGATCCGGAGACGGTCTCGGAGGCGAAGGCACGGGGCCCGTTGACGCTGCGCACGGGCCAGAGGGCCGTCACCGCAAAGGATTTCGAGCGGCTGACGATGGAGTCGTCGATCGAAGTGGCCCGCGCCCGCTGCCTGCCCTCGGCGGACGGCCGCCGTCCGGTGCGCGTGCTGGTGGTGCCACAGGTGCGCACCGATCCGCTGCTGCATCACCTGGACGACTTCGCGCTGTCCGCGCCGCTGCTCGCCAGGATCTCGTCATACTTGGACGCGCATCGGCTGGTGGGCACCTCCGTGGAGGTGGGAACCCCGTACTACCAAGGGATCTCGGTGGCGGCGCTGGTGCACGCCCCGGCGGGCCGGCCGCTGGCGCTGATCCGCCAGCGGGCCATGTCGGCGCTCACCCGCTACCTGCATCCGCTGACCGGCGGGGTGGACGGGGAGGGCTGGCTGTTCGACGCGGACGTGAACGCGGCGACGGTCACCCAGCTGCTGGAGAGCGTGGAGGGCATCGACCGGGTGGACGAGGTGCTGCTCTACGAGTACGACTTGCGCAGCGGGCAGCGCATCGGCGGCGGGCGCGATGTCGTCCGGTTGGATGCGCAGTCGCTGTTCCTGTCCGGGCCGCATCGTGTGGTGGTGCGGTGAGCGACGAACTGGAGCTGCGCCGCGCCCAGCCCCCGAGCGCCCCGGCCGAGCCATCCCGCGCACCCGTGCTGCAGCGGCGTGACGCGCGGGTCAACGCGCCGCGCCGCCACCCGCAGTGGCTGGTGAACCAGCTGCCGGTGGGCATGCTGGGCAGCGATTTCTTCGTGCGGTTCGTGTCGATCTTCCAGGAGATGGCCGAGTCGCTGATGGACGACGCCGATCAGGTGCAGCATGTGCCGGACGCGACGGTGACGCCGACGCCGATGCTGTCGTACCTGGCGTCGTGGATCGATGTGCGCACGGTGGACCCGTCGCTGCCCGATGCGGTGCAGCGCACGATCCTGCGCAGCAGCGCGAAGGCGATGGCGCAACGCGGCACCCGCCGCGGCCTTCAGGCTTATCTGACGATGCTGTCCGGTGAGCCGGCGGAGGTGACGGACGGCGGCGGAGTGTGGTCCGAGGGTGAGGCCCCGGACGACGTGGCCTGGGTGCGCATGCGGGTCGCGGGGACCGGGCACCTGTCGGAGGACGAGTTCGTGGCGCTGGTGGCGGACGAGATCCCGGCGCATGTGCGCGCGGAGCTGTACGTCGGCCACCGTCGACTGCTGGACACCCAGGCGGCGGTGGCGCCGCCCGAGACGCGGGCCGAGCAGACCGTGGAGCTGACCGCCGACCTCGGTGCCGGGCTGGACGGCGAGCTGCGCCATGCCGAGGCACGAGCCGAGTCGGCCACGCCGCGCCCCGCCGAACCGGTGACGGACCTGCCGCTCGACCCGTCTTTGGACCTGCCGTCCGCACCCACGGTGCAACTGCCGGCTGTCGACGGCCCCAGCGCCGAGTCGGACGCGACGAACGGCGAACCGAACGATCTGCCGACCGAGGAGGCGTGATGGAGTGGCTGACCTGCCCCGAATGCGGCGAGACGTCTGCGATCGAGCCGGCGCAGCGCCGGGCCGAGGACTTCTGCCCGCGCTGCGATTTCCCGCTGTTCTGGGCCCGCGCCGCGGTGGTGGCGATGGAGGGCGCGTCGACGGGCGGCTCGCTCAAGCGTTTGCCGGGCACGGTGGGCCGGGCGGCGGCGGCGTCGGTGGCCTGCCCGCATTGCGGTGAGCCGAACTCGCCGATCGCGGAGCTGTGCGTGCGCTGCGGCCTGCCCATGGTGATCGTGGAGCCGGAGCCCGAACCGTTGCCCGAGCCGGAGCCGGAGCCGGAGCCCGAGCCGGAGCCGGAGCCCGAACCGGTGGACAGCTACCCGGTCGGTCTGGTGATCGCGATCTGCATGGCCGTGGTCGCCGCCGCCATCGTGCTCACGTTCGTCCTGCAGTAGCCCGGCCTCCCGGCATGCGGTTGGCCGGTAGCAGCAGCGGTGCGCTGACAGATCGACGCCCATTCGCGAGCGCGGCTGCATCGCCGCAGGTCGCGCGGCCCTGCGCCGGAATCAGCGTCGACCTACCAGCGCATCCTTCGCACGCGACGGGTATGACGCCGCCCGCGCGGCATTGCTCCCGCCGGCCGCGCGTGCCACAATTGTGGCCATGACCGTTGAGCCGCTTCGCGCCGTCCGCGACCACCTGTCCGACATCGTCGGTCGCGTCGAGCGCCACCACGAACGCGTCTTCATCACCCGTAATGGTCGGCGGGCCGCTGTTCTGCTGGCGGCGGATGACCTCGAGGCGCTGGAGGAGACCATCGCGGTGCTCAGCGACGACGAGGCCGTGGCGGATATCCGTGAAGCGGATGCTGCGTACGCGAGCGGGGACGTGGTGCGCGGCGTCGATGCGGTTCGCGACCTGCGCCGGTGATCGAACTCGGTTCGACGGAGGAGGAGCCATACACTCTGGTCGTCACCCCGCCTGCCAGGCGGGCCTTGGCAGTGGGGCTGCCCGAGCCGGTTGCCACGGCAGTGATCGACTTTCTGACGACAGCGCTTATCGATAATCCGCGCAGAGTGGGCAAGCCGTTGCGCGACGAACTCCGCGGGGTCTTTTCGGCGAGGCGCGGCACGTACCGGGTGCTGTATCGCGTACTCGACGATCAGCGGGAGGTGGTGGTGCTTCGGGTCGAGCACCGCCGCGACGTCTACCGACCGCACTAGCCGATCGCCGCATCCCGGTCGTTCGTGTACTGGCGGATGCGCTCGATGGCACCGGTCGCCCGGACGCGCATCCCCACGCATGCGCTTTCGCCGGGCCGGGTACGACGGATCGGGTATGACGCCGCCCGCGCGGCGCCGCCGCGGACAGCCGTGACCGGCCAGGGCAACCGCACACAGGACCGCCGCCGCGCCGGTACCCTGACCAAGGAAGTCCTACATTTCAAGGAGCCCCTGATGCGCCTGCGCCTGCGCCGATTCCCTCACATCCGGACAGCGCTGGCGTCAGCCACCGCGATCGCCGTGGCGGTGGGCCTGTCGGTCGCCGTCGCCCCAGCGGCCAGCGCCTTCCAGGAGCCGCGGGCCAGCGGGTTCTCCGGCAACTCGGTGGACCTCACCGACATCGTGCGGCTGGCCCCGGACGGGCAGGGCAAGCAGACCGCGCCGCAACTCACCCCGGGCAAGAAGGGCCAGTCGGCCCCGGACATGCAGGTCCGGCTGCCGATCCGGTCGGAGGCCACCGCGTCCGGCCCGGGCAAGATCTACGCGACCTGGCAGCCCGGCGACGTCCTCGTCATCTCCCTGCCGGCCGGCGTCACGTTCGCGAAGGCGCCCACGGTCACGGCCTCCGATCTTCAGGATGTGGCCCCCGGCACCGGGTTCGGCACGCCCGCCACGGCGACGATCACCACGGACACCGGCGCGGACGTCACGCTGGCGGCGCCGGCCACGAGTGTGACGCTGTCCTCGGACGGATCCGCCGCGCGCATCCTGATCAGCAATGCGCTGTGGGGCGGAGTCCCGGCCTCGGCGCAGTCGTCGGAGTGGCTCAACGTCGCCTCCGCGGACTTCGGCTCCGCGGCCCAGCCGGGCTTCGTGCTCGACATCGGCGGCATCAGCCTGAACGTCGGGGCGGCCGCGGTGGGCACCGTCACGGCGCAGGTCTCGGGCGAGGCGAGCAACGGCTTCTACGGCACCTCGGACTACGCGACCTACCCGGCGAAGGCCCCGGCGGCCTGCACGGTGGGCACGGCGGGCGGCACCCGGCTCACCTCGTACGTGGGCGGCACCACGACGCTGGGCTTCCTGCCGTCCAAGGCGATCGCGGTGACGCAGCCCTCGGGGCAGGTCGTGAACGCGACGCTGGATCTGCAGCAGCTGCCGCCGGTGACGGTATCCGGCGGCTTCGCGTCGGGGGTCGCGGACCAGCTCACCGCCGATGTGATGGTGGCCGGCGCCTCGACCGGCTCGGTCCTGTTCGATTTCCCGTCGCACACGCCGCAGATCGGCTACATGGATGCCGATCTTGCGACATCCGGCTCGGTGCAAGGGGTCTCGATCGCGCCGTCGGCCGGGCAGTATTCGACGACCCGCACGGCGGCGCTCTCGCTCACTGCGCAGCAGGGCGGCAACGGCTCGGTGACGATCAGCGGGCTGCGCATCGCGGGCTACGTACCGTCCGGCCAGTCGGGGGCGCGGGCGATTCCGGCCGGGTCTTCGCTGCAGGTGTCCGTGAAGGGCGGTGCGGCCGTGGTGAACGACGCCGCGACGGTGGGCTGCTTGACGAAGGCGGGCGCGTCGACCTTCTCCGCGGTGATCCAGCCGTCGGACGTGTTCGCGGCCCAGGCGACGCTGGCGGTGGCGAAGTCGGCGAGCCGCATCGGCGGCCTGAACCGGTACGACACCGCGGCCCGGCTCGCGCTGGGCTACGCGGCGGCGCCGGGGGTGTCCCAGCCGCAGGCGGTGGTGGTGGCCAACGGTGAGACCGCGAAGGGCGGCTTCGATGCGCTGGCGGCGAACTTCCTGGCCGGGCGGGCCGCCGCGCCGATCCTGCTGACCCAGGCGAAGACCCTGCCGCGGGAGAGCGCGCAGGCGCTGCGTGCGGTGCTGGACGGTTCGCCGCAGGCGACGCTGTACGTCATGGGCAAGGCGGATTCCGTCTCGGACGTGGTGGTCTCGCAGCTGACGGCGATCGCGAAAGAGGCGGTGAGCGGAAACGTCACGGTGACGAGAGTCGCCGGGGATAACCGATACTCGACGTCGGCTCTCGCGGCCGGCCATGGCGCGGTGGGTTCGGTGAGCTTCGCGAAGGGATCGCCGTCATACAAGACGGCCATTCTTGCCTCGGGGGTGGTGTCGGCGGATGCGCTTGCGGCGGGTCCGTTGTCGTTCTCGGCGGGCCTTCCGGTGCTGCTCACCGGCGCGGCGAAACTGCCGGCGGAGGTCTCCGCGTTCCTGAAGAAGGCCGGCGTGCAGCAGGTCTTCGTGATGGGCGGGGTGGACAGGGTCTCGCCGGACGTGCTGGCCGAGCTCCGCGCGCTGGGCGTGCAGGTGGTCAAGCGGATCGCGGGTCCGAACCGGTTCGCGACGTCCGCGGAGCTGTATTCGTTCGCGGTGGCGCCGGCCTCGACGGAGGCGTCGGACGGTGGGGGCCTGGGCTGGGGCACGGTCTCGGCGGCCTACGTGGCCAACGGTGTGACGGGCTTCCCGGATGCGCTGGCGGCCGGTCCGCTGGCGGGCGCCGGGAAGGCCGTGCTGGTGACGGCAGGGCCGTCGAAGCTGGATCCGGAGGTGGCGGCGCTCACCACGAAGGCGAGCAGCGTGGTCGGCCTGGGCCAGCCCGCGACCGTCCCGGACGCCTTCGTCAAGTAGCCGGCGGTTGCCAAGCCGAGCCGCTAGGCGAGGCTTGGCAACCCGCCGATAAAGGGAGCCGCGAGGCGAGGCTTGGCAACCACCGGCAGGGCGAGCGCTAGCGAAGGCTTGGCAACCACCGGCAGGGCGAGCGCTAGCGAAGGCTTGGTAACCACCGGCAGGGCGGGCGCTAGCGAAGGCTTGGCAACCGCCGGCAGGGCGAGCGCTAGCGAAGGCTTGGTAACCCTGGGAGTCGGCCTGCGCACGAATATCACCCTCATTCACGCCCGGAAATCGATGACCTGCATGAACACCACGCCGGCCGTCATTGAGCGTGATATTCGTCCGGAGCACGGCCTGTGCGCGTCCGCCACGCGCCCGGTCGGCGAGATTCCGAAGTGCGATGGAGGCTATAGCCCCAGATAGATGCTGAGCTGCCGGGCGATCCGATCCAGCTCGAGCCGGTGCAGCAGCCCGCGCTGCCGCAGCAGGCAGACCCGTGCCACGGGTTGCAGGGAGGTGACATCCGCGTACGACTGGTCGTACTTGGTGAGACCCGCTTCGGAGCCCAGCGGGATGTGCGTCTCGGTGGGCCCGGAGGTGGCGGTGATCGGGATGACGGCGACATGCCCGAGACGTGAGTTCAGTGGGTTGACGCTGAGCACGACGGCTGGGTGTGTGCCGAAGGCCTCGAAGTCGACGTCCCAGACCTCGCCGCGGAATGGTTCGGGCCGGGGCACGTCATCGCGTCCGCACGCCGATGGGAAGGGGCGGCTCGGTGTCGCCGTAGAAGGCGTCGACGCTTTGTGCCATGCGCTCCTCGGCCGCGTGCCGCTGCAGCAGGTTCAGGGCAGCCTTGACGATTTCGGTGCGGCTGTCGAGGCCCAGTAGCTCCGCGTCGCGCCGCAGTTGCGCGGCCTGCTCCAGACTGATGCGAGCTTGCCACGTTTCCGAGACTCCGGTGACCGTCATGTATACATTCTGCCGTACAGTCCTCGCGATTGCCAAGCCGAGCAGCCAGATGCAGCCTGGCGACCGCCGCTCGGAACACCCGTTCCGCGCGGCGCTGCCGCGATCACCGTCATGCAGGTATGACGCCGCCCCCGCCGGCGGGCCGGCGTCAGGCGTGCGTCACCAAGCCGTCCCGCGCCGGGGCGCGGTCGATGATCCGAGGCCGGCGCAGCCCGCGCGCAGGTCGGTCGGCGCGCGCACCTGGGAGTCGGTGCGCACCTGGGAGTCGGCGAGCGAACCTGGGAGTCGGCGCGCGCACCTGGGAGTCGGTGCGCGCACGAATATCACGCTCATTCACGCCCGGAAATCGGTGACCTGCATGAACACCACGCCAGTCGTCATTGAGCGTGATATTCGTCCGGAGCACGGCCTGTGCGCGTTCGCCACGCGCCCGGTTGGCGAGCATTCCGAAGTGCGATGGAGGCTATAGCCCCAGATAGATGCTGAGCTGCCTGGCGACCGTCGCTCGGGACGCCCGCCCAGCAGCGTTCCCAGCGTCGGTGACTGGCGTGCCCGCGCCAGCAGCAAGGATTCGTGGGCGACGTCGCGGGGTGGGCTAACGCGCAGTAGATTCGTGGCGAGCGGGCCGAAGAAGAACTCGGAGGCGGCGGATGCCCGTAGATCAGGTCCGCCAGAGCGCACCGATAGGGAGTGCCCAGAGCCGATCGCCGAATGGCACGGCGCGGCTCCCGGTGTACAGCGCTATGCCGGCGACGAATCGTGCGCCGGCTAGGCGCCGGACGTGTTCGAGTCCGGCGAAGTGACGGCGCAACAAGGTGGTGGTCGCTTTGACTTCGATGGCGACGACCTCTCGCCGGGTGTTCTCCGCGATGAGGTCCACCTCGCGACCATCACTGTCTCGAAAGTGGTACAGGCGGTAGTCGACCGCAGACCAAGTGCGCTGCTTCGAGAGCTCCGCGGTGACGAATGCCTCGACCATGCCTCCGGCCAGTGTGCTGGAGATGTCGCTTTCCAGGCCGTCCGCATCGACGCCGGTGAGGTATGCCGCGAGCCCGGCATCCGCGACTGCGATCTTCGGGCGTGATATCACGCGCTTGCCAAGGTTGTGCCCCCATGCGGGAAGCTCGCGAATTAGGAACACGTCGCGGAGCGCGCGCAGGTATGAGGGGACGGACCGTGCCGGTATGTCGAGTTGTCGAGACGCATGTGCCGCTACGAACTCCGATGCGTTCTCGGCAGCGAGGAGATCGAGAAGTGGGCGGAGGCGGTCGGGGTACTGGACTCCCGAAATCTCGGCCGCGTCTTTTGACAACACCCTGAAGACGTAGTTCGCCAGCCAACGGCGTGCCGTCGCCGGACTCGCGTCCCGCAGTTCGGGAAAGGTGCTGGCTACGGCCATGGTGAGGTAGTCGTGCCGCCTGATGTCGGTGACGTCCCGCAGGGGCCGGCCGTTTGGCAGGGACCATGCGTATGTCGCAAAGTCATCGAGGCGACTCTCGATCTCGCCACGGCTGAACCCGTCGAGGTCGATGGTCTGTGCTCGCCCGGCCAGGCTCTCCTGGCCTCCGCGTATCGCGAGGAGGTCGGCTGATCCGGTGATGAGGAAGCGTCCCGGCCGGCGGTCTCTGTCTGCGGCCGCCTTGATCGCCAGTAGCAGGTCGGGTACCCGTTGTACTTCGTCGATGGCGAGCAGGCCGTCGGGGTACTGATCCGCGAATCCATCCGGGTCCGCGGCGGCCGCCGCCCGGTCGACGGCTGAGTCGAGAGTGACGATGCGTGCCTGGCGCCGTGACGCCAGCTGGCCCACGAGCGTGCTCTTGCCGACTTGGCGGGCTCCGGAGATGACGGTGATCGGGGCAGAATCGAGGGTCTCCGCAGCCAGGGTCTCTGCGTGACGTTTGACCAGGTCCATCGGCACATGTTACCAGTGCAGTTGCCGATTGGTGAGCATACTGTTGCCGATTTGTGGATCCATGGTTGCCGATTGCTGATCCTGCCGCCGCCGACCCGCCGGCAAGCGGGCGCCGGCCCATCCTCAACACCGCGGGAGCAAGCCCGCCCCGGCGCGTCACACGGTGAGCATGTGGGCCAGGACGCGGCGCACGTCGGCGAGTTCGTCTGCGGTGAGCGCGATCTCCGGGGCGAAGCACCGCAAGCGCGTGGCTGAGACGGTGCGGACCTGTTCTGTGATCACCCAGCCGCCGCTGCCGGTGGCGACGCGGTGAAGCCAGCCGGGTCTCTCTACGGTGGTCAGCGGCAGCACGATCACGAGCTGGCCGGCGGTCAGCGCGAGGTGGAACTCCGAGGACACGATGAGTGCCGGCCGGTCTTTGCCCTGCTCGCGTCCGCGCACCGGCTCGAAGTCGGTGAACCAGACCTGGCCGGGCGCGAGCGCCGGTTGCGTCACGCGGCGATCCACTCGTCGGTGAGCGGCGCGTCCGCACCGGCGAGCGCGTCGGCGGCGCGCAGGTATCGAGCCCATTCTTCAGGGTCGGATTCGCGGGTGTGGCGGACCGCAGCGATCGCCCGGGCCTGCCAGTGTTCGTCGTCAGAGCACGAGCTCTTTACGGGGCTACCCGTCGAACAGGACGAGGGTCGGACGCGCCGCTGGGCCGCGATTCTCGTCCGGGCCGCACTGGCTGTATTTGTGGCCGGAGCAATCGTCGCTGCGGTCCTCTGGGCGGTGGTGAGCGCGGACGCCGGCGCGCTCACGCTGAGCATCGCGTTCGCCGGTCTTGCAGGCCTGATGGTCCTGCGCCAAGCGCTCCTGGCCGAGCGGAGGTAGCGCGATGCTGCAGCAGGGCATTACCTACAACACGACCATGGGTCTGGCCGCCGGCGCCATCATGCTGTTGCTGCTCGTCTTCGCGCGCGTGGTCAATCGGCCGGGGCGCGGTTCCCTCGAGGGCTGGGCATGGATGTTCATCGCCCTCGGCATGATCCTGGCCGTCACCGGGACCCACATGTCCCTGACGTGGCCGCTGGTGCAGATCGAGGGCGCTCCTTGTTGCGCGGTGGACAACGTCGCGTTCGGCGAGCCCGCCATGCTCTTCGGCTTCCTGGTGGTCTTCGCGGGCATCGCGATCATCCGCGGCGAGAAGAACGCCTTCGCCCGCGGGACCGAGTTCGACATCGTCGCCGCCGTCCGGCCGATCCTGTACGCCGGTGCGTTCGGCGGCATCGGTCTGATCATGATCGCCATCGCCGGCATCCAGTTCGGGATGTGGGGCCCTCCGCCGCCGGACGAACCCATCGCCCGGCTGATGGGTGACTCGATCGTCGAGCGGTTCTACGTCGCCGGCACGTACGCCGTCACCGGCCTGGCCGCCCTGACGGCTCCCTTCGCACCCGAGCACCGAATCGTGGCGCGGGTCTTCGCGGCAGCGACCCTGGTCGGCGGGATGTCGTGGACCTTCCTGGCGATCACCCTCTTCTACGGGCACATCGGGTTCTTCCCGTTCCCCGGGTAGCGCCACGACCAGCGGGGCAGCGCCGGACGTGGGCAGGAGGTCGTGTCAGCGACCCGCCCCGGTACGGCGAGTCTCCTCGGCGGCCACTCGTCCCTCGGCACGCGTCGCCGGAGGGCGAGTCCTGGCGTGCGAAGCCCGCGCCCGGGGCGTCGCCTCACCGGGTATGACGCCGCCCGCGCGGCGCGGCCGCGAATGGGCCAAGCTGCCGGAGTCGCGAGAAATATGACTTCACCTTCGCTGAATTGTTCCTTGGTTCCCAGCCACAATTCTTTACCGACAATTTACTTACATTTATTCGAGGTTTTGCCCCACTCCCGGCGTGAACGGAATCGCCGGTTATTCCCTCGAACGGCGTAGTTGCTGGAGGGGAAGGAGGACCTCTCAACTACGCAGTGTGGGGCAAATGGGGTTAGATCGCCACCCGAACGGTCCACTCCGCGCCGAGACCCCGCAAACGTCGTGACCTCTCCCACCGACACGCCGCAAAAGTGACTTTCGGCCTTGTGTATCGCAGCCGCCCTTGCGATATAGTCACCGGTGGATCGTTCCGATAACGATCCGTAGCGCGTCGCCTTCGGTAAGGCGATCGAAGCTTGTCGGGTCGTTCCTCAAGGCCCGGCGCGTGCGGGGGCGCGACCTCGCGCACATGCCCTACCAATAGGAGGTAGTAGTGAAACGAGGAAACACCGCGCTCAAGCGAGTCGTGTCTGTAGCTTCGGTTGCAGCCATGGCGATCGCTGGCGCAGTCTTGGCCGCCCCCGCGGCTAGTGCGGCACCGGGTGATACTGGTGAGCTCGTGCGCACACAGCCGACCGCCAATGCCGTGTGGATTGACTCTGATGGAACGCTTCGGTCGTCTGCGAATCCGTCGTCGAACACGTATGTCGCAAACACCACCGGAAATGTCGCAATCACAACGCCTGGGTCATTCCAGGCCGTGAGCAACATTCAGATTGCGGTTGACGGATCCGCGGCTGGTGCCGCGACGACCGTCGCGTTGCCGGCTGGCTACACGTTCGCGAACAACCCCAGTGTGACGATCACGCCCAAGCCGGTGGATCTCGCCGACGCGGCTAGCCTTGCGGGCTGGGCTGGTACGAATGCGTCGGTGCTCCCAGCGGCCACGGTGACCGGTACCGCCGCCGCAGCCGTTGCGAATCCGACTTTGGCTGCTCCCGCAGTGGGCGCTGTTTCTTTCACTTTTACGCCGGCGACGACCGACATCAGCGCTGACTACACGACGGCCGGAGAGGTCCCGGGCTACCTCATCACCGTGAGTAACATCCGGGTTGTGATCCCGACGACATCTGCTCTTGCCACTGCTGGCGGCGCGCTGCCGTTGACCGTCACCACGGGTGCGCTGTCAGGCACCACGACAGTTGCGTACGTGGCACCTTACTCGGTGCAGGGTGCCGCTAGCGCAGACCGTGCATTCGACGGGACCGTGACGCTGCCGGACCTGACCGTGACAGAGCTCGTCCCGGACGAATTCTCCGCGACGCCGTACGTCTTCACGGTCACGTCGGACAAGGTGCCGACGAGTGGTTCGATTTCCGTGTCGGCGGCGGGTTCGTTGTCGTTCAGCAACTCGGATACGACTGTCCTCGACGGCGCTGCGGCTGCTGCAACGAACACGTCGTCGGTTACTTTGACCCCGACTGGCCTCACGAACGTGAAGGAATCGTTCACACTGTCCGGTGTCAAGGTTGCCAACGTTCCGGCTGGTGCGAACCTCACGGTGTCGGTGACGCCAGGCGTGGGTAACCTCGATGCGACTGCGGCTACTTTTGCGAACACTCCCAACTGGACGGCTCCTTCGCTGACCATCGCGAGTTCGCAGACGCTGCCGCGTATTGCTGGCCCGAACCGTTACGCCACTGCGTGGCAGGTTGCCAAGGCGTTCGTTGGCACCGGTAGCACCGCCAACATCATCCTGGCCAATGGCACGAATGCGAAGGATGGCGCTGACGCGTTGGCTGCGAACTTCCTTGCAGGCTCGCTGAGCGCTCCGATTGTGTTGACTCAGGCCGACACACTGCCCACGGAAACTCAATACGCTCTACTCGACGCCACCAAGGGCGCGGGTGCCAAGGTCACTGTCTACGTGATGGGCAAGACTGACTCGGTCTCCCAGGCGGTGCGTGACAAGGTTGTCGCACTGCTCAAGGCAGCGGGTCATTCCAACACCACAATCAAGGAAGTTGCTGGCGACAATCGGTACGCCACTTCGGCGGCAGTAGTGAAGCAGGTTGGTCCGGCCGGTATTGCAGCTCAGCCTGTCAAGTCGGGTGCCGCATATCTGCCGACCGCTTTCCTGGCATCTGGGACCACCAATGCCGATGCTCTGGCTGCTGGCGGCGTGAGCTATGCCGCCAAGGTTCCGGTGCTGTTGACCGGCAAGGATGCTCTTTCCGACGATGTCAAGGCTGCGATCAAGGACAACGGCATCACCCAGGTCATCATCCTGGGAGGCACCGATCGTGTCTCTGACGCTGTCAAGGACAGCCTCGCTGACCTCGGCGTTACCAGTGTCGAGCGCTTCTCGGGCTCGGATCGCTACGAGACGGCGCAGATCATTGCAGAGTGGAACTGGTCGGTTGTCGGTAATAAGGGTACTGAGTCCTTGCTTGCTAACGGCACCACGGGCTGGCCCGATGCTCTCTCCGCGGGTCCGCTCGCTGGGCTGAACACGAGCCCGTTGCTGACGGTTCAGAAGGATAGCCTCGGCGATTCCGCAACGAAGTTCCTGAAGGACCACAAGGCTGATCTCACGAATGGTGTCGAGGCCCTTGGTTCGGCTGCTGGTTCTGTCGCCGATTCGGTGATCACCGCAGCTCAGGACGCACTGAAGTAGTTCACACAGAGTGAAGGTTCCTAGAGCCTGACCTCTAGCAGTACACCGGCTGGGCCGGGCGGGAACGAAGTTCCCGCCCGGCCCACCCTTTTGTGCAGTTGCCAAGCAATTCCGGTTCCGGGGTGGGCCTTCTGGGCGCGGTCGCGTGTGGCTTCCCCTTCGCGGTTGCCAAGCAACTCCGATCCTGGACGGCCGAGCCGGGTCCGTGCCCGAGTCCCCAGTTGCCAAGCAATTCTGGTTCTGGGGTGGGCCTTCTGGGCGCGGTCAGTTGCGGTTTCCCCTTTGCGGCTGCCAGGGAATTCCGGACCTGGCCGGTTGGGCCGGGTCCGTGCTCGGGCTCCGCCCGCTCCGCGTCCGCGCTCGCTGCGCTCGCGCCCGGGCCCATCCGCAGTTGCCAAGCAATTCCGGTTCTGGGGTGGGCCTTCTGGGCGCGGTCGCTGGCGACTTCCACTTCGCGGTTGCCAAGCAATTCCGGTCCTGGAGCGCCGGGCCGAATCCGTGCTTGGGCTCCGCCGGCTCCGGTGCCGCGATCGTTGCGCTCGTTCCCGACTATGTCGCAGCCGCCAGGCAATTCCGACCTGGCCTCGCTGCTCGGCGCCAATCGCGATCAACCCCTCCTGCGCCAAAGCGGCGTTCGCGGCGAGGAACCGGGGAGAGACCGCTCTTTGGCAACGTCCCTGGCGATATACCTATGGGCGAGTTTGAAGGCGGGCAAGCCCGCACATGAGGAAAACGACTTTCGTCAGGTTGCCGCCGAGCCGTCTGCTTCGGGCGATTCGGGGAGTCGGGCGGTCTTGGCCCAACTATTCCGCCGGAAGGCGATCCGGGCCAGCGCGCGCCACTCGGCGACGTACCAGATCAGGTTGTACGCGGCGAGCCCGTGGCTCAACACGAATGCATGACTGATACTGATGTCTTTTGCCTGCCGCCAGTACCACGCTCCCAGTAGCAGCGACGGCCCGAACGAGACAAGATATAGCAGCACCAAGTAGATGACGTATAGCTGCCACGAAGCCCGAGCCGGTGTCACTATCAGACTGATGAGCAGCAAGAAAAACGGAGCCACGAACACCACTGATCCCAGAAGCGTTAGCGCAGGTGTCAGAAGGTAGAACAAGAAGTCCAGCACTGATCGGGTCGGGAGATCCGAAGAGATCAGCGGACGCATCAGCCGCCAACATTGGAAGTGGCCTTGGCACCATCTGGTCCTCTGCCGTGTCAACCGCCGGATGTCGGTCAATCCCTGCTGCTCGACCCACGCGTCTTTCGTATAGCGGTTGCCCCAGCCCGCGATTGCCAACCGAATCCCCAAGTCCAGGTCTTCGGTCAGGCAGTCCGACCACGGCTCAGGTCCAAGGTCTTGAAGCGCGCTCAACCTGGTGAACTGTCCGTTGCCGCCCAGGCCGACGCTGCCGATCTTCTCCCGTGCTGCCTGAGTCAGCGAACCGAATGCAACGAACTCGTAGTCCTGGAAACGACCCAGCAGGCTCGACCGGTTAATGATGCGAACCAGTGTCTGGACCGCGCCCACGCCGCGGTCGGAAAAGAGACCGTCCATGACCTCAATCGCGCCACGCGTGAGCCTGCCGTCCGAATCGACGACACCCACCACCACGTCTCGCGCAGGGATATCACCGATCTCGTCCAGTAGACGGTGATATGCGTGGTTAAGCGCCGCGCCCTTACCCTGCCGCGCATCCGGCAGTCGCCTCTGCAACAGCGTCACGCGCGGATCGTCGTACCCGTTCACGATCTGAGCGGTGTCGTCATCGCTCGCGTCGTCGATGACAACAATCCGTGTACGGCCCGCTGGGAGGGCGAGCAAGGACTCTATCGTGTTGGCGATGACTAGTTCTTCGTTCAACGCGGGCACGAAAAATACGTAGAGCCCGGGTCGTCGATGCGGATGGGCAACGACGGGCTTGGGCCACAGCGCCATCAGGAAATACAGGCCGAAGGACCCTCCGACAACCAGAACGAGGGCGAGCGCAAGCGTATATACCAACATTGGTACTCAGCCCGATTAGACCGCGTGCTGCGCAACTCCCTTGCGCCGCGCCCGGCGGCGCGCCACCGCGGCAGTTCGCACCATCGCGAAACCGGCGACGAGCAGCGCAAGCCCAAGAAGCGCGAACATGGCAGCATTGAAACCGGTGAAAGCCAGAGCGCTTGTCGAGGATCCGGCGGCGAGTACGGTGATCGGAGTCGAGAGCACCCGCGCAACCCCGCCAGGGCCATTTCCTTCCGCGACCAGCGTGTGTGAGCCGGTCAGGCCCGAGGGGATCGTGACCGACTGCGTAAACGACCCGCTAGACGTCGCTGTGAACGCGTCCAGCTGCGTCGGTGTGGAGTAGATTCCGACCACGATGTTGGCGTTCGGCGCGAAGCCGTCTCCAGTGAGGGTCACCGGCGAGCCCGCGGACACGTTCCCCGCGCCCGACCCCGACGCCGACATAGTCAAGGTGGCGTCGGTCGCGTCCCATCCTCGGTGTAAATGAGGGCGTGGGTTCCACTCGGTTTTGATGTTATGCGACGGCTCCGACAGTGCTGGTTTCCGCTGGTGGCGAGCTGGCTTGGCCGCGGGCGCCGGGTAGCTGGGCTGGCGGGGCAAGCAGCGTGACGCGGAGCCTGGCGAGGAGGCGTTGCCCGTCGGCGGTGACGGCCAGGCCGCGCCAGCCGACGGCGGCCCGGTCGAGCACGGCCCAGACGAGTGAGATGCAGGAGTGCTCTCCGGGTAGCCGGCCGATAACCTTGACACGCCTTCGTGTTTCGCCGAACGTGCGCTCGATGAAGTTCGAGTGACGGATGCGGGCCCAGTGCTCTTTGGGCATGCGCAGGTACTCGGTAAGCGATTCGCGGTCGTCCAGGATGCAGCGCACTGCCGACGGGTACGCGTTCTTCCAGCGCGAGGCGAACGCGTCGATGCGCTTCTGCACGAACGCGATGGTGTCCAAGCCGGGTTCCATGCCCTCGGGAATGTCGAAAATCGCCCAGTAGTCGTCCTTGACCTCGGCCTGGGCGTTCTCCGGCACCTTGGCGAGCAAGTTCCGCGAGCGGTGAATCAGACACCTCTGCCGCAGCGCCTTCGGCATGGCCTGCTCCACCGCCGAGATCAGGCCCTTCGCCCCGTCGGAGATCACCATCAGCGGGCAGGCCAGGCCGCGGTCGCCGAGCCCGGTTAAAAACTCCTTCCACGAGTCGGCGGACTCGCCCGTGGCGGTGTCCAATCCGACGAACACGGGCTTGCCGCCCGTGTCGATGCCCCACGCGGCGACGATCGGCTCGGCCTTCGCGCCGACGTGATAGCGGAAGAACGACGCGTCCAGGAACAGATAATCCAACTCGACAGCGTCGAGCCGCCGGGCCCGCCAGGCGTCGAACTGTTCCTTGATCTGTGCACAGATCCTTGAGACGGTCGAACGGGACACCGCCCCGTCCGCGCCCAGGGCCTCGGCCAGCGCGTTTTCCACGTCCCGGTCCGACAAACCGCGCACATACGAGCCGATCACCAGCGCCTCGAGCGTGTTCGTGCGGGTCACGTGCTTGCCGAACAGCTTCGAGCAGAACCGCTCGTCCGTTGCGCGCAGCTTCGGCCGCTTGAGCGTCACCGGGCCTGCCGTCGTCTTGACCGTGGTGTCGCAATAGCCGTTGCGCATCCCAGCCCTGGCGTCGTCGATGAGTGCAGCCCGGGCATACCGGGCCCGGCCCAAAAAGTCGGTGACCTCGGCCTCCAACGCCGACTGCAGCAGCAGCTGCGCCCCGAGCCGGGCAACCTTCTCGATCGCGCCAGCCAGGTCACCACCCTGGGCGAACACGGCATCTATCTGGTCACGCAGCACCTCGGTAGGCGATACTCGTTTCGGCACGGGCGTAGTCCTTCCACTCCAAGAATTGGTCTTCTTGAGCGGAACCTACGCCCGTTCCTCATTTACACCGCCCGCAAGACGCGACCGTGGCGTCCGGGGCGGGTGGCGAGCCCGGCAGCGTCGGCACGCCGAACGCTGAACATACAAACAGGGCTGTCGCCATGCACACCCCGGCTAGCGGCTTTCCGTAAGGCATATCCCCCACCTCTTCACACGAAGCAATTGCTCACTGACGGTGATCTTTCCTACACACTCAGCGACCATACTCCATGCGCGCTGGTTCGCACCCAGCTTTTCGTACATGAAGCTCCGAAGGCCTCCTCCTCCGGCTGAGCGCACCGCACCATCTGCTGGAGCCAATTTAGTTGCACCTCGCATGGCGCATTGGTCGGGCGCGGGCGCGGCGCCGAAAGCGGCGGGGCCCGTGCACCCAGCTCTTGCGCTCCGGAATCGCCAGGCAATTCCGGTCGTGGACAAGAATTCCGGGTCCGAGCTCGGGCTCCGCCGGCTCCGCGTCCGCGCTCGCTGCGCGTCGGACGATCTGAGCGGCGGCAGTGCTTGGTCCGGACTGCCGCGCATGGCCGGCGCTGCGCTCGCGCCCGGGCCCCTTCCGCGGTTGCCAAGCAGCCCCCGATGTGGCGGGCCGACACCGGGCCTGTGCCCTGGGGCCCTGCGCGCCCCGCCCGGTGTCATCCTCAACGCGGTCCCCGGCGCCCTCGTGCGGGTGTGGCTACCAGGCCGTTAGTGCGCCGTTCTCGACGTCGGGTGCGGCGTCGCCAGGTGGCATTTCCACGGTCCAGCCCAGGCTGCGGAGCACATCAGCGGCCACTGCGGGCGCATCGCGAAGTGCGGCCCCGAGCTGCCGGTGACGCCATTTACGCCGTCCGTCTTCAACGGCCGCTCGCCAGCCGTCGCGCCGGTCGACGCCACATTCCAGCACCAAGAACTGCAGGACGTCCTCCAAACACGGACGGAATCGCTCACCGCCGACTGGAAAGTGGAGCGCCGACAAATCATGGGGTTTGGCGATGCGCCGCTGATCATGCGCGTGCGTCAGGAGGTGAGTGAATGATCCTCGTTCAGCATGGAACTGCCAATGGGCAACTGGTTCCGTTCGCATGTCCGCCAGGTATTCCAGACGCACCAATGGCGCCCGATCTAGGACAGAATGCACCGCTATGTCGGACCGCGCGGTCTTGAGGTAGGTGCCGGTCCGGTCCGGAACGAGGTAGAACGCAAAGCGCAGGTCCGCAAGATGGCTACCGCCGACGAAGAGGGCAACGCCTCGAGCCGAGCCCTCGGCGTTACTCGGGCGAACGATATAGCGCTCCGCGCGCGGAGCCAGGACTGACTCGACGCGCGCGGCTCCCGGGAGAACTCCATCAAGCAGCGACTGCACCTCGTCCGCAAAGTTCGCAGACCAGCGACCCAACTGCGGTGAGTGACCCACTGGCTACTCGCCCAAGAGGAACGCGATCTGGTCCAGTTCCTCCCGCGCGTCGTATTCCTCCGGGGTCAGAGTGCGCGTGGAGCTGATCTTCTTCAATTCATCCTGTGTGAGGCCGAGGCGATCTAAAATTTCGTGTCGGCGCCGCATCAGGCTGTCCCTTGTTGGACGAGTCGTAGCGTTCCGCACGACGACCTCCCCTTCGTGATCCGACCGACACTTTCATTAGACCAGGTACCCCCGACAATTGCACCGGTCTACGAGTCCGCGTGACACCGGGGCTCCCCCGGCTCCGTGTCCACGCTTGCAGCGCTCGCGTCCGGGCTCCTCCGCGGTCGCCAAGCGAGCGGCACTTCGACGGATTCGCACCGGGGGGCCAAGCTGAGATCCGATTCGGCTTCCAACAGGCGCGAGAAGAGGCTCAGTCCGTGCTCGACGGCGACGCTCTCGGAGGGAGCGATCGGAGTTGAGTCATTCCGGCTTGGTAAAAAAGGCGACGCGAACGCAATTGCTATGACGCGAGGGGTTGGATCTGGTCGAGGACGTCGGTGAGTTGGTCTTTGGCCAGCGCGAGGTCGTAGTCCTCCTGCAGGCCGGTGAAGAAGCCTTCGGACATGCCGAAGAAACGCGCGAGTCGCAGCCCTGTGTCTGCGGTGATGCGACGGCGACCGTTGACGATCGCGCTGATGCGGGTCTGCGGTACCCGGATCGCCTTGGCCAGCGCGTAGTCGCTAACGGCGAGCGGCTCGAGGAACTCCTCGCGCAGGACCTCGCCGGGATGCACCGGCGGCATGGCTGACTTCTCCCGATTCATTACTTCTCCCGTCATCGCTTCCTCAATCGCCCGTTCGCCCTTGAAGTCGCAACCGCACGCGCTCGGTGTCGCGGTCGCCGACAGACTGGATCATGTCCTAATAGTACTGCAGCACGTTAGTAACGCGCCGCGTAACGAAGAGTCCTGGCCCCGAGACTTGTCCTTCATCGTCGCCGGCCGGAATACTCGTTGCCATGACCAACCCGCATCGCCCCGCCGCCGCGTTCGATAGCGCGGACGACTTCGACGATCCCGCCGACCATGACGCGTCAGTGGCAGAGGGCCTGCTCCGCGGCAGGGTGCTCACGCGCAGGCTCACGGCGTGGGAGGTGAAACTCGACGTGCTGCGCACCGACACGGACCTCGTCCTCCTGGAGCCTTTGCTCGGCGGCGATCTGCTGTACACGGCGGATGGGCCGATCGAGTGGGCCGAGGATTCCGATCGCAGCGAGGAGATATGGGACACCGTCGACCACGATAGCGAACCGTTCGATCCGGACGCCGATCCCGACGCGGTCCTGGCGCTGCCGGTGGGCAGTCTCGCAGGTATGGCCGCAGGCCAGCTGATCGGAATCCGCCTCACCCCGAACGGCGTCATACTCGGTGCCGCCTCACCCGAACCGATTCCGGACTCATTCGCCGCCGCCGCGCTCGCGGTGTTGAACGGCGACAGTCCGGCTGAGGACGGTCGTCCACCTATGCCGATCAGCATGTCGGAGTTCACCGTCGGCGTGATGAAGAACGACAGGGCACTGTTCACCCAGCCACTCCCGCCGATCACCGAGATGATCGAAGCCGCCGGGTTCCAGATGATCGGCACCGATATCGCCACCGCCGACGTCGATCCGCGCGAATGGCGCGTGACCCAGGACGCCAGCGAAGTCGCACTCACCTTCGGCCTACCCATCGGCGGCGCGATCACCGTCGCCCAGCTCGCCCCGTGGGTGCGGTGGGAAGCGGCATCGCAAGACGCCGAACGCGGAGACGAGTACGGCACAGTGTCCGAAGAGCCCGATATCCCGCCGATTCCTGCCGACCGCGACGCACTGGCCGGGCTGCTGGCCGAACTCGCGGACCCCGACGTGGCAGAAGCCCTGTTCGCGGCGGCGGTCGGTTTCGACGGTGCTGCCGCCGGGCGGCTCGGCGAGTACGCCACCGAATGGCTGGCCGTGGCTCCGCGCCGGGCCCGGGCGGCGGTGTTGTGGATACGCGGCCGGTGCCGGGAGCATCTCGGCGACGTGCCGGCCGCGGAGGCGGACTTCGAGGCGGCCCGCATGGCGGACACGTCCTGGCCGCCGGTGCTGGAGCGACTGGCGGGGTTCGCCGGCGACCGGGGCGACGCGGCGGCGGCGATCTCGCTGCTGCGGCAGGCCGGATTCGACGATGAGGACGACAGCGTTCAGCAGCTGCTGAAACTAGAAAGCCCTGCCCGGCGCGACCTGGGCCGCAACCAGCCGTGCTGGTGCGGATCCGGCCGGAAATACAAAGTGTGCCACCTGGGGCGCGAATATCTGCCGCTGGAAAGCCGCACCACCTGGCTGTACAACAAGGCGCGGGAGTACGCGCTGGGGGGCAGGCACCGCGGGTTGATCGTCGCGCTTGCACAGATCCGCGCGCGGTTCGATCCCGCGCCGGACGCCATCGAACGCGCCATCGCGGACCCTCTCGTGGCAGACACGGCGCTGTTCGAGGGCAGCGCCCTGCAGGCCTTCCTCGACGAACGCGGATACCTGCTGCCCGACGATGAGCTGCTGGCCGCCACGGGCTGGCTGCTGCGGGAACGGTCCGTCTACGAGGTGACGAAGGTGCGGGTCGGCGTCGGTTTCGACGTGCGCGACATTCGCAGCGGCGACCGGCTCACAGTGACGGAGAAGCTGGCGACCCGTCAGCTGAAGGTCGGAATGCGCATCCTGATGCGGCTGCTGCCGGTGGGTGAGACGTGGCAGATCTTCGGTGGGCTGGAGCCGGTGCCGATGCACCAGGAGGAACGGGCCGTCGCGTTGTGCGATGAGCTGGAGGCAGGCACCGCTGGCCCGGCCGACGTGGTGGGGTTCGCGGCCGCCCGATTCGCGCCGCCCACGCTGGTCACCACGGACGGCGAGCCGATGGTGCACTGCACCGCCACCTACCGGGTCGCCGATAACGCGTCCACCGCCGCTGACCTCGCGCGCCTGTTCGAAGACGTCGGCGGCGGGAGCTTCACCGCCTTGGCCGACAACGGGGGCAGTGACGGCAACGGCGCCACGGTGCTGGGGCAGCTGGAGCTGAGCGACAACACGCTGACCCTCGACACCATGAACGAGAAACGATTCGCGGCACTGAAAGCGCAACTGGGTGCACTGTCCGGCCTGCGCCTGGTCGATGAACAGCGACAATCCGCCACGGCGATGATGCGCGGGGCGGGTTCGTCGCCTGCCGTGCCGCGCGCGACCGGCGATCACGGCGATCCGATGGACAACCCTGAGATGCTGGAATTCCTCGACGGACTCATGCGCCACAAGGAGATCGAGTGGTGTGACGAGCGCATCCCCGCACTGTCCGGCTTCACGCCGAGGCAGGCGGCCGCGGACCCGACCCGGCGTGACGACCTGGTCCGGTTGTTGGCATCGTTCGACGATTTGACCGGCCCCGGCACGATGCAACCGGGCCGGCTCCGCGCCGAACTCGGCCTCCAGTAGCGGACCCCGAACCATCAGCGACTCGTTCGAGCAGCCGACCCGCTCTCCACTGGCCTGAGGGCGGCGTCATACACGATCCGGTGGCGCAGTCAATACCGGGGCGAGCTGCCGTTTTTCGCGTGCCGTGCCGACAGGTTGCGGATGTTCTGCCAGACCACCGCTCGAGGCGCGTCAACTTTGAGCGCGCGGATGCACTCGTCGAGACGCTGTGGCTGGTCGCGGAGGTAGGAGACTGCCCTGGCGAGGCTCTCGCCGATCGACTTGCCGTACGCGCCGGCGGCCTTGTGGGCGCCCGCAGCCAGGGTGGCGGCGGTTGGCTTCATCATGGCCAGATCGATGAGGTCGCGGCTGAACGTCGACGTGTCTGCCCAGCGGTCATCGTTGGCTAGCAGCTTGCTCGCGACCTGGTCGGTTCGCGTCAGCGTCCGCACTCCGCAGACCTGATCGCTCGGGGATGGGATGTCCAGGTTGATGCGGCCTTCCTTGACGATCTCGAACTTGATCACCGACCCGGCGGCGAGCACCAAGGCCCGGATGCCGTAGCTATCGATGATTGGTGTGCGGCCCAGCTCGATTCCGCGGGTAGCCAGGGCGCCCAGTCCGCCGTCTCTGACGATCTGGCGTAGCTGCCGGTAGGACTGCTGATCGGAGACCAGGAAGTCGATGTCGACCGATTCGCGGTACTCCCCGTTGGCGAGGACGATCGCGGTGCCGCCGCCGAACCAGCAGTTGTGTGCGGCTAGGAGCTGGGCGTCGAGCAGTGACAGCACCTCGGCCACCCGCTGATGGTACAGCCGCCTAAACAAGGAGCCTCCCATTGCTGTAGGTGTCCGCGAGGTGCTGGATGAACGCTTTCTCGCGGCCGGTGAGCGCCTCCTGGTCGAGGTGTCGCCAGCCGCGCTCGTAGAGGTTCAGCGCCTCTGTCTCGGTGACCTGGGTGCCGGCATCGGTCTGCCAGGCCAGCGTTCGCAGGCCGGGGTAGTCGCCGACGGTGACCGTCGCCGGCCGCGTCCCCGGCGCGTCGAGGACCGGGACGACCAGGTGGAGACCGAGGGCGGCTGCGACATTGATGTAGGCGCCGATCGTGACCGACGGGTTGCCCGTCTCGATCCTGTGCAGGGTGACACGCGATACGCCGGCGGCTTCGGCGCAGGCTACTGCCGTGACCCCGAGCGCTTTCCGACGCTCACGCAGCCGGCCGCCAATGCACTCGAGATCCGCCTGTTGCTCGGGGCTGATGTACGGGCTTGTCGCTGGCATGTTTCTCATTGTAGTCGTTCAGTCGAACACATCAATAATGAGAAACTGTTTGTCGAGCAGGCGGCCCGTCAGCCCGCGGAAGCCGCCGATGGAACGACACGCAGGGACGCGTCTTCCGCGACCCGCCGCAAGCGCTCGTCCCAGACGGCGAGCAGGGGGTCCACGCTGCCGACGGCCAGAGCACTGGCAAGGTGAACTGCATCGGCACCGCGCAGTGCGTGCGTGCTGGCCAAGGTCCCGGCGTGCCGAGTCACAGATGCCGTGAGCTCAACCGGCCGGACGGAGGCCCAATAGTCGTCCCAGGCGGTCTCCGCCATGGAGAAGCCGACGGCTGTGAGCCGGTGCGCGCGCCTGGCCGCGGCCAGCGCCGCGCGCACTTCCGGGTAGGCAAGCCGGCTTGATACGGCCGCATCGCAGCGATCCCACAGCAACGCCGCGAGTTCACTACCGTCCTCCTCGATCAGCAGCTTGATGAACGCGCTGCTGTCGAAATAGACAACCGTCATCTTTCAGCGGCGCTCGTCGCCGACGAGATCGGATACGGAGCCTCTCGCGCGGACCCGCGGAGCACCTTCAGCGCGGCGGCGGTTGGGTTGTTGCGCCCGCGCAAGCACGCCCTCCTGCATGAGCTGCTCCAGCAAGGGCGCACTATCCACCGGCATGAGGCGGGCCACTGGCGTCCCGCGGTCGGTGATGACGACGTCGACACCCTGGCGAGCGCGACCAATCCACTCCGCCAAGTTGGTGCGACGTAGTCACGGGAGTCGGCCGCCTCGCGGAGACCATCGGTGTAGCCGCTGCGGCTGAACAAGACGGTCTCTGGCTGCGGGGCGACCTTGAGCCCGGATTGTCGCATCGAGGTCGTCTTGGAAGGGCAGCACATAGCGGAACCAGAAGCGGAAGAAGGGATCGCGCGGCCAGCGACGCGGAACGTCGAAACCGCGCATGACGCAGCGGCCCAGCCATCTTCAGTCACTCGTGAGGACCGCGCCCGCCGCTGGGCTACAACACGACCTGACATGCTGCCGCCGATCGCAGGCGCTGCACCGACGGCAGTAGCGGCCAGCACCACCCACCACGACGTCCCGCTCACTGCACGACCCAGCCTGCTACCTCATTCATGCGCGACGGCACGGCCTCGGGCCCGCCTCTGCTCCCATGACCGGCTGCGCCGCGAGCACAGACGCGGAGTCAGCGGAGCCCATGACGCTGAACTATCCGGCGCGACGTGTGCTGTCGAGGTATTCCGCCAGCGCGCGGCGCGCGAGGGCCGACCGCGATATTCCTTCCGCAGCGCTCTGTCGGTCGAGGCGGCGCGCGAGGTCTGCGGGCACCCGGAACGACACGTGCGGTGAATGGATACCCGGAGCAGATAGGGACGGGCGCCCAGGTGTCAGTTCCGGGTGCGCCGCGAGGTATTTCTCTGCGGCGTCCCGCAAATCGGTCGCGAGTTCGGCGTCATAGTCCAGCATGACGGAATCGTCGTACTCGGCGGAAACCGTTCGATCGGGCAGAAGTACCCGCGCGGCACGCTTTTGCTTCGGCGTCATCGTTGCTCCCTCCACCGTCTGGGCATCACGTGGGTCACGATCAGTTCGCCCGGCTCCACCGCCGCGATCACCTCGAGGAGATTGCCATCCTGGTCTGCGCCGATCCATAGGACCCCGGCGTTGCCTTTGTTGGTCGTGATCGAGTGACCGCGGACCGTCGCCATCACGTAGCGGGCTCGGCTAGGAGCGATGCGGTGTCGCGACCGTGCTGCTCTCGTGAATCGGACCCGTACCTCTGTATTGTCACACGTGTTTGTGGATAACACAATTGGTCTGTGCTCGGAGACGGCGCCGGGGTCGCGTTCTTCTCCATCGCCGTCGGTTCTAGCCGTCATACTGGCGATGCTCGCGTATGACGCCGCCCTGGGGCCGGTGCACCCTGGACGTTGTGGATGGAAATAGGGCAGGTGGACAAAGCACGAGAGGCGCTCGGCGGCGTCAGGGCGACGCACGTCAGGTGCCGCCTAGCAAACGTGGAGCAGATCACGATTGGCGTGGACGCGGTCGAGTACCTCGTCGAAGGTTGGCGGTGTGTCAGTCCCGTAGTAGAGCCCTTCCATGGCTCGGTCGTGTTCGATCCGCAACCGTGCCACTAGAGGAGTGGCGTGATCGAATGCGGGGCTCGCTGCGAACCCGCCGTCGGGCTCCGGTAGGTCTGGGGTGAATGCTTGGGGCGCCGCGTAGCAGCTGTCAAGTACTTCGGAAACAGCTTCCTTGTTGTCCAGGGAGGTGAGGACTTCATCGTTGCCGCGCTCGTGACCGCGCCCAGAAGGCCCACCCCAGAACCGGAATTGCTTGGCAACCGCGAAGGGGAATCCGCAACGGTCCGCGCCCAGAAGGCCCACCCCGGAACCGGAATTGCTTGGCAACTGGGGGCCAGGGCACGGACCCGGCCCGACCGCCCCGAACCGGAATTGCTTGGCAACTGCGGATGGGCCCGGGCGTGAGCGCAGCGAGCGCGGACGCGGAGCCGGCCGAGCCCGAGCACGGACCCGGCCCAACTGTCCAGGACGGAAATTGCTTGGCAATCGCGAAGGGGAATCCGCCAGCGAGCGCGCCCAGAAGGCCCACCCCGGACCCGGAATTGCTTGGCAACTGGGGGCTCGGGCACGGACCCGGCCCGACCGTCCAAAACCGGAATTGCTGGGCAACCGCGAAGGGGAATCCGCCAGCGACCGCGCCCAGAAGGCCCGCCCCGGAATCGGAATTGCTTGGCAACCGCGAAGGGGAATCCGCCAGCGACCGCGCCCAGAAGGCCCGCCCCGGAA